>PJUA01000142.1_pt1 | contig 68777 bp, 60 predicted proteins | sample 1512151 | NCBI WGS metagenome assembly PJUA01 (sample SAMN08177678, study PRJNA422409) | Soil metagenome, whole genome shotgun sequencing project. | isolation source: Soil enriched on filter paper: beechwood xylan treatment | place: USA: Madison | collected 2015-01-15
GTCGACGAGCGGCTCGACGAGCCGCAGCTGCTCCCGCCCCTGCTCGACACCGCGGCGCTGCACGGCCTGCACGCGCTGGTCGTCGACGACGTCGCGGACACCGGTGAGACGCTCGCGCTCGTCCAGAAGCTCGTCGCGGCGCACTGCGCCGAGGCGCGCACGGCCGTCCTCTACGCCAAGCCGCGCTCGGTCGTCGACCCGGACTACGTCTGGAAGCGCACCGACCGGTGGATCACGTTCCCGTGGTCGGCGCAGCCGCCGGTCGAGCGGACGCCCGAGGCCTGACGCCGCCACTCGTCCCGCCGTCGCCCGGCCGCGGGCGTGCGACAACGGGAGGCAGGGCGCGACCTCAGCCGCCCCCGAGCCCTTCCTCCCGCGCCCGCACGATCGCCGCGGACCGGTCGGGAAGCGCGAGCTTCGTGAGCACGTTCGCCACGTGGTTGCGGACCGTCTTCGGGCTGAGCGACAGCCGCCGGGAGATCACCGCGTTGTCGTGCCCGGCGGCGACGAGGTCGAGGACCTCGCGCTCCCGGTCGGTGAGCTGCGGGAACGGCACGCGGGTCGCGGTGCGACCCCCCAGCACGTACGCCATGGCCCGCTGGGCGACCGCGGGGGACAGGATCATCTCGCCCGCGGCGACGGCACGGACCGCGCGCTCGACGGCGTCGGGCGGGGCGGACTTCACCAGGTAGCCCCGTGCGCCCGCCCGGACCGACGCGACGACCGCGTCGTCGTCCTCGTGCATCGTCACGACGAGCACCGCGGTCCCCGGGCGCTCGCGCACGACGTCGCGCGTCAGGTCGATGCCCGAGCCGTCGCCGAGGTCGAGGTCCATGAGGACGACGTCGACCTCGACCGGCCCGCTCAGCAGGTCGCGCGCCTGCGCCGCCGACGCGGCCTGGCCGGTGACGCGGATGCCGGGCAGCGAGTCGAGCAGGGCGGCCATGCCGATCCGGAACACCGGGTGGTCGTCGACGAGCACGACGTGGACGGTCATGCGGCGTCCTCGTCGAGACGCCCGCCGACGGGCCCGCCGTGCGGTGCGTCGAGCACGGGGACGAGCGGGAGGACCGCGCGCACGCGCGTGCCCGCCGGCTCGCGACCGAGGATCCCGACGCGCCCGCCGAGCTCCGACGCCCGCTCGCGCATGGACCGGGTCCCCACACCGGGGGTCCGGTCCGCGGCGAGCCCGACGCCCTCGTCGTCGCACACGACGACGAGCACCGGGCCGTCCGGGCCGTCCTCGACGGCCGCCGAGACGGTGCAGCGGTCGGTGCCGCTGTGCCGGGACGCGTTGGTCACGGCCTCGCTGAGGATCCCGTACGCCGCGGCCGCGACCCGGGCGTCGAGACCGTCGAGCGTGCCGTCGTCCGCGACGTCGAGCGTCACGGCGAAGCCGCTCGCGGAGGTCCGCCGCACGAGGTCGTCGAGCGCCGCGCGCAGGCCCTGCTCGTCGAGCACGGGCGGCAGCAGGCTGCGGGACAGCAGCCGCACGTCCTCGACCCGCTGCGTGACCTCCGCCTGCAGGGCGTCAATCACCGCGGCCGCGGCGGCGGGGTCGCGCTCCAGGGTGTTGCGGGCGCCCTGCAGCCCCAGCCGCAGGCCCGTGAGCCACGGGCCGATGCCGTCGTGCAGCTCGCGGCGGATGAGGGTGCGCTCGGCGAGCCGGGCGCGGGTCGCGGCGTCGCGCGCGCGGACGAGGTCGGCCGTGCCCTGCGCGAGGGCGACCCCGGCGGCGACGACGGGCGCGAGGTGGTCGAGCGCGTCCGACGACCGTGCGTCGAGGCGCTCGCCGGGGCGTGCGGTGAGCGCGAGCGTGCCGACCGTCCGGCCGCCGTGCTCCAGGTCCCGCTCGACGGGCGCGGACGTCGGGACGCCCCACGTGGCGGTCGTCGCGGGCGCCGTGCCGCGGACCTCCACGGACTCGAGCCGCAGCGCCTCGCCGAGCGCGCCCGCGAGCCCGCGCAGCAGGTCGTCGGCGTCGGCCGCGGCCGACAGCTGCCGCCCGACGCGCAGCGCGGCCCGGCCCGGGGTCGCGGCCTCGCCGTAGACCAGCACGCGCACGCGGCGCCCGAGCCACGCGTGCACCGGCTGCACGGCGACCGCGACACCCACCGCGGCGAGCACCTGCGCGACCGTGCTGCTGCCCACGACCGAGCCCGCCGCGACGAGCACGACGACGTACACGACGGCGAGCCCGAGCGTGAGCAGGGCCGCGACCGACGCACGACTCACCACCAGGTCGATGCCCCACAGCCGGTTGCGCAGCACGGTCGTGAGCAGCGCGACCGGGAACAGCGCCTGGCACGCGAGGTGCAGCAGCGGCACGGCCAGGACGATCTCGAACGGGGTGTCGGCGAAGGCCAGGGGCACGAACGACGCCGCCATGAGCGCGACGCCCAGCGCCAGCAGGCCGAGCCCGGGCCGCTCGGCGACGGGACCCCGCACGTGCCGGACCCACGTCGCCGCCGCCGTGAGCACGCCGACCACGACGGTCACGCCGACCAGCACCGTGTTGTCCGTCATCGGCAGCAGCAGCCGTTGCAGCGTGAAGGCAGCCGTCGTCGCGATCCCGAGCCCCAGGCCCACCCACGACCACGCGCCGGGCCGTGTCTCCCGCACGAGCCACGGGACCACGAGGAACAGCGCGAGCGTGCCGGGCACCCACGCCCAGCTCACGAGCGACTCGACGCCGGGGAGCGACGGAAGGGCCGGGTGCGTCGACGCGTACGTGCCCCAGCCGCCGCCGAGTGTCGCGAGCGCACCGCCGAGCCCTGTCAGCGACACCAGCCAGCCGACGGCGTGCGCGCGCCGTGCGACGAGCACCGCGCCCACCGTCCCGTAGACGAGGCCCACCGTCGCGTCGACCGCCGAGAACAGCAGGTCGGGCGTCACCGCCACGCCTGAGGTGACGAGCAGCAGGACCCCGGCGAGCGTCAGCAGCCACGTGACGAGCACGAGCGCCACGGCGGTGCGCGGACGGCCGCCGTGGCGTGCCGGGACCTCGGCCGCCGTCGTCATGGCGTCACCGTAGGGGCTGGGGTGCGGGCGCGGGTACGCCCCCGCCCGGGTGAACCGGACGGGGGCGCTGCCGACGGACGGGTCGAGCACGTCAGCGGCGGTCGCCGAGCGCGAAGCCCAGCGCGACGACGAGCAGCCACACCGGCCCGACGAAGCCCGACATGTACTGCAGCGGCGAGACGCCCGTGAGGACGGTCAGGCCGCCGAGCACGACGCTCACCCAGCCGATCCACCGCGGGGCCGCGGCGTGCCGCAGCGACGCGACGCCGAGCGCGAGCGCCGAGACACCGGCGCCGAGCCACAGCCACGGGATCGTCGCGACCCAGTCGGTGTAGAACGCGCCCGACTCCGGCACGAGCATCTCCGTGTCGGAGAACGCGAACGTGAACTGCGTGTCCAGGCCGCTGCCGAGCAGCAGCGCGGCGGCGGTCAGGACGAGGCCGATCGCGGCGACCATGCCGTGCAGCGACCCGGCGGGCGCCTGCTGGTCCAGGCGGCGGCGCAGACCCGCGGCGAACACGGGCAGGACCACGACGCACAGCGCCGCGAACAGGTGGAACACGAGGTACGTCGTCTGCTTGCTCGCGGCGTCCTCGAGCATCGCGACGGGGTCGCCGGCGGACTTCTCCCAGTCGACGGACCCGGCGAGGGACGCCTGGATCGCGGCGATGCCGAGGACGCCGGCGGCGACGCCGGTCCACGCCCACGTGCGGCTCGTCGCGGTGCCGCGGCGGGTCGGGGTGGGCTCGACGGTGGTGCTGGACATGCGGGTGCTCCTTCGTCTCGGTGCCGGCGGGGTCGTGCCGGCGGCTGAGGGGAACACTCGGCGGGCGGGGCGCCCGGGCACCAGGGCGTCCGGCCCGGATCGTCGGGCACTTCCCCGGGCACTTCCCCGGGCGCCTCGCCGGGCGTCGTCCCGGCGTGCCGGTCGTCGGGCCCCGGGCACGCCCCGAGGCCCCCGCCGTGCGACGGCGAGGGCCCCGGGGGTCGTGCTCAGAGGTGCCGGGCGGCGTACTCGTGCAGCGCGTCCCGGACGAACGTCGCGCCGTCCTCGCCGCCGTAGTTCTTCGCGAACCGCGGGTCGGCCACGTACATGTCGGCCAGCCCGACGACGTACTCGCGGACGGGTGCGGCACCCGCGCCGGGCGTGCCCGGGATGCCGCCGAGCCACGCGACGTGCCGCCGCGCGAGCTCCTGCGCCTCGTCGGACGCGGCGTCGACACCCGACTCCGCCGCGCTCGCCCAGGCGCGGGCCAGCGCGGCGGTCTCGTCCTGGAACGCCGCCTTCTCGTCGGCGGACAGGCCGCGCCACCAGGCGTCGGACCGCGCGTACGCGTCCTTGCCCCAGCGCTCCTCGACCTCGTCCTGGTACTGCGTGTGGTCGAAACCGTCGAACATGTCCTCGGCCATGACCGGTACTCCTTCCTGCCGTGCGGTCAGGGTCCGCTCGACGGACACGGCCTGACGGGCGAGCCGCTGCTGCTCGCTGCGCAGCCAGTCGAGGTGCCGCCGCAGCGCGGCGGTCTCGTCCTGCTCGCGGTCCAGCACCCGGCCGATCTCGGCCAGCGCGAGACCGAGGTCGCGCAGGAGCAGGATGCGCTGGAGGCGGACGAGGGCGTCCTCGTCGTACCAGCGGTACCCGTTCTCGCCGACCCGGCTCGGCTCGAGCAGCCCGATCTGGTCGTAGTGCCGCAGCGTGCGGCTCGTCGTGCCCGTCAGCCGGGCGACCTCCTGGATCGAGGCCTCCATCGCGTCCTCCCGTGCGGTCCCTGTGTGGTCCTGATCCACGGTAGGAGTTGACGCGACGTCAAGGTCAAGCGCGCTGGAGCGCCTCGTAGTCAGCGGCGGGGACGAGCCGTCGCAGCACCTCGTCCCGCAGCGCCGTGGGGGAGTCCACGACGGTCGCCGCACCGGCCGCCTCGAGCTCGCCGGGTGCCGCGTAGCCCCACGCGACACCCACGCACGTCACGCCGTGCTCGGCCGCACCGTGCACGTCGTGCTCGCGGTCGCCGACCATGAGCGTCGCCGCCGCCGGCGGCGGGTCGTCGAGCGAGGCGAGCGCCAGCGCGATGACGTCGGCCTTCGTCGACGACTCGTCGAGCGACGGGCCGAAGATGCCGTCGACGAGCGGCGTCAGGCCGAGCGCGGTGCACACGGCGTGCGCGAACACCTCCGGCTTGGCCGTCGCGACGAGCAGCCGCACGCCTGCCGCCCGCAGGTCGCGCAGGACCGGGACGACACCGTCGAACACGGTCGCCTCGTACAGACCGCCGGCGGCGAGCCGGGCGCGGTACGCCGAGACGACGTCCTCGACGAGCGGCTCGGGGACGCCGTGCCGCCGCAGGCTGCTGTGGATCCCGGGACCGATGAAGGACCGCAGGACGTCGGGCGCCGGTGCCGGCAGTCCGACGGCCTGGTAGGCGGCCGTGACCGACGCGGTGATGCCGGGGGCGGAGTCGACGAGGGTGCCGTCGAGGTCGAGGAGGACGAGGGGAGCGGGCATGGCGTCGATCCTCTCCCGCGCCGCGCGGGCGTGCACCGGCCGTCCGTCCCGCTGCCGTGCGCGCGGCTAGGGTGTCCGCTCGTGACCTGGGTCGAGATCCTCGGATTCGTCAGCGGCGCGGCGTGCGTGTGGCTCGCGACGCGGCAGAGCGTGTGGAACTTCCCGGTCGGGATCGCGAACAACCTGCTGTTCCTGTGGCTGTTCACCTCGACCGGCCTGTACGCCAACGCGGGGCTGCAGGTCGTCTTCGCGGCGCTCGCCGTCCTCGGCTGGGTGTGGTGGGTGCGCGGCGGCGCGGACCACGGCACGCTCGCCGTGACGCGCACGCCCCGGTGGGTGTGGGTCGCGGGCGCGGTCGCGGTCGTCCTCGCGACGGCCGGTCTGACGGCGCTGCTCGCGGGCACGACCGACGCGGCCGCACCGTTCTGGGACGCGCTCACGACGTCGTCGAGCCTCGTCGCGCAGGTCATGCTCGGCCGCAAGTGGCTCGGCAGCTGGGCGGTGTGGATCGCGACCGACGTCGTCCTCGTCGGCCTCTACGCCAGCCAGGGCCTGTACCTGACCGCCGTGCTCTACGCGGGCTTCATCGGCCTGTGCGTGCTCGGGTGGCGCGACTGGCGTCGGACGCTCGCCGCCCGGCAGGAGCCGGCGCCGAGCGACGACGACGTGACGGTGGCGGCGTGACGACGTTCCGCCACGGCCTGGTCATCGGCAAGTTCTACCCGCCGCACGCGGGGCACCTGGCGCTCGTGCGGGCCGCGCAGGCGCGCTGCGACCGGGTCACGGTGCAGGTGCTCGGCTCGTCGCAGGAGAGCCTGCCCGCCGAGGTGCGGGCCGGGTGGCTGCGCGACGAGCTGCCCGGGGCGCACGTCGTCGCGGGCCTGGACGACGAGCCCGTCGACTACGCGAGCGAGACCGCGTGGCGCGCGCACACGACGATCATCGAGGACCTGCTCGACGCCCCCGTCGACGCGCTGTTCAGCAGCGACGGGTACGGCGAGGAGCTCGCCCGCCGGCTCGGCGCGCGGTGGGTGCAGGTCGACCCCGACCGTCGCGGCACCCCCGTGAGCGCCCGCGCCGTGCGGGCCGACCCCGCCGCGTACTGGTGGGCGCTGCCCGCACCCGTCCGGTCGTGGTTCGTGCGCCGTGTCGTCGTCCTCGGCGCGGAGTCGACCGGCACGACGACCCTCGCCGAGGCGCTGACCGCGCACCTGGGGCTGCCGACCGTCGCGGAGTTCGGGCGCGAGTGGTCCGAGGTCCGCCCGGGCGGCTTCACCGCGCCGTGGCACACGGCCGAGTTCGACCTGATCGCGCGCGAGCAGGCGCGGGTCGAGGACGACGCGGCCGCGCGCACCCCCGTGCCGCTGCTCGTGTGCGACACCGACGTCCTCGCGACGGCGCTGTGGCACGAGCGCTACGTCGGCACGGCGTCGCCGTCGGTCCGGGCGCTCGCGGCCCGCCGCGTGCCCGACCTCTACGTGCTCACCGGCGACGAGATCCCGTTCGTGCAGGACGGCCTGCGCAACGGCGAGCACGTCCGGCACGCGATGCAGGACCGGTTCCGCGCGGTGCTCGCCGAGCAGCACGCCGCCGGCGGCGCACCGTGGGTCGAGGTGCACGGCGACCCCGCGTCGCGGCTCGACCAGGCGCTCGCGCTCGTCGAGCCGCTGCTGCGCACGCCCCGGCCGCTCGCCGAGCCGATGGAGCAGCGCCACGAGGTCGTGCCGGACCTCGTCGCGGCCCTCGCTCTGCCAGACTCCACGGCGTGACGACGCCCCCCGCCGAGGAGTTCGCGCAGGTCTCCGCCGCCCCGACGCGTGCGGGTGCCCGCTCCGCGCCCGCCCGGCTCGACCTCGACGTCGACCAGCTGTTCGCCGACGGTGCCCCCGGCGCCGGTGCGGGCGGCGCGGCCGGAGCCGGCGGCCCCGCGCTCGACGAGAAGCTGCGCCAGGCGTACTTCTGGATGGTCAACCACGCCATCATCAGCCCCCACTACGACGTCGAGTTCCACGCGGCCGACCGTCCCCGCACGCGGTTCCGGCTCGGCGACTCGAAGGCCGAGGTCGACCTCCCGACGGACCAGTCGTACTCGTCGTTCGTCCTGCTGCCGCTGCTCACGTTCGCGGTGCGCGGCCGCTGCCTGCTCGTCGGCGGACCGGGCCGCGGCAAGACCGCGAGCGCGGTCCTCATGGGCGTCCTCGCGGGCTACCCGGTGCGCGAGGTGCGGCGCGCGATGCAGCACGGCCACCCGCAGCTCACGGTGCAGGACATGTTCGGCACGCCCCTGCCGCGCGACCTCGTCGCGGCGGAGAGCCTCGCGGACATCGACGTCGCGTGGCGGTCCTGGCTGGGGCGGCGCGTGAAGATCGTCGACGAGTACAACCGCATCCCGACGCGCACCCAGTCCGCGCTGCTCACGGTGCTCGCCGACGGCTACGTCGAGGTGTTCGACCAGGTCTACGAGACGGGCGCGGCCGCCTGGTACCTCACGGCGAACGACGACGCGGGCGGCGGGACGTTCCAGGTCGTCGACGCGCTGCGCGACCGCATCGACGTCGTCGTCAAGGCGCTGTCGTTCAACTCGCGGTTCCTCGGCGACCTGGTGACCCGTGCCGAGCGGCGGCTGCGCCCCGAGGAGAACGTGCCGCCCGCCGTCGTGTTCGACGCGGACGAGCACGACCGGATGCACCGCGAGGTCGTGGCCGTGCCGGTGCCGCAGCACGTGCGCCGCCGCCTGGAGTACTTCGCCTCGCAGCTCGAGCTCGCCGAGCGCGGCGCGGTGCAGCTCGAGTACCGCACGAAGGACACGGTGCGGCTCGCGGGCGAGGACCCGCACCGGGTGCTCGCGCAGGACACGGGCCGCGACCTGCGCTCCGACATCGGCGCGCAGACCCTCAACGGGCTGTCCGTCCGGGCGCTGCAGTCGCTCGTCCTGTACGCGAAGGCGATGGCGTACTTCCGTGGTCAGAGCGAGGTCGGGCTCGACGACCTGCGCGCGGTCCTGCCGTTCGTGCTGCACGACAAGCTCCAGCCCGACCTGGCGTCGCCGACGTTCGACGACCCCGCGCGCGAGGCGATGCGGATCGACCGGGTGTCCTGGCTGCGCGACCTGTTCGACAGCGCGTGCGTCCTGTACGACGCCGAGGGGCTCGACACCGAGGACGCCGTCGGTGCGGTCCTCGACGAGCTGCACGCGGGGCTCGACGGCCTCCCGGAGGCGGAGGTGCGGCGGCGGCTCGCGCACATCGAGGGCGTGCTCGCGGGCTGGCAGGACGCCACCAAGCTGCACGGCAGCCTGTACGAGGACGCGCTCGCCCTGAAGTACGCGCACCAGCGGTACTCCGCCTACCTCGCGTGGCTGCGCTGGAGCGGCGCGTGACCGGACCGCTCGACCGCGCCTCGGCGTTCGGCCGCTGGCTCGTGCAGGACCGCGACCACGCGGACGCGCTGCTCGCGGCCGCCGCGGCGCGGCGCGGGGACGCGGGGCCCGTCCGCGACGCCGTGCACGAGGTGGCCGCGGTCGCCGACGGCCTCGCGGGGGACGGCGACCTCGACCCGCGCGTCGGTCGGGCCCTGCTCGCGGCCACGACCGACCTGGCCGCGCGCGACCGGTGGCGTGCCGGTGCCCCCGAGCGGACCGTCGTGACGCAGGTCGTCCCGCGCGTCGGGGCGCTCGTGCACGCCCGGCCCGACGTCGTCGTGCCGCTGCTCGTCGCGTCCGCACGAGCCGTCGCCCGCAGCGCCGACCCGCGCCTCGTCGCCGACCTGCTCGCGGACGCCCCCGCGACCGACGACGCCGGCCACCTGCGCGCCGCGGTCCTCGTCGCGACGTGGCGGGCCGGGGGCGTGCGGTACCGCGCCGCCGCACTGCGGGCGGCCGCGACCCTGCCTGCCCCGCTCGCGGCGGCCGTGCTCGGCCTCGCGCCGGGGACCGCCGTGGCCGACGTCCTCGCCGCGCACGACGCCGACCGCTGGTGGTGGCCCGGCGCGCCGGGCGCCGTCGGCGTCGTCCGCCGCGTCGGGGGCTTCCGCGGCTTCGGCGGCTCGTGGCTCGCCGTCCCGCGCGTCTCGTCGCCCGCGCCCGCGGGCTGCCACGTCCGCGCCGACGGGCTGTGCTGGGTCGTGGTCGCCGACGCGCACGGCAGTGCGGTCGTCCGGCTCGACGGCCCCGACGAGCAGGTCCGCGCCCCCGCGCCCGCCCTGCCCGTGCCCTGGGACGACGAGGTCACGGGGTGGGCCGCCGCCGGTGGGGACGCCCGGGTCCTCGTCGTCAGCCGGCGTCACTCGTACGCGCTCGACGTGGTGCGGGTCGCGTGAGTCCGCCCTCGCTCCCGTGGCGGCGGACTCCGGCCGCCCCCACCACGTCGCCCGCCCCCACCACGTCGCCCGCCGACGCCGCCGCGCTCGCCGAGGTCGAGGCCCGCTGGCGCTCGACGTGGCCCGCCGCGCTCGGCGCCTGGGGCCGGACGACCCGCGTGCACGCCCCGGTCCTGCACACCGAGCCCTGCGGGATGCCGTCGTGGGCCTGGTACTCGGTCGAGGACGTCGAGGTGCACGTCGACCTCACCGTCGTGCGCGAGCGCGGCATCGAGGACCACGCGCTCGCGGTCCTCGCGCACGAGATCGGGCACCACCTGCTCGCACCCGTGGACCGGGCGTCGCACGTGCGGATCGCGGCGCGCGTCCGGGCGGGCCTGGTCGACATGGACCACCTCGTGGGGCTCGTCGCGAACCTGTGGTGCGACCTGCTCATCAACGACCGCCTGCAGCGACAGGCGGGGGTCGACCGGGCCGCGCTGTCCGCCGCCGTCGGGCCGCCGCGCGCCGACGACGTGCTCATGCTGCTGGTGCTGCGCACCGACGAGATCCTCTGGGGCCTGCCGCGCGGGACGCTCGTCGGCGAGCACCCGACGCCGGACGCCCCCGCGATGCTGTGCGCGCGGCTCGTGCGCGCCTACGCGCGCGACCCGGTCGCGGGTGCCGCGGGGTTCGCGTCGCTCGTGCGCACGACCGTGCCCGACGACCAGCTCCGCGACGAGGAGGCCCGTACGGGCACGCTGCGGCTCGTCGCGTGCGGGGGCCCCGACGGCGACGACGGGTCCGTGCCGTTCGGCGTCGCGACCGACCCGACGCTCGCGGCGCCCGTCGTGCACCCGTCGCTCGACCCGCGCGTCGTCGGCGCCGGTGCCGTGGAGGCCGCTGCGGGCGCCCCCTCGCTGCCGGCCGTTGCGGCGGGCGGCAGCACGCTCGAGCCCGCGGCGCTGCACGCCGTCCTCGCCGCGCTGGGGTCGGGATCGACCCGGCAGGACGTCGCCGTGGCCTGGTACCGCGAGAACGCGGCGCGTCACCTCGTGCCGTTCCCGACGCGCGAGCGCCCGCGACCGAGCGACGAGCTGATCGCCGGGCTCGAGCCGTGGGAGGTCGGGGACGACCTGTCCTCCGTCGACTGGGCGGGAACCGTCACGGCGTCGCCCGTGGTCGTCCCCGGCATGACGACGGTCCGCCGCGCCTACCTCGACGACCCGGAGCAGGACGTCGAGACCCGGCCCGTCGACCTCGACCTGTACCTCGACTCGTCCGGCTCGATGCCGGACCCGAGCCGCACGCGCGCGCCGGTCGCGCTCGCCGGTGCCGTCCTCGCGCTGTCCGCGCTGCGCGCCGGGGCCCGCGTCCAGGCCACGACGTGGAGCGGACCGCAGCAGGTCGCCGGCACCGACGGGTTCACCCGGGACACCGACGCGGTGCTGCGCGCGATCGTCGCCTACTTCGGCGGGTCGACGGCGTTCCCGCGTGCCCTCCTGCGCCGCACGCACCTGGGCGACCCCCGCACGGGGGCGCCGCCGACCCGGCACGGCCCCGCGCACATCGCCGTGATCTCCGACGACGGCGTCACGACGATGTTCGGCGACGGCTACCCGCCGACCACGCTCGACCCGACCGCGCACGACGCGCTCGAGGCCGCGGAGGGCGGCGGGACGCTCGTGCTCCAGGTCCCGCCCGACTGGGCCGCCGCGTTCGAGCCGAAGGCCGCGGGGTACGCCGTGCACGCGGTGCGCACCGACGAGGACCTGCTGACGTTCGTCCGCCGCATGGCGGCGAGCACCTGGGGAGGTGACCGTGGACCGGCGTCCCGATGACCTGGAGCGCGTGACCGGCGGCGAGCCCGACGGCCCGCCGGTCGCCGCGCTCGTGCACCGCCTCGCGCTCGCCCCGCCCGACCTGTTCGAGCCGGCCGTCGGGACGTCCGCGCTCGTCGCCGACGTCGCCGCGGACCTCGACGGCGCGGTCCTCGACCGGGCGTCGTTGCGGGCGCTCGACGCCGACCTGCAGGGCACGGCCGACGGCGTCGCGTCGCGCCGCGCGCTCGTCGGCCTGCTGTGCTGGCTCGTGACCGACCCGGCGCTCATCACCGCCCCGGGCGTGCAGGCGGCGACCGCGGCGGCGGGCGGCCGGACGGCGTGGTTCCTGCGCCTCGTCGAGGGCGTGCAGCGCGTGCTCGCCGGGCAGCGGCCCGACCGGGACTGGGTCCGGGACGAGACGGCCCGCGAGGAGCTCGCGCGCGCCGTGTGCCGGCTCGGCGGCGTCCTGCCCGCGGGGGAGTCGGCCGCGACGGCCGACGACCGCTGGCTCACGGTGAGCTCGGCGTACCAGGGCAAGGTCACCGCGGCGCTCGCGGTCGAGCGCGCACGGGCCGAGGAGCTCGCGCGGGTCCTCGCGGAGCAGCGCGCGAAGGAGGCAGCGGCCCAGTATGCGAACTACTGACGGCACCCCGGGGACGCCCCCGGACCCGACGCCCGACCTGACCGTCCTGGTGCCCGACCCGGCGCTCGACGAGTACGCCCCGATGGGCTCGGTCGCGCTCACCGACGCCGAGCGCTGGCCGACGCTCGACGCCGCGGGGCTCGCACGTGTCGAGGGCTGGCGCGAGCACCGGTCGGCGCCCGTCTGGGTGCACGCGACGGGCGACCGCCTGCGACCCGACGACCTCGACACGCTCGCGGACGCCGCGTCCCGGCTCACCACGGAACCGGCCGCCGGTCCGCCGGACGAGCCCGCCTGGGTCGCCGACCTCGTCGCCCGGGTCCACCGGACGGTCCCGCGCTGGCGCCGGGCCGCCCGTGAGGGTCGCAGCGGTCCGACGACCCCGCTGCGCGACCTGCCGACGACGAGCCGCGCCGACCTCGCCGACGCGGCGGCGCACGTCCCGCTGGACGTGCCGCTCGACCGGGTCCTGGAGGGCAGCAGCTCGGGTCACACGGGCGCCGCGCTGCTGGTGCCGCTGCACCCGGTGTCGGTCGCGGCGGACCTCGTGCTGCTGCAGCACCTCGTCGCGGCGGGGGGCGGCGACTGGCGTCCGGACCCGGCGCGGCTGGGCCTGGCGAACGTCGTCGACCAGCGCGCGTCGTTCACGTACGTCTCGGCGATGACGGCGTTCGGGCGTGGCCCCGACGATCCCGCTCCCGTGATGGCGCGCGTCAACCTGCACCCGTCGGTGTGGCGGGCGGACGGCGACCGTGAGCGGTACCTGGCCGCCGCGGACCCGCAGGTGCTCAGCACGTCGACGCTTCCGCTGCTGCGGCTGCTGGACCTCGCGGCGGACGGCCTGGCGCTGCACCCGGTCGCGGTCGTCAACGGTGCGACGGACCTGCCGCCCGCGGTGCGCGACGCGGTCCGCCGCACGTGGGGCTGCCCGGTGCTCGACCTGTACGGCCTGCGCGAGACAGGGCCTGTCGCGGTGTCGTCGGACGGCGACGGCCACGTCGTCGTGCCGCGCCGCGTGTGGGTCGAGGTGCTGGACGACGCGGGTCGGCCGGTCCCGGACGGGGAGCGCGGCGAGGTCGTCGTGACGGTCGACGAGAACCCGTACCTGCCGCTGCTGCGCTACCGCACGGGCGACACGGCCGCGCTGGTCCGCGACGCGCGCGGCACGGTGCTCGTCGGCCTGCAGGGGCGGGCGCCGGTGGCGTTCGTCGCGGCGGACGGGCGGGCGTCGTCGTCGATCGACGCGACGCAGCTCCTCCAGGCGTACGGCCTGGCCGCCTGGGAGCTCGACCAGGACGCCGCGGGCGACGTGCGTCTGCGCGCCCTGCCGCTCGTGGGACTCGGCGTCGAGCCGGAGACGACGGCCCGTGCGGCGGCCGACGCTGTCGCCCGCTGGCTCGGCCGTCCGGTGGACGTGCAGGTGGTCCGCGACGCGGCGGCGCTCGGGCCGGGCAAGCCGCGCCGCTTCCGCTCGGCCGCGGCACCACCGCCGACCGCCCCCTCTCGCCCTCCGACGTCCGGGAAGGACCGTCCATGACCGACCTCGACGCACCCCGCGTGCGCGTCAACCAGGTGGGGTACCTCACGCACGGGCCGAAGGCGGCCACGCTCGTGACCGACGCGACCGGCCCGGTGCCGTGGCGGCTGCTGCGCGGCGACGCGGTGGTCGCGGCGGGGGAGTCCGCGCCGCGGGGCCACGACCCGTCGGCGGGCGTGGACGTGCACGTCGTGACGTTCGACGCGGTGCGCGAGCCGGGTGCGGGGTACGTGCTCGAGGCGGACGGTGCGACGAGCGACCCGTTCGCGATCGGCGCGGACCTGTACGACGGCCTGCGCGTCGACGCGCTCGTGGTGTTCTACGGCCAGCGCAGCGGCGTCGCGATCGACGAGGCGCTGCTGGGCGAGGGGTACGGGCGCGCGGCGGGGCACGTCGACGTGGCGCCGAACGGGGGCGACGGCGCGGTGCCGTGCCTGCCGGCGGGCCACGCGACGACGGCCGAGGGCGTCGACCTGTACGACGGCTGGACGGGCGGCTACGCGCTGGACGTGACGGGCGGCTGGTACGACGCGGGCGACCAGGGCAAGTACGTGGTCAACGGCGGCATCGCGGTCGCGCAGCTGCTCGGCCTGTACGAGCGGACGCTGCGCACGCGCGGCGCGGACGCGGCGGACGCGGACCCCCTGGGCGACGGCTCGCTGCGGGTGCCCGAGCGCGGCAACGGGGTCCCGGACGTGCTCGACGAGGTCCGCTGGGAGCTCGACTGGATGCTGCGCATGGTCGTCCCGGACGGCGAGCCCTTCGCGGGCCTGGTGCACCACAAGGTGTCCGACGAGCGCTGGGTGCCGCTGCCGATGCTCCCGTCGGACGACCCGCAGCCGCGCTTCCTGCACCGGCCCTCGACCGCGGCGACGCTCAACCTCGCGGCGGTCGCGGCCCAGGGGTCGCGCCTGTTCGCGCCGCACGACGCGGACTTCGCGGAGCGGCTGCTGACGGCCGCGCGCGCGGCGTACGACGCGGCGTCGACGCACCCGCTCCTGCTGGCCCCGGACACGAACACGCTGGCGAACGCGGGCAGCGGCCCGTACGACGACACGGACGTCGACGACGACCGCCTGTGGGCCGCGACCGAGCTGTATCTGACGACGGGGGAGGACCGGTTCGCCGCGGACCTGCGCGCGAACCCGTACCGGCTGGGCGGCACGTCGCCCGCGTTCCGCCCGGAGGGCTTCGACTGGAACCACGTGGCGGCGTGGGCGCGACTGCAGCTCGCGACGGTCCCGAGCGCGCTGCCCGAGCGCGCGATGGTGCGCACGTCGGTCGTCGACGCCGCGGACGACCTGGTCGCGCAGCAGGCGACGCAGCCGTTCGGCCACCCGTACGTCCCGACGTCGGGCCGCTACGACTGGGGCTCCAACGGGCTGCTGCTCAACAACCTCGCGGTGCTCGCGGCGGCGCACGAGATCACCGGCGACGTGCGCTACCGCGACGCCGTCCTCGGCGGTGTCGACTACCTGCTCGGCCGCAACGCCGTCGGCGTCTCGTACGTCACCGGGTACGGCACGCGTGACGTGCGCAACCAGCACAGCCGCTGGTACGCGCACCAGCTCGACGCGTCCCTGCCGCACCCGCCGCGCGGCACGGTGTCGGGCGGTCCGAACTCCGACTGCCCGGACCCGGTGTCGGCCGCGCTCGCGGGCAGCCCGGCGCAGCGGTGCTTCGTCGACGACATCGGCGCGTACGGCGTGAACGAGATGACGATCAACTGGAACTCGGCGCTCGCGTGGGTGGCGTCGTACCTGGCGGGCCTGGGGGACGGGGCGGCGCCGGCCTGACACATCGGCCCGCCGCGGCCCGGGCGGGGGTTCGGGCGGTTCGACCAGTTCTCCTACAACGATGTACTTCTGTCCCACAACGTTGTAGATTCCGGATCCGGTGCTCACCGCCGCGGTCGGACGACGTCCGCCGGGACGGGCACCGTGTCCTGCGTCCGACGTCGCACCAGGAGTTCCGATGGCCCGTCGCCCCTTGCGCACCGCCCTCGCGGCCGCCGCCCTCACCGTCGCGCTCGCCGCCACGAGCGCCCCCGCCGCCCAGGCGCACCGCCGCCCGGCCGAACCGCCCCCGCCGACCTTCCAGGACGTCTCGGTGCACGACCCGTCGGTCGTCACCGCGGACGGCGAGACCTGGGTGTTCGGCAGCCACCTCGCCGCCGCGAAGACCGACGACCTCCTGCACTGGGAGAAGGTCGCGGACGGCGCGAACGCGGACAACCCGTTGTTCGACGACGTGCGCGCGAACCTCGCCGAGACGTTCGCGTGGGCGCAGACCGACACGCTCTGGGCCGCCGACGTCATCGAGCTGCCCGACGGCCGGTTCGCCATGTACTACAACGCCTGCAAGGGCGACTCGCCCCGCTCGGCGATGGGGATCGCGGTCAGCGACGACGTCGACGGCCCGTACGTCGACCAGGGGATCTTCCTGAGGTCGGGGATGTGGGACCAGCCGTCCGACGCGGTCGACGGTGCGATCTACGACGCCCGCGTGCACCCCAACACGGTCGACCCGGACGCGTTCGTCGACGCCAAGGGCAACTGGTGGCTCGTGTACGGCTCCTACTCGGGCGGCATCTTCATCCTGAAGCTCGACCCGTCCACGGGGAAGCCGGTTGCCGGCCAGGGGTACGGCACGCACCTCGTGGGCGGCAACCACAGCCGCATCGAGGGCCCGACGGTCATGTACGACGCCACGACCCGCTACTACTACCTCTTCCTGTCGTTCGGCGGCCTCGACGCGAACGGCGCCTACAACGTCCGCGTCGCGCGCTCGAAGAGCCCCGACGGCCCCTACCTGGACGCCGCCGGCAACGACATGGCGCAGGTCAAGGCCGACCCGACCAAGCCGCTGTTCGACGACGCGTCGTTCGAGCCGTTCGGCACGAAGATCCTCGGCAACCACCTGTTCGCCCGCGAGGTCGGCGACCCCGGCGAGGGCCCCGGCACGGGCTACCTCTCGCCCGGCCACAACAGCTGGTACCGCGACCCCGAGACCGGCGAGACGTTCCTCGTGTTCCATTCCCGGTTCCCCGGCCAGGGCGAGCAGCACGAGGTCCGCGTGCACCAGCTGTGGATGAACGCGCAGGGCTGGCCCGTCCTCGACCCGTACCGCTACGCGGGCGGTGACGACCGCCGGATCGACCGCAAGGACGTCGCGGGCGACTACGCGCTCGTCACGCACGACAAGGCGCTCACGGCCGACCAGCGCCGCGCGACCCCCGTCACCCTGTCGGCGAACGGCAAGGTGTCGGGCTCGATCACCGGGAAGTGGTCGCTGACCGGCAAGAGCACGGCCCGGATCGACGCCGGCGGCGCCCGCTACGACGGGGTCTTCACGCGCTCCTGGCAGCCCGACCTCGCGCGCTGGGTCGTGACGTTCAGCGTCCTGTCGCGCGACGGCGTCACGCTGTGGGGCAGCCCCGTCCCGCCGATGACGGCGAAGCAGGCCGTCGACGCGGTCGTGGCCGACCTCGACCTCGGCGACACCTCGGGTGTCGTCGCGGACCTCACGCTGCCGACGACGGGCACGCACGGCACGACGATCACGTGGTCGTCCTCGGTCCCGGCCGTGGTCTCGGAGACCGGCGACGTGACCCGGCCCGAGGCGGGCGCGGGCGACGCGCACGTCACGCTCACCGCGACGGTCCGGGGCGGCAAGGTCACCCGGACGGCCACGTTCGACGTGACCGTGCTGCAGCGCGTCGCAGGCGGCGTCGTCGGGTCCTGGTCGTTCGAGGGCGACCTCGCCGACGCGACGGGCACGCACGCCGCGGCGTCGACGACCGGCCCGCGGGTCGACCAGGCGGGGGGCCAGGTCACCTACGTCGCCGACGGCGCGCGCGGCCAGGGGCTGCACCTCGACGGCACGTCCGGCGTCCGGCTGCCCGACGGCCTCGTTGCGGGCTCGACGTGGTCCGCGGCGATGTGGCTGCGCCCGCAGGTGCTCACGCCGTACACGACGGCGTTCTTCGCGGCCCGCGACGCCAACAGCTGGGTGAGCGTCGTCCCGCGCGGCCACGACGGTGTCGGCGGGAGCACGATGGTCTGGTCCGGCGCGCAGTGGTACGACGCGGGCACGGGGACGCAGATCCCGGTCGGGCAGTGGAGCCACGTGGCGCTCACGGTCGACGGCGGCGACGTCGTCGTCTACGTCGACGGGCAGGCCGCCTACACGGGCACGGGCTTCCCCGACGTCCTGACGACGGCGACGGGCACGTTCGCGCTCGGCGTCAACTGGTGGGACACGCCGTTCCAGGGCGACGTCGACGAGGTGTCGGTGTGGAGCTCGGCGCTCACGGCGTCCGAGGTCGCGGCGCTCGCGACGCCCTGAGCCCAGCCCGTCGAAGGACGACGGCACGGTCGTCACGACCCCTCCCCGTGACGACCGTGCCGAAGGCCGGCGCGCCGGTGCGCCGGTGCCGCCACCGGAGGCCGGCCCGCCCGCCGGTCTCCGGTGGTGGTCCCCCGCCCGGGGGTCGCTAGACTCGGGCGCACAGGCGTCGACCCGGCCATCACCGGTGAGCCTCCGGAAGAACAGGCGGTCCCTCCACCCGAGGGCCCGCCCCAGTAGAACCGGACGGGGCAGGCCCGTCACAGCCGCAGCAGAGTGGTCGACGCCCCTTCCGGGGGAGCCGGCAAGCGAGGTGGTACCGCGGTCGTCCCCGTCCCGGGGGTGGTCGTCCTCGTGGCCGTGAGCGAGATCGACCAGGAGACCCGACGGTGACCACCGCACCGCGCTACCCGCTGCACCGCCCCGACCAGCCCGTGCCCGCGTCGCCGGACCTGCCCGGGCTCGAGCGCGAGGTCCTCGCGCACTGGGACGCCGACGGGACGTTCCAGGCGTCGATCGACCAGCGCGACGCGGGCGAGAACGGCGCCAACGAGTTCGTCTTCTACGACGGCCCGCCGTTCGCCAACGGCCTGCCGCACTACGGCCACCTGCTCACGGGGTACGCGAAGGACGTCGTCCCGCGCTACCAGACGATGCGCGGCCGCCGGGTCGAGCGCCGGTTCGGCTGGGACACGCACGGCCTGCCTGCCGAGCTCGAGGCGCAGCGCGTCCTGGGCATCACGGAGAAGTCGCAGATCGACGAGCTCGGCATCGCGAAGTTCAACCAGGCGTGCCGCGAGTCGGTGCTCAAGTACACCGGCGAGTGGCGGGAGTACGTGACCCGGCAGGCGCGCTGGGTGGACTTCGACCGCGACTACAAGACGCTCGACGTCTCCTTCATGGAGTCGGTCGTCTGGGCGTTCAAGCGGCTGTACGACAAGGGCCTGGCGTACGAGGGCTACCGGGTCCTGCCGTACTGCTGGGTCGACGAGACGCCGCTGTCGAACCACGAGCTGCGCATGGACGACGACGTGTACGCGTCGCGCCAGGACCCGGCGCTCACGGTCGGCCTGCGCCTGGAGACCGGCGAGCTCGCCCTCATCTGGACGACGACGCCGTGGACGCTGCCGAGCAACCTCGCGATCGCGGTCGGCCCCGATGTCGAGTACGTCGTGGCCGAGCCCGCGGCCGGCTCGCCGTTCGGCGAGGCGCACCCGGGGGAGCGCGTCGTGCTGGCCGCCGCCCGGCTGGCCGCCTACCAGCGCGAGCTGGGCGAGGCGACCGTCGTCGAGACGCTCACCGGTGCGCAGCTCGCGGGCCGTCGCTACACGCCGCCGTTCGACTTCTTCGCGGGGCACGAGCACGCCCACCAGGTGCTGACGGCCGACTTCGTGACGACCGAGGACGGCTCGGGCATCGTGCACCTGGCGCCCGCGTTCGGCGAGGACGACATGGTCGCGTGCGACGCCGCGGGGGTCGCGCCGGTCGTGCCGGTGGACTCGCGCGGCCGGTTCACCGCCGAGGTCGGCGACTACGCCGGCCTGCAGGTGTTCGAGGCGAACAAGCCGATCATCGCCGACCTCAAGGCCGGGACCGGCCCGCTCGCACGCGTCGACGCCGCGCACCGGTCCGTCGTCGTGCGCCACGAGACGTACGAGCACTCGTACCCGCACTGCTGGCGGTGCCGGAACCCGCTGATCTACAAGGCCGTGTCCTCGTGGTTCGTGCGCGTCTCGGAGTTCCGCGACCGCATGGTCGAGCTCAACCAGGAGATCTCCTGGACCCCGGAGCACATCCGCGACGGTCAGTTCGGCAAGTGGCTCGCAGGCGCGCGCGACTGGTCGATCAGCCGCAACCGCTACTGGGGCACGCCGATCCCCGTGTGGGTGTCCGACGACCCGCTGCACCCGCGCGTCGACGTGTACGGCTCGCTCGCGGAGCTCGAGGCGGACTTCGGCCGCGTGCCGACGAACGAGGCGGGCGAGCCCGACCTGCACCGCCCGTTCATCGACGAGCTGACGCGCCCGAACCCGGACGACCCCACGGGGCGCTCGACCATGCGCCGCATCCCCGACGTCCTCGACGTGTGGTTCGACTCGGGGTCGATGCCGTTCGCGCAGGTGCACTACCCGTTCGAGAACGCCGACTGGTTCGAGCACCACTACCCGGGCGACTTCATCGTCGAGTACATCGGCCAGACGCGCGGCTGGTTCTACACGCTGCACGTGCTCGCGACGGCACTCTTCGACCGCCCGGCGTTCCGCAACGTCATGTGCCACGGCATCGTGCTGGGCGACGACGGCCGCAAGGCCAGCAAGTCGCTGCGCAACTTCCCCGACCCCGTGCTCATGTGGGACAAGTACGGCTCGGACGCGGTGCGCTGGTCGCTCATGTCGAGCCCGATCCTGCGCGGCGGGAACCTCGTCGTCACCGAGGAGGGCATCCGCGACGGCGTGCGCCAGGTGCTGCTGCCGCTGTGGAGCACGTACTACTTCTTCACGCTGTACGCGGGCGCCGCGCGCGGCGGGGAGGGGCTCGCGGCGCAGCGCGTCGACGAGACCCGCGCCGCGGACCTCGCGACGATGGACCGCTACGTGCTCGCCCGCACGCGCTGGCTGGTCGACGACGTGACGCGCCACCTCGACGCGTACGACATCGCCGAGGCGTGCGAGGCGGTCCGCGACCACCTCGACCTGCTGACCAACTGGTACGTCCGCACGCAGCGGCAGCGGTTCTGGGACGAGGACCAGGCGGCGTTCGACACCCTGTGGACGTCGCTCGAGGTGCTCACGCGCCTCATGGCGCCCCTCGCGCCGCTCGTCACCGAGGAGATCTGGCGCGGGCTGACCGGCGGGCGCAGCGTGCACCTGACCGACTGGCCGACCGCGGCGGACGTCGTCGCGACCGACGTCGGCGCCGACATCACGGAGGCCGAGCTCGTCGCCGCGATGGACCGCGTGCGGGAGGTCGTGTCCGTGACGCTGGGCCTGCGCAAGGCGCGGCAGCTGCGCGTCCGCCAGCCCCTGCGCGAGCTGCGCGTCGTCGTGCCGCACCCGCAGTGGTTCGGGCCGTTCGTCGACCTCATCGCGTCCGAGGTCAACGTGCGCGGCGTGCGCGTGCTCGGCCTGCACGACGCCGACGCCGCCGACCTGGGCGTCAGCGCCCAGCTGTCCGTGAACGCCCGCGCCGCCGGGCCGCGGCTCGGCCGCTCGGTGCAGTCCGTCATCAAGGCCGCCAAGGCCGGGGCGTGGGAGCAGACGGCCGACGGGGTCGTCGTGCGCACCGACGACGGCGACGTGACCCTGCAGGAGCACGAGTACACGGTCGCGACCGTCGTCGAGCAGCGCGAGGGCACCGAGCTCGCCGCCGGGGTCCTGTCGACCGACGGGTTCGTCGTCCTCGACGTGGGCCTGGACGACGAGCTGCTCGCCGAGGGCTACGCGCGCGACGTCGTGCGGCAGGTCCAGGACGCGCGCAAGGCCGCGGGCCTGCACGTGGGCGACCGCATCCTGCTCACGCTCGACGTGCCCCGCGACCACGTCGCGGCCGTCGAGGCGCACCGCGACACCATCGCGCACGAGACCCTCGCGGTCGGGGTGACGGTCAACCCGTCGCCCGGTGCGGAGGTCGCGGTCAAGGTCGAGGCCGTCGAGGCGGGCGGGTACGAGGCATGAGCGCCGGCAAGGGCGGGGCGGACCACCTCCGCGCGGAGCAGGAGCGCGCCGCGCGCGAGGCGGCCGACGAGGTCTACCAGGGCATCCTCGCGCGCGCCCCGGAGCACGACATCGACCCGACGCTCGACCGGGTGCGCGAGGTCTGCGAGCTGCTGGGCGACCCGCAGCGCGCCTACCGGACCATCCACCTGACCGGCACCAACGGCAAGACGTCGACGAGCCGCATGGTCGAGCGGCTGCTGCGCGAGCACGGGCTGCGCACCGGCCGGTTCACGAGCCCGCACCTGACCCGGGTCACGGAGCGGATCGCGATCGACGGCGAGCCGATCAGCGACGAGCGGTTCGTCGAGGTCTGGCAGGACGTCGCGCCGTACGTGCACCTCGTCGACCAGCGCAACGCCGAGCGCGGCCTGCCCCGGCTGTCGTTCTTCGAGGTGTTCACCGTCATGGCGTTCGCGGCGTTCGCGGACGCCCCCGTCGACGTCGCCGTGGTCGAGGTCGGCCTCGGTGGCCGGTGGGACGCGACGAACGTCGTCGACGGCGAGGTCGCGGTCGTCACGCCGATCGCGATGGACCACGAGCGCTACCTGGGCGACACGCTCGTCGAGATCGCGTCCGAGAAGTCGGGCATCGTCAAGGACGGCGCGACGCTCGTCCTCGCCCGGCAGCAGGAGGACGTCGAGGGCGTCGTGCTGGCCGCCGCCGCGGAGCGCGGCGCGCGCGTCGTGCGCGAGGGCGTGGAGATCGAGGTCGTCGACCGGCAGGTCGCGGTCGGCGGGCAGCTGCTCACGCTGCGCGGCCTGGGCGGCGTCTACACGGACGTGTTCCTGCCGCTGCACGGCGGGTTCCAGGCGCACAACGCGCTGCTGGCGCTCGTCGCCGTCGAGGCGTTCCTCACGGGGGGAGCGGCGCTCGACGGCGACGTCGTCGGGGCCGCGTTCGCCGACGTCACGTCGCCGGGCCGGCTCGAGGTCGTGCGCTCCAGCCCCACGGTCATCGTCGACGGGGCGCACAACCCCGCCGGTGTCGAGGCGCTCGTCGAGGCCGTCGAGGAGGCGTTCGCGTTCCAGCGGGTCGTCGGCGTCGTCGGCGTCATGGCGGACAAGGACCCCGAGGGCATCCTGTCGGTGCTCGAGCCCGTGCTCGCCGAGATCGTCGTCACCCGCGCCTCGTCGTCGCGCGCGCTCGACGTCGACGAGCTCGCAGAGGTCGCGGTCGACGTGTTCGGCGAGGACCGCGTGCACGTCGTCGAGCGCCTCGACGAGGCCGTCGACCGGGCTGCGTCGCTCGCGGAGAGCGAGGTCGAGCGCGGCGCCGCGGTGCTCGTCACCGGGTCGATCGTGCTCGTCGCCGAGGCGCGGGTGCTGCTCGGCCGCCCCTGAGCGCCGGTGCCGGGCCCGTCCGGGTGACCGCAGGCCACGTCGCGGGCGGGTGCTGCACGAACGTGCAACCTGGACGCACGTCCTCCCCTTGCCAGACCCGGGGGCCGCGGAGAGGGTGAGGTACGTCGGGACGACGGCGCCTCGACGCACGTGACGTGGGCGGTCGCCCTCGTCGGAGGAGGGACGGTCAGCGTGAAGAAGCTCATCAACGACCCCCAGGACGTCGTGGCGGAGTCCCTCGAGGGCTTCGCCGCCGCGCACGCGGACCTCGTCGAGGTGCACACCGACCCGCCGTTCGTCACGCGGGCCGGCGGGGCGGTCAGCGGGAAGGTCGGGCTGGTGAGCGGCGGGGGCAGCGGCCACGAGCCGCTGCACGCCGGCTTCGTCGGCGTCGGCATGCTCGACGCCGCGGTCCCGGGTGCCGTCTTCACGTCGCCCACGCCCGACCAGATCGCCCCCGCCCTGCAGGCGGCCGACGGCGGCAAGGGCGTGCTGGCGATCGTCAAGAACTACACGGGCGACGTGCTGAACTTCGAGACGGGTGCCGAGCTCGCCGAGGCGGAGGGTGTGACCGTGCGCTCGGTCGTCGTCAACGACGACGTCGCCGTCGAGGACTCGCTGTACACCGCGGGCCGTCGCGGGGTCGCCGGCACGGTGTGCGTCGAGAAGATCGCGGGTGCCGCGGCCGAGCGCGGCGACGACCTCGACGCGGTCGTCGCGGTCGCCGAGCGCGTCATCGCGAACGTCCGGTCGATGGGCGTCGCGCTCACCGCGTGCACCGTGCCGCACGCGGGCAAGCCGAGCTTCGACCTGCCCGAGGACGAGATCGAGATCGGCATCGGCATCCACGGCGAGCCGGGGCGGCGCCGCATCCCGCTCGCCGGGGCGGACGAGATCACCGAGGCGCTGCTGACGCCCGTCGCTGACGACCTCGGGCTGTCCGGCGGGGAGAAGGTGCTGCTGTTCGTCAACGGCATGGGCGGCACGCCCGCCTCCGAGCTGTACGTCGTCTATCGTCGGGCACGCGCGTTGCTCTCCGAGCGCGGGGTCGAGGTCTCCCGCTCGCTCGTCGGCAACTACGTGACATCACTGGAGATGCAGGGCGCGTCGGTCACCGTGCTGCGGCTGGACGACGAGCTGACCGCCCTGTGGGACGCCCCCGTGCACACGACCGCCCTGCGTTGGTGAGACGCGGGCGCCCGGAGCACGGGGTCGACGAGGGAGCGTGGGCATGACGCTTGACGTGGCGTGGGCGGTCGACTGGGTGCGCGGCTGCGCGCTGACCGTCGCGGAGCACCGGGACGAGCTCATCGAGCTCGACCGGCAGATCGGCGACGGCGACCACGGCGAGAACCTCAACCGCGGCTTCAAGGCCGTGGTCGCGAAGCTCGACGCGCTGGAGGAGCAGCCCGCGCAGATCGGCGACGTGCTCAAGCTCGTCGCCACGACGCTCATGTCGACGGTCGGCGGCGCGGCCGGCCCGCTGTACGGCACGGCCTTCCTGCGTGCCGCGAAGGCGACCGCGGCGAGCGAGGTCGACAGCGGCGGCGTCGTCGCGCTGCTGGAGGCCGCACTGGAGGGCATCGTCGCGCGCGGCAAGGCGACGACGGGGGAGAAGACCATGGTCGACGCGTGGACCCCGGCGACGGAGGCCGCGGTCGCAGCCGCCGACGAGGGCGCGGAGCCGTCGGCGGTGCTCGCGGCCGCCGCGAAGGCCGCCGCGGCCGGTGCCCAGGCGACGATCCCGCTCGTCGCCACGAAGGGCCGCGCGAGCTACCTGGGGGAGCGGTCGGCGGGCCACCTCGACCCGGGCGCCCGCTCGACCGAGCTCATCCTCGTCGCGGCGGCGCAGGCGGCGGCGTGACAGTCCCCGGCGCGCCGGCGCGGGTCGCGCTGGTCCTGGTGTCGCACTCGCGCGCGCTCGCCGAGGGAGCCGTCGAGCTCGCCGGCCAGATGGCACCCGGGGTGCTGCTGGTCGCCGCGGGCGGCGGTCCGGACGGCGGTCTGGGCACGAGCTTCGACCTGGTCGAGCAGTCGTTCGCGCAGGCGCTGGCCGACGGGCGCTCGGCGGTCGTCCTGACGGACCTGGGCTCGGCGGTGCTGACCGCGGAGTCGGTGCTCGACCTCGCGGAGCCCGACGACGTCGCGCGGGTGCGGCTGGCCGACGCGCCGTTCGTCGAGGGGGCGGTCGCCGCGGCGGTCGCGGCGCACGGAGGCGGCGACCTGGCCGCGGTCGTGGCGGCCGCGGAGCACGCGGGGTCGACGTTCGCGGGGTCCGCGGCGGCGGGTGCGCCGCCCACCGGGCCCCTGTCCGCCGGCTCGTCGTCCGCCGGTCCCGCACGTGAGGCCCCGGACGGCTCGACGACGTCCGAGGACGGCGGAGTGGCACGCGGGGTCGCGGTGCTGCGCAACCCGCTCGGCCTGCACGCGCGGCCGGCGGCGGTCGTGGCCCGGATGCTCGCGGGCTTCGACGCGCGGGTGCACGTCAACGGCGTCAACGCGGCGAGCGTCCTGGAGCTCATGAAGCTCGGCGCGGTGCAGGGGCAGGAGGTCGTGGTCGAGGCCGAGGGCCCCCAGGCCGTCGAGGCGCGCGACGCGCTGCTCGCGGCGGTCGAGGGGGGCTTCGGGGAGGTCTGACCGTCCGCTGCGCCACGTGAGCGACAGCACGGACAATGCATGGACTGCAAAGTTGCAGAGCGTGTAATGTTGCATCCCATGCAGGATGTGGAGACCGTGCGCGGCACGACGGACGCCGACGGCGCCCGCGCGGTGGGCACCGACCCCGACGCCCCGCCCGAGGCCCCCGGAGTCCCGACCGTCGCCGAGCTCGTCGGCACGCTCGGCCTGCGCGAGCGCAAGAAGCGCGCACGACGCGACGCCCTCATCGACGCGACGCACCGCCTGGTCGCCCGCGACGGACTCGACGCCGTCACGGTCGAGGCGATCTGCGAGGCGGCGGGCGTCTCCGTGCGGACCTTCTTCAACTACTTCGAGACGAAGGACGACGCCGTCCTCGGGCACGCCACGTACCCGATCGACCCGCTCGTCGAGGAGGAGTTCGCCGCAGGCGGTCCGACCGGCGACCTCGTCGCCGACCTCGAGCACCTCGTCGCCTCGCTCCTCGAGGCCGCGCCCCCGGCCCGCGCGCGGCTCGCGAAGGGGCTCGAGATCGCGTCGCGCGAGCCGCGCCTGCTCGCCCGGCACCTCGCGTGGCTCGACAAGCACAAGGGCAACCTCCAGGACCTCGTCGCCCGGCGGCTCGGCGAACCTCCCGCGCACCCGCCCGAGACCGTCGCCTCGCTCGCGCTGTTCCTCACGCACGCCACGTTCGTGCGCTGGGAGTCACGCGGCGGTGAGGGCGAGGTCCGCGACCACCTCCACGACGTCCTCGGCGAGCTGCGCGTCCTGCTCACCGGCTGACCCGGCACCCGCGGCGCTCCCCGCGCCGCCGGCGCCCCGACCGACACCACCCGGCCCGCACCCGGGTCCGCACCGCCGCGCGCGAGCACCCTCGCGCGCCGTCCCACGAGAGCAAGGAAACCCATGGCCACCGCCACCGTCCCCGACGTGGGAGCGAGCGACAAGCCGCTCGTCGTCCTCACGAAGCGCACCGTCTGGCTGATCTTCGGCGCGCTCATGGCGAGCATGTTCCTGTCGTCGCTCGACCAGTCGATCGTCGGCACCGCGATGCCCACGATCGTCGGCGAGCTCGACGGCGTCGAGCACCAGGGCTGGGTCGTGACGGCCTACATCCTGGCCATCGCGATCGTCATGCCCCTCTACGGCAAGTTCGGCGACCTGTGGGGGCGGCGCTGGCCGTTCCTCGTCGCCATCGCGCTGTTCACCCTCGGCTCCGCGGTCGCCGGCTTCGCCGGGTCGTTCGGCTGGCTCGTCGCCGGGCGCGGCATCCAGGGCCTCGGCGGCGGCGGCCTGATGATCCTGTCGCAGGCGATCATCGCCGACATCGTGCCCGCCAAGGAGCGTGGCAAGTACATGGGCCCGATGGGCGCCCTGTTCGGCATCGCGGCCGTCATCGGCCCGCTCCTCGGCGGTCTGTTCACCGAGCACGCCGACTGGCGCTGGTGCTTCTGGATCAACATCCCCGTCGGCATCGCCGCGTTCGCGACCGCGTGGTTCACGCTCAAGCTGCCCTCGCACCGATCCGGCCGCCGCATCGACGTCGCCGGCATCGTGCTCGTCGTCCTCGGCACCTCGGGCCTCGTCCTGGCGACCAGCTGGACCTCGTGGTCCGGCCAGAGCACCTACGACTGGGCCGACCCGGGCCTGCTCGCGCTCGTCGGCGGCACGGTCCTCGCGATCGCGCTGTTCATCCTCGCCGAGCTCAAGGCGTCCGACCCGCTGCTGCCGCTGCGCCTGTTCCGCAACCGCACCTTCACGATCGCCACGACCATCGGGTTCATCCTCGGCATGGGCATGTTCTCCGCGCTCGCGTTCCTGCCGACGTTCCTGCAGATGTCGACCGGCGTGGGCGTCACGCAGTCCGGCTACCTGCTGCTGCCGATGATGGCGGGCGTCATGCTCACCGCGATCGGGTCAGGCATCGCGATCACGAAGACCGGCCGCTACAAGATCTACCCGGTCGCCGGCCTCGCGATCACGACCGTCGGCATGCTGTGGCTCACGCGCATCACGGGCGACATGTCGATGTGGCTCTTCGGCGCGATGATCTTCGTCCTCGGTGCCGGCATGGGCCTCGTCATGCAGACGATCGTCCTCGCCGTGCAGAACGCGGTGGACCCGCACGAGCTCGGCACCGCGACCAGCGCCAACAACTTCTTCCGCGAGATCGGCGCGGCCGTCGGCGTCGCGGTGTTCAGCACGATGTTCACCAACCGCCTCATCGAGCAGATCATGACGGTGTTCCAGGGCGTGCCGCAGGCCGGTGGCGAGGCCGCGGGCCTCACGCCCGACGCGGTCCAGCAGCTGCCGGAGCCGTTCAAGTCGGGCGTCATCGACGCCTACGCGTCGAGCCTGTCGTCGTCGTTCTGGTACTTCATCCCGCTCATCGTCGTCGGCTTCGTCCTCGCCCTGTTCCTGCGCGAGGTCAAGCTCTCCGACGTGGCCGGCATGGTCGCGCGCGGCGAGGCCGTGTCCGCCGACGACGCCCGTGCGGGCCACGCCGAGGCGTCCGACGTGAACGCCACGGTCGACGGCGCGGTCGTCGTCGACGAGCTCTCTGCGAGCGACCACCACGACCCGTCCGGCGAGCCCGTGGCCGACGGCGACGCCGTGGGCGCCCGGTAGCCTGACCCGATGAGCTCCACCGTCCCCGACGGGCAGGCCGTGCGCCGCAAGCGACCCGCGAAGCCCCAGTTCACCCAGACCGTCCTCGTGCTCGAGGCCGGCGTGGTGTTCTTCGCGACGCTCGTGGCGTACGGCCTGCGGGTCGCCGACCCGGCGCTCGTCTGGGGCGTCGGCGGCGGCCTGGTCGTCCTGCTGGTGATCCTCGCGGGTCTCGTCGGGCGGCCGGGCGGCTACGTCGCCGGGTCGGTCGCGCAGGGGCTCGTGCTCGCCTGCGGGTTCGTCGTGCCGATGATGTTCGTCGTCGGCGCGGTGTTCGTCGCGATGTGGGTCTACTGCCTGCGCGTCGGCGGGCGGATCGACCGCGAGCGGGCCGAGTGGGACGCCGCGCACCCGGGGATGGTCGGTCCCTGACGGGACCCCGGACGGCCGTGCGCCGTTCACGGACGCGTCGCGACCCGTCCGGCGGCCCCCGTTAGGGTGACCCGCATGACTGACACGCAGCGCACCCTGGTCCTCGTCAAGCCCGACGGTGTCCGCCGTGGCCTCGTCGGGGAGATCCTGCGCCGCATCGAGGCCAAGGGCTACACGCTCGTCGCCGTCGAGCTGCGCGAGGCCGACGAGGCCCTGCTGGCCGAGCACTACGCCGAGCACGCCGGCAAGCCGTTCCTCACCCCGCTCGTCGAGTTCATGCGCTCGGGCCCGGTGCTGGCCGCCGTCGTCGAGGGGCACCGCGTCATCGAGGGCTTCCGCTCGCTCGCGGGCGCGACGGACCCGACCGTCGCCCCTCCCGGCACGATCCGCGGCGACCTGGCCCGCGACTGGGGCCTCAAGGTCATCCAGAACCTCGTGCACGGCTCGGACGGCGAGGAGTCGGCCGCCCGCGAGATCGCGCTCTGGTTCCCCGGGCGCTGACCCGGACCACCGTCTGACGCGACGGCGGGCCGCCATCGGGGCCCGGCGGGGGAGCGCCAGCGCGCCCCGCCTCCCCGACGGCCCGCCCCGCACGTCCTAGGCTTCCTGCGTGCACCTCAAGACCCTCACCCTGCGGGGGTTCAAGTCGTTCGCCTCGGCGACGACGCTGACCTTCGAGCCCGGCGTCACGTGCGTCGTCGGCCCCAACGGCTCCGGCAAGTCGAACGTCGTCGACGCGCTCGCGTGGGTCATGGGGGAGCAGGGCGCCAAGTCGCTGCGCGGCGGCAAGATGGAGGACGTCATCTTCGCCGGCACCGCCGGCCGCCCGCCGCTCGGCCGGGCCGAGGTCGCGCTCACCATCGACAACACCGACGGCGCGCTGCCGATCGAGTACACCGAGGTGACGATCTCGCGGACGCTGTTCCGCAACGGCGGGTCCGAGTACGCGATCAACGGGCAGGGCTGCCGGCTGCTCGACATCCAGGAGCTCCTGTCCGACTCCGGCCTCGGCCGCGAGATGCACGTCATCGTCGGCCAGGGCCAGCTCGACGCCGTGCTGCGGGCGACGCCCGAGGAGCGCCGCGGCTTCATCGAGGAGGCCGCGGGCGTCCTCAAGCACCGCAAGCGCAAGGAGAAGGCGCTCCGCAAGCTCGACGCGATGCAGGCCAACCTCACGCGCCTGGGCGACCTCACGGGGGAGATCCGCCGCCAGCTCGGCCCGCTCGGCCGGCAGGCGGAGGTCGCGCGCAAGGCCGCCGTCGTCCAGACCGACCTGCGCGACGCGCGCGCCCGCCTGCTCGCCGACGACCTCGCGCAGCTCTCGGCGACGCTCGAGCAGGAGATCGCCGACGAGTCGGCCGTGCTCGCGCGCCGCGCCGAGGTCGAGGCGGCCCTCGGGCAGCACCGCGACCGGCTCGCGACGCTCGAGCGCGAGGCCGCCGAGGCGACGCCGCAGCTCACCGAGGTGACCGAGGTCTGGTACCGCCTGTCGTCGCTGCGCGAGCGGCTGCGCGGCACCGCGTCGCTCGCCGCCGACCGGGTGCGCCTGCTCGGCAGCGCCACCCCGGAGCGCTCGGGCGGGCAGGACCCCGACGACCTTGCCGCGCAGGCCGAGCGCGTGCGCGCCGCGGAGGCCGAGCTCGCCGCCGAGGTCGACCTGGCCCGGGTGGCCCTGGAGGCGGCCGTCACGGCGCGCCAGGAGGCGGAGCAGGCGGCCGCCGCCGCCGAGAAGGAGCTCGCGACCGCGCTGCGGGGTGCCGCCGACCGGCGTGAGGGCGTCGCCCGGCTCGCCGGACAGGTCGCGGCCCGCCGCAGCCGCGTCGAGGCGACGCAGGCGGAGATCGGCCGCCTGCACCAGTCGCTCGCGGCGGCGCGTGAGCGCGAGGCGTCGGCGGCCGAGGAGTTCGTGGCGCTCGAGTCCGAGGTCGCGGGCGTCGAGGCGGGCGAGGAGGGTCTCGACGCCGCGCACGAGGCCGCGGTCGAGGCGCTCGACGTCGCGACCGAGCACCTCACGTCGCTGCGGTCGCGCCTGTCCGACGCCGAGCGCGAGCACGGTGCGCTCGTGGCACGCGCCGAGACCCTGGAGCTCAGCCTCACACGCAAGGACGGCGTCGGTGCGCTGCTCGCCGCCGACGGCCTGCCGGGCACGGTGGGCTCGGTCGCGGCGCTGCTGTCGGTCGACCCGCGCGACGAGGACGCGGTCGTCGCTGCCCTCGGCGCCGTCGCCGACGGGGTGGCCGTGGAGTCGGTCGACGCCGCCGTCGACGCGCTGCGGTACCTGCGCACCGAGGACGCGGGGCGTGCGACGCTGCTGGTCGCGGGCGCGCCCTCGCCCGACGCGCCGGCCGACCTGCCGCCCGGCGCCGACCGCGCCGTGGACCTGGTCGACGCCCCGCCGCACGTCCAGGCGACCGTGCGCGCGCTGCTCGCCGACGTCGTCGTCGTCGACGACCTCGCCGCGGCCCGCGCGCTCGTCGCGAGCCACCCGCACCTCGTCGTCGCGACCCGCGCGGGCGACGTCCTGTCCCGGCACCGGGCGTCCGGCGGGTCCGCGACCGCGCCGAGCGCGCTGCACCTCCAGGCTGCGCTCGAGCAGGCCAGGGCGGGTGCCGCGGACGCGACCGCGACCGCCGAGCGGCTGCGCTTCGAGATCGCCGCCGCGACCCGGGTCCAGCAGGAGGCACGCGACGAGCACGAGCGCACGCTCGACCGCCTCAACCAGTCCGACGCGGCCCTCGCGGCCGTCGCCGAGCAGCTCGGGCACCTCGGGTCCGCGGCGCGGTCGGCGCGCGCAGAGGCCGATCGCGTCGAGGCGACGCTCACCGCGGCGTCCGCGACCCTGGAGTCCGACGCGGCCGAGCTGGCCGACCTCACCGCGCGCCTCGCGGTCGCGGAGTCGGAGCCGGCGGACACCGAGGCCGCGATCGCCGAGACGACCGAGCGGCGCGACCGCCTCGGCGGTGTCGCGACCGGTGCGCGCACGCGCGAGACCGAGGCGCGTCTGACGCTGCGCACGAGCGAGGAGCGGGCGCGTGCGCTCGCGGGGCGCGCCGCGTCGCTCGAGCGGGCCGCCGAGACCGAGCGGGTCGCCCGGGCCCGTGCCGCCGAGCGGGAGCAGGTCCGCGCCCGCCAGGCCGCGGCCGCCGTCGCGGTCGGCGCAGGCGCCGCGCAGGCGCTGTCCGCCCTCGACGAGTCGCTGCGTCGCGCGTCGGCCGAGCGCGAGGCCGCCGAGGCGGCGCGCGCCGAGCGCGAGCAGCACGTCGGGGCCACGCGCGCCCGCGTCGAGGAGCTCGCCGCCGAGCTCGGCCGGCTCACGGACGCCGCGCACCGCGACGAGGTCGCGCGCACGCAGCAGCGGCTGCGCATCGAGCAGCTCGAGACCCGGTCCGTCGAGGAGCTCGGGCTCGACCCGCAGGTCCTGCTCGACGAGTTCGGCCCGCACCAGGACGTCCCCGTCGTCGTGCCGCCCGGCACCGAGCCCGACCCGGACGCGCCGACCGCGGTCCCGTTCGTGCGCGAGCAGCAGGAGAAGCGCCTGCGGGCCGCCGAGCGCGCCCTGTCGCTGCTCGGCCGCGTCAACCCGCTCGCGCTCGAGGAGTTCGCGGCGCTCGAGGAGCGGCACCGGTTCCTCACCGAGCAGCTCGCCGACCTCAAGAAGTCGCGCTCCGACCTCCTGGAGATCGTCAAGGAGATCGACGAGCGCGTCGAGCAGGTCTTCGCCGACGCCTACCGCGACACCGCCGCCGCGTTCGACGTCGTCTTCCCGCGCCTGTTCCCCGGCGGCGAGGGGCGGCTCGTGCTCACCGACCCCGACGACATGCTCACGACGGGCATCGAGGTCGAGGCGCGTCCCGCCGGCAAGAAGGTCAAGCGGCTGTCGCTGCTGTCGGGCGGCGAGCGGTCGCTCACGGCCGTCGCGCTGCTCGTCGCGATCTTCAAGGCCCGCCCGAGCCCGTTCTACGTCATGGACGAGGTCGAGGCGGCCCTCGACGACGCCAACCTCGGCCGGCTGCTCGACATCTTCCGCGAGCTGCAGGAGGACTCGCAGCTCATCGTCGTGACGCACCAGAAGCGCACGATGGAGATCGCGGACGCGCTCTACGGCGTGACGATGCGGGGCGACGGCGTGACGACCGTCGTGAGCCAGCGAATGCGCGAGGACGTCGCCGTCTGACGGTGTGGAGATTGTGTGCGGCTTGCTCGCCACACGGGTGACCCGGCGCGAACCGGTCGCCCGGGGCGCGGAGACTTGACCCCGTGGCCGTCCTCCTCGCTGTCCTGCTGTCGCTCGTCGTCGCCGCCGTCGTGATCCTGCTCGCCGTGGCGACCGGGCGCGCGGGCGCGGCCGACGACGCGCACCCGGGGCTGTGGCAGGCGTTCCGCGCGGGCTGGCGGTCGCGCCGGCGACCCGACGCGGACCAGCGGGAGGCCGCCCAGGCCGCCGCCGCGGAGCCCGTCGACGTCTCGCTCGCCGAGTTCCTCCAGGCCACGACGGACCACGGGCAGGCGTACCTGCAGGTCGACGACCTCGCCGCGTCCCTCGAGCGGGCGGCCCGCCGCGCGCAGCCGCGCCGTCGCGGGGCCTGACCGACCTCTCGGGTCGGACGCCCTTCGGGCGCTGCACGGGCGCCGGACGGTCACCGGACGGGCGCCGGACGGGCGCCGGACGGGCGCCGGACGGGCGCCGCACGGGTGGTGTGGGCCACGTCGCACCCGCCGCACGAGCCACCGGCTCGCGCGCACGGGCGCCGCCCCGACAGACTGTCCGCGTGGACCAGGACACCCTCAACCTGCTGATCGCCGTCGGACTGCCGACGGTCGTCGTCGCGACCCTCGGCACGCTGCTCGTGCGCCGCGGCCGCGGCCGTGGCGACCGGACCGGCACGACGCCGACGCAGGCGCCCGAGAAGCCGACGACGCCGACGCCGCCGACGACCGGGCAGGGGGGCACGGCGCCCGCCCCGTCGGCGCCGCCCGCCCCGATCGACGTCGCCGACGTCCCCGGTGCGCAGGCGCCGGAGGCCACGCCCGACGACGTCGCCGAGCTCGAGCAGCCGCCCGTCCTCGAGGTGCCCGCCCCGGTCGCGGGCCGGCTGACGCGGCTGCGCGACCGGCTCTCCCGCTCCGGGTCGCCGCTGGGGACCCGGCTCCTGCAGGTCCTGTCGCGCGACCACCTCACGGAGGACGACTGGGACGAGCTCGAGGAGACGCTGCTGCTCGCCGACGTCGGCGCCGGCCCGAGCACCGAGATCGTGGACGCGCTGCGCACGCGCGTGCGGGTCGAGGGGCTGCGCGAGCCCGCGCACGTCAAGGCGCTGCTGCGCGAGCAGCTCCTCGCGATCGTCGACCCGTCGCTCGACCGCTCGCTCGGCACGACCCCGTCGACGGCCGAGGACGGCTCGACGCTGCCCGCGGTCGTGCTGGTCGTGGGCGTCAACGGCACGGGCAAGACGACGACCGTGGGCAAGCTCGCGCGCGTCCTGGTCGCGGAGGGGCGCAGCGTCGTCCTCGGTGCGGCGGACACGTTCCGTGCGGCCGCCGCGGACCAGCTCGAGACGTGGGGCTCGCGCGTCGGCGTGCGCACGGTGCGCTCGGACCGCGACGGTGCCGACCCGGCGTCGGTCGCGTTCGACGCCGCCCGCACGGGCCGCACGGAGGGCGTCGACGTCGTGCTCGTCGACACCGCGGGCCGGCTGCAGAACAAGGCGGGCCTCATGGACGAGCTCGGCAAGATCACGCGCGTCCTGACGCGCGAGGCGCCGCTGTCCGAGGTGCTGCTCGTGCTCGACGCGACGACGGGGCAGAACGGCCTCAACCAGGCGCGCGTCTTCGCCGAGGTCGCGGGCGTCACCGGGATCGTCCTGACGAAGCTCGACGGGACGGCGAAGGGCGGCATCGTCGTCGCGGTGCAGCGCGAGCTCGGCGTGCCGGTCAAGCTCGTCGGGCTGGGCGAGGGCCCGGACGACCTGGCGCCGTTCGACCCGGAGGCGTTCGTCGACGGGATCCTGCAGGGCTGAGACGGGCCCGCTCAGCAGGCGGACATCCGGGACGTCCTGGACGCGCGCTCACCACGAAACCGAACGTTTACGCGCACGTCGGCGTTGTCACACGGCCGTAACACCTTCCGCGCATCGCCGAAACGGGCCTCGAAGACCTTGGTACCCGACCAGCCACCCCCGGCTGGCGACGGGAGAGGCGATTCGATGTTCGAACTTGACAGCGGCAACACCGCCTTCATGATCCTCGCCGCGTCTCTGGTGCTGCTGATGACGCCTGCCCTGGCGTTCTTCTACGGCGGCATGGTGCGCGGCAAGAGCGTGCTCAACATGATGATGATGAGCTTCGGTGCCCTCGGGCTCGTCTCGCTCATCTGGGTCCTGTACGGCTACTCGGCGACGTTCGGCTCGGACATCGGCGGGTTCATCGGCAACCCGACCGAGTTCTTCGGCCTGCAGGGCTTCACGGACGAGCAGAGCCTCATGGCGGGGACGGGCGTGCCGTTCCTCGTCGCAGCGGGCTACCAGCTGACGTTCGCGGTCATCACCGTCGCGCTGATCTCCGGTGCGATCGCCGACCGCTTCAAGTTCAACGCCTGGCTCGTGTTCGCGGGCGTGTGGGTCACCGTCGTGTACTTCCCCCTGGCGCACATGGTCTGGGGCGGCGGGCTCCTGGGCGGCGGCTACTTCCTCGCGGACGCGCTGCCGCTGCCGATCGACTTCGCCGGTGGGACGGTCGTCCACATCAACGCCGGTATCGCGGGCCTCGTGCTCGCCGTCGTCGTCGGCAAGCGCCGCGGGTTCGGCCGCGAGCCGATGCGACCGCACAACCTGCCGTTCGTGATGCTCGGTGCGGCGCTCCTGTGGTTCGGCTGGTTCGGCTTCAACGCGGGCTCCGAGTTCGCTGCCGACGCCACGGCCGGACGCGCCTGGCTCAACACCACGGTCGCCACGGCGGTCGCGATGCTCGCCTGGCTCGGCACGGAGAAGGTCCGCGACGGCCACGCGACGTCGCTCGGCGCGGCCTCCGGCGTCGTGGCCGGCCTCGTCGCCATCACGCCCGCCGCCGCCGCGGTGGACACGTGGGGCGCGATCGGCATCGGCCTCGTCGCGGGCATCCTGTGCGCCCTCGCGGTCGGCCTGAAGTACAAGTTCGGCTACGACGACTCGCTCGACGTCGTCGGCGTCCACCTGGTCGGTGGTCTGGTCGGCACGATCCTCATCGGCTTCTTCGCCACCAACGAGAACTCCACCTGGTACCCCGAGGGTGCCGAGAACGGCCTGTTCTACGGTGGTGGCGTGGGTCAGCTGGCCACGCAGATCATCGTCGCCCTGTGCGCCGTGCTCTTCAGCGGCCTGGCGACGCTCGTCATCGCCCTGATCCTCAAGGCCACCATCGGCCTGCGGGCGACGGAGGAGGACGAGGTCGTCGGCCTCGACCTGGCGACGCACGGTGAGACGGCGTACGAGTCCCTGGGCGCTGGCGCCCGTGTCGTGACGGAGGTGAAGTGATGACGAAGCTCGTGACGGCGGTCATCCAGCCGCACAGGCTGGACGACGTGAAGTCGGCGCTCGAGGCGGCCGGTGTCCGTGGTCTGACGGTGAGCGAGGCGAGCGGCTACGGCCGGCAGCGCGGCCACACGGAGGTGTACCGCGGTGCGGAGTACACCGTCGACCTGGTGCCGAAGGTCAAGATCGACGTGCTGGTCTCCGACGAGGACGCCGCGGGCGTCACCGAGGTGATCGTGCGCGCCGCGCAGACCGGCAAGATCGGCGACGGCAAGGTCTGGGTCGTGCCGGTGGAGGACGTCGCCCGCGTCCGCACCGGTGAGCACGGCGACGACGCCCTCTGAGCAGGACGGTCCCGCGCAGCACATGACACAGCAACGGCCGCCCGCGGGGGGCGCGGCCGAGAACGAGTCGCCCGAGGTCCCGCACCCCCCCGTGGGGGTGCGGGACCTCCGCGTCGAACGGCTCGACCTCGCCGGCCGCCTCACCGGCCCCGCGTCCGACGGCATCGCGCGCCGCGCCGCCGTCGCGGACCTGGTCCGTCACCGTCTCGCCGAGCTCTGGCAGGTCGCCACGGACGGGCAGGACGTCAACGGCATCGCGCTGGGCGCGGTCGGCAGCATCGGGCGCGGCGACGCGAGCCCGGTGAGCGACCTCGACCTGCTGCTCGTGCACGAGGGGCGGGGGCACTCGCCCGAGATGCTCGCGGAGCTCGCGCAGCGCCTGTGGTACCCGATCTGGGACGCGGGCCTGGACCTCGACCACTCGGTGAGGTCGCTCGCGCAGTGCCGTCAGGTGGCGTCGAAGGACTTGCCCGCGGCCGTGGGGCTGCTCGACCTGCAGCCCGTCGCGGGCGACGCGGTGGTCATCGCGCGCGCGAAGTCGGCGCTGCTCGAGGACTGGCGCTCGGCGGCCCGTCGGCGGCTGCCCGAGCTGCTCGCGTCGACCCGGCAGCGTGCCGAGCGGCACGGCGAGCTGGCGTACCGGATCGAGCCCGAGCTCAAGGAGGCCCGCGGGGGGATCCGCGACGCGGTCGTGCTGAGCGCGCTGGCTGCGACCTGGCTGACCGACCGTCCGCACGGCGCCGTCGACCACGCCTACGCGCACCTGCTCGACGTGCGCGACGCGGTGCAGGTCGCGACCCGGCGGCACACCAACCGCCTGCTCCTCGCTGACCAGGACGAGGTCGCGGCGCTCGTCGGCTTCGACGACCGCGACGACCTGCTCGCGAGCATCGCGGAGGCGGGGCGCGTCATCTCCTACGCGCTCGACACGACCGCGCGCAACGCCCGCCAGGCCCTCCAGCGGCCTGCCCGCAAGCCCGTCCTCGTGCGGGGACGGCGCACCGCGCCGCGGCTGCGTCCCATCGCCGAGGACCTCGTCGAGCACGACGGCGAGATCGTGCTGGCGGTCGACGCGCGCCCCGCGGAGGATCCGCTGCTGTCGCTGCGCGCCGCCGCGACGGCCGCGCGGACGGGCCTCGCGCTCTCGCCCGTGACGGTCGCGAGCCTCACCGCGACACCACCACTGCCGACCCCGTGGCCCCGTGCCGCGCGCGCGTCGTTCCTGCAGCTCCTGGGGTCCGAGCAGGCCCAGGTCCCGATCTGGGAGGCCCTCGACCTCGCGGGCGTCGTGACGACCTGGATCCCCGAGTGGGCGGGCGTCCGCAACCGCCCGCAGCGCTCGCCCGTGCACCGGCACACGGTCGACCGGCACCTCGTCGAGACCGTCGCCCGGGCCGGTCGCGACCGGCGGGACGTCGAGCTGGGCGACACGCTGCTGCTCGCGGCCGTCCTGCACGACATCGGCAAGCGCGCGGGTGCGGGCGACCACTCGGTCGAGGGCGCACGGCTCGCGGGGCCGATCGTCACGCGGATGGGCTTCGACGAGCGCGTCGCGTCCGACGTCGCGCGGCTCGTCCGGGAGCACCTCACGCTCGTCGAGCTCGCCACGACCGAGGACCCCGACGACCCCGCGACCGTGCGGCGGCTGCTCGACGCCGTCGACCACCGCGCGGACCTGCTCGCGGTCCTGCGCGCCCTCACGGAGGCCGACGCGTCGGCGGCCGGGCCGGCGGCCTGGAGCGCGTGGCGCGGCACGCTCGTCGACGACCTGGTCGCGCGGGCCGGTCGTGCGCTGGCGGGTACCCTGGGACGTCCGTGACCCCCGAAGCGTGAGGACCGCCCGGTGTTCGCCACCCTGTCCGACCGACTGACGTCGACCTTCAAGAACCTGCGCACCAAGGGCCGTCTGTCCGAGGCGGACATCGACGCGACGGTGCGCGAGATCCGCCGCGCCCTGCTCGACGCGGACGTCGCCGTGCCGGTCGTCCGGTCCTTCACCGGGGCGGTGCGCGAGCGCGCGCTGTCGGCCGAGGTGTCCGGGGCGCTCAACCCCGCGCAGCAGGTCGTCAAGATCGTCAACGAGGAGCTCGTCGCGATCCTCGGCGGCCAGAACCGGCCGCTCGCGATGGCGAAGCGCCCGCCGACCGTCATCCTGCTCGCGGGCCTGCAGGGTGCGGGCAAGACGACGCTCGCGGGCAAGCTCGCGCTGCACCTCAAGAACGAGGGCCACACGCCGCTGCTCGTCGCGGCGGACCTGCAGCGCCCCAACGCGGTGACCCAGCTCCAGGTCGTCGGCGACCGTGCCGGCGTCCCGGTGTTCGCGCCGCACCTGGGCAACCAGGGGTCGGACGACTACCTGCCCGCCGGCGCCGACCCCGTGTCGGTGGCCCGCCAGGGCCTGGAGACGGCGCGCACGCGCCAGCACGACGTCCTCATCGTCGACACCGCCGGCCGCCTCGGCGTCGACGCCGAGCTCATGGCGCAGGCGTCGGACATCCGCGACGCGGTCGACCCGGACGAGATCCTCTTCGTCATCGACGCGATGATCGGCCAGGACGCGGTCGCGACCGCGCAGGCCTTCGCCGACGGCGTCGGCTTCACGGGCGTCGTCCTGTCGAAGCTCGACGGCGACGCCCGCGGCGGCGCGGCCATGTCGGTCGCGTCGGTCACGGGCCGCCCGATCCTCTTCGCGAGCACGGGCGAGAAGCTCACCGACTTCGAGGTCTTCCATCCGGACCGCATGGCGTCGCGCATCCTCGACATGGGCGACGTCCTCACGCTCATCGAGCAGGCCGAGCGCACGTTCGACGCCGAGCAGGCCGAGAAGATGGCGGGCAAGCTCGCCAGCGGCCAGGACTTCACGCTCGAGGACTTCCTCGTGCAGATGCAGCAGCTGCGCAAGATGGGCCCGCTGAAGAACATGTTCGGGATGCTCCCCGGCATGGGACAGATGCGGGAGGCGCTCGACAACTTCGACGAGCGCGAGGTCGACCGCATCGAGGCGATCATCCGCTCGATGACCCCCGGCGAGCGGCAGAACCCCAAGATCATCAACGGCTCCCGCCGGGCGCGCATCGCGCGCGGCTCGGGGACGACGCCGACCGACATCAACCAGCTCGTCGAGCGCTTCGACAACGCCCAGAAGGTCATGCGCCAGATGGCCAAGGGCGGTGGCATGCCGGGGATGCCGGGCATGGGCAACCTGCCGGGCATGGGCGGCAAGAAGTCCCGCGGGCGGACGGTCGCACCCGCGAAGAAGGTCAAGGGCAAGTCGGGCAACCCCGCGAAGCGCGCGGCGCAGGAGCGGGCCGCGGCCGACCGGTCGGTCGCCGCACCGACGGCGCCCGCCGGCTCCGCGTTCGGGCTCGGCCAGCAGCATCCGCAGCAGCAGGACGTCGACCCGACGAGCCTGCAGCTCCCCGGCGGTCTGGACCGCTTCCTCGGACGCTGAGTTCGTCGTGACCGGCGGTGACGTCCTGCACCTGCGCGGGACCGTCGTGCTCGACGACGACCGTGAGGCCGGCGAGGCGTGGGTCGTCGGCGGGCGGGTCACGTACGACCGCCCGACGTCGCCGGTCCCGGGCACGCTCGACGGCTGGGTCCTTCCCGGCCTCGTCGACGTGCACTGCCACATCGGCCTGGCTGCCGACGGACCCGTCGACGACGGCACCGCCGAGAAGCAGGCCCTGGCCGACCGTGACGCAGGCGTGCTGCTCGTGCGCGACGCGGGCTCGCCGGCCGACACCGGCTGGGTGCACGACCGCGACGACCTGCCCCGCCTGCTCCGTGCGGGCCGCCACCTGGCCAGGCCCAAGCGCTACCTGCGGCACTACGGGCGCGAGCTCGCGGACGCCCGGGACCTGCCCGACGCCGTCCGCGAGGAGGCGGCGCGCGGCGACGGGTGGGTCAAGCTCGTCGCCGACTGGATCGACCGCGACCTCGGCCCCGACGGCGACCTGCGCCCCCTGTGGTCGCGCGACGTCCTGCGGGCCGCCGTGGACGCCGCGCACGCGGCGGGTGCGCGCGTCACCGCCCACACGTTCGCGACCGAGTCGCTCGACGACCTGCTCGACGCGGGAGTCGACTGCCTCGAGCACGCGACGGGGGCGACGCCCGAGCACGTCGAGCGCATCGCGGCCGCCGGCATCCCCGTGACCGCGACGCTGCTGCAGGTCGCGCAGTTCCCCGCCATCGCCGCCCAGGGCGAGGAGCGCTACCCGCGGTTCGCGGCGCGCATGCGGGCCATGGGGGAGCGGCGGTACCGGCACGTGCGCGACCTGCACGACGCGGGCGTCCCGGTCCTCGTGGGCACCGACGCGGGCGGGACCATCGGGCACGGGCGCATCGCCGACGAGGCCGCGGAGCTGGTCCGCGCAGGGATCCCCGCGCACGACGTCGTCGCGGCCGCGTCGTGGCGCACCCGGGCATGGCTGGGAGCCGACGGCCTCGACGAGGGGGCGTCCGCCGACCTCGTCGTGTACGACGCGGACCCTCGGCGCGACGTCGCCGTCCTTGCCGCACCGCGTGCGGTCGTGCTCCGCGGCGACGTGGTGAGCGGGGCCGTCGCGCGCTGACGCCGTCACGGGCCGACCGTGGCGGGTCCGGCCGCGCACCGACCGGCCGGCTCGGACCGGTGGTGGGAACCGTCCCGCCGGTCTGGCACAATGGTCGGCTGTACCCGGCGGCTGCAGCCCCTCTACCTGCGCCCGTCGTGTCCTCGGCCGGACCGGCGCACCCACCCCACGGGAAGCGCGGCGAGACCAACCACAGCAGACCTCAGGAGAAGACCACACCGTGGCCACCAAGATCCGTCTCAAGCGTCTCGGCAAGATTCGCGCCCCGTACTACCGCATCGTCGTCGCCGACTCGCGCACCAAGCGCGACGGTCGCGTGATCGAGGAGATCGGCAAGTACCACCCCACCGAGGAGCCCTCGTTCATCGAGATCGACTCCGAGCGTGCGCAGTACTGGCTCGGCGTCGGCGCGCAGCCGACCGAGCAGGTCGCCGTCCTCCTCAAGGTCACCGGTGACTGGCAGAAGTTCAAGGGCCTGCCGGGCGCCGAGGGCACCCTGCGGACCAAGGGCGACAAGGTCGACCCGAAGGCCGCCATCGAGGCCGCCGCCGCCGACGCCGAGAAGGTCAAGGCGAAGGCGTCGGAGAAGAAGGCCGCTCCGGCCGAGGAGACCCCGGCGGAGACGCCCTCCGAGGACGAGCAGGCCTGATGCTCGCCGACGCGCTCGAGCACCTGGTGCGCGGGATCGTCGACCACCCGGACGACGTGCGCGTGAACGCGTCGTCGCTGCGGCGTGGCGAGCTCCTCGAGGTCCGGGTCCACCCGGACGACCTCGGTCGCGTCATCGGTCGCGGCGGCCGGACCGCCCGTGCCCTGCGGACCGTCGTCGGGGCGCTGTCCCCGGACGGCGCGGTGCGGGTGGACGTCGTCGACGTCGACCGCCGCTGACCTGACCTGCCGCGGGCGGCGACCACCGCCCGTGACCGGCTCCACGCAGGCCCGGTCCCCTAACCTGGGGACCGGGCCTGCGTCGTGCCGCACCCGTGTCACCGCGTCGCCCGGCCGTGCGCCGCGACGCCCACCGGAAGGAACCCCATGCTGCTGAACGTCGCGCGGATCGGTCGTGCGCACGGGCTGCGCGGCGAGGTCGCGCTCGACCTGCGGACCGACGCCCCGGCCGAGCGGCTCGCCCTCGGCACGGTGCTCCGCACCGAGCCCGCGACCGCCGGACCGCTCACGGTGGTGGGCACGCGCGTGCAGCAGGGGCGCTGGTACGTGACGTTCGCCGAGGCGAGCGACCGGACCGCCGCCGAGGCGCTCACCGGGACGACGCTCGTCGTCGAGGCCGACGAGCCGGACGACGACGCCGACGCGTGGTACCCCCACGAGCTCGCGGGCCTGCGCGCCGAGCACGTCGACGGGCGCCTGCTCGGCGAGGTCGTCGGGCTGGAGCACGCCCCCGCGCACGACGTGCTCGTCCTGCGCGAGGCCGACGGGACGCGGACCCTCGTGCCGTTCGTCCGCGCGATCGTCCCCGTCGTGGACGTGCCGGGCGGCCGTGTCGTCCTCGACCCGCCGGGCGGTCTGCTCGCCTCCGACGTCGCGAACCTCGTCGTGTCCGACGAGACCCGCGGCGACACGGCCGACGAGGGCTGACGTGCGCGTCGACGTCGTCTCGATCTTCCCCGACTACCTGGCCCCGCTCGACCTCTCGCTCGTCGGCAAGGCGCGCACGGCCGGGCTGCTCGACCTGCGGGTGCACGACCTGCGTGACTGGACGACGGACCGCCACCGCACGGTCGACGACACGCCGTTCGGCGGGGGTGCCGGCATGGTCATGCGGCCCGACGTGTGGGGGAGGGCGCTCGACGACGTGCTCGACGACGGCGCCCACCTGCTGCTGCCCACGCCGTCGGGTGCGCCGCTGACCCAGCGGACCGCCGAGGCGCTGGCCGGCGAGCAGCACCTCGTCGTCGCCTGCGGGCGGTACGAGGGGATCGACGCGCGCGTCGCCGAGCACTACGCGACGCGGCCGGGCGTCACCGTCTCCGAGTTCTCGATCGGCGACTACGTCCTCAACGGCGGCGAGGTGGCCGCGCTCGTGCTGGTCGAGGCCGTCGCCCGCCTGCTGCCCGGGGTCGTCGGCAACCCCGAGTCGCTCGTCGAGGAGTCGCACGGGGCCGCCGGGCTGCTCGAGTACCCGGTGTTCACGAAGCCGCCGAGCTGGGCCGAGCTCGACGTGCCTGAGGTGCTGCTCTCGGGGCACCACGCGCGCATCGCGCGCTGGCGTCGCGACCAGGCGCTGCTGCGCACCGCGGCCCGTCGGCCCGACATGCTCGACGCCCTCGCGGCCGACCCGGGCGCGTTCGACGCGCACGACCTGCGGACGCTCGCCGACGCCGGGTGGGCGCCGTCCCGGGGGAGCAGCGACACCGGCGGCGACGCGGACCGCGGTCACGACCGGGGACGCCGGCCCGCGGCCGACGGGCCGACCGCCTGACGCGATTACCCAGTCGACGGGCGCTGTGGCAGACTTGTCCGCTGGTGCGCTCAGGCCGCGTCTCTGCCACAGGGGAGACGACCCACGGCCCCCGGGAACCACGCCGAACGCTCGGCTCCCGGACGCACCGGAACCAGACCATCGCAGGCGCCCGCTGCACGCGCGGCCGGGGCGCCCACGACGACGTTCCTGACCTGTGGCAGGGCGGGGAAGCGAACCACATGCACACGCTCGACCAGCTCGACGCAGCCTCGCTGCGCACCGACGTCCCGGACTTCCGTCCCGGCGACACCGTGAAGGTCAACGTCAAGGTCGTCGAGGGCACCCGCTCCCGCGTCCAGGCGTTCCAGGGCGTCGTCATCGCCCGCCAGGGCAGCGGCGTCCGCGAGACGTTCACCGTCCGCAAGATCAGCTTCCAGGTCGGCGTCGAGCGCACGTTCCCCGTGCACTCCCCGTCGCTGGAGTCGATCGAGGTCGTCACCCGCGGTGACGTCCGTCGCGCGAAGCTGTACTACCTGCGCGGCCTGCGCGGCAAGAAGGCGAAGATCAAGGAGAAGCGCGACAACGCGCCGGCGAAGGGCTGAGCCCTTCCCGCATCCCGCCACGGGCGGTCACCCCTTCGGGTGGCCGCCCGTCGGCGTCCTGTGAGGGTCCTGTGAGGGTCGTCCGCGGCGGTCACGGCGGGGGTGTTCTCGTGTCGCGGTCCGGTACACGAAGTTCGTCGCCGCATGCGAGAGTGTGCGGGTGATCGACCGCCCCACCGAGGATCTCGACGGCCAGACCCGGCGCCCCAGCCCGTGGTCGCGCGAGGGGCTGGTCCCGAACCCGCCGGAGGAGGCGAGCCCGGCCGACGACGAGGCGGGCCGGCGCGGTCACCGGCACGTCGCCGAGCGCCGCCGCAACGGTGCGGTGTCGATGCTCCGCGAGACCGTCATCATCCTCGTCAGCGCGCTCGTGCTCTCGCTGGTCGTCAAGACGTTCCTCATCCAGGCGTTCTTCATCCCGAGCCCGTCGATGCACGACACGCTCGTCGAGGACGACCGCATCCTCGTGAGCAAGCTGACGCCGGGCCCGTTCGACCTGCGCCGCGGCGACATCGTCGTCTTCAAGGACCCGGGCGGCTGGCTCAACGGCGCCGCGGAGCCCGAGCTCACGGGCGTGAACAAGGCCGTCCGTGAGGTCCTCACCTTCATCGGCCTCTACCCGCAGGACGCGGGTGAGCACCTCGTCAAGCGCGTCATCGGGCTGCCGGGGGACCGCGTCGTGTGCGACAAGGCGTGCCAGGAGCAGGGCGGCCCGATCACGGTCAACGGCGTCCCGCTCGACGAGCCGTACATCGCCCCGGGCGCCCGGCCCAGCGAGGTGCCGTTCGACGTCGTCGTCCCGGCCGACTCGCTGTGGGTCATGGGCGACAACCGCCAGCGGTCCTTCGACTCGCGCTACAACATGGGCAAGCCCGGAGGCGGGTCGGTGCCCGTCGCGAACGTCGTCGGCACCGCGTTCGTCACCGTGTGGCCGCTCGACCGGGCCGGGCTGCTCCGCAACCCCTCGGCGACGTTCGAGGACGTCCCGGACGCGTCGTGACCGCCGACGTCGTCACCCCGCCCGCAGCGCCGCGCGCCGCGCGGACCGCCCGCCCCCGCCCGGGTCCGCACCTGCGGCACGAGCGCGTCCTGCTGCGCGACGGCGCACGGCTCGTCGCGGGCATGGACGAGGTCGGCCGGGGCTCGCTCGCCGGTCCCGTGAGCGTCGGCGTCGTCGTCGTGGACGTGACGACGCGCTCGGCGCCGCGCGGGGTCGCGGACTCCAAGCTCCTCACGCCGGCCGCCCGCACGGCCCTCCTGCCGGCCCTGCGCCGGTGGGGGCTCGCGCGCGCCGTCGGGCACGCGAGCGCCGAGGAGATCGACGCGGTCGGGATCATCGCCGCGCTGCGCCTCGCGGGCACGCGCGCGCTGGACTCGGTGCACGAGCACGTCGGGCCGGTCGACGTCGTGCTGCTCGACGGCTCGCACGACTGGCTGTCCGGCCCGACGCACCAGGACCTGTTCGCCTCGGTCGAGCCCGAGGCCCGGCCCGCGCCCCGCGTGCTGACCCGCGTCAAGGCCGACCGCTCGTGCGCGACGGTCGCCGCCGCGTCGGTGCTGGCCAAGTGCGAGCGCGACGCGATGATGGTCGACCTCGCCGCACGGCACCCGGAGTACCGCTGGGACGACAACAAGGGCTACTCCTCGCCCGACCACCTCGTCGCGCTGCGCGAGCTGGGCCCGTGCGTGCTGCACCGGCGCTCCTGGCGGCTCCCGCTCACCGGCGGCCCTGTCGCGACGGGCGACGTGGAAGGTCTCGACCCGCTGCTGGGCCTCGACGCGCTGGGCCCCGGCGCGGTGCCGGGACCGGTCGGCACCTCCCGGGACTGACCGGGACCGACCGGGACGAGCGGGGCTCACGGCGGGTCGCGGTGGCGTCCCGCACCCGTGCATGGGGGATGATGGTCCGGTGAGTGCCGAGGACCTGGAGAACTACGAGACCGACATGGAGCTCGCGCTGTACCGCGAGTACCGGGACGTCGTGGGTCTGTTCTCGTACGTCGTCGAGACCGAGCGCCGGTTCTACCTGGCCAACCACGTCGACCTGCAGGTGCGGTCCGCGGCGGGCGAGGTGTACTTCGAGCTGAGCCTCGCGGACGCCTGGGTGTGGGACGTGTACCGGTCCGCGCGGTTCGTGAAGTCCGTGCGCGTCGTGACGTTCAAGGACGTCAACGTCGAGGAGCTCGCGAAGACCGAGCTCGACCTGGGCGGGGGCACGGGCTTCCCGCGCTGAGGTTCACCGGTGCCCGCCGGGTGCGGCCCGTGCTGCGCCGAGCCGTCCACAGCACGACCGCGCGCGGTCCGGTCCACGGGTCCTGCACCTGACCCAGCGGCGTCGTGGCGCGGCCCGGCAGGCTCGTCGCCGGAGGTGGTCCGGTGCGGGCGAAGGACGCGGTGGGACGGTACGGCGAGGACGTGGCGGCGGCGCACGTGCGCGAGCGCGGCTGGCAGGTGCTCGACCGCAACTGGCGGTGCCGGGACGGCGAGCTCGACCTCGTCGCGCTCGACGGCACCGAGCTCGTGGTCGTCGAGGTGAAGACGCGCCGCTCGCTCGCGTACGGCTCCCCGGCCGAGGCGGTGACCGCGCGCAAGCTCGCGCGAGTCCGACGGCTCGCCGCCCGCTGGCTCGCCGAGCACGACGTCCGACCCGCGTCCGTGCGCGTCGACGTCGTGTGCGTCCTCGTGCGGTCGCGCGGCGCGGCCGACGTCGAGCACCTCGTCGGGGTGGTCTGAGTGGCGCTCGGTCGCACGCTCGCCGTCGCGCTGGTCGGCCTGTCCGCGCACGTCGTCGAGGTCGAGGCGCACCTCGCCGCGTCGCTGCCCGCGTTCACGCTCGTCGGGCTGCCCGACGCCGCGCTCGCCGAGGCCCGCGACCGGGTCCGCGCCGCGGTCTCGTCGAGCGGTCTGGCGTGGCCGAACCGACGGATCACCGTCAACCTGTCACCCGCGACGCTGCCCAAGAGCGGGTCCGGGTTCGACCTCGCCGTCGCCGTCGCCACGCTCGCGGGCGCCGGGATCGTCGACCCGGCCCGTGTCCGCGACGTCGTGCACCTCGGCGAGCTCGGGCTCGACGGGCGCCTGCGCCCCGTCCGCGGGGTCCTGCCCGCCGTCGCCGCCGCGGTCGCCGCGGGCCACCACCGCGTCCTCGTGCCCGACGCGAACCTCGCCGAGGCCTCGCTCGTCCCCGGAGCCGACGTCACCGGCGCGGCCAGCCTCGCGGCCGTCGCCGCCCGGTACGGGGCCGACGTCGAGGTGCCCGACCTGCCGGCCGTGACGACCGGCGCCGTCGACCCGCACGTCGTCGCCGAGCCGCGCGACCTCGCGGACGTGCTCGGCCAGGACGAGGCCCGCCACTGCCTGGAGGTCGCGGCCGCGGGCGGCCACCACCTGCTCATGGTCGGTCCGCCCGGCACCGGCAAGACGATGCTCGCGGCACGGTTGCCGGGCCTGCTGCCCGACCTCGACGAGCAGGGCTCGGTCGAGGTGACCTCGGTGCATTCCGTGGCCGGCACGTTCGACGCCGGCCGGGGGCTCGTGCGCCGGCCGCCGTTCGAGGACCCGCACCACACCGCGACCCCGGCCAGCGTCGTCGGCGGCGGCTCAGGCGTACCCCGGCCCGGCGCGGCGTCCCGCGCGCACCGCGGCGTCCTGTTCCTCGACGAGGCTCCCGAGTTCGCGACGAGCGTCCTGCAGACCCTGCGCCAGCCGCTCGAGCACGGCGAGGTCGTCCTGCACCGCGCCGCGGGGTCCGCGCGGTACCCCGCCCGGTTCCAGCTCGTGCTGGCCGCCAACCCGTGCCCGTGCGGCCGGGCCGTCGGGAAGGGCCTCGACTGCACGTGCCGCAGCGAGCAGCGTCGCCGCTACTTCTCCCGCCTGTCCGGGCCGCTGCTCGACCGCGTGGACCTGCAGGTCGAGCTGCACCCCGCCCGCGCCGCCGCGCAGCCCGGTGACCCGACGACGGTCGTCGCGGCCCGGGTCGCCGCCGCCCGTGGCGCGCAGGCCGCACGCCTGCACGGGACGCCGTGGCGCACCAACGCCGAGGTGCCCGGAGGCTGGCTGCGCGAGCGGCTCGGGGCCGACCGCCGCGTCGTCGCCGACCTCGACCGAGCCGTCGAGCGCGGCACCCTGAGCCTCCGCGGCGTCGACCGGGTGCTGCGCGTCGCCTGGACGCTCGCCGACCTCGACGGCCGGCCCGCTCCGGACCGGTCGGACGTCGGCCGGGCGCTCCTGCTGCGCACGCGCGGGCACGGCGCATGACCCGCGTCCAGGCGATCGACGACGACCGCACGGCCCGGGTCGCGTGGAGCCTGCTCGTCGAGCCGGGCGACGCAGTCGCGGGGGCGCTGGTCGCCGCGATGGGCGCGCCGGCGGCATGGGCGTGGCTGATCCGTGCCGCGGGGTCCGGCGAGGTCCCGGATCCGCTCGGCCGCGACGACGCGCCGGGTCCGGTCGGGCAGGCGGTGGAGGCGCCAGGGCGTGCCCGCCTGGCGCGCGCGCTCGACCGGTGGCTGCCCCGTCTGCCCGGGCTCGACGTCGACCGGCCGCTCGACGTCCTGCACCGGATGGGCGGCGCGTTCCTCGTGCCGGGCGACCCCGCGTGGCCCGCGCCCCTCGACGACCTCGGGCCTGCCGCGCCGGTCGGCCTGTGGGTGCGCGGACGCAGCGAGCTGGCCGCGATGACACGTGGCTCGGTCGCGGTCGTCGGCGCCCGCGCCGCGACGACCTACGGGGAGCGCGTCGCCCACGACCTCGCGGCGGGGCTCGCCGACGAGCGGACGACCGTCGTGTCGGGCGGCGCGTTCGGGATCGACGCGGCCGCGCACCGCGGCTCGCTCGCGCGCGGCGGACCGACGGTCGTGGTGCTCGCCGGCGGGGTGGACCGGGCCACGCCGGCCGGGAACGCGCGTCTCATCGAGGCGGCCGTCGCCGACGGCGGCGCGGTGGTGGCGGAGGTCCCGGTCGGCCGGACCCCGACACGCAGCCGGTTCCTGCAGCGCAACCGGCTCATCGCGGCGCTCGCGGCCGGGACGGTCGTCGTCGAGGCTGCGTGGCGTTCGGGAGCGCTGAGCACCGCGCACCACGCCGCGGGCCTGCTCCGGCCGGTCGGTGCCGTTCCCGGCCCCGTCACCTCGGTCGCGTCGGCGGGGTGCCACCGGCTGCTGCGGGACGGCGTCGCCGTGTGCGTCACGGACGTCTCCGACGTCCTGGAGCTCGTGCGCGGCCCCGGGGTCGAGGCAGAGGAGCCGTCGGCGGCACGTCCGGGCGACGAGCTCCCCGAGCACGCGCGCCGCATCCTCGACGCGGCGTCCCGGCGGCGGGCGCTCGACGTCACCGCGCTCGCCGTCCGGGCGGGAGTGAGCCTCGACGAGGCCCGCGGAGCACTCGGGATGCTTGAGCTCGAGGGCGCCGTCGAACGCGTGCAGGAGGGATGGCGGCTGGCCTCGGCCGGGCCCGGACGCGTGACGTGACCGACGAGTTCCCGGCAGGTCCCAGGTGCGCAGCCCCCGCGCGGGTGAATTTCCGAGCGGGAATCGGCCGAATCGGACATCGATTCAGACAATGCGACCGCATTCGACCGTGACTGCGCCGAGCGGGTGATGGAGCCGCTTGTTCCTGCCTGTGTTTCCCGTCACCGTAGGGCCATGAACGAGACGCGGAGCACGGTGGGGAACCCTCCCGTCGCGACTTCCCGCGTCGCGTTCCCGGCTTTTCCCGCGCGTCGCGGAGAAATGCCCGGACGTCGGGTGGGTCTCATGTCGTCGACGACGGCAGGACGCACGACGACCCCGGGCAGCACCTGCGGCGCGCGGTGCACGACCTCCCTCCCTCCGGCCCGGCCGACGTCCTCGGTCCACGGCCCCGCGCTCGCCCGCGCACGCATGAACGGAGTACCTCGATGACGAGTGCACTGGATGCCGGACAGGTCCTCCGCACCCGCTTCGCGGGCACGGCCCCGATCGGTGTCGTCCCCCGTCAGCGGACGGCCGCCGACGCCCTCGTCGAGCCGGTGGCGCCGGTCGTCGAGGTCGAGGCCGTCGTCGACGTGTCGCCGGTCGCCGCCGCGTGGGACGACTACAAGACCACCGGGTCGCGGGCCGCGCGCGAGCAGCTGATCCTGCACTACGCGCCGCTCGTCTCGGCCGTCGCCGGCCGCGTCGGGATGCGCCTGCCCAGCACCGTCGAGCAGGCGGACCTCGTGTCCTACGGCATGTTCGGGCTCATCGACGCGATCGAGAAGTACGAGACCGACCGTGCCGTGAAGTTCGAGTCGTACGCCTCGTCCCGCATCCGCGGCGCGATCATCGACGAGCTGCGGGCCATGGACTGGGTCCCGCGCTCGGTGCGGACCAAGGCCCGCTCGGTCGACCGCGCCTACGCCGAGCTCGAGGCGAAGCTGCACCGCGTCCCCACCGAGGCCGAGGTCGCCGGACACCTCGAGGTGTCCGTCAGCGAGCTGCGCGCGACGTTCTCCCAGCTCTCCACGGTCAACGTCGCGGCGCTCGACGAGCTGCTCGGCGGCGGCGAGGACCGTCAGGCCGGTGTCAGCCTGGGGGACACCCTCGGCGACGACCGCACGCAGGACCCTGCCGGAGCGCTGGACGCCGCCGAGACCAAGTACCTGCTGGCCCGCGCGATCGAGCAGCTCGGCGAGCGCGAGCGCATGGTCGTCGTCCTCTACTACTACGAGGGCATGACGCTCGCCGAGATCGGCCGCGTGCTCGGCGTGACGGAGTCGCGCATCTCGCAGATGCACACCGCCGCGATGCTGCGCCTGCGCACCCGGCTCGTCGAGGCCGAGCAGGTCTGACCTCCCGCACCCGCGCGGGTCAGTCGAACGGCAGCAGCACGATCGGGCCGTCGTCGAGCAGCGCCAACGGGTCGACGTACCGCTCGCCCACGCGCACGCCCCAGTGCAGGCACGTCGCCGGCGCGCAGTGCGCGGCCCGGGCCCCGTCGACCGTGCCCACGACGTCGCCCGCCGCGACCCGGGCCCCGACGGCCGTCGTCGCCGTCACCGGCTCGAACGACGAGCGCCGACCGTCGTCGTGGGTGACCGTGAGGACCCCGCGCCCCGCGACGGTGCCGGCGAACGTGACGGTGCCCGACGCGGGCGCCCGCACGACCGCCCCCGGCGAGGCGCGCAGGTCGACGCCGCGGTGCCCTGCGGCCCACGGCGCGGGCGGTGGCGCGAAGCCGCGGACGACGTCGGCGGGCGGGTCGAGCGGCATCCGGTAGTCCACGACGCCGGGCTCGGGCCGGTTGGTCCCGTCGGCGGCGCCGGCCGCATCGGTGCCGGCCGCCGGGGCGACGGCCGGTGGCGCGCCGGACGCTGGCGCTCCGGCGGCCGCGGTGCTGACCGTGGCGGGACCGACGACGAGCGGCACGACGAGCAGCACGACGAGCAGCGCGGAGGGGATCGCGTCGCCCGACGGAGTGCCCGGCGTGCGCGTCCGCGCGGCGGGCCGGCGGGGGAGCGGCGGTCGTCTCATGGGCTCGACGGTGCCGAGCCGGGCCCGCCGCGACGCCGGACAGCGGTCCGCCCGGGGGACGGCACCGCGCGACCACGGGCTGGGGACGGCTGGCGACGGCTGGCGACGATTCGGCCCCGTCCGGAGCGCCGCCCGCCATCGGCTAGACTTCCCCTGCGACCGGTCCGTGCCGGTCGACATCGCGCACCATCCACCCGCCTCCTGCTCCGTCCTGCGGAGCTCGGCCGGGGTCGGACGCTGCACCGGTCCGGGACCACCCGTCAGGGGACGTCCCGGCGCAGCCGCCGACATGGTGCCAGGGGCGCCGACCACGTGTCGGGGCCGACAACCGAGATGCGGGCCCGTTCTCCGGGCCCGCCCAGACGCGCGCACCGCTCGTGCGCGCCGGAAGGACGTGCCATGGCCGTCGTGACCATGCGCCAGCTGCTCGAGAGCGGTGTCCACTTCGGGCACCAGACCCGCCGCTGGAACCCCAAGATGAAGCGCTTCATCTTCACCGAGCGCAACGGCATCTACATCGTCGACCTGCAGCAGTCGCTGTCCTACATCGACCGCGCCTACGACTTCGTCAGCCAGACCGTCGCGCACGGTGGCTCGATCCTGTTCGTCGGCACGAAGAAGCAGGCGCAGGAGCCCGTCGCCGAGCAGGCCGCCCGCGTCGGCATGCCCTACGTCAACCAGCGCTGGCTCGGTGGCATGCTCACCAACTTCACGACGGTCCACAAGCGCCTGCAGCGCCTCAAGGAGCTCGAGCAGATCGACTTCGACGACGTCGCGGCCTCGGGCCTGACGAAGAAGGAGCTGCTCGTCCTGCGTCGCGAGAAGGACAAGCTGAGCAAGACGCTCGGCGGCATCCGCGACATGGCCAAGGTCCCCTCGGCCGTGTGGATCGTCGACACGAACAAGGAGCACCTCGCGGTCGACGAGGCGCGCAAGCTCGGCATCCCGGTCGTCGCGATCCTCGACACCAACTGCGACCCGGACGTCGTCGACTACCCGATCCCGGGCAACGACGACGCGATCCGCGCCGTGCAGCTGCTCACCCGCGTCATCGCGGACGCCGCCGCCGACGGCCTGCTCAAGCGCCACTCGGGTCGCACCGCGGCCGCCGAGGGCGCCGAGGCCGACGCCGAGCCGCTCGCCGAGTGGGAGCGCGAGCTGCTCGCCGGTGCCGAGGCCGACCTGCAGTCGGGCTCGTCGGCCGCTGCTCCGGCCGCGGTCCAGGCCGACGCGCCGACGGCCGCCGACGCCGTGACGACCGACGCCCCGGCCGAGGAGGCCGCCGTCGTCGCCGAGGCCGCCGAGACCGCCGAGGTCGAGGCTGCGGCCGCGCCCGCCGAGGGCGACGAGGCCGCCCCGGCCGGCGACGACACCGCGTCGGCCTGACGCGCGCCCCTCGCACACCTTCGACCAGAACGGAATCACTGATGGCGAACTACTCGCTCGCAGACATCAAGGCGCTGCGCGAGAAGACCGGTGCCGGCATGCTCGACGTCAAGAAGGCGCTCGAGGAGGCCGAGGGCGACGCCGACAAGGCGCTCGAGATCATCCGCGTGAAGGGCCTCAAGGGCGTCGGCAAGCGTGAGGGCCGCTCGGCGTCCGACGGTCTCGTCGCGGCGCACGTCGGCCCGACGGCCGACGGCGAGGGCCAGACGGGCGTGCTCGTCGAGGTCAACTCGGAGACGGACTTCGTGGCGAAGAGCCCGAACTTCGTCGCGCTGGCCGAGCGCGTCCTCGCGGTCGCGGTCGAGTCGCCCGCCCGCGACGCGGACGCGCTGCTCGCGACCGAGGTCGACGGCACGAGCGTGCAGTCGATCGTCGACGAGACGGCCGCCACGCTGGGTGAGCGCGTCGTCGTGCGTCGTCTGGCCCGCGTGGCCGGCGAGCACGTCGAGGTCTACCTGCACAAGGTCAACAAGGACCTGCCCCCGCAGGTCGGCGTCCTCGTCGCGACCGACACGGCCGGTGCCGGTGTCGCCCGCGACATCGCGACCCACATCGCCGCGTTCTCGCCGTCGTACCTGACGCGCGACGACGTCCCGGCGGACACGGTGGAGAACGAGCGCCGCATCGCCGAGGAGACGGCCCGCACCGAGGGCAAGCCCGAGGCCGCGCTGCCGAAGATCGTCGAGGGCCGCCTCAACGGCTTCTTCAAGGAGAACGTCCTGCTCGACCAGGCGTTCGCGAAGGACCCGAAGAAGTCGGTCGGCCAGGTCCTCACCGAGGCCGGCGGCACGCTGACGGGCTTCGTGCGCTACCGCGTGGGAGCCTGACGCCATGTGACACGACGGTGGCCCCGGCCCGGCAGGGTCGGGGCCACCGTCGCACCGGGGGCCGCCCGTGCGGCACCCCGCGGCCTGGCCGAGCACGACCCGCACGACCCCGACCGTGATGGAGGCGCAGTGACCCAGGACCCGAACGCGACCGCCGAGGCCGCACCTGCGCGGCGCGTGCTCCTCAAGCTCTCCGGCGAGACGTTCGGGGGCGGTGACGTGGGTCTCGCGGCGGACGTCGTGCAGCGGGTCGCGGCGGAGATCGCGATCGCGGTCCGCGCCGGGGTGCAGGTCGCGATCGTCGTAGGCGGTGGCAACTTCTTCCGCGGCGCCGAGCTGTCGCAGCGTGGCCTGGACCGTGCGCGCGCCGACTACATGGGCATGCTCGGCACGGTCATGAACTGCCTGGCGCTGCAGGACTTCCTCGAGCAGGCGGGCGTGAGCACGCGCGTGCAGACCGCGATCGCCATGGGGCAGGTCGCGGAGCCGTACATCCCGCTGCGGGCGATCCGCCACCTCGAGAAGGGCCGCGTCGTCATCTTCGGCGCCGGCGCCGGCATGCCGTACTTCTCGACCGACACCGTGAGCGTGCAGCGTGCCCTGGAGACGCACTGCCAGGAGGTGCTCATGGGCAAGAACGGCGTCGACGGCGTGTACTCGGCGGACCCCCGCACGGACCCGTCGGCCGTCAAGCTCGACCACCTCACCTACACCGACGCGCTCGTCGGCGACCTCGGCGTCATGGACGCGACGGCCCTGAGCCTGTGCCGGGACAACGACGTCGTCATGCGCGTGTTCGGGCTCGAGGAGCGGGGCAACGTCACGCGTGCCCTGCAGGGTGAGAAGATCGGCACGCTGGTCACGGCGGGCTGACGCCTGCCCGCACGCACGAAACCCCGACCCGGACGCAGCACGAAGGAGCAGCGGTGATCGACGAGACCCTCCTCGAGGCCGAGGAGAAGATGGACAAGGCCGTCGAGGTCGCCAAGGACGACTTCGCGACCATCCGCACCGGCCGGGCCAACGCCGCGATGTTCTCGAAGGTGTTCGTCGACTACTACGGCACCCCGACGCCGCTGCAGCAGCTGGCGTCCTTCAACGTGACGGAGGCGCGCACGATCCTCGTGTCGCCCTTCGACAAGTCGTCGACGACCGCGGTCGAGAAGGCCCTGCGCGACTCCGACCTCGGCGTCAACCCGACGAACGACGGCAACGTCATCCGCGTCGTGCTGCCCGCGCTGACCGAGGAGCGTCGCCGCGACTTCGTCAAGCTCGCGAAGTCCAAGGCGGAGGACGCCCGCGTGTCGGTGCGCTCCGTGCGCCGCAAGGCCAAGGAGGAGCTCGACCGCATCGTCAAGGACGGCGAGGCGGGCGAGGACGAGGTCGCCCGTGCCGAGAAGGAGCTCGAGGCGTTGACGAAGAAGCACGTCGAGACGATCGACCACCTGCTCGCCTCCAAGGAGAGCGAGCTCCTCGAGGTCTGATGACGGAGCACAGCACCATCGCCGCGCCGCGCACCCTGCGACCGGGCCGCGACCTCCCGGTCGCGGTCGTCGTCGGCGTGACGCTGCTCGTCCTGGTCGTCGCGTCGCTGTTCGTCCGCAAGGAGGCCTTCGGGGTCGTCGCGATCGTGGCGATCTGCGCGGCCCTGTGGGAGCTCGCGCAGGCGTTCACGCGGCGCAACATCCACCTGCCGCTGCTGCCGCTGCTCGTCGGGGCCGTCGGGACCCTGGTCTCGGCGTACCTGGCGGGGCCGGAGGCGCTGTTCGTCTCGTTCATGCTGACGGTCGGCGGTGTCGTCGTCTGGCGGGTCCTCGACGGCAGCGGCGAGGCCGCGCTGCGGGACGCGAGCGCCGGCGCGTTCGCCGCGGCGTACCTGCCGTTCCTCGGGGGCTTCGCGATGCTCATGCTCGCGGAGCCCGACGGGCCGGCGCGCGTGCTGCTGTTCATCCTGCTGGTGGTCGCGAGCGACACCGGCGGGTACACGGTGGGTGTCCTGCTCGGCCGGCACCCGCTGGCCCCGTCGGTGAGTCCCAACAAGACGTGGGAGGGGCTGCTCGGCTCCGTGGTGCTGGCGTGCGTCGTCGGCGTCGTCGGGGTCCAGGTCGCGTTCGGCGGCGAGCCGCTCGTCGGCGTCTTCCTCGGCCTCGCGACGGTCGTCACCGCGTCGCTCGGCGACCTGGCCGAGTCGATGCTCAAGCGGGACCTCGAGCTCAAGGACATGGGCCGGCTCGTCCCGGGCCACGGCGGCATCCTCGACCGGCTCGACTCGCTGCTGCTGACCGCACCGGCGGTGTACCTCATCCTCGCCGTCCTGCAGCCCGCCGCCTGAGGCGGGCCACCGTCCGGACCCGTCCGGACCACCGACCACGACCCGCGGCCACCGCCGCACCCGATCCAGAAGGGGGTACCCCACATGACCGGTACACCCGTGCGCCTCGACCTGTCGTCGCCCACCCGCGGCCCCCGGGGCAAGCCTCCGAAGCACTTCGTCGACCTCTCGCCCGAGCAGCGGGTCGAGGCGGTGACCGAGCTGGGGGAGAAGCCGTTCCGGGCCAAGCAGCTCGCGACGCACTACTTCACGCACCTGACGTCCGACCCCGCGGCGATGACGGACCTGCCGAAGGCGACCCGCGACAAGCTCGTCGAGGGGCTCTTCCCGACGCTGCTCACGGCGCACCGGACGCTCACGGCGGACCAGGGCACGACGGTCAAGACGCTGTGGCACCTGTTCGACGGCGCCAAGGTCGAGTCGGTGCTCATGCGGTACGCGAACCGCACCACGCTGTGCATCTCGAGCCAGGCCGGCTGCGGGCTCGCGTGCTCGTTCTGCGCGACGGGTCAGCTCGGCCTGACCCGCAACCTGTCGACCGCGGAGATCGTCGAGCAGGTCCGTGCGGCCGCCCGGTCGCTCGCGGACGGTGAGGTGCCCGGTGGCCCGACGCGTCTGACGAACGTCGTGTTCATGGGCATGGGGGAGCCGCTCGCCAACTACAAGGCGGTCATGGAGACGGTGCGGCGGCTCGTCGCGCCCGCGCCCGACGGCCTCGGCATGTCGGCGCGCAACGTCACGGTGTCGACCGTCGGCATGGTCCCGGCGATGGACAAGCTCGCGAACGAGGGCATCCCGGTGACGCTCGCGCTGTCGCTGCACGCCCCGGACGACGAGCTGCGCAGCGAGCTCGTCCCGGTGAACACCCGCTGGTCGGTGGACGAGGCGATCGACTCCGCACACCGCTACTTCGTGAAGACGGGGCGGCGGGTGTCCATCGAGTACGCCCTGATCCGCGACGTCAACGACCACGCGTGGCGCGCGGACCTGCTCGGCGAGAAGCTCAACGCCCGCGGCAAGGGCTGGGTGCACTGCAACCCGATCCCGCTCAACCCGGTCCCGAACTCCCGCTGGACGGCGAGCGATCCGCAGGTGGAGCGCGAGTTCGTGGCACGCTTGCGTGCGCACGGCATCCCGACGACCGTCCGCGACACGCGCGGCAGCGAGATCGACGGGGCGTGCGGGCAGCTCGCGGCTGAGGAGGACTGAGTTGAGCGACGGCATGTTCCGGACCGTCTCGGGTCTGAAGCAGGGCTACGACCCGGACGAGGTCGACGACTTCTTCACGCACGCGCGCCAGGTCTACGAGACGGGCCCGTCGACGGCGCTGTCGAGCAAGGACGTGCGCGGCGCGGCGTTCGACATGGTGCGCGGCGGCTACGTGACGGCCGCGGTGGACGCGGCGCTCGACCGGCTGGAGGCGGCGTTCGTCGCCCGGCAGCGCGCGGAGTTCGTCGCCACGAGCGGCCAGGACGCGTGGATGGCGCGGCTCAGTGAGCAGGCGCGGTCGCTCTACGGGCGGCTGTCGCGGCCCGACGGCGACCGGTTCGCGGCGCCCGAGGGCCGGCACCAGGGCTACGAGCCCGCCGACGTCGACGCGCTGTGCCGTCGGCTCGTCGCGTACTTCGACAAGGGCACCCCGCTGTCGGCCGCCGAGGTCCGCTCCGCGACGTTCCGCAGCCGCAAGGGCCGCAACGCGTACGCCGAGCCGCCCGTCGACGCGTTCCTCGCGCGCGCCGTGGAGGTCCTGCTCGGCGTCGAGTGACCCGGGCGGTCACGCGACGTCCCGCGCATCCGCGAGGATGGTCGGCGTGAGTGCACGCAGCGTCGTCATCCTCGGCTCGACCGGGTCCATCGGCACGCAGGCGATCGACGTCGTCCTGCGGAACCCGGACCGGTTCCGCGTCACCGGCCTGAGTGCCGGGGGGCGCGACGTCGCGACCGTCGCCCGGCAGGCGCGCGACCTGCGCGTCGAGACCGTGGCCGTGGCCGACCCCGCCGCGCGCGAGCCGCTGCGCGACGCGCTCGACGGCACCGGCGTCGAGGTGATCGCCGGGCCCGACGCGTCGAGCGACCTCGCGGGCCGGGGCGCGGACGTCGTGCTCAACGGCATCACCGGCTCCGTCGGCCTGGGTCCGACGCTCGCGGCGCTGCGCGCGGGCAGCACGCTCGCGCTGGCCAACAAGGAGTCGCTCGTCGTGGGCGGCGCCCTCGTGCACGCGGCCCGGCGGCGCGACGACCAGATCGTGCCGGTCGACTCCGAGCACTCCGCGATCGCGCAGTCGCTGCGCGGCGGTGCGCGCAGCGAGGTGCGGCGGCTCGTGCTCACCGCGTCGGGCGGGCCGTTCCGCGGGTGGACGCTCGACGACGTCAAGGTGGTCACGGCCGAGCAGGCCCTCGCGCACCCCACCTGGTCGATGGGTCCGGTGGTCACCGTGAACTCGTCCACGCTCATGAACAAGGGCCTCGAGCTCATCGAGGCGCACCTGCTGTTCGGCGTCCCGGTCGAGGACATCACGGTCGTCGTGCACCCGCAGTCGGTCGTGCACTCGATGGTCGAGTTCGTCGACGGCTCGACCATCGCGCAGGCCTCGCCGCCCGACATGCGGCTGCCGATCGCGCTCGGCCTGTCCTGGCCGGAGCGGGTGCCCGCGGTCGCGCCGCCGTGCGACTGGTCGACCGCGACGGCGTGGACGTTCGAGCCGCTCGACGAGGAGGTGTTCGGGGCCGTCCGGCTGGCCCGCGAGGCCGTCGCGGCGTCGGCGACGCACCCGGCGGTCTACAACGCGGCGAACGAGGAGTGCGTCACGGCGTTCCTGGCGGGGCGGATCGGCTTCCTCGACATCGTCACGACCGTCGAGCGGGTGCTCGGCGAGCACGCCGGCACCGCCCCCGACGCCCTGACGCTCGACGAGGTGCTCAGCGCGGAGGCATGGGCACGGACCCGGGCGCACGAGGTGCTCGCGCGCCGCTGAGCCGCGAGGCGACGTCCGTGAGGCGCCGCCACGGGGCCGCGGCGTGCGCGGGCGACCGGTGCCCGACCCACGGCAGGCGGACCAGCGGGCTGTCGGCACCGGTGACGAGGTCGGCGAGCGTCCGACCGGCGAGGTTCGCGGCGGCCGTGCCGTCGAACCCGTACCCGCCGGCCCAGCCGATGCCGTCGTCGTCGAGCCCGACGGACGGGTGGTGGTCGGCGGGGACCGCGACGGGCCCGGTCCAGCGGTGGGTCAGCGGGACGTCCGCGAGGTCGGGGAACAGCGCGTGCAGCGTGCCGCGCAGGCCGTCGGCCGCGCGCTCGGCATCGACCGCGCGCGGCCCGGTGGTGGCGTCGCGGCCCCGCAGGCCCGCCGTGCCGACCAGCACGAGCCGGTCGTCCGCGGTGCGTTCGCCGCGCACGCCCCGCGGACCTGGCGTCGCGAAGGTCTGCGCGCGGTCCAGCCCGACGTCCGCCCAGTGTTCGGCCGTCAGGGGCGCGGTCGCGACGGCGACGCCGTGCACCGCGGTGCCGCCGTCCCACGCGCCGGTCCCGCGCACGGTCCACGTCGTGCGGACCGTGCCGCGGTCGGTGACGACGGCACGGGGGGACACGCGCAGCGCTCGCGTCTGCTCGACGACCCGCGCCCCGCGCCCGAGCACGACGTCGAGCAGCCCGCGGGCGAGGCGCGCCGGCTGCAGGCGGGCGCAGTCGGGGCTGTACGCGCCGCCGAGCACACCGGCCGCCCGGACGTGCGCGGCGACCTCCTCGGGGCCGAGCAGGTGCACGTCGTCGTCGAGCGCGGCCGCGTCACGCACCCGGCGGGCCACGTGCTCCAGGTCGTCGGGCGTGCGGGCCAGCTGCACCGACCCGCCGTACGCGAACCCGCAGTCGACCTGCTCCGCCGCCGCCGCGCCGCCGACCTCGACGACCGCGTCGCGCAGGGCGGCGCGCATGGCCCGGGCGCCGTCCGCGCCGTGCCGCCGGACCAGCTCGTCGCCGTCCACGGACAGGTCGGCCGAGCACCACCCCGAGCCGTGCCCGCTCGCGCCCGCACCCGCGACGTCGGCCTCGACCACCAGCACGTCGAGCGACGGGTCGGCCTCGAGCAGGTAGTACGCCGTCCACAGGCCGGTCAGCCCTGCGCCGACGACCACGACGTCGGCGCGGTCGTCGCCGTCGAGCGGGTCGCGGGGCCGCAGCGCGGACGGGTCGTCCGCGGTGAGCTGGTCGAGCCACAGCGAGTGCGCGCGCGGGTCGGTCGCCATGCCCGGACGGTAACGGCGGGCGGACCACCGGGGAAGCGACACGACGGCGCCCGCGGACGGCTCCGTCGCGGCCGTCGTGACGCCGGACGCTCCGCCGGACGGGTGGGGCACGGCGGCGACCGCGGATGCTGTCAGCGGGCTCCCAGCCGCACGAGGGATGATGTGCTCCGGTCCGGGTCGCCCGGACCCGTCCGCCTGCCCGCGGGCGCCCGTGAGTCGAGGTGTGAGGACCGGATGGCCTACCTGGTCGGCGTGCTGATCTTCGTCGTCGTGCTGCTCGCGTCCATCGCGCTGCACGAGGTGGGTCACATGGTGCCCGCCAAGCGCTTCGGCGTGCGTGTCAGCCACTACATGGTGGGCTTCGGCCCGACGCTGTGGTCGCGCACCAAGGGGGAGACGGAGTACGGCCTCAAGGCGATCCCGCTCGGCGGGTTCGTGCGCCTCGTCGGGATGTACCCGCCGGACGAGGCCGTCGGCAACCCGCCCGCCCGCACGTGGCTCGGCCGGCTCGCGCGCGACGCGCGGCAGGCCAGCGCCGAGGAGATCCGCCCCGGTGAGGACCACCGCGCGTTCTACCGGCTCTCCACGCCCAAGAAGCTCGTCGTCATGCTCGGCGGGCCCGTCATGAACCTCGTCATCGCGTTCGTGCTGCTCGCGATCGCGCTCGCCGGCTTCGGCGCGCCGACCGGGTCGAGCACGACGCTCCAGGCCGTCTACCAGTGCGTCCTGCCCGTCGACGCGCCCGCCGACCGCACCTGCACGGACGCGGACACCGCGGCCCCCGGCGCCGCCGCCGGCCTGCAGCCCGGGGACACCGTGGTGGCCTACGACGGCACGCCCGTCGAGTCCTGGGCGCAGCTCACCGACCTCATCCGCGCGACCGGCGACCAGGCCGTGCCCGTCGTCGTCGAGCGTGACGGCGAGCAGGTCGACCTGACCGTCACGCCGGTCGTCGCCGACCGGCCCGTGTTCGACGCCGACGGTGAGCCCGTGCTCGGCGCGGACGGCCGGCCGACGACCGAGCCCGTCGGCTTCCTCGGCGTGCAGCCGACCATCGCCCTCGAGCCGGTGTCGGTCCTCTCGGTGCCGGGCGTCGTCGCCGAGCGGACGTGGCAGACCGTCGAGGTCGTCGCGACCCTCCCGGCGCGCGTCGTCGACCTGGTGCAGTCGACGTTCGGCACGGAGACGCGCGACGTCAACAGCATCGTCGGGATCGTCGGCATCGGACGGTTCGCGGGCGAGATCGGCGCGTACGACGGCGGCGGTGCCGTCGGCCTGCAGATCAAGGTCGTGTCGTGGCTCGAGATGCTCGCGATGCTCAACGTCGCGCTGTTCGTCTTCAACCTCATCCCGCTGCCCCCGCTCGACGGCGGGCACGTCGCCACCGCGCTGTGGGAGGGCGCGCGCCGGCAGGCCGCCCGCCTGCGCGGCCTGCCGCGTCCCGGCCCGTCGGACAGCGCGCGGCTCGTCCCCGTGGCGTACGCGGTCTTCGTCCTGCTCGGCGCCGTGGGGCTCCTCCTCGTGTACGCCGACATCTTCAACCCGGTGACGATCTGACCAGGTGCGACGACCGCGCCCGTCGCCGCGCGGGTTCCGTGCGGGTTTCGTGCGGACGGGTCCGCGCCGTCCGGTCGTGCGCCACGGCGGTGGGATGATGGGGGCGTGAGCACCCCGATCAGCCTCGGCATGCCCCAGGCGCCGGTCCCTGTCCTCGCGCCGCGACGGCCGACCCGCAAGATCCGTGTCGGCAAGGTCGAGGTCGGTGGCGACGCCCCCGTGAGCGTCCAGTCGATGACCACGACGCCGACGACCGACATCAACGCCACGCTCCAGCAGATCGCCGCCCTCACCGCGGCCGGCTGCGACATCGTGCGCGTCGCAGTGCCCAGCCAGGACGACGCCGAGGCGCTGCCCGCGATCGCCCGCAAGTCGCAGATCCCCGTGATCGCCGACATCCACTTCCAGCCGAAGTACGTCTTCGCCGCGATCGACGCCGGCTGCGCGGCCGTGCGCGTCAACCCCGGCAACATCCGCAAGTTCGACGACCAGGTCAAGGAGATCGCCCGCGCGGCGACCGACGCCGGCGTCTCGATCCGGATCGGCGTCAACGCGGGCTCGCTCGACCCGCGCCTGCTCGCGAAGTACGGCAAGGCGACGCCCGAGGCGCTCGTGGAGTCCGCCGTGTGGGAGGCCTCGCTGTTCGAGGAGCACGGCTTCCACGACTTCAAGATCTCGGTCAAGCACAACGACCCGGTCGTCATGGTGCGCGCGTACGAGCTGCTGTCCGAGCGGGGCGACTGGCCCCTGCACCTCGGCGTCACCGAGGCCGGCCCGGCGTTCCAGGGCACCATCAAGTCGGCGACGGCGTTCGGCGCGCTGCTGAGCAAGGGCATCGGCGACACGATCCGCGTCTCCCTGTCCGCCCCTCCCGTCGAGGAGGTCAAGGTCGGCATCCAGATCCTCCAGTCGCTCAACCTGCGGCCCCGCAAGCTCGAGATCGTGTCGTGCCCCTCGTGCGGTCGCGCGCAGGTCGACGTCTACACGCTCGCCGAGAAGGTCACCGCGGGCCTCGAGGGCATGGAGGTGCCGCTGCGCGTCGCCGTCATGGGCTGCGTCGTCAACGGTCCGGGCGAGGCCCGGGAGGCCGACCTCGGGGTCGCGTCGGGCAACGGCAAGGGCCAGATCTTCGTCCGCGGCGAGGTCATCAAGACCGTCCCCGAGGCCCTCATCGTCGAGACCCTCATCGAGGAGGCCCTGCGCCTCGCCGAGACGATGGACCCGGTCGAGGCCGGTCAGGGCGGCCCGACCGTCAGCGTCGGCTGACGCTTCTCCCGGCGCGCGGCGTCGGGAGCGCCCGTCCGGGCGAGTCGGACACGCGGACGACAGGTCGCACACACCTCATTGGTGCACAATCCGTGTCATGGGTTCTCGGCGCGCGATGCTGCTCGACGGGCGGGCAGGGGGCCGCGTCCTGGGGGACGTGGACCTGCTGGGCGCACTCGCGGTGTGCGCGCGCGACCCCGTCGCGTCGGTCCTCGCGACGGCACGGCTCGAGCAGGCTGCCGTCGGCGGCCTGCGCTCCGCGGGCGGCTCGCTGTGGGGCTACGAGGAGGACGGCGAGCTGCTCGCCGTCTGCTGGGCCGGTGCGAACCTGGTCCCCGTGGTCCCGGTCGCCGACGCGCCGACCGCGGCGCGCGCCGTCGACGCCTTCGCCAACCTCGCCCGGTCCCAGGGGCGACGCTGCTCGTCGATCGTCGGCGCCGCCGACCCCGTGATGCGGCTCTGGGAGCAGCTGTCGCGGTCGTGGCCCGCCGCGCGCGAGGTCCGCGCCGTGCAGCCGTCGATGGTCATCGACGAGCCGCCGCTCGTCACGCCCGACCCGCAGGTGCGTCGCTCGCGCGCCGACGAGTACGAGCTGGTCCTGCCCGCCTGCATCCGGATGTTCACCGAGGAGGTCGGCTACTCGCCGGCCGGCGGCCCGGGCGGCCCCTACGAGACGCGCGTGCGCGGGCTCATCGGCGCCGGGCGGTCGTTCGTGCGCGTCGAGCGCGACGAGACGCGTCGAGGGTCGCGCCGCACCGTCGTGTTCAAGGCCGAGCTCGGCGCCGTCGCGGGCGGCGTGGCCCAGGTGCAGGGCGTCTGGGTGACGCCCGAGCGGCGCGGCGAGCGGCTGTCGGAGTCCGGCATGGCCGCGGTCGTCGACCTGGCGCGCACGCCCGAGACGCCGCTCGTGTCGCTCTACGTCAACGCGTACAACCACCGTGCCGTGGCCGCGTACCGGGCCGTCGGGTTCCGGCAGGTCGGGACGTACGCCACGGTGCTGTTCTGACCCGTCCGGGGTCGGTCGTCGGGCCGCCCGCGGGCAGCCGCGCCGGTCGTCGGGCCGGTGGTCGGGCCGTCGCCCGCGGTCAGCGCAGCAGGCGGGACATGCGCCGGTCCGCGAGCGGCTTGCCGCCCGTCTGGCACGTCGGGCAGTACTGCAGCGACGAGTCGGCGAACGACACCTCGTGCACCGTGTCCCCGCACGGCACGCCGTCCCAGCCCGGGCACGGCTCGCCCGTGCGCCCGTGCACGCGCATGCCGCGACGCTTGGCGTCCTTGAGCTCGGCGGCCGGTCGGCCCGACGCCGCCGCGACCGCCTCCGTGAGGACCTGCCTGATCGCCGCGTAGAGCGTCGCGGTGCGCTCGGCGTCGAACGACCGGGTCGGGGCGAACGGGCTCAGGCGCGCGGCGTGCAGGATCTCGTCCGAGTACGCGTTGCCGATCCCGGCGATCGTGCCCTGGTCGCGCAGCAGCCCCTTGACCTGCTGGTTGCGCGCGGCGAGGAGCTCGGCGAGCCGCTCGGGCGTGAACTCCTCCGACAGCGGCTCGACGCCGAGCGACGCGACCTGGGGCACCTCGTCGGGCTCCGTGACGACGTGCACCGCGAGCCGCTTGCGCGTCCCCGCCTCGGTCAGGTCGAAGCCCGAGCCGTCGTCCAGCCGGACGCGCAGCGCGACGGGCGACCTGCCGGGCCGCACCGGCCGGTCGGAGAGCTGGTCCGACCAGCGCACCCAGCCGGCCCGGGACAGGTGCCACACGAGGTGCAGCGGCTCGCCGGTCGACGTCGCGACCATGAGGTCGAGCCACTTGCCGTGCCGGGACGCGTCGACCACCACGCCGCCGACCAGCGCGTCGGGCGGCGGCCGGAACGTCTTGAGCGCGCTGATGGCGCCGACCTCGACTCCGGACACGACTCGCTCGACGGCTCGCCCGCGCAGGAACTGGGCGAGCGCCTCGACCTCGGGCAGCTCGGGCACGCCGCCATCCTGGCGGACCCGACCGACAGGCGACAGCCCACCGCCCCGGCAGGGGGCCGGGTCACCCCGTCGGGGCCACTAGGCTCGCGACCATGCTGTTGCGCCTGTCCACGCTCTTCGTCCGCACCCTGCGTGAGGACCCCGCCGACGCCGAGGTCGCGAGCCACAAGCTGCTCGTGCGTGCCGGCTACATCCGCCGCGCCGCCCCCGGCGTGTACACGTGGCTCCCGCTGGGGCTGCGCGTGCTCGCCAAGGTCGAGGCCGTCGTGCGCGAGGAGATGGTGGCCGCGGGCGCGCAGGAGGTGCACTTCCCGGCGCTGCTGCCGCGCGAGCCGTACGAGGCGACCGGCCGCTGGTCGGAGTACGGGCCGAACCTGTTCCGGCTCAAGGACCGCCGGGGCAACGACTACCTGCTCGCGCCCACGCACGAGGAGATGTTCACGCTCCTGGTCAAGGACCTGTACTCCTCGTACAAGGACCTGCCGCTGACGCTCTTCCAGATCCAGACGAAGTACCGCGACGAGGCCCGTCCGCGCGCCGGGCTGATCCGCGGGCGCGAGTTCGTCATGAAGGACGCCTACTCGTTCGACGTCGACGACGCCGGCCTCGACGCGTCGTACGCCGCGCAGCGCGCCGCCTACCAGCGCGTGTTCGACCGGCTGGGCCTGCCGTACGTCATCGTCGCCGCGACGTCGGGGGCCATGGGCGGGTCGCGGTCCGAGGAGTTCCTCACGCCGACGCCCATCGGAGAGGACACGTTCGTGCGGTCGGCGGGCGGCTACGCCGCGAACGTCGAGGCCGTCACGACGGTCGTGCCCGACCCGCTGGACTGGTCCGACGCGCCCGCCGCGCACGTCGAGGACACCCCCGACACCCCGACGATCGAGACGCTCGTCGCGCACGCCAACGCGCACCAGCCGCGCGCGGACCGCCCGTGGACGGCCGCCGACACGCTCAAGAACGTCGTGCTCGCGCTCGTGCAGCCCACGGGCGAGCGCGAGCTGCTCGTCGTCGGCCTGCCGGGCGACCGCGAGGTCGACCTCAAGCGCCTCGAGGCGTCGGTCGCGCCCGCCGAGGTCGAGGCGGCCGGCGAGGCCGACTTCGCCGCGCACCCGGAGCTCGTCAAGGGCTACATCGGCCCCGCCGTCCTCGGCCCGAACCCGCCCGTCGCCGAGGGAGCCGAGCGCACCGCCGTGCGGTTCCTGCTCGACCCGCGCGTCGTGCCCGGCACCCGCTGGATCACCGGCGCCAACGAGCACGGACGGCACGTCTTCGACCTCGTCGCCGGCCGCGACTTCACGGCCGACGGCACCGTCGAGGCCGCCGAGGTCCGCGCGGGCGACCCCGCCCCCGACGGCTCGGGCCCGCTCGAGCTCGCGCGCGGCATCGAGATCGGCCACATCTTCCAGCTCGGTCGCAAGTACGCGCAGGCGCTGGGCCTGACCGTCCTGGACCAGAACGGCAAGGCGCAGGTCGTGACGATGGGCTCGTACGGGATCGGCGTCACGCGCGTGATGGCGTCCCTCGCCGAGGCCAACCACGACGACCGCGGGCTCGCGTGGCCCGCGCACGTCGCGCCCGCGCACGTCCACGTCGTCGCGACCGGCAAGGACGCGGCCGTGTTCGAGGCTGCCGGGGAGATCGCCACGACGCTCGACGCCCGCGGTGTCGAGGTGCTCTACGACGACCGCCCGAAGGTCTCGCCCGGCGTGAAGTTCGCCGACGCGGAGCTGCTCGGCGTGCCGCTCGTCGTCGTCGTCGGTCGCGGGCTGGCCGAAGGCGTCGTCGAGGTCCGCCCGCGGGCGGGCGGCGAGGCCGTGCAGGTGCCCGTGGCCGAGGTCGTCGACCACGTCGCCGAGCGCGTGCGGGAGCTCCTCGCACGCTGAGCCGGACCGCCGGCTCGGGGCGGTCGGCCGCGCGGCGGCCGCCAGGCCTCGGCGGCGGTCGGCGGCCGTCAGAACTCGACGGCGGTCGGCCCGCGGAGGCGGTCAGCCCTCGGCGGCGGTCGGCAGGGGCCCGGCGGCGAGCTCGGGCATCCCCGGGAACGCGACGGGCGCCGCGCCCCAGGCCCGTGCCCGCACGGTCGCGTCCCGCAGGGCGGTGAGCAGCGCGGCGCGGGCGCCGGGCTCGGCGGCCGCGACGGCGTTCGCGGTCGTGTCCGCGACACCCGTCTCGACGGTGCGCACCAGACCGGTCGCCACGGCCGGGTCGTCGAGCCCCGCGGGCAGCGCGTACGCGGCGCGGCGCGGGTCCGCGAGCGTGCCCGCCGCGCCCGAGGCGCGCGCCCAGCGGTCGGCCTCCTGCCGGTGCTCCGCCGCGGTGGCCTGCGCGAGCGCGCGCTGGTCGGCCGTGAGCTTGGCGGCGACGACCTCGAGCGCGAAGCCGGCCTCGTCATGGGCGACGGTGAGCGCGTCGAGGTCGGTGCGCTCGAGCCCGGCGGGCGCGGTGCTCGACGGGGGAGCGTCGGTGGGTGCGCCCGTGGCCGTCCCCGCGGGATCCCCGGACGCGCCGTCCGTGCCGTCGGCCGCGGCGTCGTCGGCGCCGGTCGTCTCACCACCACCACCGGCGGCGGCGGCCCCGTCGGCGGCGGCCCCGTCGGCCGCGGTGCCGGCGGACGTGACGACCTCGGGCGCCGGGACGCCGAGGGCCGCGGCGAGCCGTGTCGCCAGCTCGCCGCGCGCGGTGCCGACGGAGCCGACGAGGCGGGCGAGGGGGCCGTCGGTGACGGCGTCGGCGTCGTCGAGCGCGCGACCCGCGTCGGTGGCCAGGTCGGCGAGCACCTGCCCCACCTCCACCGGCGCGGGGTCCACGGAGGTGGCGGTCGGCGAGGCGGAGGGCGTCGGGTCGGGAAGTCCGGAGTCGTACACCCCGCCGAGCTGCTGCGCGTGCTGCTCGCCGAACGCGACGACGTCGGCGAGCACGGCCGCGACGGGCTCGGCCGCCCCCGTGTCGAGGAGGGCCCGGGCGTCGGCGGCGAGCGCGAGGGCGTCGTCGACGGTCCGGCCGCGGACCTGCTCGACGGCGTCGGGCGACGGCTCGACGGGTGGCGGGGTCTCGAGGCGCACGCCGCACCCGGCGAGCGCGACGACGAGCGTGACCAGTCCTGCGGCGAGCGCCGCGACGCGACGCGGACGTCCGGCGGTGCTGGTCCGGTCGGCGCTGGTCCGGTCGGCGGGGGGTCGGTTCGGTGCGCTCATCGCCGGTGATCCTCCCACGCGTGGCGTCCGCGGCCGGTGCGCGACCGGCACGCGACCGGCACGCGACCGGCACGCGACCGGCACGCGACCGGCAC
>PJUA01000144.1_pt1 | contig 68394 bp, 56 predicted proteins | sample 1512151 | NCBI WGS metagenome assembly PJUA01 (sample SAMN08177678, study PRJNA422409) | Soil metagenome, whole genome shotgun sequencing project. | isolation source: Soil enriched on filter paper: beechwood xylan treatment | place: USA: Madison | collected 2015-01-15
CGGTGCCACGACCTGCGCCTGTGCCACACGATCCTGCGGCACAGCGCCTACAGCGCCACGTCCGACCTCGCACGGGCGCCGCGCGGACCGTGGGACCACCGCCGCCCCGACGAGCCGCCGCCCACGGAGCCCGACCTGCTGGACGAGCTCACGCTGCTCGACGACCCCGGCGCGCCCGTGGCGCCACCCCCGACGGACGACGCCCCGCTCGACGTCCCCGGCGAGCTCACCCGTCAGCTCGCGGCGGTCACGGGCGCGACCGAGCCGGGCAGGCTGCGGCTGCTGCTCGCGGCCGAGTCGACCGGCGGCCTCATCGCGCAGGAGATGCGGCACGACGGCATGCCGTGGGACGTCGGCACGCACGACGCGATCCTCACCGGGCTGCTCGGGGCACGACCGCGCACCGGTGGGAGGCCCGCCCGGCTGGAGGCGCTGACCGAGCAGATCCGGACCGCGCTCGTGCAGCCGACGCTCAACCCCGACTCGCAGCCGGACCTGCTGCGCGGCCTGCGGCTCGCCGGCTTCGACGTGTCCTCGACGAGCAAGTGGGAGATCCGCGAGATCGACCACCCGGTCCGCGACGCGCTGCTGGAGTACAAGACCCTGTCGCGCCTGCTGTCCGCGAACGGCTGGGCGTGGATGGACACGTGGATCCACGACGGCCGGTTCCGGCCCGAGTACGTGCCCGGCGGCGTCATCTCCGGGCGGTGGGCGACCAACGGGGGCGGTGCGCTGCAGCTCCCCGCCGCGATCCGCGGTGCGGTGCGCGCCGACCCCGGGTGGCGGCTCGTCGTCGCCGACGCCGCGCAGCTCGAGCCGCGCGTGCTCGCCGCGATGTCCCGCGACACCGCGATGGCCGCCGCCGGACGCGAGGCCGACCTGTACCAGGGCGTCGTCGACGCGGGGATCGTCGCGACCCGGTCCGACGCGAAGTACGCGATGCTCGGCGCGATCTACGGCGCGACGACCGGTGCCAGCGCCGCCCTCATGCCGCAGCTCACGCGCGCGTACCCGCAGGCCGTCGCCCTGGTCGAGGCCGCCGCGCGGGCCGGTGAGCGGGGCGAGGTCGTCACGACGTGGCTGGGCCGGTCGTCGCCCGCGCCCGACGCCGCGTGGCAGGACGAGCTGCGGGCAGCGTCGGGCGAGGGTGCCGCCGCCGACGACGTCCGGGCCGTGCGCCGCCGGGCGCGCGACTGGGGCCGGTTCACGCGGAACTTCGTCGTCCAGGGCACCGCCGCCGAGTGGGCGCTGTGCTGGATGGCCGCCCTGCGCCGCCGGCTGCGCGACGTCGAGGGGCGTCCGCACCTCGTGTTCTTCCTGCACGACGAGGTCATGGTGCACTCCCCCGCCGACGTCGCCGACCAGGTGGCCGACGTCGTGCGCGACGCGGCCGTCGAGGCAGGGCGGCTGCTGTTCGGTGCGACGCCCGTCGAGTTCGCGCTCAACGTGTCCGTCGTCGAGAGCTACGACCGCGCCAAGTGAGCACAGGCCCGATGGCCCGTGTCCGACGTCGGCGACGTCGTGCGCTGCGGCACGTCACGGACCGTCCGGCGGCGGCTGACGGCCCAGGGCGTGGTGCGTGCTCGGCGGCCGCGTGCCCGGCGGGCGTGCTCGGGGCCGCGCACGGCGGGCGTGCTCGGGGCCGCGCACGCGGGCGCGGTCGGAGACAGAGTGCGCGGCGGGGCGTCAGGTCGTCGCGTCGCCCGTCGTCGTCGAGCGGCGCTGCTGGGCGCGGACGTGCAGGCGCTCGCCCTGCGGGCCGAACAGCGTGAGCAGCTCGACGGGGTCCGGGCCGGGGTTGAGGATCGCGTGCGGGGTGCGGGTGTCGAACTCCGCGACCTCGCCCGGTCCGAGCCGCAGGTCGTGCGGGCCGAGCACCAGCCGCAGCCGGCCGGACAGGACGTACAGCCACTCCCAGCCCTCGTGGACCTGCAGCTCCGGCGTCACGGGGGTCGGGTCCGCCGGGATCACGACCTTGTACGACCGGACCCCGCCCGGCCGCCGGGTCAGCGGCACGAACGTGCGGCCGTGCCGCTGGAACGGGCGCGCGTAGACCCGGGGGTCGCCGGTCGCGGGTGCGTCGACGAGCTCGTCGAGCGGCACCTGGTACTCCCGGGCCAGCGGGAGCAGCAGCTCGAGCGTCGGACGGCGCCCGCCCGACTCCAGCCGGGACAGCGTCGAGAGGGAGACGCCGGTCGCCTCGGCGACCTGCGCGAGCGTGAGGCCGCGCTCCTGGCGCAGCGCGCGCAGCCGCCCGCCGACGGCGTCGAGCGCGGCGGTGATGTCCGCGGGCCGGGCGTCGTCGGGCTCGTCGTCGTGGTGACCGCGGTGGTCGGGGTCGTGAGGCCGGCGACCGCCCAGCTCGGACGCACGGCCGCGGCCGGGGGCTCGGCGGCGGTCCGGGGCTCGGCCGCGGTCGGGGCCGGGCGTGCGGCGGTCGGGGTCGGGGTCGGGGCGCATGACCTCAGTTTGCCGGGACGGCAACACCGTTTGCCAGCCGGGCTGCGTCGGCGCGACAGTGGTCGAGCACGGACGACGACGGAGGAGGACGCATGGACGAGCGGTACGACGTGGTGGTGGTCGGCGGCGGCGCCGCGGGGCTCAGCGGGGCGCTCACGCTCGCCCGCGCCCGCAGGTCCGTCCTCGTCGTCGACGCCGGCGACCCGCGCAACGCCCCCGCGGCCCACGCCCACGGGCTGCTCACCCGCGACGGCACCCCGCCGCTCGACCTGCTCGCCGCGGGCCGCGCCGAGGTCGAGGGCTACGGCGCGCACGTCGAGCGCGGGGAGGTCCTCGCCGTGCACCACGAGGACGGCGCGTTCACCGTCGAGCTCGCCGACGGCCGGTCGGTCGTCGCCCGCGCGGTCCTGTCCGCGACGGGCCTGCGCGACGAGCTGCCCGACGTCCCCGGCCTCGCGCAGCGGTGGGGCACCGACGTCCTGCACTGCCCGTACTGCCACGGGTGGGAGGTGCGGGACCGGGCCGTCGTGATCCTGGGGACGAACCCCCTCGCCGCGCACGCCGCGCTGCTGTGGCGGCAGTGGACCGACGACGTCACGCTCGTCCGGCACACCGCCCCGCCCCTGGCGCCCGAGGACGCCGAGCGCCTCGCCGCGAGCGGCGTCCGCGTCCTCGACACGACCGCCGTCGCCGTCGACGGCCCGAGCGGGGACCTCACCGTGCACCTCGCCGACGGCACCGCCGTGCCCGCCGCGGCCGTCGTCACCGGGACGCGCATGGTCGCGCGCGCCGAGCACCTCGCCCCGCTGGGCCTGCACCCGGTGCCCCTGGAGATGGCGGGCCAGGAGATCGGGCGTGCCGTCCCGGCCGGACCCGACGGCGCGACGACCCTGCCCGGCGTGTGGGTCGCGGGGAACGTCACCGACCTGCGCGCGACGGTCGTCGTGGCCGCCGCCGCCGGCGTCATGGTGGGCGCCATGATCAACGCCGACCTCGTCGCGCGCGACGCCGACGCCGCCGTCGACGCGCACCGCCTCGCGGCCACCGCGAGCACGGCGCACGCCGCCCACGCCGAGCACGGCAGTCACGGTGGGCGCACGCACGGCGGGCACACACCTGCGGACGCGGCCGCTGCCGGTGGGCGGCGCACCGTGCACGGCGTCGACCTGCCCGAGGAGCTCGCGGGGATGTTCGAGCCGGAGTTCTGGGAGGAGCGCTACAGCGGCCCGGCACCCACCTGGTCGGGGCGCCCCAACGACACGCTCGTCCAGGAGACCCGTGACCTACCGCCGGGACGCGCGCTCGACGTCGCGGCCGGGGAGGGCGGCGACGCCCTGTGGCTCGCGGAGCAGGGCTGGCACGTGACCGCGACCGACTGGGCCGCCGCCGGGCTGGCCCGCGGCGAGGCGGCCGCGGCCGAACGGGGCGTCGCCGACCGCGTCGTGTGGCGGCAGGCCGACATCGTCGACGGCACGGGCTGGGGCGACGAGACGTACGACCTCGTGACGTCGCACTACCTGCACCTGCCGCCCGACCTGCGGACGGCCGCCGTCCGCCGGATGGCGTCGTTCGTCTCCCCTGGCGGGACGCTGCTGGTCGTCGGCCACCACGCGCGGGACCTCCGGACGACGATGCCCCGCCCCGACGTCCCCGAGCTGTTCACCGACGCCGACGAGATCGCCGCCCTGCTCGACCCGACGCAGTGGGAGGTCGTCACGGTCGACGCCCGCGCGCACGAGGCCACCGACCCCGACGGCCGCCCGGTCGTCCTGCACGACGCGGTCCTCCGCGCCCGTCGCCTCCCCTGACGACCCGCGGCCAGCAGCCCTGCCGACGACCGGGGTGCGCCGGCGTCACGCGCCGCGCCCTGGTGGTCGCTCGTACCGGCCCGGCTAACCCAGGGGCCAGGTCTGGAGGCGCCCGCACATGCCGTAGCGGCGGGGGGCCGGGTCGGGGCGGGCGGTCGACACGCGGGCCGTGGCGAGGTGGCCCGCGACGCCCCGGACCAGCTTCTCGAGCGCGCCGGCGGTCGCGTCGGTCTCGTGCAGGACGGTGCGGGTCCAGCGGTCCTGCCAGTGCGGGACGTACGGGCGGACCAGGCGGGCGGCGGCCTCGTGCAGGGGTCGCAGGGCCTCGGCCGGGCCGACCCGGGTCGCCGCCGCGAGCAGCTCGGCGTACCCCTCCAGCGCCAGGTCGCGACGGCGGCGGGCCGCCGCGGCGAGCTCGTCGTCCGTCGCCCCCGGGCCCGGCAGCAGGGCGGCCGCGCGGTACGCGGCGGGGTCGGCCAGGACGTCGGCGGGGAACGTGAGGATCGCGTCGCCCGCCTCGGGGAGACCCGCGTTGCCCATGACGACGAGGACCTCGAGGTCGCCGTCGTTGACGGCGCGGTGCACGACGCCCGGGTCGAACCGCACGACGTCGCCCGGGCCGAGCGGCTGCTCGGCGAACCCGGCGGGGCCGAGCGTGTGCACCGCCCCCCGCCCGGACAGGACGACGTACGCCTCGGCCGACACGGTGTGCAGGTGCGGCGACCCCGACCCGGCCCGTCCGACGCCGTCGGGCGCGGGCCAGTCGTAGACGCGCAGGTGGCTGAGGGACACCCCGCCGGGCAGCAGGCTCACGACCCCGACCCTGCCACCGCCGCCCGCCCCAGCGCCGCGAGGTCCGCGGCCCGCTCGACGTCGGCGGCACCATCCGCGACGACGACCGCGTACCGGAACGTCAGCGCGTCCCCGGGCCCGAACGGCACCTCGGTCGAGAAGAACGGAGCGGGGTTGAGGCACCCGAAGTGCTCGGTCCGGGCGAACCACTGCGGCCCGTCCCCGTCCGCGGGCCCCACGGACCCGTCCGACCCCGCCGAGCCAGCCGACCCCGTCGCCCCCGCCGACCCGTCGACCATCACCACGGTCGACGACCGCCCCACGTCGTCGTGCCGCCCGACGAGCCCGAGCCACGGCTGCCGCGTCCCGCGCAGCTCCTCGCCGCCCACCCCACCGGGCGCGACGAGCACGCCGTCGGTGAACGACCGCGGCCCGCGCCAGAACAGCCCGCCGTACCCGGCGTTCTCGCGTCCGCGCGTGGTGGGCGACCCGATGGCCAGGTCGTGCGGCGAGACGTTCGTCATGGTCGTCGTGAACGTCAGGACCCACGCGTCGGACCGGTCGGCAGGGACGACGAACCCGAGCGTCCGGCGCTCGTCGACGACGTGCTCGCGGGCCTGCGTGTGCCACGCGAGGGTGTGGACGAGGTCGACCCGGTCGGTGCCGACGTCGAGCGCCACGACGTCCTGGTGGTCCATCGACCCGTCGTTGTCGAGCTGCACGTACCCCTGCCCGTGCACGTACGTCGGCCCGCCCCAGAAGTTGTGCTCGCCGACCACGGGCAGCGACCAGGCGACGCCCTTGTGCCACACGTGGTCCCAGGGGCGGAACGCGGTGACGAGGTCGCCGCCGCGCGTGCGCAGCGGGTGGACGTAGGGGCGGGGGCTCTCGAGCTGGGCGTCGTCGGGCACGTAGACGTACCGGGCGAGCGCGACGCCACCGGCGTGCACGTCGAGCGCGCGGCCGACGTCGTGCCGGGCGGTGACGGCGGGCCGGGGGTCGAGCCGCGGCAGCCGGGCCGTCACGCGGTGGCCTCCCGGGCGAGGTCGACGCCGAGGTCGAGGTCGTCGACACGGACGGGCAGGCCGGTGACGAGCGACTGGTTGGCGGCGATGCCGACCGCGACGGCGCGCAGGCCGTCGAGGTACCCGGCGGGTCGGCCGAGCTCGTCCTGCGACACCCGCAGGTGCCGGCGGAAGACGTCCTTGAGCAGGATCGCGTCGCCGCCGCCGTGCCCGCCGATGCCCGCGGGGATCTCGTACTCGGTCGCGCGCTCCCAGTGCCGCTGGACGAGCAGCCGCTCGCCCTCGGGGCGCACGGTGTCGCCGACGACGCCGTCGGGGTTGGCGGACGGGTCGAGGACGGGCTTGCCGTCGCCGCTGAGCACGACGGACCCGCGCTCGACGACCTCGAGCTCCGCGCGTCCCTCGGTCCCGTTGACGGTGACCCGGTACCCCTCCCACGGGCTGTGCGCGTTGAGCGAGTAGGTCAGGGTCGCGCCGCCGCGGTAGTCGACGACGAGCGACATGTTGTCCTCGATCGTGATGCCGGGGCCGAAGACGTCCTGGTCGCGCAGGTAGCCGTCGTAGTGCTCGGCGTCGAGGTAGAGGGCCCGGAGCCGCGGGTCGTCGTGCAGGTCGAGGGCGAACGGGTCGCCGACGGCGCCGGTGCCGCGCACGGGGCGCGGGCCGAGGCCGCGCGAGGCGGCGGCGCGGTCCCCGTAGAACCGCAGCCCGCCGGAGGCGTAGACGCGGGCGGGGACGTCGTCGAGCCACCAGTTGACGAGGTCGAAGTGGTGGCTGGACTTGTGCACGAGCAGGCCGCCGGAGTTCTTCTTCTCGCGGTGCCAGCGGCGGAAGTAGTCGGCGCCGTGCACGGTGTCGAGCGCCCACTCGAAGTGCACGCTCGTGACCTGGCCGATCTGCCCGGACTGGACGACCTGCCGCAGCGAGGAGTTCCGCGGCGCGTACCGGTAGTTGAACGTCATGGTGACGTCGCGGCCGGTGTCGGCGACGGCCCCGGTGATGCGGCGGCAGCCCGCGCGGTCGGTGGTCAGCGGCTTCTCGACGACGACGTCGGCGCCGGCGGCGAGGGCGCGCGCGACGAGGTCGGCGTGGGCGTGGTCGGGGGCCGTGACGATCACGGTGTCGACGCGCTGCTCCTCGATCATCTTCTCGAGGCCCTCGGGGGTGAACCGCGGGAGCCCGGCGGGTCCGTCCTGCCCGAGGGCGCGGCCGACCTCGGCGTCGTAGTAGTCGATGCGCCCCGGGTTGGGGTCGAGCCAGGCGACGAGGGTGGCGACGTCGGCGTGCTCGCCGGTGATCGCGCCGACGTACATACCGGCCCGGTGCCCGGTGCCCGCGACCGCGAACCGGCGCTGCTCGCCCGCGGGTGCGGGGGCGAAGTCGGGGACGACCCCCGCGGACGCGACGGTGCTGGCGCTGGAGGCCGGGCGGGGGGCGGTGGGGTTCTGGTCGACCACGAAGATCCTCTGCTCCTCGGCGCGACGTCGCACCGGTGTCGGGAAAGCGCGTTCCGTAAGGCCTAGCCTATGTCGGCGACGTCTCGCTCGCCAGGGTCTTGACCACTCCCGCCGCCGCACCGCCCACCGGGCCCGACCCCGCCCCGCCGCCCGTCCCGCCGACCGGTCCACCCCGCCCCGCCCTGCGTCCCACCCCCGCGCGGCGGCGACGAGCGTTGGCGTGGAAGACCTGTCGCGCCCGGCGCGACGAACCTTCCACGCCGCGCAGCGCGGCGGCGTAGACCGCCGGTCGAATCGATCCATACGATCGTCCCGCCGGACTTCCCTCCGCGCGCCGGGCGGGGTTAGGCTCGCTTCTACAACGTTGCACGAAAGCCCGACGACGCCGTCGGGCGCACCAGATGGAGATCCGATGACCCAGCGCGCCACCGTCCTGCTCCACCCCGACTTCCGCGTCGGCCAGATCGACCGTCGCGTCTTCGGCTCGTTCGTCGAGCACCTCGGCCGCGCCGTCTACACCGGCATCTACGAGCCCGGCCACGAGACCGCCGACGAGCACGGCTTCCGCCGCGACGTCGCCGACCTCACGCGCGAGCTCGGCGTCACCATGGCCCGCTACCCCGGCGGCAACTTCGTCTCGAACTACAACTGGGAGGACGGCGTCGGCCCCGTCGAGGAGCGCAAGCCGTTCATCGACCTGGCCTGGCGCACGATCGAGCCCAACACGATCGGCACCGACGAGTTCCTCCAGTGGGCCGAGCGCGAGGGCATCGAGCCGATGATGGCCGTGAACCTCGGCACCCGCGGCGTCGCCGCCGCCGCCGCGCTCGTCGAGTACTGCAACGGCGAGGCCGGCTCCCGCTGGGCCGACCTGCGCATCGCCAACGGCCGCGAGAAGCCCTACGGCGTGCGCCTGTGGTGCCTCGGCAACGAGATGGACGGGCCCTGGCAGATCGGCCACAAGACCGCCGACGAGTACGGCAAGCTCGCCGCCGAGGCCGGCAAGGCCATGAAGCTCGTCGACCCGACCATCGAGCTCGTCGCGTGCGGCTCGTCGTCGATGCAGATGGACACGTTCGGCGAGTGGGAGCGGACCGTCCTCGAGCACACGTGGGACGTCGTCGACCACATCTCGATGCACGCCTACTACGAGGAGCTCGACGGCGACCGCGCGTCGTTCCTCGGCTCCGGCACCGCGATGGACCGGTTCATCCGCCGGGTCGTGTCGTCCGCCGACGCCGTCGGCGCGCGCCGCCGCTCCGACAAGGCGATCACCATCTCGTTCGACGAGTGGAACGTCTGGTACCTGCAGTCTCGCTTCGTCGGGGAGAAGAACCTGCCGCTGCAGAAGGACGCCCCGCGCATCATCGAGGACGTCTACTCGGCGCTCGACGCCGTCGTCGTCGGCGACCTGCTCGTCACGCTGCTCAACCACGCGGACCGCGTGCCGGTCGCGTGCCTCGCGCAGCTCGTCAACGTCATCGCGCCGATCATGACCGAGCCGGACGGCCCGGCGTGGCGCCAGCCGACGTTCCACCCGTTCGCGGCGACCGCGCGCCTGGCCCGCGGCACCGCCCTGGACCTGCGCGTCACGGCCCCGACCGTCACGACCAAGCAGCACGGCGACGTCCCGCTCGTCACCGCGGCCGCGACGCTGGACGGCACCGAGGGCGCGGTCTTCCTGGTCAACCGGTCCGCCGAGCCCGTCGAGGTCGACCTGTCGCACCCCGGCGTCGCGCTGACGCTGGCCCGCGGCGTCCAGGTCACGGCCGACCACGAGGCCGCCGTCGAGGGTCCGGACCACGCCGCCCGCACCATCGCGGAGCACGTCGCCGAGGTCGACGCCCCGGTCACGGCCGCCGAGCCGGGCCGCACGACGCTCACCCTGGCCCCGGAGTCGTGGCTCGCCCTCCCGACGACGGTCACGCGCGCCTGACCCCACTCGTCCGCACGACGCGAGAGCCCCGCCGAGCCCCGCCCGGCGGGGCTCTCCCGTGCCCGACCACCACCGCCCCGGCACGCCGAGATCGGCACTTCCGACCGAGATCGTGACCTGCAGGTACCGATCTCGGTTCGACGTACCGATCTCGGCGAGGTGCGTGGGCGGGTGGGCCGGTGAGCGGCGCGGGGCAGCCGGGCGGCGAGGGGTGGGCGGGTGGGTGGGCCGGTGAGCAGACGTCAGGGGCGGGTCGTCGCGCGGTGCTCGACCGCGACCGTCGCCAGGGCCAGCAGGCCCGGCACGATGACCGCGAGCGGCGGCAGCATCCAGACGATCACGCCGCACAGCCCCAGGGCCAGGACCAGCAGGCCCGACCCCGTGAGGTCGTCGCCCGTGCGACGACCGGCGTCGCGCAGCACGACCCGCCACGACGCCCCCGGCGTCCACCCGGCCGCGGCACGCAGCAGGGCGACGAGCAGGGTCACGGCGGCGACGACCGACACGACCCGCACGCCCGTCCCGCCCGGCAGCGCGCCGGTGCCGGCGAGGCTCACGTTGAACGCGAGGACGAGCAGCAGCGCGACGGCGCCGACCGACACGAGCCAGACGCCTCGGCACGCGAGCCGGAAGTCGTCCCACAGGTCACGCAAGGTGTCCGGACGACCGGACAGGTGCCGCCGCACGTGCGCGACGCCCGCCGCGAGGGCGGGCAGAGCAGTGACGACCGGCAGCGACAGCACGGAGACGGCCAGACCGACGGTGAGCGACTCGCCGAACAGCCCCACGCGACCGCCGCCGAGCAGGGCGCGGTCGTCCGGCTGCGGCGCCTCCTCGTCCGTCGGCGCGGCGTCGCCCGCCCCGGACGCGGCCGGGTCGGCGCGGCCGCCCGACCGGTCCGCGCGACGCTCGTCGTCGGGACGCGGCGTCGCGTCGTCGGGGCGTCCGGTGCTCGCGTCGGTCATGGCGACCAGGCTCGCACGGCGGGGCGGCCCCGCCGAAGCCGGACCGCCCCGCAGCGCACGCGTCATCAGCCCTTGAGGCCCTGCGTCGCGACGCCCTCGACCAGGTAGCGCTGGAACACGAGGAAGAACAGCAGGACGGGCACGAGCGCGAGGACGGCCATGGCCATCTGGGCGCCGTAGTCGGACGTCGTGGTCTGGTCGACGTAGAGCCGCAGCGCGAGCGGCATCGTCGCCAGGTCCGGGTCCTTGAGGTAGAGCAGCGGGCCGAAGAAGTCGTTCCACGACCAGATGAACGCGAAGATCGAGCTCGTCACGAGCGCGGGCTTCATGAGCGGCAGCATGATCGACGTGAAGATCCGCACGTGGCCGGCGCCGTCGATGCGCGCGGCCTCGTCGAGCTCGCGGGGCAGGTTCCGCATGAACTGCACCATGAGGAACACGAAGAAGGCCTCGGCGGCGAGGAACTTGCCGATGAGCAGCGGGATGAACGTGTCGACCAGGTCGAGCCGGGAGAACACGATGTACTGCGGGATGATCACGACGTGGAACGGCAGCAGGAGCGTGCCGATCATGAGCGCGAAGAACGCGTTGCGCCCGGGGAAGTCGATCCGCGCGAACGCGTAGGCGGACACCGAGCAAGACAGCGTGATCCCGACGACGGAGCCGACCGCGAGGATCAGCGAGTTGGTGAAGAACGTCCAGAACGAGACGCCGCCGATGCCGTCGAGCGCCTTGGCGAAGTTCGCCCAGGTCGCGGCGTCGGGCACGAGGCTGACGTTGCCGACGATGTCGCTGCTCGGCTTGAACGACGAGGACAGCATCCAGACGGCCGGGTAGAGGATCACGACGACGACCGCGAGGACGAGGGCGTGGAACCCGACGGACTTGACCCGCTCGCGGGACCGGTGCTGGCGGCGCAGCTCGGCGGAGCGCTCGACCGAGGAGGCCCCGCCCGGCGCGGTGGCGATGGTGGTCACTTGCCCTCCCCGGAGTAGTGCACCCAGAACTTGGAGCTGCGGAAGAAGATGACGGTGATGATGCCGACGACGACCACCAGCACCCAGGCCATCGCGGACGCGTAGCCCATCCGGAAGTCGACGAACCCGCGCTGGTAGAGGTACAGCGTGTAGAACAGCGTCGACCGGGCGGGACCGCCGGTGCCGTTGGAGATGATGAACGCGGACGCGAAGATCTGGAACGCGTGGATCGTCTCGAGCAGCAGGTTGAAGAAGATGACCGGCGAGAGCATCGGCAGCGTGATCGCGCGGAACTTGCGCACGGGCCCGGCGCCGTCGACCGACGCGGCCTCGTAGAGCTCGTTCGGGATCTGCTTGAGGCCCGCGAGGAAGATGACCATCGGGGCGCCGAACTGCCAGACGGTCAGCAGGATGAGCATCGGCATGGTGCGGTTCGGGTCGCCGACCCAGCCGCCGCCGGGGGCGCCGAAGAACTGGCCGATCTGGTCGACGATGCCGTCGTCGATGAACATCGCCTTCCACACGATGGCGATCGACACCGAGGCGCCGACGAGCGAGGGCATGTAGAACGACGACCGGTAGAACCCCTTGCCGCGACGGCGGTTGTTCAGCAGCATCGCGACGGCGAGCGCGGCGATGAGCTTGGTGGGCGTCCCGAACACGACGTACGTGGCCGTGACCTGCCACGCCTTGAGGTAGCTGGGGTCGGAGAACAGCAGCCGGAAGTTCTCCAGGCCCGTGAACTCGGGCGGCGCGAAGAGGTTGTAGTTGGTGAATGCCAGGTACAGCGACGCGAGCATCGGGCCGGCGGTCAGGAGGAAGAACCCCAGGAGCCACGGGGCCAGGAAGGCGTACCCGGCGCGGGTCTCGGCGGCCTTGCGGCGCTTGCGCACGGCGCTCGACCGGGGGGCGTCCGACGCGGGAGGCGTGGTCACCTCGGCAGTGAGGGTCACGGTCGTTCCGTTTCGATCAGGGTGCACGGGTCCGGTGCGGGTCGACCGGGCGCCGCGGGGCGCCGGTGTCCGCCGGGTGGGCGCCCCGCCCGCGGGGGTGGTGCGGGCGGGGCGCCGGTCGGGTCAGGAGGTGGCGAGCTCCGCCTCGGCGAACCACTGGGAGGCGAAGTCCTCCGTCGTGATGGTGCCGTAGGCGAGCTCCTCGCCCAGCGACTTCCACTTGGCCTCGATGGTGCCGAAGCCCTTGACCGGGATGGGGGTGGACTCGGTGACGAGGTCGGTCACGGCCTCTTCGTACTCGATGACGCGGGCGTCGACGCTGCCCGGCTCGGTGCTGACGGCGGCGCGCTGCTCCTCGTCCGCCGGGACGCCCTTCGAGGTGCCGAAGATCGTGCCGACCTCGGGGTCGGTGAGCAGGAAGTTGATGAGCTTCGCCGCGGCGTCGGGGTGCTCGGTGTTCGCGCCGGCCGACAGCAGCATCGACGGCTTGAAGAACATGTGCTTCTCGCCCGGCTCGACGGACGGGATCTGCGCGAGGGCGATGTCCTGGGTGCCCGAGTCGGCGACGTAACCGGCGAGGAAGTTGTCCCAGCTCATCTCGGTCGCGGACTCGTTGACCGTGAAGCCGCCCTTGGGGAGCAGGGACAGGCCGCGCTCGATCGGGTAGACGAGCTTGTCCGCGCGCAGGTCGGCGGTCAGGTCGAGGAACTCGACGACGTCGTCCTCGTCGAAGCCGAAGGTGCCGTCCTCCTCGAAGGGGGTGATGCCCTTCTGCAGGAGCCACTGGATGAAGAACCAGAAGGTGCCCGTGTAGTCGACGGCGCCGTAGAGCGCGTAGCCGTCGGCGGTGGTGGCACCGGCGCCGGAGGCCTCGGCGATGAAGTCGTTGTAGTCCTCCCACGTGTACTCGGTGTCGTCCGGGAACTCGGCGCCGGTCGCGGTGATGACCGCCGGGTTCTGGAACATCGCGAACGTGTTGGTGGAGGTCGGGATGCCGATCGTCTTGTCGTCGAGCACGCCGGCGGTGGTGAGGGTCTCGTCGAAGCCCGAGAGGTCGATCGAGCCGTTGTCGACGTAGGGCGCCAGGTCGAGCAGCTGCCCGTTCTGGTTGAACTCACGCAGGTACGACAGGTCGAACTGCATGACGTCCGGCAGCTTGCGGCCGGCGGCCTCGGTGGACCGCTGCGTCCAGTAGTCCGGGAACGCGGCGAAGCTGGTCTGCACCGTGATGTACGGGTACTCCTCGTTGAAGAGCTTGAGCGCCTCCTGGTAGCGCGAGGCCCGGTCGTCGTTGCCCCACCACGTGAAGTTGATCGTGACGGGCTCGGTCGAGTCGGGGCTGGGCGCGGCGGACGCGTCGTCGTCGCCCGAGCCGGAGGCGCAGGCGGTGAGGGAGAGTGCGGTGACCGCAGCGAGGGCGGTGAACTTCCAGAAAGGTCGCTTCATCGTCGGGAGCCTCCTTGCTCGGATCTGTGAAAGCGCATTCCGGACGGTAGGTGAGCGCTCGCAGCGGTGTCAACGGTTCGCGGTGAAACGTTACAAAGCCGTTGTGGTCCAGGCCACATCACGTGGCCTCGGCGCCCACGCTACGCGAGGATGAACCCGCGGGTGCGGCAGGCCCGTGACCCCGCCCGTGCGGCGGTGTATCGTTTCAAAATCCACTCCGTGCAGCCCGACGACGCGCCCAGGGAGCCACGCACGTGACCCACCGCCAGATCCCGTCCTGGTCCGAGCTCAAGCCGCTGCTGCGGCCCAAGCCGGTCGTCCTCGACCCCGTGCAGCGCCGCCTCGACGACGCCCTCACCATCGCCGACCTGCGCTCCGTCGCCCGTCGCCGCACACCCCGGTCGGTCTTCGACTACACCGACGGCGCCGCCGAGGCCGAGATCAGCCTGCGCCGCGCGCGCTCGCTGTTCCGGAACCTCGAGTTCCAGCCGTCGATCCTGCACGACGTGTCCGCCGTCGACACCACCACGCACTTCCTCGGCAAGCCGTCCGCGCAGCCCTTCGGGTTCGCCCCCACCGGGTTCACGCGCATGATGAACCACGAGGGCGAGCGGGCCGTCGTCCGCGTCGCCGAGCGCCACGACATCCCCTACGCGCTGTCGACCATGGGCACCACGTCCATCGAGGACGTCGCCGCCGCGGCACCCGACGCCCGCAAGTGGTTCCAGCTCTACGTCTGGAAGGACCGCTCCGCCGGCGAGGACCTCATGGCCCGCGCCAAGGCCGCCGGGTACGAGGCGCTCATGCTCACCGTCGACGTCCCCGTCGCCGGCGCCCGGCTGCGCGACGCCCGCAACGGCTTCTCCATCCCGCCCGCGCTCACCGTCAAGACCGTCCTCGACGCCGCCACGCACCCCGCCTGGTGGATGAACCTGCTCACCACCGAGCCGCTGAAGTTCGCGTCGCTCAACGAGTGGGACGGCACCGTCGCGGAGCTCCTCGACAAGCTCTTCGACCCCACCATGACGATCGCCGACCTCGAGTGGCTCCGCGCCTCCTGGGACGGGCCGCTCATCATCAAGGGCATCCAGACCGTCGACGACGCCCGGCGCGTCACCGACGCCGGGGCCGACGCGATCGTCCTGTCCAACCACGGCGGACGCCAGCTCGACCGCGCGCCCGTCCCCCTGCGGCTCCTGCCCGACGTCGCCGAGGCCGTCGGCGACCGCACCGAGGTCTGGGTCGACACCGGCATCCTGTCCGGCGCCGACGTCGTCGCGTCCCTCGCCCTCGGCGCGCGCGCCGCGCTCGTCGGCCGCGCCTACCTGTACGGGCTCATGGCTGGCGGCGAGCGGGGCGTCGACCGCGCCGCGCAGATCCTGTCGCGCGAGGTCCGCCGCACCATGGCCCTGCTCGGCGTCGCGTCCGTCGACGAGCTCGGCCCGCAGCACGTGCGGCTGCCCTGAGACCGCCCGCCCCGACGGCCACGCGTCCGAGGCGACGCCGCACGTCACCCGCGCGACCGCGCACGCCGCGCCAGGCGCGCTGAGAGACCAGCGCGACGCCCCACCGACCGAGGAAGGACCGTCCTCACGGGCTCCGCCGACCACCCCGGCCCGACGAGCGACCCCGAGCGCTCGTCGGGCCGCAGCATCCTCCGCCTCGTCAACTTCCGCCTGCTCGTCGGCGCCCAGCTCCTGGGCGGCACGGGCATGTGGATGGTCCGCATGTCGACCGACTGGCTCGTCCTCGAGCTCACCGGCAGCTCCGCCGCGGTCGGGGTCCTCGTGGCGCTCCAGTTCCTGCCCATGCTGGTCGTCGGACCGTGGGGCGGGCTGCTCGCCGACCGCTACGACAAGCGGCGGCTCATCGAGGTCGCGCAGACCGCCAACGCCGTCCTCGCGGTCGTCCTCGCCGCGCTCACGCTGACCGGAGTCGTCGCCGTCTGGCACCTCTACGTCGTCGCCGTGCTGCTCGGCGTCGTCGCGTCCGTCGACCAGCCGTCCCGGCAGGTGCTCGTCAGCGAGATCGTCGGCGACCAGGGCCTGCAGAAGGCGGTCAGCACGATGAACGCGATCGGGCAGGCCGGCGGACTCCTCGGACCCGCGCTCGCCGGGTTCGTCATCTCGCACTGGGGTGAAGGGTGGGCGTTCACGGTCAACGGCGTCGTCGCGCTGTGCGTCGTCGCGCTCGTCGCGTCCATGCGGACCCGCGAGCTGCACCCCGCACCGCGCGTCCCGCGTGCCCGCGGCCAGGTCCGGGAGGGTGTGCGGTACGTGCTCGACCGGCCGCGCCTCGCCTGGGTCATCGCCCTCGCCGGCCTCATGGGGGCCCTCGGCATGAACGGGCCCGTCGTCCTCACCGCGTTCGCGCAGGACGTCTGGCACACCGGCGCCGCCGGGTTCGGGCTCTACAACGCGGTCAGCGCCGCGGGGGCGTTCGTCGGTGTCGTGCTCGGCGGGCGGTACCTGCGCCTGCGGCCGCGCAACGTCGTCGTCGCGTCCGGCCTGTTCGCCGTCACCGAGGCCCTCGCCGCGTTCTCCCCGACGCACGCGGTCTTCCTGGTCATGCTCGCGGTCGTCGGCGCCTCGACGCTGCTGTTCCTCATGGCCGCGAACACGCTGGTCCAGCTCACCGCCGAGCAGCACGTCCGTGGGCGCGTGCTCGCGCTGTACTCGCCGCTGCTGCTCGGCGGTCACGCGCTGGGCGGGCTGCTGCAGGGCTGGCTCACCGAGTGGCTCGGCGTGCGGGCGGGGCTCGTCGTCACCGGCGTCCTCGCGCTGCTCGCGACCGCCCTCGTCGCGGCGGCGCTCGCGCAGGTCGGCGGCCTCCGCCCGGCACTCCGCCGCCACCCCTGGCCCCTGACGATCGTCCCCCGCACCACCCCCACCCCCTGACCCCCGCCTCCCTCCCTCCGTCGCCGAGTTCGTGAGTTTGCGCCGAGGTCGTGAGTTGCAGGTGACGAACTCGGCACGAAGTGACGAACTCGGCGTGGGAGGGGTGGGGCGGGTGGGTGGGATGGGGATGGGTGGCGGGGCGGGGGCGGGCGAGGTGGGGGTGGGGCGGGTGTGATGTCGGTGGCATCGGGGGGTGGCGTGGAATATCGGGGGCGGGAGGCGGTGCTGGGAGGGGCATGCGTGCGATCACCTACTCCCGCTACGGCGGCGCCGACGTCCTCGAGCTCACCGAGCAGCCGACCCCCAAGGTCGGGGCCGACAGCGTGCTGGTCCGGGTGCGGGCCGCGTCGGTCAACCCGGTCGACTGGAAGGTCCGCGCGGGCTACCTCGACCCGATCATGGACGTGCAGTTCCCGGTCGTGCCGGGCTGGGACGTCGCGGGTGTCGTCGAGAAGGTCGGCCTCGACACCCCCGAGTACCAGGTCGGCGACGAGGTGTTCGGATACGTGCGCAAGGACTGGGTGCACGGCGGGACGTTCGCCGAGTACGTGTCCGCGCCGGTCCGGACGCTCGCGCCCAAGCCGACCAGCCTCTCGTTCGAGGAGGCCGCCGCGGTCCCGCTCGCGGGGCTCACGGCCTACCAGTCGATCAGGCGCAGCGGCGTGTCGGCCGGGCAGACGGTGCTCGTGCACGCGGCGGCCGGCGGCGTCGGCGGTTTCGCGGTGCAGATCGCGAAGGCCCTGGGCGCGACCGTCGTCGGGACGGCGTCGGAGTCGAACCACGAGTTCCTGCGCGGGCTCGGCGCGGAGCCGGTGACGTACGGCGACGGGCTCGTCGAGCGCGTCCGCGCGGTCGCCCCCGACGGTGTCGACGTGGTGCTCGACTACGGCAGCCCCGACGCGGTCGCGACGGCCCCGTCGCTGCTGCGCGAGGGCGGCACGATCGCGTCGATCGTCGACGCCCAGGCCCGCGACGCGCTCGGCGGCCACTACGTGTGGGTCCGTCCCGACTCCGCGGACCTCGCGGCGCTCGGCGCGCTGATCGACGAGGGCAAGGTGCGCGTCGAGGTCGCGCAGGTGTTCGACCTGGCCGACGCGGCCGCGGCGCACGAGGCGAGCGCGTCCGGCCACGTCCGCGGCAAGGTCGTCGTCCGCGTCTGACCCGCCGCCGGCCGTCCGCCAGCCCGACTGCGGGCCCGACCCGCCGGCCCGACCGCCGGTCCGGCGCTAGCGCCGGGTGATCGTGACGCGGACGGGGTCGCCGACGTCCTTGCCGAGGCGCTGACGGATCTTCGCGCTCAGCGACACCATGTGGCCGCCCGTCCCGGTGACCATGGCGCCGACGTTCTCCAGGACGACGTCGTCGATGGTCGCGTCGACGCGGACGGTCCTGCCGGTCCCGAAGAACTCGGCCGAGCCGGGGATCTCGACGCAGCTCCAGGTCTCGCCCTTGACCTCCACGCCGATCGTCGTGTCGAACTGCAGCTGCTCGGTCGTCATGACCGACACCGTACGGGGCACCTCGGACGCCGACGCCCCGCCCGGACGGATCCGGGCGGGGCGTCGCGCGCGAGCGCAGGCGGGCCGGTGTCAGCGGGCCGGCCCGTCCGCGCACCAGGTCAGCGGCGGACCACCACCTTCAGCTCGGTGCTGCTGGTCGTCCCGGCCGCGTTGGACAGCTCAGCCCGGTAGACGTGCGTCCCGAGGGCCCGCCCGGTGACGGCCGTCGTCGCCTTCTGGGCGTGCTGGCCGTTCGCGGTGAGGGACTGCGTGTCGACGAGCACGCCGTCCTCGTAGAGCCGGTACTCGGTCGCGTTGGTGCCCCACCACAGGTTGGTCGTGACGGTGTACGTGCCGTCGCCGTCCCAGTTGTCGTGGCTGAGCACCGGGGTGGCCGGGTTCGCCTTGCTCACGACGACGGTCAGCGGTGCGGTCGTCGTCGACCCGTGCTGGTTGGTCAGCACCGCGGTGTAGACGTAGGTGCCGTTCCTGCGGCCGTCGACCTGGAACGCCGCCGACTGCGCGGACGGGGTCGCGTCGACGAGGTCCCGCCGCGCCACCTCCACGCCGTTCTCCAGCAGCGTCACGGTGTGGGCGTTCTGCCCCCACCAGACGTTGACGGCCACCGTGTACGCGCCGTCGCCGTCCCAGCTGTCCGACGAGAGCGCCCCGCGCGCGGGCGCCGCGGTCGCCGGGCCCGGCACGCGCTCGGCCGGCCCGGGGTCGGCCCCCGTGAGGACGAGCGACGGCGCGGGCGGTGTCGTCATGCCGTCACCGAGGAAGTACGACGTGTGCGGCGGCTGGTTGTACGCGGTGTTCTGCCACGCGACGCCGAGCCGGTACACCGGGTCGGACTGCAGGGTCCGCAGGCGGTGCGCCGTGACGTCGACGGTCGTGGCGATGCGCAGCGCGGACGAGTCGTCGAGCCGCGTGACGAGCTCCTCCCGCCAGTCGCCGAACAGGTCGGCCTGGAGGTTGGGGGTGCCCTTGGTGCCGTTGTTCGAGCGTGTGCCCGTGGCCCGGTAGACCTCGTGCGCCGTCCCGTCGGCCGGGGACCACTTCGCGATCGTCGGGACCCCGGTGGAGGTCGCGACGTCCCAGTCGTGGTCGGTGATCTCCCGCAGCAGGTCGCCGTCCCACCAGGTGAGGAAGTTCGCCGCGGGGATGGTCGTGCCGAGCAGCTCGCCGTCGGCGGCCCGCAGCTCGCCGGCACGCGAGTTCCACGTGCCGTCGGTGACGACCGCCCACGACTCCGCGCCCGGGTGGGCCGGGTCGATGTCGCCGGACGCGGCGCGCCCGGTGTCCTTGGCGGCCGGCATCGACCACAGGACCTCTCCGGTGCGGGCGTCGCGGAACGTCGCCCCGATGCCCTTCGACGAGGGCGCCTCCTCGTGGGCGGCGAACACCTCCAGGCCGGGGCGGGACGGGTCGAGGTCGGACACGTGCAGGGCGTCGCCGTGGCCGAGCCCGGTGACGTACAGCGGGTCGCCGTCGTCGTCGACCGTCATCGACCCGAAGACGATCTCGTCCTTCTGGTCGCCGTCGACGTCGGCCACGGACAGGTTGTGGTTGCCCTGGCCCTTGTACCGGTCGCCCTCGGTGTCGGAGTCGAACACCCACCTCGTGACGAGCTGCGCACCGTCGAAGTCGTACGTCGCGATGACGGTCCGCGTGTAGTACCCGCGGCTCACGACGAGCGACGGGTGCTCGCCGTCGAGGTACGCGACCCCGGCGAGGAACCGGTCGACGCGGTTGCCGTAGGCGTCGCCCCACGCGGAGACGTCGCCGCGCGGCGGCGTGTAGTCGACCGTGTCGACCGCGGCGCCGGAGCGCCCGTCGAACACGGTGAGGAACTCGGGCCCGGTCAGGACGTACCCGCCGGAGTTCCGGTAGTCGGCGCGCGCGTCGCCGATGACGGTCCCGACGCCGTCGACAGTCCCGTCGGCGGTCTTCGCGGTCACCTCCGCCCGGCCGTCGCCGTCGAGGTCGAACACCTGGAACTGGGTGTAGTGCGCACCGGCCCGGATGTTGCGGCCCAGGTCGACGCGCCACAGCCGCGTGCCGTCGAGCTCGTACGCGTCGAGGTAGACGTTGCCGGTGTACCCGGCCTGCGAGTTGTCCTTCGAGTTGGACGGGTCCCACTTGACGACGAGCTCGTACTGCCCGTCGCCGTCGAGGTCGCCCACGGACACGTCGTTGGCGCTGTACGTGTACGGCTGGCCGTCCTTCGCGTACGCGTCGGCGGGCTTGTCGAGCGGCACGTCGAGGTGCTGCTGCGACCAGGGCCGGAACTCGGCGGTGGCCCAGCGCTCGATGCCGTCGACGACGCTGCTCACGCGGTACACGGACGACGCCGTGCCGCCCGCGTCGAGCGTGTTGGTCGTGCCGCCGAGCGGCGACGTCGTGAGCCGGCGGCCGTCCCGGTAGACGTGGAACGCGACCGACGCGGGGTCGGTGCCGAGCATCCGCCACCCGACGTACACGCCGCCGTCCGTGACGACCGCGACGGGCGACCGGTCGAGCCGCTCGGCCTGCCGGGCGAGCGTCGTCACGGCGGGCGACGTCACGGGCAGCGACGGCGCGGACACGCCGCCCGCGTTCACGGCCGCGACCCGGTACGTGTACGCGATGGTCGTGAGGACGCCCGTGTCGGTGTAGGTCGCGGACGGCGCCCGCCCGACGAGCTCGAACGGCCCGTCGACGGACTCGGCCCGGTACACCTGGTAGAACAGCGCGCCGTCGACCGGGGTCCACCGGAACGTCACGTCGTTCTTGTGCACCGCCCCGAGCGTGAGCCCGGTCGGCACGCCCGCGACGGGCACGGTCGGGTCGACCGTCGTCACGTCGAGGACGTCCGTCGGCACGGACTCGGCACCCGCGGGGTCGAGCGCGACGACGTGGTACGCGTAGCGCAGGCCGACGTCGGCGGTGGTGTCGACGAACGCCGGGTCGGTCGTCTCGCCGAGCACCACGGGCGCGGTCGCACCCTCGGACTGCCGGTAGACGCGGTAGCCCGCGGAGTCGTCGGTGCCGGTCCAGGACAGCGCGACCGCGACGGACGAGCCGTCGATGGTGACGCCGTCGAGCACGAGGTCCTGCGGGGCGAGCAGCAGCGGCGTGATCTCGATGCCGTTGAGCCGGGACGAGGTGCCCGTCATGACGATGCTGAGCTGGCCGTCCGTGACGAGGACGGGTTGCGACACCTTCTCCGAGACACCGCCCGCACCCGCGTTCGACGCCCCCCAGTCCTTGCCCTCGATCTGCACGTTCGAGCGCGACGTGCCGATCCAGTCGCCGTTGTACGTCTTGACCGCGTACGAGCCGTCCGGCACGTCGACGGCGAACACGTGCTGCGGGCCGGGCAGCAGGAAGTCGCGCTGCAGGTCGTTCGGCGGCGTCGGGAAGTTCACGCCGCGGTCACGGCCGCCCATGCCGGTCGGGTCCAGCCAGCCCCACCCGGTCTCCGGGGTGTACCGGCTGTTCTGGTTGGCCTCGACGTAGCCCGGCATCACCGGCGAGCCGGCGAGCTGCACGTCGAACTTGTACAGGGCGGCCTTCGTCGTGACGCGGACCGTCGCGCTGGGTGCGGACTCGCCGCGACCGTTCACCGCGGTGACCCGCAGGTCGTACGACGCCCCCTCGACGAGCCCGCTGACCGCCGCCTGCGCGATCGTCGACGTCGCGACCAGCGCGTACGCGTCGTCGCCCGCCGCGGCGTCCTTGCGGTAGACGCGGTAGACGTCCGCGCCCTCGACGGCGGTCCACGTGAGCTGCACCCCCGCGTTGGACACGTTGCCCGCGACCACCCCGGCGGGGGCGGCCGGGACCTCGGCCGGGGGCTCGAAGCCCTCGACCTCGTCCGCGAGCGGCACGTCGAGGCCCGCCACGTCGGTCGCGACGAGGCGCGCCATCTGGATCGCGCCGTACTCCTGGAAGTGCGTGTCGTCGACGGTGCCCGCCGGCCGCCCCGGGTACACACCTGCGGGGACGTGCAGGAACACCGACTTCGCGACCTCCGGCCCGATCTCGTCGAGGTAGGCGCGGCTGGACGCGGACAGGTCGACGAGCGGCGTGCCCGTCTCCGCGGCGAGCGCCGCGGCGGCGTCGACGTACTGCGGGAAGGAGACGTTGAACTTCCCCGTCGTGGCGTCGAACGAGCGCCGGGACACGGGCGTGACGATCACCGGCGTCGCGCCGCGCTGCCGCGCGCCGTCGACGTAGGTGCGCAGGTACTCGCGGTAGTCGGCGGGTGCCGCGTACCGGTCGTCGACGCCGTACGTGTTGTCGTTGTGGCCGAACTGCACGAACAGGTAGTCGCCGGGCCGCACGAGCCGCAGGACCTCGTCGAGGCGTCCCTGGCTGATGAAGTTCTTCGACGAGCGGCCGCCGATCGCGCGGTTGTCGACGACGACGTCGTCGGACAGGTACCGGTCGATCATCTGGCCCCACCCGGCCTGCGGCGCGTAGTCCGCGGTGTACGACTGGACCGTCGAGTCGCCCGTCACCCACACCGTGGGCTTCGGGCCGGCGGCGCGCGGGCTCTGCTGCCGGATGGTCAGCGCGTTGACCTTGGGCGCGGCGCCGGAGAAGTCGAGGTTGAGCTGGCCGTCGACCACGGCGACGTCGAACGACATCTCCAGGTACTGGCCGGCCGGCTTGGCCGTCGCGGCGACCTTCGCCATCTGCTCGACGGTGATCGCGACGTCGGTCGCCTCGGTCGCGTCGCCCGCGACCAGGTCGACCGTGTAGTCGCCGTCCGGGACGTCGATGACGAGCTCGGTGTCGCCGACCGTGACGAAGTCGGAGCGCAGCGCGTCGTCCGTGCCACGGTCGGTGGCGGTGACCTTCGACGGGTCGACGAACCCGTACCGCGTCTGCGGCCCGTACGCGCTCGTGGCGTCGAGCCGCGTGCTGCCCGGGACGAGCGCGCCGCTGCCGAGGTCGAACGCGAGCACGCCGTCGGCGGGCAGCGTGGGCGCGGGGACGCCGTCGCCCGCGAGGCTGCTGACCGTCGTCGCGGACGGGGTCGACGTGCCCGCGGCCGTGACGGTCTGCACCCGGTACCAGTGGGTCGTCGTGGTGTCGACGGCTGCGTCGGTCGCGAACACGTCGCCCGTGGTCCGTGCGACCTTGGCGTACGGCCCCGCGAGCGCGTCGGCACGCTGCACGACGTAGCCGGTCGCGCCCGCGACCTCGTTCCAGCGCAGCGTGACCGCGCCGGGCGCGACGTGCGCCATCCGGACCGCCTGCGGTGCGGCGATCGTCGGGTCGCCCGCGCCCGGGTCCTCGGGGTCCGGGTCGGGGTCGGGGTCCGGCTCGTCCGCGACCGCGGTCACGACGACCGCGTTGACGTAGCCGCCCGAGCCCGCGCCGGTCACGCCGAGCGTGAGCTGGCCGTCGGCGACGGTGGTCCGCCAGGTCCCCTCGACCGCGACCTGCTTGGTCTTGAGCGTGCCCGCGGTCGCACCCTCGAGCGTGAGGTTCGTCGTGGTGGTGCTCGACGTCGCGAGCAGGTCGCCGGACCGGACCGTGACGTCGTAGGTGCCGTTCGGGACGTCGACGACGAAGGACCACGACGTCGCGAGCACGAAGTCGCGGTCGGCGGCGTCGGTCGCGCCGCGGTCGCGGGAGATCGGCGTGACGCCGTCGGCGGGGACGACGCCGAAGCCGGTCCCGGCGCTGTAGCGGGTGGCCTCGGTGACCTGCGTGTACCCGTCGGCGACGGGGCTGGCCGCGGTGCCGAAGTCGAACCTCCACGTCGCGGCGTCGGCGGCGGACGCGGGCAGGGTGGCGAGCGTGAGGCCCGCGCCGGTCGCGAGGGCGGTGGCGAGCGCGACGGTCGTCGTGGCGCGGCGCCGGGTGTCGGGCACGCGCAGGCGGTGGGCCGGGCTGCCGGGTGCGGGATCGGGCGGGGGCGTGGCGGGACGTGTCGTGCGCATGCGTCACCTTCGTGTCTCGTCGTTGAGAGCCGGGCCGACGGCGCGGTGAGGTCGCTTCGTTCTGAAACGGTTCAACCGCGCTAGCAGGACATTCCTACCCACGCCGCCCGGGTCACCGCAAGAGCCAGGCGGAAAACGACGGAAAGCGCTCACCCTTCGGACGCCGACGGTCGTGCGCACGCGAGGCGCCGACGTCGTGCACCTCTGATGCGCCCGACCCCGGGCACGCACGAGGCCGCCCCGCAGCGACACGGGACGGCCTCGAGGTCGGTCAGCGTGCGACGAGGTCGGTCGTCGCACGCCCCGCGTGCGGGATCAGGTCAACGTCCAGCGCTGGGCGGCGCTGCCGTTGCAGTCCCAGATCTGCACCTGCGTGCCGGACGTCGTCGACCCGTTCGGGACGTCGAGGCAGCGACCGGACTGCGGGTTGCGGTACGCCCCGCCGGACTGCGGGATCCACACCTGCGCGCCGGTGCTGTTGCAGTCCCAGAGCTGGACCTTCGTGCCGTTGCCCGTGCCACCGCCGGCGATGTCGAGGCACTTGCCCTGCACGCGCAGGGTGCTGCCCGCCTCGACGAACGACCACTGCTGCGCGACGGTCCCGTTGCAGCCCCAGATCTGGATCTTGTTGCCGTTCGCCGTGCTGCGGTTGTCGTTGTCCAGGCACGGGCCGTTGGCGTTGACCAGCGCGCCGGCGGTCGTCCCCCCGCCACCGCCCCCGCCGCCCCCGGTGCCGCCGCCCGTGAAAGGGCTCAGGACGAGCCCCGCCGAGCGCGGGTCGCCGTCGTGGACCAGCGACTCGAACGCGCCGACGTCGTCGAACGCGAACGCGTACGCCTTGCCGTCGGCCATGGCCGCGTGGATGACCTTGGCGTACTGGTTGGTGGGGCTGCTCTTGTAGAAGTCCGCCGCGTTGGTGCTCGGCTGCGTGTCGACCGTGCCGAGCGTGCCCCGGTTGAGCGCTGCGCACAGCGTGCGGGCGATCGGCCCGACGACCTGGTCGTTCGGCGCGTGCAGGTTGCCGTCGCAGCCCCAGACGTCCGCGCTGCTCGGCTTGGTGAACGCCGCGACCTGGGCGCCCGAGGCGTTGGTGAAGCGCATGACGTCGCCGCTCGTCCGCCCGAAGTAGCGGGTGTTCGGCTGGTCGCCGAAGGGCACGACCGTGAGCGTCTTGGAGGTGTACGCGTTCCACGCCGAGGTGATGTACGGGTCGAGGTAGGTCGCGCTCAGCAGACCCGCGCCCGCCGCCTTGCCCGGCGCGAGGACGCGCAGCACCGTGCCGTCGGACCGCGTGACGACCGAGCCGGACCAGCCGGGCTGCGCCTTGAGGGCGTTGATCACCTGGTCGCGGCCGTTCGTGACGACGTCGCCGGTCCGCTTGGTGGCGCCGCTCGCGCCCGTGACGGTCACCGCGTGCGGGATGGCGAACATGTCGACCTGCGAGCTGTTGAGCCACAGCCCCGCGTCGTTGTACGTGAGCTCGCTCCAGTCGAACAGGACGTCGCGGCTCGCGTCGCCACCGGCCCAGGGAGCGGGCTGGACGAGCCCGTCGGGCGTGAGGAAGAACGGCAGCTTGGCGCCGAGCGAGAAGTAGATCCGGCCGGAGAAGCCGCGCGGGAGGTTGATCGTCGTGCTGCCGCCGTCGGACGGGCCGGCGATGGCGACGTCCGGTGCGGGCGACGGCGGGTTGGACCCGGCGGGCCAGGCGGTGAACGTGCCGCCCTTGTTCACGTACCCGAGCCGTCCCGTGCTCAGGTTGGTCCCGATGACGTACAGGTGGACCGCGTCGCCGCGGCCCGTGGTGTTGGTGACCGTGACGGGCAGGACCGACGGGCCGACGGCCTGTGCCGCGGTGGTGCCGGTGACGGCGAGGGGGACCGCTAGGGTCGCCGCGGCGAGGACGCCGACGAGCGTGCGCAGCCTGCGGTGTCGCATGGGATACCTCTGCTTCCGTGGGGGATGGTCGGACGTCGTCCGCCCGAGGGGGATCGAGGCGGATGACACGTGTCACCCTGGCCGAGGCCACCGCCGCCGCGAGGGGCGCCGGGTGGGCGAGGTCGAGCGGGCAGGACGCAGCCGCTCTCGCGCGGTCCCTCTCCGGGGGGAGGCGTGCCGACGGTGCCTGTCGCGCCGACGACGGTCGCCGTGCGCGGTGTGCGCCCCGTGGCGGTCATGGCGTCGGTGCCGTGACCAGGGCGGGCACGCGGGTGCTGCGGTCCGAGGGGCCGGTCGGGGTCCCGTCGGTTACTGACAAGGAGGTAAGCGGAGAGGAACGCGAGTCATCATGGCGTTCACCCAAGAGATCGTCAAGGCTGACTGCCGGCCGGGCATTCCGGACGCCCCGCGCCGCACCCGCACGCCGCCCCGCACGCCCGCCCGCGCGTCAACCCGCGAAGCCGCCGCACACGCCCCCCGGGTCCGCGTGCGACGCTCAGCCCGTCTCCCAGCCGCACGACGCGGCGACCAGGTCGTACACCGCCCCGCGCAGCACGTCGGACGCCGCCACGTAGAACACCGGCTGCTCCACCCCGTCGACCCGCGCATGCACCCCGAAGAACGTGCCCCGCTTGTCCTCCGCCACCGCGTGCGGGTCGCACCGGCTCGGCACCACGGCGAGCTCCACCGCCGCCGGCGCGCCCGGCGCCGCCGTGTCCACGGCGACCGGCCAGTCGTTCGCCAGGTCGGCGGGGATCACCAGGTTCGTCCGGTCCACCCGCCACACCTCGACGCGCGGACCGCCCGGCACCGCCTCGACGTGCAGGGTGAGCCGCCCCACGAGCGTCCCGTCGACCGGCGCCGAGGGCAGGTCGTCGTCGAGCGACAGCCGCGCCCCCGCCGCGACCGCGAGCGCCGCACAGTCCTCGCCGTGGATCCGCGCGAGGTGCCCCTGCGGGTCGTCTGGCACCACGACGACCGTGCCCACGTGCCCGTCGGAGTCCACGACGTCGAGCTCGACCTGCGCGCCCGCGGAGCCCGACGCCGCCGCGCCCGCCGTGCTCGTGCCGCTCGCCGCCGCGCCCGCCTCCCCCGTCGCCGTCACCGCCGCACTGCCGTCGCACACCGGCGCACCGAGCGCGACGGACAGGTCGCGGTCGACCCCGGCGCGCACCTCCCGCTCGCGCTCGCTCGTCGCCGACCCCTCGACGCCCGGGGTCGTCAGCGTCGCGTGCCGGACGGTGACGTCCACGGCGCCCGTGTTCGCGACCCGCACCTGCACGACGCGTCGCCCCCAGTCGGCGCGCGACTGCCGGATCTCGACGGCCAGCCCCGCGGCGACGTCGTCGGGCAGCGCCGGCCCGGCCGAGGTCCCGGGCGTGCCCGACGGCCCGCGCGACCCGCTGCCCGCGACGCACCCTGCGACCGTCAGCCCGACGACCAGCGCCCCCACGACCAGCCGTCCGGTACCCGACGGCGTGCCGACCGGCCGCCCGCGGGCCGCCCACCTGTCGGCCACCCGCGCGACGCCCGGCCGCCCGACGGGCGACCCCCCGTCGAGCCGCACGCCGGACCGCGCCCGCCTCATCCGGCGATCCTCTCAGGACCTCCGCGGGGCGCGCGGGGTCAGAGCGCGAGCACCCAGGGGGCGCCGCGGGCGCGTGGGGTCAGACGGCGAGCGTCCAGGGGGCGCCGAGCGACGTGAAGGTGCGACCCTCGACGGCCACGCGCTCGCACCAGTCGGCGACGTCGGCCACGACGGGCCACGCGTCAGGCCCGGTGCCCTGCCAGGTGACGTGCGCGGGGCCGATCGGCGCGGGGTCGGGGGCGGTGCGGACGGCCTCGAGCACGCGCATGAAGGCCCCGGTGTCGGCGACGCCGCACCGCAGCGGCACGTCCGCGGACCGGCGGGCGTCGAGGAGCTGCGTGAGCAGGTCGACGCGCCCGGTGCTGATCCGGCGGGTGCCGCGCGGCGAGCGGACCTCGATCGCGTCGTGCTCGTAGAACAGGGTGAGCGACCCCTGGGTGCCGGTGACGACGACGCGCGACGGCGGTCGCTCGGGCGCGCACAGGGTCAGTCCGGCGGCGACGCGCAGGCCGGTGCGGGTCGTGACGACGACGGCGGAGGTGTCGTCGGCCTCGATGTCGTGCGCGTGGAACAGGTCGACCTCGACGTCGGCGACGTCGTCGGCGGTCCGGGCGCCCGCGACGAGCAGCGCGGTCGCGACGGCGTGCGCGAGGGGGTTGGTGACGACCCCGTCGACGACCTCGACGCCGTCGAGCGTGCGACGCCCGGCCCACGCGGCGCGCTGGTAGTAGGCGGCGGTGCGGACCCACGTCCCGACGGCCCCGACGCCGACGACCTCGCCGAGCTCGCCCGACGCGACGATCCGCAGGACCTCGTCGACCGCCCCGGAGCCGAACGTCTGGAAGCCGACCTGGCAGCGCCGACCGGTCTCGGCGACGACGGCGAGGAGCTGCTCGTGCTCGGCGAGCGACGCGACCGTCGGCTTCTCCAGCAGCACGTCGCACCCGGCACGCATCGCGGCGGACGCGAGCGGCAGGTGCGTGGGGATGGGGGTCGACAGGACGACGACGTCGGGCTGCTGGACCGCGAGCAGCGCGTCGAGCGACGGGAACCAGGGGGTGCCGGGCGGGACGTCGGCGACGCCGTCGACGGGGCGGGGGTCGACGACGCCCGACAGGACGGCGCGCCGGTCGGCCGCGAGCGCGGCGACGCGGCGGACGTGCGAGGCGCCGTGCCCGTGCACGCCGACGACGGCGACGCGCGCGAGGTCGACGGCGGCGGGTGCGGCCACGGGTGCGCTCACGCCCACACCTGGACGGCGAGCGCGGCGAGCTCGTCCTGGGTGAGGGCGCGGTCGACGACGACGGCGGCGAGCCCGGCGCGCAGGACGTCGCCCGCGGCGACCTCGACGGGCGCGTCCCACGCGATGGCGGGTCCGGCACCGACGTACTCGGCGACCCGGACGAACCAGGGGCGCTCCTCGCCAGGGCCCTGCACGAGCAGCAGGGTCGTGGTGCTGGCCTCACGACGCTGCACGAACGCGAGCCACGGCGACCGGCTGCCGTGCACGGCCTCCTCGCCGACCAGGCCCTCGCCGAGCACGGTGGTGACGTCGGCGGACGGCAGCCGCCAGAACAGACCGCCGTAGCCGGCGCCGGGCCGGCCGTTGGTCGCGGGGCTCTCGAACCGCAGGGGCCCGTGCTCGGCGCGCAGCTCGCTGGTCCAGGCGAGCGACCAGCCGCGCTCGTCGGGCAGCGCGGCGGTACGCAGCCGGCGGTCCTCGCGCAGCAGGGGGCGGTCGCGCTCGTCGCGCCACAGGATGTCGTCGACGAGGGTGCCGCCGTCGTCGTCGACGCGGACGCCGGTGGAGACCTGGCGCCCGTGGTTGGGCAGCAGGGTCGGGCCCTCGTCGCGCAGGAACGTGCGACCGCCCCAGTACGACGTGCCGTTGACGACGGGCACGGCGACGGAGACGCCGTAGTGGTGCCGGTGGTCGACGGGGCTGGTCTGCGTGAGCGCGGTGCCGGCGGCGGTGTGCACGGGGTGCAGGAACGGGCGCGGCGAGTGCACGGGCGGGATGGTGTCGCCGGGCTCGTAGCGCGCGAGCGTGAGGGGCGCACCGGGGCGCGGGCCGGAGCGGACGGTGGCGGACAGGACGTGCGAGCGTCCCTCGGTGGTCCAGCGCGGGGCGGACTGCACGTGGGGCTCTCCCGGGCGGTCGGTGGTGGGCTGGGTGCGGCGGCGCATCCGGACGGCAGGCGGGACCGGGCCGGTGCTGGCACGCACCGCGAGCAGCGGGCGGATGAGCGGCGGGGTGGGGTCGACGCCCTCGCCTGCGGCGGACCGCCGCAGGTGCTGCCACGCGAGGCGGCCGAGCTCGACCTGGGGGACGGTCGCGGTGGTGAGCGAGGGGGTCGCGAACCGCGCGAGCTCGACGTCGTCGAACCCGGTGATGGAGATGTCGCCGGGCACGGCGACGCCGAGCTCGTTGAGCCGCGCGAGCAGGCCGAACGCGACGAGGTCGTTGTAGGCGACGACGGCGGTGGCGCGCGACGCGAGGACGTCCTGCGCGGCGGCGTACCCGGCGTCGACGGACGACCCGGCGGGCATCTCCGACAGGCGCAGGTCCTCGCGGCGGGCGGCGGCGACGCGCAGCGCCTCGAGCCGGGCGCCGTGCGACGCGCTGCTGGTGGGGCCGGCCAGGTAGAGCAGGTGGCGGTGCCCGAGCCGGGCGAGGTGGTCGACGATCTGCTCGATGCCGTCGGCGTAGTCGATGCCGAGGGTCGGGGTGCGGCCGTCGGGCGCGCGGTTGACGACGACGACCGGGGCGATCTCGGGCAGCAGCCCGCGCAGCGTGGCCTCGGGCATGCGGGGCGAGACGAGGACGACGGCGTCGCAGCGCAGGCGCGCGTCGAGGGCGACCTTCTCCTCGTCGGCGGGGTCCTCGGCGGTGTCGGCGACGAGCACGCGGTAGCCGTTCTCGGCGGCGGCCGACGCGACGCCGCGCAGCACCTGCTGGAACATCGGGTTGGCGAGGTCGGGGACGACGACGGCGACGGTCTCGGTGCGCCCCAGGGAGAGGCTGCGCGCGACGTTGCTCGGCCGGTAGTGGAGCTGGTCGGCGACCTCCTTCACGCGGCTGGCGAGCTCGGCGTCGACCGTGGTGTGGCCGTTCATCACGCGCGAGACCGTGGCGCGGGAGACCCCCGCGATGCGCGCGACCTCCGCGATGGTCGGCGCGCTGCGCGCCCACCCGTTCTGCGTCACTGCAGCCCTCCAGCGGGTCGTCGTTCGTCGGCCGCCCCGGCCCCCTGGGCCCAGCCTCGCCCGTGCCGTGCCGCGGGGCCCGTCGGGGCGTCCTGCGGGTGGCGGCGCGTGCTGGACGGACAGGGTCCTCCGGTACGGTTCCGGGCCGAACATACACGATCAGAAACCGGTTCCCAAGGGCCTTGCGCGGTGCTACGGTACCGACTCGGGAACCGGTTTCCCACGCAACGCCGATCGACAACGAGGTGATCGACGCATGTCGGTAGTGAGCGAGATCCGGCGCACGTCCGGACGACGACGCACCCCGGGCACCGCCCGTGGAGGCCCGCGACGCGGGGACGGCAAGGCCGCCGCCGTGTTCCTGGCACCGTGGTTCCTGGGGCTGGGCCTCATCACGGTGGGACCCATGCTGGCGTCGGCGTACCTGTCGTTCACCGACTACAACCTGCTGCGCCCCCCGACCTGGATCGGGTGGGACAACTACACGCGGATGTTCGAGGACCCCCGGCTCCTCAACTCGCTCAAGGTGACGTTCACGTACGTCCTGACGGCGGTCCCGCTGCAGCTGATCGTGGCCCTGGCGCTCGCGATGCTGCTCGACCGGGGCCTGCGCGGGCTCGCGTTCTACCGGTCCGTGTTCTACCTGCCGTCACTCCTCGGCGGCTCGGTCGCCGTCGCGATCCTGTGGCGCCAGGTGTTCGGCACCGAGGGGCTGGTCAACGCGTTCCTCGCGCTGTTCGGCGTGCAGGGCAAGGGCTGGGTGTCCGACCCGGACACCGCGCTGTGGACGCTCGTCATCCTGCACGTCTGGACGTTCGGCGCCCCGATGATCATCTTCCTCGCGGGTCTGCGGCAGATCCCGGAGATTTACTACGAGGCCGCGTCGATCGACGGCGCCGGCAAGGTGCGGCAGTTCCGCAACATCACGCTGCCGCTGCTCACGCCGATCATCTTCTTCAACCTCGTGCTCCAGATCATCGGGGCGTTCCAGAGCTTCACGCAGGCGTTCGTCGTCTCGGGCGGGACCGGTGGTCCGGCCGACTCGACGATGTTCTACACGCTCTACCTCTACCAGAAGGGCTTCACCGCCCTGCAGATGGGCTACGCCTCCGCGATGGCGTGGCTGCTGGTGCTCATCGTCGCCGCCATGACGGCCATCAACTTCCTCGCCTCCAAGTATTGGGTCTTCTACAGTGACTGACCTCCAGATGCGCCCCGACCCCGCGGCCGGCGTGCACGCCTCCCGCGCCGACGCCCGGCAGCGTCCCTCCGGGGCCGCCCCGGAGCACCGCCGCTCCCCGTGGCCCTCGCGCTCGCGCGCCCTGCTCAAGCACGCCGGGCTCATCGCGCTCGCGCTGCTCATGCTCTACCCGCTGATCTGGCTGCTCGTGAGCTCGTTCAAGCCGAGCGAGCTGATCTTCCGGGACGTGTCGCTCATCCCGTCGGAGATCGACACCACCAACTACACGGCCGGCTGGACGGCGCTGCAGTACCCGTTCAGCCGCTACCTGATGAACTCGGCGCTCATCGTGCTGGGCTCGCTGCTCGGGAACCTCGTGAGCTGCTCGATGGCGGCCTACGCGTTCGCGCGGCTCGAGTTCCGGGGCCGGCAGCTGTGGTTCGCGATCATGCTCATGTCGATCATGCTGCCGATCCACGTGATCATCGTCCCGCAGTACGTGCTGTTCTCCCGGCTCGAGTGGATCAACACGTTCCTGCCGCTGATCGTGCCGAAGCTGCTCGCGACCGACGCGTTCTTCATCTTCCTCATGGTCCAGTTCTTCCGCGGCATCCCGCGGGAGCTCGACGAGGCCGCGCGCCTCGACGGCTGCGGCCACGGCCGCCTCTACCTGCAGATCATGCTGCCGCTGTCGATGCCGGCCCTCGCGACCACGGCGATCTTCACGTTCATCTGGACGTGGAACGACTTCTTCAGCCAGCTGATCTTCCTCACCAGACCGGACATGTACACCGCCCCGGTCGCCCTCCGCACGTTCATCGACTCCACGGGGCAGAGCTCCTGGGGACCGATGTTCGCCATGTCGATCGTCTCCCTCCTGCCCGTCTTCCTCGCGTTCCTCTTCGGCCAGAAGTACCTGGTCAAGGGCATCGCGACGACAGGCATCAAGTAGGTCCCGGGCGTCAGCCCGGCCGCAGTGACCAGCACACCGACGTCCTCGTCACGAAGGAGAACCATGCGCCACCGTCCCGCCCTCCGCGGCCGGACCGCCGTCCTGCGGTCCGCCGCCCTGCTCGCCGTCGGGGCGCTCGCCCTGACCGCGTGCGCCGGTTCCAGCGAGGAGCCCGCCGCCGAGGCCACGAGCTCCGGCCCGCCCGAGCCCGTCGAGATCCGCTTCTCCTGGTGGGGGTCCGACACCCGGCACGAGCTGACGCAGCAGGTGCTCGACAAGTTCACCGAGAAGTACCCGCACATCACCGTCGTGCCGGACTACACGGACTGGAACTCGTACTTCGACAAGCTGAGCACCGGCGTCGCCGGTGGTGACGCCCCCGACGTCATCACGCAGGAGGAGCGCTACCTCGCCGACTACGCGTCGCGCGGCGTGCTCGCCGACCTCAACGAGCTCGGCCTCGACACCTCGAAGATCGACGACAACGTGCTGCAGTCCGGCACGATCGACGACGCCCTGTACGGCGTCGCGACCGGTGTCAACGCGTACGCGGTCGTCGCCGACCCGGAGGCGTTCGCCGCCGCCGGCGTCGAGCTGCCCGACGACGAGACTTGGACGTGGGACGACTACGTCGACATCGCCAACCAGATCTCGACGGCGACCGGCAAGACGATCTACGGCGCGCAGGACTACGGCTTCAACGAGCCGGGCTTCTCGATCTACGCCCGCCAGCGCGGCGAGTCCCTCTACACCGAGGACGGCAAGGTCGGCTACAAGGACTCGACGCTCGCCGACTGGTGGCAGCACTCGCTCGACCTGCAGGCCGGCGGCGGCACGCCCGACGCCGCGCTCACGGTCGAGGTCGACGCCGGTGGCCCCGAGCAGTCGCTCGTCGGCACCAACAAGGGCGCCATGGCGTGGTTCTGGACCAACCAGCTGACCGCGATCAACAAGGCGTCCGGCCGTCAGCTCCAGCTGCTGCGCGTCCCCGGCGAGTCCGAGGAGGAGCGGACCGGCATGTACTTCAAGCCGGCCATGTACTACTCGGTCTCGGCCAAGTCGGAGCACCCGGAGGAGGCGAAGCTCCTCGTCGACTTCCTCCTCAACGACGTGGCGGCCGGTGAGCTGCTGCTGTCCGACCGTGGCCTGCCGGCCAACACCGAGGTCCGCGCCGCGGTGCAGGACAAGTTCAGCGACACGGACAAGCAGGCGGCGGAGTTCCTCGCCGACCTCGAGGACGAGATCGTCGACGGCCCGGTCGTCCCGCCCGTGGGCGCCGGTCAGGTCACGGAGATCACGCGTCGCCTCAACCAGGAGGTGCTGTTCGGCCGGATGTCTCCGCAGGACGCCGCCAAGCAGTACACGCAGGAGGTCACGCTCGCCATCGGCGGCTGACGGCGCTGCTCTCCCCCGTCCGACGGGCGGTCCGCTCCGGCGGGCCGCCCGTCGGCGCGTCCGGGCCGGGTATCTGCTCCGGCGGCGCGGACTCCTGCACGGTGCCACGCTGGATGCTGGCAGGCTGCTCGCCCGACTCCCCCACCGACCCGCCAGGTCGTGCGCCGTCCCGGGCGCACCGCCGACGAAGGACCCCCGACGATGTCCGACCCGTTCCCCCCGGCACCGCCGGCCACGTCCGGCTCGCGCTCGCACCGCGCGGTCGACTTCGACCCGGCCGTGCACGGCTTCCTGTTCCCGAACGCGTTCGTCGACGAGCTCCTCACGCTGCCGAACGGCACGACGATCACGACGTCGGGCCGGTGCGGCGGCATGTCGTACGCGGCTCTCGACTACTTCCTGTCGGGCCGCCCGGTGCCGCGCTGGGCCGCGGACCTCTACGCCCCGCTCCGCGTGCCGCCGGACGAGCACTGGCTCGCGCGGTACCTGCAGGAGCGGCAGGTGCAGTCGTTCTTCACGGGGTCGGCGACGAAGTTCGTCACGTGGACGCTGCACTCGGACGACGAGACGTGGGTGTTCAAGGGCGTGAGCCGCTGGACCAAGGAGGAGGAGGTCCCGCGGGTCGTCGCGTCGGTCGACGCGGGGCGTCCCGTGGTCCTGGGGCTCGTGGTCGCGCGGTCGCTCGGCAAGGTCGGCGACAACCACCAGGTCGTCGCGTACGGCTACGACGTGGACCGCGAGTCGGGCCGCACGGTGCTGCGGGTGTACGACCCGAACACCCCGGGCCGGGAGGTGCTGCTGGAGTCGGACGGCGACCAGCGGGACTGGACGGCGTCGAACGGGCGCCGGTGGCGCGGGTTCTTCGTGCAGGACTACACCCCGAAGGCCCCGCGGGTGCTGACGCGGCACGCGCCGTCGCGCGACCAGCAGGTGCGCACGGGCGACGTCGTGAAGCTGTCGCACGTGTGGACGGGCCGGACGCTGCACTCGCACGGGCTGGCGTACACGCACCCGGGGACGTCGGGGCAGCAGCAGGTGACGGCGTTCGACGGCTCGGACGACAACGACCTGTGGCGGCTCGCGGCGCCGCACGGCAACGCGGTCGGGGTGGGCGACGGGCACGCGCTGCGGCACGGCGACGTGCTGCGGCTGCGGCACGTCGAGACGAGCCGGCACCTGCACAGCCACCGCGGGTTCCCGTCGCCGGTGACGGGCCAGCAGGAGGTCACGACGTTCGGGCGGGGTGGCGCCGGGGACACGAACGACGACTGGCGCGTCGAGGTCGACGGCGGCGGGCGCTGGCGGGGAGGGTCGCGGGTGCGCCTGGTGCACGTCGCGACGGGGGTCGCGCTGCACTCGCACCGCGCGTCGGACCCGCAGCTCACGGCGGGTCAGCAGGAGGTCACGGGCTTCGCGGGCCGGGACGGGAACGACTGGTGGTCGCTGCTCGAGGTCCGCTGAACGGCTAAATCCCGACTGGATGTCTCAGGATTCGGCTCGGGGCTCCTCGGCGTGCGGCGCGGCTGCCAGGGTGGGTGACCGCCCCTCGGAGGAGACCCGCGATGACCGGCCGCACGCTGCACCTCAACCTGTTCGTCTACCCCGGCGGGCACCACGAGGCCGCCTGGCGGTACCACGCGTCCGCGCCGGAACGCGTGCTCGACCTGTCGTACTACGTCGAGCTCGCACGGGCCGCGGAGGCCGCCCGGTTCGACGCCGTGTTCCTCGCCGACGGCCCGTCCCTCGCGGACGACATCGCCTACGCCACCCGGTTCCGCCTCGAGCCCCTCACGCTGCTGTCCGCGCTGGCGGCGAGCACCGAGCGCATCGGCCTCGTCGGCACGGCGTCGACGACCTACTCCGAGCCGTACAACCTGGCACGCCAGCTCGCCGGACTCGACCACGTGAGCCGCGGCCGCGCGGGCTGGAACATCGTGACGACCGGCGCGCCCGGCGCCGCGCACAACTTCGGCCTCGACGCGCACCCGACGCACGCCGACCGGTACGCGCGCGCCGACGAGTTCCTCGACGTCGTCACGGCGCTGTGGGACTCGTGGGAGGACGACGCCGTCGTCGGCGACCGCACCACCGGGCAGTACGCCGACACGTCGCGGATCCACCGCATCGACCACGTCGGCCCGTCGTTCTCCGTGCGCGGCCCCCTCAACACCCCCCGCACCCCGCAGGGCCGACCCGTCTACGTGCAGGCCGGCACGTCGGAGGACGGCCGCGCGTTCGCCGCCCGCTGGGCCGACGCCGTGTTCGCCGCGCACCAGTCGTTCGACGAGGCACAGGCGTACTACGCCGACGTGCGCCGACGTGCCGCCGCCGAGGGCCGCGACCCCGACCACGTCCTCGTGCTCCCCGGCATCAGCCCCTACCTGGGGTCGACCGAGGCCGAGGCGAAGGCCCTGCAGCGCGAGCTCGACGAGCTCACGCAGCCCGCCTACTCGATCGACCTGCTGCACCGGCTCGTCGGCGTGCTCGTCACCGAGGCCGAGCTCGACCTCCCGTTCCCGCTCGGACGCGTCGCCGACCGTGGCGACGAGTCCGAGTCGTCGCGGTTCCGGCTCGTCCGCGACCTCGCCGAGCGTGAGCGCCTGACGTCCCGCCAGCTCCTGCACCGCCTCGCGGGGGCCCGCGGGCACCTGCTCGTCGCCGGGACGCCCGAGCAGGTCGCCGACCTGGTCGAGACGTGGTTCCGGCGCGGTGCGGCCGACGGGTTCAACATCATGCCGCCCTACCTGACCGGCGGGTTCACGGACTTCGCCGAGCAGGTCGTGCCGATCCTGCAGGCCCGCGGGCTGTTCCGCCGCGAGTACACGGGGACGACGCTGCGCGAGCACTACGGCCTGCCACGCCCGGCCTCGCAGTTCGCCGCCCGGCGGCTCTCCGCGTCCCGGTGAGGGCGACGACGTCGACCGGCGTCGCGCCGAGCGCTCCAGGGCGGACCTGTGCGCTCGACGCGACGTCGCCGTCTCGGCGCGGAGCCGTCAGCGCAGCGACGCCTCCACGCCGCCGGAGAAGGCCGAGTCGTGCAGGTCGATCGACGCGAGCGCGGTACCCGGCGGGACGTCGAACACGACGACGGCCTCGACGGCGTTGCCGGGGTTGATCTCCGACATCCAGGAGTCGGAGTTCTCCAGGTAGATCGCGGCCGTGGAGTCCGAGGAGAACTCCTGCCCGGCGTCGTTGCGCGCCTCCTGGTTGTCGCCGAAGAAGTACTGCGACTCGTCGCCGATGTTCGTCACGGACATCCGCACGAGGCAGTACTCGCCCTGCGCGGTCTGGTTGAGGAACTCGTCGCCAACCGTCGTGACGCCGCACTCGGTCCCATGGACGACGAACTCGAACTTCCCGTCCCGGACGGGCGTGCCGAGGGGGGCGAGGGCGGGCGCCTCCTCGACGGGGGCCACCTCCGGGCCCTCCTCGGGAGCCGTCTCCTGCGCGGGCTTCTCGGGGACGGCCGGCGCGGCGGGCTCGCTCGCTGCCTGCTCGGGCACGGCGGCCTCCTTGGCGTCGTCACCGCCGCCCGACGCGCCGATCGCGACGACGAGCACCGCGACACCGACACCGAGGCCGGTGAGCACCTTGTGCCGGGCAAACCAGCCCGGACGCTTGTCGTCGTCGACCCAGAGCTGCCAGCCCTCGGGCGCGGGACCCCAGCTCGGCTCCGGCTGCCAGCCGGGCGGGGGCGTCCATCCTGCGGGCGGTGCGGGCCAGTTCGGGGGCGGGTTGTAGCGGGGAGACATCGGGTTACCTCACAGATCGGGGAACGTGGTGCGCACGTTCTGACATAACGTGTGACATAACTCTGACGCCTCGCTCGCTCCGCCGGAGGGGACGAACGTCCTCCGGCGGCGGGCTGTCACCGCGCGAGCCACCCCCCGTCGACCGGGAGGACGACCCCGTGGACGTACTCGGCCGCGGGCGAGCACAGGAAGACGACCGCACCCGCGACGTCGGCCGGGGCCGCCCACCGCCCGGCCGGGATGCGCGCGAGGATCTCCTCGCGCCGTGCCGGGTCCTGCCGCAGGTCGTCGGTGTTCGCGGTCGCGACGTAGCCGGGTGCGACCGCGTTGACGTGCACCCCGGACGACGCCCACTCGTTCGCCAGTGCGCGGGTCAGGCCCGCGAGCGCCGACTTCGACGCGGTGTAGCCGGGCACGGTGATGCCGCCCTGGAAGCTCAGCATCGACGCGACGTTGACGATCCGGCCCGAGCCGCGCGCGACCATCGTCCGGCCGACCTCCCGGGACAGCACGAACGCGGCGCGCAGGTTGACGTCGAGCACGTGGTCGAAGTCCTCGTCGGTGTGCGCGACGGCGGGCGTGCGGCGGATCGTGCCGCCGTTGTTGACGAGGATGTCGACGTCCCGGGCGGCGAGGTCGGCGGCGAGCGCGGTGACCTGCGCCCGGTCGGCGAGGTCGGCGCGGAGCGCCGTGAACGTGCGCCCGGCGGCCTCGACGGCGGTGCGCACGTCGCTGGCACCGGCGGGCAGGGAGTGGCTGACGCCGACGACGTCCGCGCCGGACCACGCGAGGGCCTCGGCGACGGCGAGCCCGATGCCGCGGCTCGCGCCGGTCACGACCGCGGTCCGGCCGGCCAGCCCGAACAGGCGGGCGGTGTACTCGGCCGCGGTGCTGGGTGCGGTCGTCATGGGCTGCTCTCCTCCGGTGCGCCGTGGGCGACCGGTCCGGTCAGCCCGTGTGACCGAGAGCCGCGGAGATCCGCTCCGCGGCCTCGACGGCCAGGGGGGCCATCGCCTCGATCTGGTCGATGCTGTGCTCGAGGGTCAGCGTCGAGATGCTGATCCCGTAGGTGACGGTGTGGGTGGTGTCGCGGATCGGTGCGGCGACGCACGCGACGCCGGGGACGTTCTCCTCCCGGTCGAGGGCGTACCCGAGCCGCCGGATCTCGGCGACCTCGGCCTGCAGCCCGGCGAGGGTCGTGATGGTGTTCGCCGTCCGGCGCGGCAGGCCCACCCGCTCCACGAACCGTTCGAGGCCCTGGTCGGTGAACCCGCCGAGGACGACCTTCCCGATCCCCGAGGTGTGCAGGGGGATCGCGAGGCCGACCCGGGACGGCATGAGGTACGGCTTGTCGGAGTCGGCGCGGACCAGGTAGACGATCTCGTCGCCGTTCTTCACCCCGACGTGGACGGTGCAGTGCGTCTTCTCGACGAGCTCGTCGACGAACGGCTGGACGATCGCGGTGATGTCGATGCGAGCCATGGCCCGGCCGGCGAGCGACAGGATCTTCGGCCCCGGCAGGTAGGTGCCGTCCGCGGCGAGGGCGACGAACTGCCGGTCGATGAGCGTCGCGAGGATCCGGTGGGTGGTGGCCTTCGCGAGCCCGGTGGCCTCGACGACGTCGGTGAACCGGCCGTGCGCCATCGCGGCCTCCAGGACGAGCAGCGTCTTCTCGCTCGCGCCCGGCGCGGTGTCGATCCGGACGGGCCGGCCGCCCGCCGTCGGGTCGGGTGCTGGCGTCGAGCCGGAGACCATGTCCGTCCACCTGTCGTGTCGTCGCGCCCTAGCGCAGGTCGGTGATGGGGTGCCCATCCATGTCGTCGAACGACTGATTCTCGCCTGCCATGGCCCAGATGAACCCGTAGCTCGCGGTGCCGACCCCGGAGTGCACCGACCAGCTCGGCGCGATGACGGCCTCACGGTCGGCGACGAGCAGGTGCCGGGTCTCGGTCGGCTCGCCGAGCAGGTGCACGACGCGGGCGTCGGCGGGCACGTCGACGTACAGGTAGACCTCCGTCCGTCGGTCGTGGGTGTGCGCGGGCATGGTGTTCCACATGCTGCCCGGGTGCAGGGTGGTCATGCCCATGACGACCTGGCAGCTGCGGACGCCGTCCTCGTGGATCACCTGCCGCAGGGTGCGGCGGTTCGACGTGAGCGGGTCGCCGAGCTCGCGGACCGTCCCGCCGTCGGGTCCGACGAGCGTCGTCGGGTGGGTGGTGTGGGCGGGCGCGGAGAACACGTAGAACGCGGCGGGTCCACCGGCACCGGCCGGGTCGGCGGACGCGAGGACGACGTCCTCGGCGCCGCGCCCCACGTACAGGAACGCGCCCCGGTCGACGGTGTGCGTCGTCCCGTCGACGGTGATCGTCCCGGGCCCGCCGACGTTGACGACGCCGGCCTCGCGGTGCTCGAAGAAGTGCGCGGACCGGATCTCGGGGAACGTCGGCAGGGCGAGCGGGCCGCGGGCGGGGACGACGCCGACGAGCACGACGCGGTCGTGGTGGGTGTAGACCGCGCGGACCTCGTCGTCGACGAAGAGGTCCTGCACGAGGAACCGCCGGCGCAGCGCGTCGGTGTCCATGCCGGGGACGTGCTCGGGACTGGTGGCGTACCGCAGGTCCATGGGTGCCTCTCGGTGGGCGTGGCGGTGGTCAGGTCGGGCTAGAGCAGCCCGAAGAGCCCGGGCAGCCACAGGGACAGCGCGGGGACGAACGTGACGAGGAACAGCACCGCGACGAGCGCGAGGAAGAACGGCATGAGGTGCCGGATGACGGGCTCGATGCGGACCCCGGCGACCTGCGCCCCGACGAACAGCACGGGCGCCGACGGTGGCGAGATGATCGCGATGCAGAGGTTGAAGGTGAGCATGATGCCGAACTGCACGGGGTCGATCCCGTACTGCACGGCGACGGGCAGGAAGATCGGCGTGAAGATCAGCACGGCGGGCGTCGCGTCGAGCGGGATCCCGATGATCAGCAGGACGACCATCATGACGAGCAGCACGACGACCTTGCTGTCGGTCCACCCGAACAGGCCCTCGGCGATGAGCTGCGGCATCCGCGTGAAGCTCATGACGAACGACATGATCGACGAGACGCCGATGAGGAAGACGACGACGGAGCTGGTCCGGGCCGCGGAGAACAGGATGCGCGGCAGGTCCCGGAGCGAGATCGCCCGGTAGAGCAGCGCGAGCAGCAGCGAGTAGACGACCGCGACGACCGACCCCTCGGTGGGCGTGAAGAACCCGCCGACGATGCCGCCGATGACGACGAGCACGAGCGTGAGCGACGGCAGCGCCTGCACGAACACCCGCCCGAGCTCGGCCAGGCCGGCCCGGGTCGGCGCACGCAGCTCGGGGTGCTTGCGGGCGTACCACCAGACGACGGCCATGCACGCGACGCCCCAGAGGATCCCGGGCACGTACCCGGCGAGGAACAGCGCCCCGACGGACGTCCCGCCGCTCGCGAGCGCGTAGATGATCATGAGGTTGCTGGGCGGGATGAGCATGCCGCTGGGGGCGGAGGCCACGTTCGTCGCGGCGGTGAACCCCTTGTCGTAGCCCTCGCGGGCCTGCATCGGGGCCATCGTCGTGCCGACGGCGGCTGCCGCGGCGATCGCGGACCCGCTGATGGCGCCGAACAGCATGTTCGCGAGGACGTTGGTCTGCGCGAGCGGTGCGGGGGTCCGGCCGACGAGGACCTTCGCGAGGTTGATGAGGCGTGTCGCGATGCCGCCGTTGTTCATGATCCCGCCGGCGAGGATGAAGAACGGGATCGCGAGCAGCGCGAACGAGTTGACGCCGTTGAACATGCGCTGCGCGGACGTCGCGGCGCCGTCCTCCAGCCCCATGACGAGGACCAGCGAGACGGCCGACGGCAGGCCGATGCTGATGCTGATGGGCGCACCGATGGCCATGAGCACGGCCATCCCGCCGAACAGCACGACGGTCACGAGCCCGACCTCGGTCACAGCTCGACCCCTTCCTCGGGTGCGGTGTGCTCGGCCCCGGCGTACCCGCGGGAGAGGGTCAGCACGAGGTGGTAGAGCAGGTAGAACGTGAAGAGCACGCCCGCGACGGGCACCGCGAGGTAGAGCACGCCCGCCGACACGGGGAGCACCGGGTTGGCCTGGTCCCACGTCTGGTGGGCGTTGGTCCACCCGCCCCAGACCATGACGACCACGGCGAACGTCAGGGTGCCGAGGTACGCGACGACCTCGAGCACCCGCTGCGCACCGAGCGGCGCCTTCTGCACGAAGTAGTCGATGGCGACGTCGGCCTTCTCCCCGGTGGCGATCGAGACGCCGACGAGGCTGAGCCAGACGAACACGTACCGCGCGGCCTCCTCGGACCAGACGCTCGGCGCCGACAGGACGAGGCGCGTGAACACCTGCCAGGTGACGAGCAGGACGAGCAGCGCGAACAGCGACACGCAGACGGCGACGAGGACGGAGTCCAGCACGGTCTTGAACCGGGTGAGCACGGCGTGCTCGGAGGGGGGTGGTGCGCCGTCGTCGGGCGGCGGCGGTCCGGGGGACGTCATGGGGCAGGCCTCACGCGAGTCGGGTCGGGAGGGGCGGGACGGTCAGGACGCCGTCACTCGGCGGCGGCGCGGACCTTGGCGTGGATCTCCCGGATGACGTCGTTGTCGAGCTTCGCCTCGGTGAGCGGGCGGATGACGTCGGCGAACGCGTCGGCGTCGACCTCGTTGAACGTCGCACCGGCCTCGACGGCCATCTCCTTGGCGGTCTCGATCTCGGTCTTCCAGATCTCGCCCTCCTCCTCGACGGCGGCCGCGAGCTCCTCCGCGAAGATCTCCTGCACGTCCGGCGGCAGCGCGTCCATGACGGCGGGGTTGGTGATGAGGTAGTCGGGCAGCATGAGGTGCCGCGTGTAGCTGTAGTAGGGCGCGACCTCGGAGTGCTTGACGTTGGCGTAGGTCAGCTCGTTGTTCTCGGCGGCGTCGATGACGCCCGACTGGATCGCCGTGTAGACCTCGCCCATGCCCATGGGCGTCCCGGTGCCGCCCATGAGGCGGATCATCTCGATGTTCGTGTCGGACTCGATGACACGGACCTTCATGCCCGCGAGGTCCGCGGGCGTCTCGATGGGCTTCTCCGCGTTGTACATCGAGCGGACGCCGCCGTGGAACGACGCGAGGACGTGCAGGTCCTGGTCGTCGAGCGACGCGTAGAGCTCGGAGACGATCTCCGGGTCGTTCGTCGTCTCGCGCTGGTGGTCCTGCGAGTCGAACGTGAACGGCAGGTTGAAGACGACGAAGTCGGGGTTGAAGTTCTCGAGCAGCGGGCTCGCGACCATGGAGAACTCGATGGCCCCGGACTGGACGAGCTCGATGGTCTCCTTCTGCGCGCCGAGGGTCTCGTTGGGGAAGATCTCCAGGTCGTAGGCGCCGTCGGTGCGCTCCTTGATCCGGTCGCCCATGGCGTCGAGCGCGCGGTACTGCGGGTGGTTGGGCTGCTGGTTGAACGCGACCTTGAAGACGGTCGTGGCGGCTGCGCCGGTGTCGCCGCCGCTGTCGGCGGTGCCGGTCGACGAGCCGGTGGGGGTGCCGCTGCAGGCGGTGAGGCCCAGCGCGGCCGTGAGGGTCAGCGCGGTGACGGAAACGACGGTGTTTCGCCTCATGGGGTGCTCCTCGGTGCGGCCCACGCGGGCGTGGGCGCTCGGGCGCTCGGCGGTGAGCGCGGGGGACGTGGCCCGGTGGTGCCGTCCGGGCGGGTTCTTGCGGGAGTCAGGACGCCGATGTCAGACTTCTATGGAACTCGGTTCCATGGAGCGGAACGGTAACGCGACGACGCGGACCGGTCAACACCCCACGAACCGGACGGGCAAGCCCTTCCCAGCCGCACGCACCGACCCGGAGGACGCATGACGACCCAGGACCTGTTCGTCTCCGCCTACATCACCGCCCCCACCGACCCGGCGGCCGAGGACGCGTTCTACGACGCCGTCGCCGGCCTCGACCTCGGCGGGCTCGAGTTCGCCCTCTCCCCCGCGGGCGCCCGCACCCTCGACCCGGACTGGATCGACGCGCACGTCCCCGCCCACTGGGACCTCGTCGTCACGCTCGTCCCGACGATGACCGTGCGCCGCGCCGACCAGCCCGCCTACGGCCTCGCGTCCGCCGACGACGTCGCCCGCGACCGGGCCCTCGACGACGTCGCGCGCGCCCGCGACCTCGCGCGCGCCCTCGCCGACCGGCACGGACGCCGGCGCGTCGCCGCGATCGAGGTGCACACCGCCCCCGGCCCGCTCCTGGGCACCACCGCCGCGTTCGCGCGCTCCCTGGACGAGCTCCTCGGCTGGGACCTCGCCGGTGCCGAGGTGCTCGTCGAGCACTGCGACGCCCACGTCCCCGGGCAGGCACCCGCCAAGGGCTTCTTCACGCTCGACGAGGAGATCGCGGTCGTGCGGTCGTTCGACCTGCCCCCCGAGCGCCTGGGCCTCAGCGTCAACTGGGGACGCTCCGCGATCGAGGGCCGCGACCCCGCCACCGCCGTCGACCACACCCGCACCGCCGCCGCGACCGGTCTCCTGCGCGCGCTCGTCCTGTCCGGCGCGACCGACGCCGACACCGCCTGGGGACCCGCGTGGGGCGACATGCACATCCCCTCGCGCGGCGACGCGCCCGCCCTCGCCGCGTCCGCCGCGTCGCTGCTCGGACCCGACGAGATCGCCGCGACCCTCGCCGCCGCGGGCGACGTCCCGCGCGTCGGCCTCAAGTGGGCCGCACGACCCGCCGACGCCGACGTCGCCGCCCGTCTCGCGATCGTCACCGCGACCGTCGAGCAGGTCGTCGCCGCCCGCGGTGCCCTCGCCGCGACCCGCTGACCGGGCCCCGCACGCCCGACCCCGGCCCCTGGTCCCGGACGCACGACGACCCCGGTCCGTGGTGGACCGGGGTCGTCGTGTCGAGCCGTGCTGCGGGTCAGGCGGGGGCGAGCCCCGTGCCCGAGTCGCCGTGGCCACCGACCGTCGGGGCGGCCGGCACGTCCTGGCCGGAGCCGGGCGTCCCGACGCTCGCGCCGACCGGCACCGGGTCCTTGCGCAGGCCCTTCGCGACACCGCGGAAGATGAACTCCCCGAGGAGCCCCTCGCCCTCGGCGTCGACGACGACCAGCTGGCCGGACTTGAGGTCGCCGAACAGGATCTTCTCGGACAGCGCGTCCTCGATGTCCCGCTGGATGGCGCGGCGCAGCGGCCGGGCACCCAGGACCGGGTCGTACCCCTTCTCCGACAGCAGCTTCTTGGCCGCGGGCGTGACCTCGATGGCCATGTCCTTGTCCCGCAGGCGCTTGTCGAGCTTGGCGATCATCAGGTCGACGATCGCGAAGATCTCCGGCTGGGACAGCTGCGGGAACACGACCACGTCGTCGACGCGGTTGAGGAACTCGGGACGGAAGTGCGTCTTGAGCTCGTCGTTGACCTTGGCCTTCATCCGCTCGTAGGACGTCGACAGGTCGCCGCCGGCCTGGAAGCCGGTCTGCAGGCCCTTGGCGATGTCCCGCGTGCCGAGGTTGGTGGTCATGATGATGACGGTGTTCTTGAAGTCGACCACCCGGCCCTGCGAGTCGGTCAGGCGACCGTCCTCGAGGATCTGCAGCAGCGAGTTGAAGATGTCCGCGTGCGCCTTCTCGACCTCGTCGAACAGGACGACGGAGAACGGACGACGACGCACCTTCTCGGTGAGCTGACCGCCCTCGTCGTACCCGACGTACCCGGGGGGCGAGCCGAACAGCCGCGAGACGGTGTGCTTCTCCGAGAACTCGGACATGTCGAGCTGGATCAGCGCATCCTCGTCACCGAACAGGAACTCCGCGAGCGCCTTGGCGAGCTCCGTCTTCCCGACGCCCGTGGGGCCCGCGAAGATGAACGACCCACCGGGACGCTTCGGGTCCTTGAGCCCGGCACGCGTGCGGCGGATGGCCTGCGACAGCGCCTTGATGGCGGCGTCCTGGCCGACGACCCGCTTGTGCAGCTCGTCCTCCATGCGCAGCAGGCGGCTCGACTCCTCCTCGGTGAGCTTGAACACCGGGATGCCCGTGGCGTTCGCCAGCACCTCGGCGATGAGCTCCTCGTCGACCTCCGCGACGGCGTCGAGGTCGCCGGACTTCCAGGCCTTCTCCTTCTCCTGGCGCTTGAGGCCGAGCTGCTTCTCGGCGTCGCGCAGGCGTGCGGCCTTCTCGAAGTCCTGCTCGTCGATCGCCGACTCCTTGTCGCGGCGCGTCTCGGCGATCTGCTCGTCGAGCTCGCGCAGCTCCGGCGGAGCCGTCATGCGGCGGATGCGCAGGCGGGCGCCGGCCTCGTCGACCAGGTCGATCGCCTTGTCCGGCAGGTACCGGTCGTTGACGTACCGGTCGGCCAGCGTCGCGGCGGCCACCAGTGCGGCGTCCGTGATGGACACGCGGTGGTGCGCCTCGTAGCGGTCACGCAGGCCCTTGAGGATCTCGATCGCGTGCTGCAGGTTCGGCTCGGAGACCTGGATCGGCTGGAAGCGGCGCTCCAGGGCCGGGTCCTTCTCGACGTACTTGCGGTACTCGTCGAGCGTCGTCGCGCCGATGGTCTGCAGCTCGCCGCGGGCCAGCATGGGCTTGAGGATCGACGCGGCGTCGATCGCACCCTCGGCGGCACCCGCACCGACGAGCGTGTGGATCTCGTCGATGAACAGGATGATGTCGCCGCGCGTGCGGATCTCCTTGAGGACCTTCTTCAGGCGCTCCTCGAAGTCACCGCGGTAGCGGCTGCCGGCCACGAGCGCGCCCAGGTCCAGCGTGTAGAGCTGCTTGTCCTTGAGCGTCTCCGGCACGTCGCCGCGGACGATGTCCTGCGCGAGGCCCTCGACGACGGCGGTCTTGCCGACGCCGGGCTCACCGATGAGGACCGGGTTGTTCTTGGTGCGGCGGGACAGCACCTGCATGACCCGCTCGATCTCCTTCTCGCGCCCGATGACCGGGTCGAGCTTGCCGTCACGCGCCGCCTGCGTGAGGTTGCGACCGAACTGGTCCAGCACGGCCGAGCCGGAGGGCTGGCCCTCCTGCGGTCCGCCGGCGGCCACGGGCTCCTTGCCCTGGTAGCCGGAGACCAGCTGGATGACCTGCTGGCGGACGCGGTTGAGGTCCGCGCCGAGCTTGTTGAGGACCTGGGCGGCGACGCCCTCGCCCTCGCGGATCAGGCCGAGCAGGATGTGCTCGGTGCCGATGTAGTTGTGGCCGAGCTGCAGCGCCTCGCGCAGCGACAGCTCGAGGACCTTCTTGGCGCGCGGCGTGAACGGGATGTGACCCGACGGGGCCTGCTGGCCCTCGCCGATGATCTCCTGGACCTGGGCGCGGACGGCCTCCAGGGAGATGCCGAGCGACTCCAGGGCCTTGGCCGCGACACCCTCACCCTCGTGGATGAGTCCCAGGAGGATGTGCTCGGTGCCGATGTAGTTGTGGTTCAGCATCCGCGCCTCTTCCTGGGCGAGGACGACGACGCGGCGGGCTCGGTCCGTGAATCTCTCGAACATGTGCACTCCTCACGAGCGACGTGCTCATCGGGTACCCGGGGCGGCGGCCGGTGGGCGACGACGAGCGGCGTTGTTCGATGCTAACCGCGGCATGTAGCCCCCACTGCCCGTGTTCGCCGCAGGCGTGAAAGGCCACCCGCGCGGTCCCCGGCGACCCGCGGGGCATGGACGTCCGTCCGGACCGGTGTGGACGGGACCTGGCCGACCGCGCGGCGGCGCCCCTACGGTCGGTCCCGCCAGCTCGGGGGGAAATGGCACGATTCGCGGCGTTCCGTGCGTCGCGTCGTCCCCCGCGTACCGGCGAGACGCTCAGGGGGAACGGATGTCACGCAGACCAGACCGGGTGCGCGCACGCGCACGCGTCGGGGCCGCCGTCGGTGTGCTCGGGCTGACGACGGCGCTCGTCGTCACGGCCGTCGCCACACCGGCGAGCGCGACCTACTACTCGGGCGGCATGCCGACCCGCTCGTTCAACGTCAAGCCGTCGGGCATCAACGACACGTGGGTCGGGTTCCTCGACACGTCGCGCGCCAACTGGAACGGGTCGGGCGCGGGCACCAGCATCGGCCGCTCGTCGAGCGCCGCCGCGGTGTTCACCGCGGGCCGGTACTCGGCCAGCTGGTACGGCCTCTACACGCCGCACGGCATCCGCGGGATCAACCGCACGTTCACCATCCAGGTCAACGCGCGGACCCTCGAGGCCGACTCCGGGTCCAACTTCACCAAGTGGATCCTCAGCACCAGCACGCACGAGCTGGGCCACGCGCTCAGCCTCGCGGACAACCCGAGCACGTCGTCGAGCTCCCTCATGAAGCACTCCCGGAACCGGACGACGCTGCAGAAGCCCACGTCGTACGACGTCAGCGAAGTGCAGAGGATCTACTGATGAGGGCCACCCGGAACCCCGCCCGGCGGACCGCCGCCGCCGCCCTCGCCGTCGTCGCCGGTGCGGCCCTCGCTGCCTGCGCCCCGACCTCGTCGGGCTCCGCGTCCGCCGAGGTCGTCGAGTACGTCGCCGACTACCCGTCGTACGAGTCCGAGGCCGCGCTCGTGCAGGCGTCCGACGTCGTCGTGCGCGGGATCGTCATCGCCACGCGCGTCGAGCAGCTCCTGCCCGAGGTGTCGACCGGCGGCGACCCCGTGAGCAACCCGCAGGCCGGGCTCGACCCCGCCGCCGCGGCCCAGGTCCTGCCCGTCGTCGTCACCGTCGCGACCGTCGAGGTCGAGCAGGTCCTCAAGGGCGACGTCGCCGTCGGGTCGCAGGTCGAGGTCAGCCAGCTCGGCGGCCGGCACGGCGGGAAGGTCTACGTCGACGAGGAGACCGTGCCCCTGCAGGTGGGCGGCACCGACTACGTGCTGCTGCTCGCGGACCACGGCGCCGACGTCCCGCTCGACCTGGTGAACCCGCAGCAGGCGCTCTACACGGTGTCGCCGACCGCGGGGCTGCAGCCGGCGAGCACCGTCCCCGGGGTCGCGATCCCGACCACGCTGGAGCGGATCGAGGCGCTGGCGGCGCAGTAGCGCGCGCTGGCCGCGCAGCAGCGCACAGGCGCGACCGCGTGGCGGCCACGGCCGGCGGGCGGCAGGAGCAGGACCGGCGACGTCCGGGCGGCAGGGGGCCGTCCGGACGTCGCTCTCTCCGGCCCTCGTCCGTCCCGGTGCGGCCCTTTTCACGCCGCGCCGCCCTGTGCGGCGCTGCGACCCCGGGCGTCAGGACAGCCCGAGCGCCGCCAGCGTGGCCGGGTCGAGCGGCACCGGGTTGTCCGCCGTCGGGACCGCGGTGCCGTCCTCGACCGTGAAGTACCCCTGCGTGGTGTTGACCAGGTACGCGCGCCCGTCATCGCCCGCGACGAGCAGCAGGACGTACTCGCCGCCGACCGCGAGCCCGACGGGCGACTCCGGCCCGCTGCCCGGCGTCGTGTAGGCGACCTCCAGGGTCGACCCCGGAGCGACGTCCCCTGCGGCCGTCGCGGCGACGTCGACCGACGCGACGGTCTGCTCGTACCCCTGCGACGAGTCCTGCTCGGTGCCGGTGATGCTCCCGCGGACGACGAGGTCGGCCGCCGCCTCGAGCTCGGCGGTCGTGCCGTAGAACGGCTCGTCCGCCGCGAGGCCTCCCCCGCCCGCGCCGGTCCCGCCGTCGCCGAGCATCGGGACGACGACCGCGGCACCCACCGCGACGACGCCGACGGCCAGCGCCGCGACGCCCACGAGCAGCCCGGTGCGGCGGGGCGTCGGTCGGCGCGGGCCGGACCCCGGCGGCGTGGCCGCGGCGGCCGTGGTCGTCGGGGTCGCGACGTCCGGCACGAGCGCCGCGAGCTCGGCGCGACCGCGCGCGGACAGGGCCGTCGAGCGGTCCTCCGGGACGGGGTTCGCGGCACGGATCAGTCGGCCGGTGTCGTTCATGGCTGTCCTCCCGGGCGTCGGTCCTGCGGTTCGTCGTGCGGCGAGCCTGACGCGTACGCCGCGGCGAAGGCCTTGCGGGCGCGGTGCAGCCGCACCCAGACGGCCGACGACGACACGTCGAGCAGCGCCCCGATCTCGGCGCCGCTGAGCTCGTCCCAGTAGCGGGCGACGAGCAGGCGGCGGGTCGCGTCGTCGAGCGCGTCGAGGGCGTCGAGGACGCGTCCGGCCGTCGCGTCGCCCGTCGCGGCGTCGGCGGTGCCGTCCCCGCCGCGTCCGGCGTCGGCGGCGGCCGCGGCGAGACGCCCGGCACGTCGCTCGGCCCGGTGGTGGTTGCGCAGCACGTTGTCCGTCGTGACGAACAGCCAGCCGGTGCCGACCTGCTCGCCCCGCGCCGCGCGTGCCCACGCGAGCCGGAACACCTCCGCGGCGACGTCCTCGGCGTCCGCGCCGCGACCGACCCGCCGGGCGGCGTAGCGCACGACCCGGGCGTACGTCTCCCGGTACAGCGCGACGAAGGCCGCCCGCCCCCTGGCGTCGATGTCGATGACCGTCACACCCCTAGATGTCCGGCACGTGGCCGGACCTTACGAGCCGCACGCGACTGCCCGGACGCGCACGGCGACGGGTCGCCCGGGACCGGACGACGCTCACGGGCCGAACGTAAACAGCACCCCGCTCGCGTCCCGCACGGTCGCCCGCGGCGAGCCGGTCACGTCGAGCTCGACGTGCAGGACGTCGTCGCCCGCGCGGGCCGCGTACACGTACCGGGTGTTCGTGAGCTCGACGGCCTCGGTCGTCGCGCGGACCAGCCACGGGTGGCGGCGGCGCAGCGCGACGAGCTCCCGGTGCACGTCCTGCACCCACGCGCCGTCGGGCGGCAGGTCGGCGGGCGTCGCGGGCATCGCCGGGCGGACCGCGTCGTCGCCGCCGAGCCGGTCCTCCTTCACCCCCGTGAGCCCGCGCTCGTCGCCGTAGTACACCGACGGGACGCCGCCGACGGTCAGGAGGACGACGAGCGCGAGGACGGCCCGTTCCCGCCCGACGCGGCTCGCGATGCGGGTGACGTCGTGGTTCCCGACGAACGTCGCCGGCAGGAAGGTCGCGAGGAACTCCGCGTGGCGTTGCAGCGCCCAGTCGAGCTCGTAGAAGTTGCCGTCGAGCAGGCTGCTCCACGTCGCCTTCCACAGCTCGTACTGCGTGACCGAGTCGATCCCCGACTCCGCGACGATCCCCGCGTAGTCGCCGTGGATGACCTCGCCGACGAACCACGCGTCGGGGTGCGCGGCCCGCACGCGCGGCAGCACGCCCGCCCAGAACCGCGGCGGCACCGCGTACGCCGCGTCGAGGCGCCACCCGTCGACGCCCCGGTCCAGCCACGTCGTCATGACGTCGGCGACCGCGTCGGCCACGGCCGGCTCGTCGTGGTTGAGGGCGACGAGCGACGAGTGCCCCTCGAAGTCGTCGAAGCGCGGGGCGGCCGGGTCCGACCAGTCGATGCGGAACCAGCGGGCGTACGGCCCGTCGGGGCCCTCCGCGAGCGCCCGTCGCGCCCACGGGTGGCCGGCGCCGACGTGGTTGAACACGCCGTCGAGCACGACCCGGACACCGCGCTCGTGGCTCGCGGCGACGAGCGCGTCGAAGTCGTCGAGGGTGCCCAGGCGCGGGTCGACGCGGTGCAGGTCGACGCTGTCGTACCCGTGCGACTGGGACGCGAACACCGGCCCGAGCAGCAGCCCGTTGAGGCCCAGGTCGACGACGTGGTCGAGCCAGCCCTCCAGGTGCCGCAGGCGCGGCGCGGCGTCGTGCTCGCCGCGCACGGGGGCGCCCGTGAACCCCAACGGGTACACGTGCCAGAACATGACGTGCTCGACCCAACCCACCCCGGCACCGTAGCCGCCCCCGTGCGGCCTGGGAGGATGGGGCGGGTGAGCCACCCCGACACCGTCCTCGACCCGCCCGACCTGGGGGTCGTCCCCGACGTCCGTCTCGTCGCGCTCGACATGGACGGGTCGCTGCTCGACGACGACAAGCGCATCCACCCGTCGTTCTGGCCGCTGCTCGACACGCTCCTGGCCCGCGGCGTGACCGTGTGCCCCGCGAGCGGGCGGCAGTACGCGACGCTGCGCGCGCAGCTCGGCCGCGACGACCTGGTGTACGTCGCCGAGAACGGCGCGTACGTCGTGCGCGACGGCGCCGAGCTCAGCGCCGACACCCTGGCGACCGCGACCGCGCACGACGTGGTCGACGTCGTGCGGGCCGAGGCCGCCGCGGGGCTCGACGTCGGGACCGTGCTGTGCGGCAAGCGGTCGGCGTACGTCGAGCGGTCCGACGACGCGTTCCTCGCGCAGTGCGAGCCGTACTACGCGCTGCTAGAGGTCGTCGACGACCTGCGCGCCGTCGAGGACGACGTCCTCAAGGTGGCGGTGTACGACTTCGGGCGCGCGGAGAGCGGCGCGGGACCGGCCCTGTCCGACCTGCGGCACGAGGCGCGCGTCGTCGTCTCCGGCGAGCACTGGGTCGACGTCATGAGCCGCACCGTCGACAAGGGCACCGCGCTGCGCGCCGTGCAGCGGGCCCTCGGCGTCACCCCCGAGCAGACGATGGCGTTCGGCGACTACTTCAACGACCTCGGGATGCTCGACGCGGCCGGGTGGTCGTTCGCGATGGACAACGCGCACCCCGAGGTCCGGGCGCGGGCGCGGTTCGTGGCGCCGTCGAACAACCGCAACGGCGTGGTGCGGACCATCGGCGCGGCGCTGGGCATCCCGGTCGGCTGACCCCACGTGGGTCCGGCGCGTCGGCAGGAGCGTCGGACCGTCCGGCGGTCGTCGCCTCGGCGGGACCGTGTCGGAGGGCGCGCCTAGCGTGGCGGGATGGACACGATCACCTTCCTGCGACCGGCCGGGCTCGTGAACAGCCCGGCGTTCAGCCACGTCGCCGTCGTGCCGCCGGGCGCGACGACCATCCACGTCGGCGGGCAGAACGCCGTCGACGCGACCGGTGCGCTCGTCGGGGGCGACGACGTCGCCGCGCAGACCCGTCAGGTCATGGCGAACCTCACGACCGCGCTCGACGCCGCCGGGGCGAGCCTCGCCGACCTGGTGGGCGTCACCGTGCTGCTCGTCGAGGGCACCGACGTCAACGCCGCGTACGGCGCCGCCGCGGGTGCGCTCGCACGCGAGGGCGAGCCGCCGCTGGTGACCGCCGCGATCGTCCCGGCGCTCGGCGTGCCGGGCGCGCTCGTCGAGGTGGCGGCGGTCGCGGCCGTCCTGCGCTGACGGCCCCGTGCCGTCGCGCCTTGCCGCGCCGCTCGACGCTCCGTCGCGCGGGGACGGCGTTGTGCGGCCGCGCGTGAGCGGCGACGATCGGCAGATGGCGACGACCGGCCCGCTCACGGCCCTGCAGGCGGCGATCGACCGCGTCCCCGGCTACCTCGACGCCGCGACCAGCGGGCTGCCGCCGCGCGCGACGGCCGACGCGATGCGCGCCGGGATCGACGCGTGGCAGGCGGGCCGGATCGACATGGCGGCGTACGACGACGCCGTCGTCCGGGCGCGCACGGCGTACGCGCGGCTCGTCGGGGTCGACCCGTCGGCGGTGGCGGTCGGGTCGCAGGCGTCGAGCCTCGTCGGGCTCGTCGCGGCGGCCGTGCCGGACGGCGCGGAGGTCGTGGTCGTCGACGGCGACTTCGCGTCGGTCGTCTTCCCGTTCCTCGCGCACGCCGACCGGGGCGTCACCGTGCGGCACGTGCCGCTCGACGCGCTCGCCGCCGAGGTCCGTCCGGGGACGGCGGTCGTCGCGTTCTCGCTCGTGCAGTCCCGCGACGGGCGGGTCGCGGACGCCGACGCCGTGGTCGCGGCCGCGCGGGCGGCCGGTGCGCTCACCGTGTGCGACGTGACGCAGGCCGCGGGCTGGCTGCCGGTCGGCGCGGGCCGCTTCGACGTCACTGTCGGCGCCGCGTACAAGTGGCTCGCCGGGCCGCGCGGGGCCGCGTTCCTCACGGTCGCACCGGGGACTCTCGACCGGCTGCGCCCGCTGCACGCCGGCTGGTACGCGGGAGCGGACATCTGGCGGTCGGTCTACGGGCCGCACATGACGCTCGCGTCCGACGCGCGCCGGTTCGACGTCTCTCCCGCGTGGCTCGTGTGGCTGGGGACGGCTCCGGCGGTCGAGGCGTTCGCGGCGGTCGACCCCGAGGCGGTCCGCGCGCACGACGTGGCGCTGGCCGACGCCTTCCGCGCCGGCGTCGACCTGCCGCCGGGCGGCAGCGCGATCGTGTCCCTGCCCGACGACGACGCGGGGTCGCTGCGTGCGGTCCTCACGGCGGCGGGCTGCCGGGTCGCCGGGCGCGGCGGCGGCGTGCGGCTCGCGTTCCACGTCTGGAACGACGACGAGGACGTCGACCGGGCGGTCCGCGCAGTCCGCGGCGCGACGCGGCTCGACGACCCGACGGGTCGACCGACCGGGCGCGACCGGTGAGCGGCCCGACCGACGTCGCCGCCGGACGCCCGCACGACGTCGCGGGTGTCGTCCTCACCCCGGGCGCCGGGGCGGACCGCGACCACCGCACGCTCGTCGCCCTGGAGCAGGCCCTCGCTCCCCTTCCCGTCCTGCGCCTGAACTTCCCCAACCGCGAGCGCGGCAGCCGCGCGCCCGACCGCCCCGAGGTCGCCGTCGCGCACCTGCGGGAGCAGGCGACGGCGTTCGCGGCGCGGCTGGGCGTCGGCACGGACCGGCTCGTGCTCGGCGGCCGGTCGTTCGGCGGCCGGATGTCGTCGATGGCCGTCGCGCAGGGGCTGCCCGTCGCGGGGCTGGTGCTGCTGTCGTACCCGCTGCACCCGCCGGGGCGTCCGGACCGGCTGCGGGTCGACCACCTGCCGGACGTCACCGTCCCGGTGCTGGCGGTGTCGGGGCAGCGCGACCCGTTCGGCTCACCGGAGGAGCTCACGACGCACCTGGCGACGGTCCGCGGTCCCCTGACCACCGTGTTCGTGACGGGCGACCACTCCCCGAAGGACGACGCGGCCGTGGCGGCCGTGGTGCGCGACTGGATCGTCGGCGCCGGTTCCTGAGCGGACCCTGAGAACGGGCCGTCGACACGTGGGGGAACCCCGACCCAGGATTCGGGGGTATCCCCGATGTCCGTTTTCGCCCCTTCTGCGGGAACGTCGTCGTGCAGGGTGCGGTACGCGCCGGCGTGCCCGCCCTCGACCACCGCACCGGTCGTCCCCGTCATCGAGACGCGAGGTTTCCCGCCATGTCCCAGGTCGCCGGGTGGATCACCCACCGCTACGCGAAGTACGTCGTCATCGGCTTCTGGCTCGTCGTCACCGTGCTGCTGGGGCCGCTTGCCGGCAAGCTCACGGGTGCGCAGGAGAACGACGCCGAGAGCTGGCTGCCCGCGGGCGCGGAGTCGACCGAGGTCATCGCGGCCGCCCAGGCGTTCGTGCCCGACAGCGTCGTGCCCGCGGTCGTCGTCTACGAGCGCGAGGGCGGGCTGACCCCCGCGGACGCCGAGACGATCGCCGCGGACGTCGCCGCGTTCGACGACCTCGACGCGCTCGGCGGGGACGTCGTGGGGCCGTTCCCGTCGCAGGACGGCGAGGCGGTGCAGGTCGTCGTCCCGGTCGACGCGGGCGAGGAGGGCTGGGACGGGATCGCCCCGGCCGTCGAGGACCTGCGGGCGACCGCCGAGGACGGCGCCGGCGGGCTCGCGACGTACGTGACGGGCCCGGCGGGGCAGGCGGCGGACTCGTCGGCAGCCTTCGAGGGCATCGACGGCACGCTGCTGTACGCGGCGGGCGGGGTCGTCATCGTCATGCTGCTGCTCACCTACCGCAGCCCGGTGCTCTGGCTGCTGCCGGTGGTGTCGGCGGTCGTCGCGCTCACGGTGTCGCAGGCCGTCGTCTACCTCATGGCCGACCGGCTCGACCTGACCGTCAACGCGCAGAGCGCGGGCATCCTCACGGTCCTCGTGTTCGGCGCGGGCACCGACTACGCGCTGCTGCTCGTCGCGCGGTACCGCGAGGAGCTGCGCAAGAACGGCGACCGGCACGCCGCGATGGCCGTCGCGCTGCACCGCGCGGGCCCGGCGATCATCGCGTCGGCGGCGACCGTGGCCGCGGGCATGCTGTGCCTGCTGCTCGCGACGATGAACTCGACCGCGGGCCTCGGGCCGGTCGCGGCCGTCGGCATCGGCGTCGCGCTCGTCGTCATGCTGACCCTGCTGCCCGCGCTGCTCGTCACGTGCGGGCGCTGGGTGTTCTGGCCGCGCGTCCCGCACGTCGGCGACGCCGAGCCGACCGAGCGCGGCTTCTGGTCGCGCGTCGGCGCCCAGGTCGCCCGGCACCCGCGCCGCACGTGGGTCGCGACCGCCTCCGTGCTCGCCGTCGCGAGCCTCGGCTGGATGCAGCTCGACCCGACCGGCCTCACGAACGAGGAGTCGTTCCGCACCACGCAGCCGTCGATCGAGGGCGAGAAGGTCCTCGCGGCGCACTTCGACGGCGGCGCCGGTGCGCCCGTCGTCGTGGTGGCCGACGCGGACGCCGCCGCGGACGTCCGGGCCGCGTTCGCGGACGTCGAGGGCATCGACCCCGCGACCGTCACCGAGCCCGTCGTCCAGGGCGGCCTCGCCTACCTCGAGGGGACGCTCGAGTCGGCGCCGGACAGCGCCGCGGCGGACGCGACCGTCGACCGGGTGCGCGACGCCGTGCACGCCGTGCCCGGCGCGGACGCGATCGTCGGCGGCACGACCGCGACCGACCTCGACGTGCAGCGCGCCTCCGCGGCCGACAACCGGCTGATCATCCCGGTGATCCTGCTGGTCGTCTTCCTCATCCTCGTGCTGCTGCTGCGAGCCGTCGTCGCACCCCTGGTCCTCATGGGCACGGTGATCCTCAGCTTCGGCGCGGCCATCGGCATCAGCGCGCTCGTGTTCCGGTACGCGTTCGGGTTCGGCGGCACCGACTCGTCGTTCCCGCTGTACACGTTCGTGTTCCTCGTCGCGCTGGGCATCGACTACAACATCTTCCTCATGACGCGCGTCCGGGAGGAGGCGCTGCGCGTCGGGCACCGGCGCGGGACGCTCGTCGGCCTGTCCGCGACCGGCGGCGTCATCACGTCGGCCGGGCTCGTCCTGGCCGGGACGTTCGCGGCGCTGGGCACGATGCCCGTCGTGTCGTTCGCGGAGATCGGGTTCGCCGTGGCGCTCGGCGTGCTGCTCGACACCCTCGTCGTGCGCTCGATCCTCGTCACGGCGCTCAACCTCGACGTCGGCCCGCGCATGTGGTGGCCGAGCGCCTTGTCCCGCCGTCCCGACCCGTCCGCACCGACCCGCCCGGCGCACCCGTCGCACCGGGCCGACGCCCAGCCGGTCCCCGACACGTCGGAGCACGCACCGGTCGGGTGACCCGCGGACCGGCGGAGGTCGGGGCGGCATGGTGTCATGGCGACCATGCAGACTCGCACCCTCGGTGACGTCCAGGTCGGCGCGATCGGGCTCGGCGGCATGCCGATGTCCATCGAGGGCCGCCCCGACCGCGCCCGCTCCCTCGCGACGATCCACGCCGCGCTCGACCACGGCGTCACGCTCATCGACACCGCGGACTCCTACCACCTGCTCCCCGGCGAGGTCGGCCACAACGAGGAGCTCGTCGCCGAGGGCCTGCGGACCTGGGGCGGCGACACCTCGGACGTCGTCGTCGCGACGAAGGGCGGCCACCTGCGCCCCGGCGACGGCACGTGGACCGTCGATGGCTCGCCCGCCCACCTCCGCTCGGCCGTCGAGGGGTCGCTGCGTCGGCTCGGCGTCGAGGCGATCGGCCTCTACCAGTTCCACCGGCCCGACCCGTCGGTCCCCTACGCCGACTCGGTGGGGGTGCTCGCCGAGCTGCTCGACGCGGGCAAGATCCGCCTGGCGGGCATCTCGAACGCGAACCCGGACCAGATCCGCGAGGCGCAGGAGATCCTCGGCGGCCGCCTGGTCTCGGTGCAGAACCAGTACTCGCCCGCGTTCCGCTCGTCGCAGCCGGAGCTCGACCTGTGCGCGCGGCTCGGCCTCGCGTTCCTGCCGTGGAGCCCGCTCGGCGGCATCGCGCGCGCCGGCGAGCTCGGCTCGCGGTTCGCCGCGTTCGAGCGCGTCGCCGACGGCCACGGCGTGAGCCCGCAGCAGGTCGCGCTCGCGTGGGAGCTCGCGCAGGCGCCCGTCGTCATCCCGATCCCCGGTGCGTCCCGGCCGGAGACGATCGCCGACTCCGTGCGCGCGGCGGACCTGATCCTCGGCCCGGAGGAGATCGTCGAGCTCGACGGCACCGCCTGACGAGCCTGCTCCGGCGCCGCAGTCAGCGGCGCGGCTTGCCGGGCCGTCGTGGTCAGCGGTGCGGTGCGTCGAGCGCCCGCCGGAACGCCGCGAGCGCGGCGTCGGAGAACAGGACGAACCGCACGAGCTCGACGCCCGCGGGGTGGGTGTGCCCGGCCTCGTCGGCGGGCTCCGACCCGGCCTCCCAGGCCCGCACGGTCCGGACCGCCACGTCGGCGACCTCGTCGACGTCCCACCCGTACGCGCCTGCGCTGACCGCCGGGAAGGCGACGCTGGTCGCCCCGACCTCGACCGCGAGCTCGAGCGACCGCGCGAAGCACGACGCGAGGTCGGCGGTCTCCCGCTGGTCGCGGTTCCAGTTCGGCCCCACGGTGTGCACGACCCACCGTGCGGGCAGGTCGAAGCCGGGCGTCACGACGGCGTCCCCGACGGCGAGCCCGTCGGGGTGCGTCGTCCGGCGCAGCCTGCGGCACGCCTCCAGCAGCCGGGGCCCGGCGGCGGCGTGCAGGGCACCGTCGACGCCGCCCCCGCCGAGCAGCGTGGAGTTGGCGGCGTTGACGACGACGTCGACGTCCTGCGTGGTGATGTCGCCCCGGACGGCCTCGATCTGCATGACGCCATCCTGCGGGCGTGCCGGGCGGCGGGCCAGCGACACCCGGTCGCGCGCCCGGATTGTCCGGGTCTACCGTGCGGACCAGGCCGACGACGGGGTGGTGGCGCACGTGCGGACGAGGACCACGAGGACGACGACGAGCGAGCCCGCGTTCTCCCGGAGCTCGCTCGAGGCGCGGCACGCGATCGGCTGGGTCGTCGGCGTGCTGCTCGTGCTGGCGGTCGGGGCGGTGGTGTGGCACGTCCTCGACGTCCGCCCGACGGGCCACCTGGGGGTCCTGGCGATCGGTGCGCTGTGCGCGGGCGGGCTGCTGCTCATCGCGGTCGGCTGCGGCACGATCACCGCGGAGTACGTGCGGGTGACGACGACGGAGACGACCGAGACCGAGGACGCCGTCCAGCCGGGCGCGCGCGACGTCCCGACGGCGGCCGCGGCGGCGCTCGTGCCGCAGATCGCGTCGGGCATGGCCAAGCTGTCGCCGTCGCGGTCGCTGGTGTTCGCCGGGGTCGCGCTGCTGCTCGTGGCCGGGGCGGGTGCGGGCGTCGGGTACACGCTCGACCAGGTCGCCGGGAACGCGCCGGCGACGACGCCGTCCCCGGAGCCGTCGGGCTCGCTCACCCCGGGACCCGAGCCGTCCTGATCGCGCAGCACGCGCTCGGCATGACGAAGGCCCCTCGGACGCTTACTCCGAGGGGCCTGGTCCCAGGATACCGGCGCAGTGCCCCCGGACGGGTGAACCACACGCGTCTCGTCCACAAATTCTGTCCACACCCCTGTGTGCGACCGGCGTCGTCCCAGCACATCCTGTGGACGCACCTGTGGGGCGAGCGGTGGACAAAAGTCGGGCCCACGACCCCCTTGTGGCACCCCTCGACACAGGACTAGAACTTCATCAACGAGTTCGGCAGTGACGAGAACCGCAGGTGAGAGGCCCTTTCGGGGGCCGACCGCCCGCGACCGACGCTGCCGGGCACGGGCCGACCGGAGAACGGGCGACCAACTCGACGGGGCAACCCGCCGACCTGTGGACGACGACACAGGGGTCGCAACGGACCGGAAAGCCGGACGCAGTCCTCCCGCCCGCGGCGGACCGACGGCGCCGGAGCCCTCCCGAGGGCGCCGTCGCCCCTGGGAAAGCCGGGTGCCGGGCAGGAACCGCACTGTCGTAGCGGTGTCCCCGCCGGTCCTCCGGCGGCACGGGACCTGTGGCCACGGGAAGGCCCCTCGGACGCTTACTCCGGGGGGCCTTCTCCATGCGTCGGCAGGCGCGGTAGTGGGATTCGATTCACCCCGCACTTCACCCCCACGCCCTCAAGGCACTGGTAACCTCGAGATCGCTCGGCCGCTTGCTCGAACGCGCTTAACAAGGCGTCGGGTAGGACTGATACGACGCGATGAAATCTGTCGTTCGCCAATATGTGGCGATGCTCGCGGGCATTGCGTGGGTGGTGATTGATTTGCACGAGAGTCACCTAGACTCAGCGGCCGAGCCTCATGATGCGCCCACGCCCACACTTGCCTCCAAGTTGGAGGAACGCGCGTTCAAGACATATAAATCCCGCATAAACTCTCGGAAACGTCTCCAATCGCGCGCCGCGGCCTGGAATGCTGCACTAATCTCGATGGCAACATCGACAACCATTGCATCGGTTGGGCTTCTAAGCGATGCAACATTTACGGCCTTCGCGGTCCGACGCTCTTTGCTTCGCTAGCCATACTCTCCCTTGTCGCTTCGCTAGTCGTGGCCAGTATGAACTACGGGACGCGCGGTGAGCGCATGGAGTCGAGTTACAAGCGCATTCAGCAGATCGCATTCGCGGCCGAGGCGGCGCGGCTCGCCAACGATTCTCGCGCGACCGTCGAGCAACTCCAGCGAGAGTATGAGATCGCCCTCGAGTCGTCAGAGAACCACTCGGATGCCGACTACGAGAGGACAAAATCGGGCTCCAGAAATGGCGCGCTGCTGTTTCGTGACACCGCGATCACTATCGCGCCATACTTCTCGATCGTGCTCACTATCGCGCTCGCCATCCCGTTGGCACTTTGGCTTCTAGATGTCGAGTAGGAACGCCGCGAGGGTCTTTTTCTCGGCGACCGCCGCTAGGAATCTCCGAAGAACGTTCGAGCTGCACCTCCGAGGCAGTCACGCTCGCGGACGCGACGGGATCACCGCTGGAGCGATCGGGGACGATATCGATCAAGTTGCGCGCCTCCTATCGCTGAGAATGCGGGACGGGACTTTACGGTTCACCCAGTATCGACAGCTCTTACTCTCGAAGGGCGCGAACAAGGTGCCGCGCGTGATCTCGGTGCCTACGGTTCGCGACCGCATCGCCCTTCGATGCTTAGCAGACGTTCTCCTCGAGCTATTCCCTGACGCTCGAGGCTCAATCCCGCAAGCGAAGATTGACGATGTCCGAGTTGCTCTCGCGAGCGGCCGGTACGACGCGTACGTCCGTGCGGATATCGAGAATTTCTACCCCTCCATCCGACACGATATCGTCGAGCGTTTGCTGAAGAGGCGGATACGGAAGCCCGAACTCCTGAGGCTGATAATGGCGGCGATCGGGACGCCAACGGTACCCGATGGCTCTCCGAAGAAGCCACGAATGGAAACGCTGGGTGTCCCACAGGGCCTAGCAGTGTCTAATGTCGTCGCGGAGATCGTGGCACAGACCGTGGACAGTCAGTTTCTGGAGCGACGCGAGATCGCGTACTTTAGGTTTGTAGACGATGTCCTAATACTGTGCCAGCGCCCGACCGCCGAGGCGCTGTTCACCGAAGTGTCGAAACACTGCTCTGAAGCCGGCCTAACAGTCCATCCGCTTGGTGCAGAGTCAAAGTCGTCGCTCGGTCAGATCGCGCAGGGCTTTGACTATCTAGGCTATGTCTTCATCGGCTCGACGGTGAGCGTCCGCCAAGCGAGCATCACTCGACTCGACTCAACTCTCGCGCGCGTATTCACGCGGTACGGCCGCGCAGTTGCGTCGGCATCAACTCCCGCTGCCCAAAACCTCGCGCTCGCCCGATGCCAATGGGAGGTGAACCTGGTTGCCTCCGGATGCATCTACAAGGGAGCGCAGCGAGGTTGGGTCCAGTACTTCAGGCAAACAAACGACCTGACGCTATTGAAGCGACTTGACGCGAAGGTTGACCGATACGCGAAGCGCTTCTCGCTGCCGCCCCACTTCCGACCCAAACGGTTCATTCGAACTTATTGGGCACTAAAGCACTCCGCTGACGGTCGGGCGGCCAGATACGTCCCGGACTTCGATCACTATACAGTCCAGGAGATGCGCGACTTTCTCGTGCGGATTGAACAGCTTGCGGCGAATGGATGGTCAAATAGCGACGTTGAGCAACGTTTCTTTCAGATCATCGATCGGCGAGTTTCCGAGCTGGAAGCCGATATCGCATTCACCTCTTGACGCAGGCGAGTCCGTTGAATTCGAACGGTCACCGATCGCCAGTTCTCTAGGAGCCCTCGTGGACCGCCGCACGGCTCAGACGCTACGGCGGGTTGGTCGACTCCAGCAGGATCGTCACGGGCCCGTCGTTCACCAGCTCGACCGCCATGTCGGCCCCGAACACCCCGGTCGCGACCTCGAGCCCGCGCGCCCGCAGCGCGTCGACCACGGCGTCGACCAGCGGCTCGGCCACGGCACCGGGCGCGGCCGCGTTCCACGTCGGCCGTCGGCCCTTGCGGGTGTCGCCGTACAGCGTGAACTGGCTGACGACGAGCACGGGCGCCCCGATCTCGGCGGCGCTGCGCTCGTCCCGCAGGATCCGCAGCTCGGCGATCTTGCGGGCGACGAGCTCGACCTGCGCGGGACCGTCGCCGGGCGTCACACCGACGAGCGCGACGAGCCCGGGCCGGTCGAGCGCCCCGACGACGACGCCGTCGACCGTCACGGACGCGCGGGTCACGCGCTGCACGACGGCCCTCACGCGCGCTCCCCCGGGCCGCGCCGGGCAGCCGTCATCGCCCGTCCGCCCACGGCCCGAAGGTCACGCGGACCTCGCCGACCGGCACGCCGTGGCCCAGGACCGCCGTCGCACCCAGCGGGCGGACGACGGCCGGGTCGACGCCCGCGACCGCGAGCGCCGCGGCGAGCACCGCCGCCCGAGGCCGGCTCGACCCGTCGAGCACCTTGAGGGCGACGGCCGACCCGTCGGGCAGCCCCGCGGCGTAGACGCCGTCGGCGCCGTCCTTCGCGACGAGCCCGGGCACGCCGGACCCGAACGCGGTGGCGTCCCGACCGGTGCCGGCGACGTGCCACGGGTGGGCGCGCATCGCGGCGGCGACCCGGGCCTGCGGCGACTCGGCGACCGTCGAGAGCCGCGCGAAGGACCGCGCCAGCCCGACGAGCGTCGTGGAGAACAGCGGTGCCCCGCACCCGTCGACCGTCGCGTGCGCGACCTCGACGCCGGTGAGCTCCGCGACGACCTCGCGCACGGCGACCTGCAGCGGGTGCGCCGCGTCGAGGTAGTCGTGCGTCGACCATCCCTGGCCGACGCACGTCGCGAGCATCCCCGCGTGCTTGCCGGAGCAGTTCTGCGTCAGCGGCGAGCGGCCGTGCCCGTCGGCGCGCCACTGCCACGCGGCGTCGGGGTCGAGCGGCCAGTCGGGCGTGTTCCGCAGGTCGGCGGCCGTGAGGCCCGCGTCGTCGAGCAGCGACCGCACGACGTCGAGGTGCCCGTCCTCGCCGTTGTGGCTCGCGCACACGAGCGCGAGCCGCTCACCGTCGACGTCGAGCCCGGCCCGCAGCATCGCGACGGCCTGCAACGGTTTGAGGGACGACCGCGCCCACACGGTGACGTCGGGGTCGCCGAGCGCGAGCCGCACGGACCCGTCGGGCGCGAGCACGACCACGTGGCCCAGGTGCACCGACTCGACGAGCGCACCCCGCACGACGTCCGCGAGCGGGACGGCCGCGACCGCGACCGGCGCCACGTCGACCGACGAGCCGGCGCTCACCAGCCGCCCGGCGACGACGGCCCCCGCGGGCCGCGGCGTCGTGTGTACGGGGCGACCGCGGGACGCACGTCGACCAGGTAGACGATCGCGCCGACCGCGGCGAGCAGGCCGAGGAACGGCAGGAAGTTCAGCCCGATCGGGGCGGGGATCGCCATGAACGCCACGGCGGTGCTCACGCCGACGACCGCGCCCCAGAACCCCTTGGTGCGCTTGCCGGCGCTCGTGAAGGCCGCGGGCGGGCGGCGCAGCAGGTCGATCAGCGCCCACACGCACAGGGCGAAGATCGCGAGGTAGAAGAGCAGGTACAGCAGGACCTGGATGCGGATGACCACGGGTCGAGCGTACGAGACGGGGCCGCCGCGCAGCAGGACGTCGGCGCGGCTCAGATCTCCGGCAGCACCGCGCGGGCGTCGCGCGACGACACCCCGGCGGCCTCCAGCAGGTCGACGGTGAGCGAGCGGTGCAGCAGGACGAGGCTCTGCGCCTGCCAGTCGTCGGGCGCGAGGACGAACGGGTCGAGCGCGGCGCCGACGGCCAGCAGGTGGCTGCGCGCCCGCTCGGGGTCGCGCCCGGCGCCGACCGCGGCGGCGAGCTCCTCGACGGCGACGGCCGTCCGCTCGACCTGCTCGGCGAGCCCGCCGACCGTGTGCGGCACGTCCGCGCCGACGACCGACAGCGCACGCCGGGCCAGGACGCGGGTGCTGCGCATCGCCCGCTCGGCCAGCACCGACGTCTGCACGAGCGTCCCGAGCTCGTCGGAGAACCGCCGCGCGGGCGGGGACAGCCGCGACTGGTCGTGCGCGCTCGACGTCGTCTCGGTCCAGCCGTCGAGTGCGGGCTGCGCGGCGCGACCCCGGACCAGCGCGTCCTCCACGTCCGTGACCGACCGGGTGCCGAGCCCGTGCGCGAGCACGTGCAGGACGGCCGCGGTCTCGTCGAGCGCCGCCCGCCCGAGGGCCCGCGTGTGCCGCCGCGGGTCGCTGGGCGTGAGCAGCGCGACCGCGAGCGCGACCGCGCCGCCGATCAGCGCGTCGAGCCAGCGTCCGGTCGGCCCGCCGACGGCGGACGGCAGCCCGACGATGACGATGGCCTGCACGCCGGCCTGAGTCGTGAGCATCGCGCCGCGGTCGAGGAACCGTGCGAGGACCGCGGCCACGAACAGCACCACGCCGACCTGCCAGAACCCCGTCCCGATGAGGTGCACGAGCAGGTCGCCCAGACCGACGCCGATCGCGACCCCGACGGCCAGCTCGGCCACCCGCCGCACGGGCCGGTCGCGCGTGAACCCGAGCGCGATCCAGGCGCTCACGGGCGCGAAGAACGGGTAGGGGTGGCCGAGCGCGTAGTGCGCGATGCCGAACGAGATCCCGCCCGCGACGGACGCCTGCAGGATCGGGAACCACGACGCGGCGACGCGCGAACGCCCCTGCCGGACGCGTGCGCCCACCAGCAGCCCGACGTCGCGGCGGCTCAGGGCGCGCCCGGCGTCGGCCGTGCTCACAGGCTGGGGTGGTGCCCGAGGCCGCGGGTCAGCGGGCCACGCGCGGCGGGCCGGTCCACGGACACGCCCTCGCCGGGCACGACCTCCTCCTGCGCGGCCGCGACGACCCCGCCCTCGCAGTCGACCACGAGGGGTGCGTCCACGGGCAGCGACCGCTTGACGACGGCCAGCGCGACGGGGCCGATCTCGTGGTGCCGCGCGACGGTCGTCACATGGCCCACGGCCCGTCCGGGCTCGGGCGACGCGGCGTCCCCGGCGACGTCGTGCACGACCGCGCCGGACTCGGGCAGCAGGTGCCCGGAGCCGTCGAGGTGCAGCAGCACGACGCGACGCGGCGGGCGGCCCAGGTTGTGCACCCGCGCGACGGTCTCCTGCCCCCGGTAGCAGCCCTTGTGCAGGTGCACGGCGGTGCGCAGCCAGTCGAGCTCGTGCGGGATGGTCCGGTGGTCGACCTCGCGCGCAGCGCGCGGGCGGAACGCCTCGACGCGCACGGCCTCCGACGCCCACGTGCCGACGAGCGGCCAGCCCGACGCCTCGCGCGCCCGGACCTCCTCGACGAGCCGCTCGCGCGGCACCAGGACGAGCCGCCACGCACGGTCGGCGCCCGGGTGCTCGTCGTCGGGCAGGCCGTACCGCGTGCCGCCGGGACCGGTCTCGGGCCACGGGTCGCGCCACGTCACGGGCTCGTCCGGGGTGCCCTCGGCGTCGACGGGCTCGCCGATCGCGGCCCACTCGTCGGTGACGTCCGCGACCTCGACGCGCAGCGTGAACCGCATCCGGTCGAGCCACGCCGCGAGCGCGACGGGCGTCTCCGTGAGCAGCCACGTCGCGGTGCCGTCGTCGACGACGCCCGCGGCGTGCTCGACGTGCCCCTGCGGCGACAGCACGAGCAGCTCGGTCGACGTGCGCGGCGGCAGGGCGGCGACGTCCTGCGACGTGATCGAGTGCAGCCACGTGAGGCGGTCCGGCCCGCTGACGCGCACGACACCGAGCTGCGACTGGTCGACGACCGCACCGCCGCGGGTCAGCGCCCGCTGCTCGGCCGTCGGGTCGCCGTAGTGCCACGCCACCCCGGCGTCGGGCCCGGAGCCCGCGACCGCACCACGCCGCTGCAGCAGCGGGCTCGTGTGCCGGACCGGCTCGCCGTGCGCGACCGGGACCTGCTCGGTGGCGTCGGTCGTCATCGTCACGCCTCCGCGGGGGCGTCGGCCCGGGACAGGCGCGCGGACGCGTACGACTGCATGGGCTGGCCGAACGCGGCGATGTCGTGCGCCCACATGAGGTCGCCCTGGACGAGCCCGTACAGGCGCTTGCCGGCGGTCACCTCGGCGCCGCTCGCCGTGCGCGCGATGAGGTCGCTCACCAGGTCGATGCGACCCTTGCCGACCTCGCCGACGTACACCGCGACGTGACCGGACGGGTCGGAGACGAGCAGCTCGACGGGGTGCTGGTCGCCGTCGAGGCCGTCCGGACGCTCCGGCGGGACACGCCAGTAGCCGGACTCGGTGGACCACACCGGGCCGGCACCGTCGGTGGCCTCCGCCGCGCCGGTGCCGTCGGTGCCGTCGGCGTCCCCGTCGAGCGCGGCCGCGTCGTCGGGCGCGACGACCAGCCGGATCGTCGACGTGTAGACGAGGTACGGGCCGCCGTCGTGGTCGATGACGACCTCCTGCGTGAAGGCCGTCTCCTCGATGCCGGGGTACCCCACGACGCCCTCGCCGCGCCAGCGGCCGACGAGCCAGGCGAGCGGGTACACCTCGGGGGCGAGCCCTTCGGGCAGGACGAACGCCATGTCAGGCCTCTCGACGGATCAGCGCTGGCCCTTGAAGAGCTTCCAGACGACGAGCCCGGCGACCCAGGCGATGGCCAGGGTCGCCGCGACGAGCAGGCCGATGAAGACTCCCTCGAGCGCAGTCATGCACCGAATCCTAACGACGCCCGACCCCTACCCTGTTCCGGTGACCAGCGACGCGCGCCCCCTCGTGATCAAGACCACGTCCGGACTGGACCGGCCCGAGGCGGCGAACCAGGCGTTCACCGTCGCCGCGGCGGCGGTCGCGGCCGGTGCCGAGGTCAGCCTGTGGCTGACCGGCGAGTCGGCGTGGTTCGCCCTGCCGGGCCGCGCGGCCGAGCTCGAGCTCGCGCACGCCACCCCGGTCGCCGACCTGTTGGCGGTCGTCCTCGAGGGCGGCACCGTGACGGTGTGCACCCAGTGCGCGGCGCGCCGCGACATCACCCCCGACGACGTCATCCCGGGCATCCGTGTCGCGGGCGCGGCGGTGTTCGTCGAGGAGTCCCTGCGCCCCACGGCCCAGGCCCTCGTCTACTGACCCTCGACGCCGGACATCCCCCACCGCCGAGGCCACAGGCCGACGCCGAGGTCGTCACCTCGCACCGAGGTCGTCAGCTCACGCCGAGGTCGTCAGCTGTAGCTCACGAACTCGACCGGAGCTGACGACCTCGGCGGCCCGGCTGGGGCCGGGGCAGGCGCGGCAGGGGTCAGGCGCGGGCGGAGCGCAGGCGCAGGCCCAGCAGGTAGAGCTCGCAGCCCAGGCACAGGCCGAACGCGGCGTTGAGGAACGCGGCGACGAGCGCGACGGCCGCGGCGACGGGCACCGCCACGGCCACCCCGGCCAGCGCGAGCAGCACGCCCGCGCCCGTGACCAGCAGCCCGACGAGCTGCGCGAACCGCGGCGGCCGCGGGTCCTCCCGCTCGACGACCGGCCCGAGGCGCGGCGCGACGAACCGGCGGAAGACCCCGGCCTGCCACGTCCCGGAGACGCCGCGCGCGACCCCGAGGGCGAAGCCCGCGGCGACGACGGCGAGCAGCGCCAGGGCGACGCCGGGCCACGCGCCCAGCAGCAGCACGCCGACGAGCAGGACGGCGGTGACGCC
>PJUA01000145.1_pt1 | contig 67287 bp, 54 predicted proteins | sample 1512151 | NCBI WGS metagenome assembly PJUA01 (sample SAMN08177678, study PRJNA422409) | Soil metagenome, whole genome shotgun sequencing project. | isolation source: Soil enriched on filter paper: beechwood xylan treatment | place: USA: Madison | collected 2015-01-15
CCGCGACCCAGGTGCACAGTGGGGCGATGAGCCTCGTGCAGGTCGCGCAGCGCGCGACCGACCTGGACCGTGCCGCGGCGTTCTACACCGACCTGCTCGGGCGAGGCCCGACGGCCCGGTTCGACCCACCCGGACTGCTGTTCTTCGACCTGGGCGGCGTGCGCCTGCTCCTCGAGGCGGGCGCGCCGTCGGCCCTGCTGTACCTGCGGGTCGACGACGTCGCCGCGACCGTCGAGCGGCTGCGCGCCGCGGGTGTCCCCGTCGAGGGCGAGCCGCACGTGATCTTCCACCACGACGACGCGACGCTCGGGCCTGCGGGCACCGACGAGTGGCAGGCGTTCGTGCGCGATCCCGACGGCAACCTCGTCGGGCTCGTCGAGCACCGCGCGACGCCCCCGGGACCCGCCTGAGCAGCGACGTCACCCCCCGCGCGGCCGGGTGCCCGGGGCGACATCACCCGACCGAGTCGCGGTCCCGCCCGGCGCGACGCCGCCCGTTCGGGCACCCTGGACAGGTGGGTGACGTGCGAGACCTCCGGAGTGCGGCGAGCGTGCGGCGGCAGCAGCGGCTGTCGGTCGACGACGAGGTCGTCGTGCGCGCCGAACGCTCCGCCCCGCGCGCGGCGCGGCACTGGGTCATGCGCACCGTCGCGGAGGCGGGCGTGACCGGCGCGAGCAACCAGGTCGTCGAGCTGCTCACCGGCGAGCTCGTCTCGAACGCCGTCGTGCACGGCCCCGCCGACGGCCTCGTGCACGTGCGCGTGAGCATCGGCCCGGGGTTCGTGCGGGTCGGCGTCTCCGACGACGGCGGCGGCCGCCCCACCGTCACGCACCCCGAGCCCACCGCCCCGAGCGGCCGCGGGCTCGCACTCGTCGAGGCGCTCGCGGAGTCGTGGGGGACCACGGCACGTCCCGACGGGCACCCCGGCAAGACCGTCTGGTTCGAGCTCGACCTCACCGACTGACGTCCCGTCCGGTCCGACGGGCCCTCGCGGACGCGGCACCCGGTCCGCGCGTGACGCCCGTCCGACCGTGTGGCCTGCGGGTCCGCGATGCGCGGTCCGCCCGGTGCGCGTAGGTTCTGGGACGTGCGACCAGCCGACGAGGGACCAGTGATGACGACCGACGGCACCGACGAGCAGGCACCGGCCGCCCCCGCGCGCATCCCCGACATCCGGGCCGAGGTCCGGCAGGACGGCACGGGCGAGATCTCCGTGGACGGCGTCGTCGAGCAGGTGCGGACGGGCAGCCTGCAGGAGGCCGGCGCGGCGATCACCGAGCGGATCGCGGCGCTCGCCGGGTCGGTCGGCTCGCCGCTGCCCGCGCAGGTCCGCGACCCCGACGGCGTGTGGTCGCTGCTCATCCACCCCGACGGCCTGGTCGACGAGGCCACGGTCGACGAGTCCGCGACCGAGGACGAGGCGACGACCCCGTCCGCCGGCACGGTCCTCCCGCCCGTCGGCCCTGCCCCGGGCGCGGCGTCCACCGCGCCGGGTGCGTCGGGCACCACGGGCCCGTCGAGCACGACCGGCACCACCGTCACGCCGCCGACCGCGCCCGCCGACGCCGCCACCGGCCCGTCGGCGACCGGCACGTCCTCCTCGACCTCCCGGGCCACCGCGTCCAGCCGCGCGTCCGGCACGCCGAGCCACTCGACCGCCGGCACGTCGAGCCTCACCGCGACCCCCGTCGAACCCGCCCAGTCGGGCGCGCTGCCGACCCTCGACGACCTCCTCGCGGCCCGTCACCCCGCGTCCGACGGACCCGCCGAGCACGGGTGGCGCGGCGGGGTCCGGCGCGCGACGTTCGGCCTGGTCTCGCCCGGGCCCGGCCGCGCCGAGCGCAACCGCCGCTCGCAGGCCGCGTCGGTGCGGCGCGCGTTCGACGGCCCGAAGACGGTCGTCGTCGTCAACCCCAAGGGCGGAGCCCACAAGACGACCGCGACGATGCTGCTCGCGGCGTCGTTCGGCATCCAGCGCGGCGGCTACACGCTCGCGTGGGACAACAACGAGACGCGCGGCACCCTCGGCTGGCGGTCCGCGCACACGGAGCACACCCGCACCGCCGTCGACCTGCTCAACGCCCTGCCGCGGCTCGGCGGCCGCGCGACCGTGCGGATCGGGGACCTCGACGGGTTCGTGCGGACGCAGGCCACCGAGCAGTTCGACGTCCTCGCGTCCGACGAGAGCTCGTCGTCGCTGTCGTCGGTCGACGCCGCGTCGTTCGTCGCGCTGCACCAGGTGCTGTCGCGGTTCTACCGGGTGCTCGTCATCGACACGGGCAACAACATGCGCGCGTCGAACTGGCAGGCGGCGATCGACGCCGCCGACCAGATCGTCGTGGTCTCGACGATCCGCGAGGACACCGCCCAGTCGGCCGCGTGGGCGCTCGACGCGCTGCGCGCCAAGGGGCACGAGGACGCCGTCCGCCGTGCGGTGACGATCCTGTCCGCACCGTCCCCGAAGGTCGACAAGGACCTGCGGACCCGGCTGCGCGGGCACTTCGGCGCCCTGACGCGTGCGGTCGTCGAGGTGCCGCACGACAAGGCGCTCGTCGCGGGCGGGCCGATCGACTACGAGTCGCTGAGCCCGACCACGCGCGACGCGTGGCTGCGTGCGACCGCGATCGTCGCCGACGGCCTCTGACCGACCAGTCGGCAGTCGGCCCCGTCCGTCCAGACGCTCGACCCCGTCCTGGTGACCGCTCTGCGTGCTCGTCCGGTCACCAGGACGGGGTCGTGGTGCGCCTGGACCAACCCGCACGCGATCCTTCGGCACGCCGCCGGGCGTCCGGGCGGATGTCGGTGGTCGGGTCCACCCTGGTGCGCATGGTGACGATCTCCTGCTCCTGCGGGTCGGTGTGCGACTCGCGCCGCAACCCCCTGCGCGGGCTGGACGTCGCGGAGCGGCTGCGGCTCGTCGAGGAGGCGTTCGCGGTCCACGACGGCTTCCTCACGCTCGAGGTCGACGCCGCGTGGCACCCCGGCTCCGACGACCCCGGCCCGTCGTGCGTCGTGCTCGTCGACCTGGACGAGGTCGACGCGTGCGTCGGTCTCGCGGCCGACGACGCCGCGGCGGTCCGTGCGGCGCTGCGCGGCACGAGGGTCGGCGGGCGGCCGCTGCCCGCGCCCGTGCTCGTCGACGGCACGTGGTTCCGGGTGGCCCCCGCGCAGGGGTTCGTCCCGCACGTCACGTACGTCGTCCACGACGGCGCCGGCACGGTCCTGGAGGTCGACGAGCCGCTCGTCGAGCGGGACCTCGTCGCCGAGCTCGTCGACACGTTCGCGCGGGCGGGCCGCGACGGCCTCGTCCACCTCGACGCCGTCGCCGCGCGACGGTCGCTGGCCGGTGCGCTCGACGCGGCCCGGCACGCGCCCGCGGTGGCGGTGGCCTGACCGCGGCTCCGGGACGGCCCTGGTGCAGGTGGCGTCCGGGGGGCTCGACGGCGGCGGCACCGGAGCGCCGTCCGTACCCGTCGCGAAATCGTCGTGCGGGTCGTGCAAGATTCGGGCCGGTCGGCACAGAGAGCGGGTGAGGACCTCACCGCACCGACCACCCCGGGGAGCAGCGTGCCGACGCCGACACCGACGACACCGGTCGACGACTCCGTCGACGCACCGGCGGACGCCGTGACCACCGGCCCCACCGGCCCTGCCGGTCCCGGCGACGACGTCGACCACGGCGGGCCCGGCGGCCCGGCCGACCCCGCCCGTCCCGTCGACCCCGCCGACACGGCGTGGTTCGAGGCGGTCGTGCGCGAGCACACGACGGCCGTCCACCGGTTCCTCGTGCGCCGCGCCGGACGTCAGGACGCCGAGGACCTCACCGCCGACGTCCTGACGGTCGCCTGGCGGCGCCGCGACGACGTCCCGCGCGGCGCGGAGCTCCCGTGGCTCTACCGGACCGCGGGGTACGTGCTGGCCAACCACGTGCGCAAGGCGCGGCCCGTGCCGGTCGCCGACGTGCCCGAAGGGCTCGACCCGACGGACCCGGCCGTGCTGGCGGTCCGCGACGAGCAGGTCCGCGCGGTCCTGGCCGCGCTCGGCGTGCGCGACCGGCAGATCCTGCTGCTCAACGCGTGGGAGGGTCTGGCCGGGCAGGCGCTGGCCGACGTCCTCGGCATCTCGCGCGGCGGGGCCGACGCGGCCCTGAGCCGTGCCCGGGCACGCCTGCGTGAGGCGTGGGACGCGCAGGACGCGGACACGCCCACGCCCGCCACCGACGCCTGACATCACCCTCGGGCGACGCGTCGCACCGGTCGTCCGTACGGCGGACGTCGTCGCGGCGACGGGTCGGGCGGCGGCGCGGTGCAAGGGACGCGGCGGTCGGCACACAAGCAGGGCAGAGCAGCATCCCGTCCCGCACCCCAGGAGCGACCGTGTCCGACGACCAGACCCCCCGCCCGGCTGCCGGCGACCCGACCCCGGGTCCCGACGCCGCCGACGCCCTGAAGCCCGTCCCCGACGCGGACGACGTCGCCTTCGCCCGGCTGCGCGCCGCGGACCCCGCGGCCGGCGTGACGCCGGACGTGGACCGGGTCCGGGCCGCCGTCGCGGCCCAGGTCGCCGCGGAGGTGGGCACGACGACGACCACGGTCGCGGGCGCCGTGCCGGCCGTCCCCGACGAGCTCGCCGCGGCCCGGTCGCGACGCGCGGGCCGGCTCCGCTGGCTGCCCGTGGCGGCGGCGGTCGCCGGGTTCGCGGTGGTCGGCGGCGGCGGCTACGCGGTCGGCGCCGCGGGGGGCGGCGGTGCGGCGGGGACGTCCGCCGACCTGGCCGCCCCGGCGATGACCCTGGAGCAGCCCGCGGTCGGCGGTGCCGACGCGTCGGCGCCGGAGGCAGCGCGCGGTGCGGCGTCGATGGCCGGCGACGTGGCGTCGTCCAAGCTGGCCTGGTACGGCGGGCGGGTCGTCTTCACGGCGGGCAGCAGCCTGTCGGGCGAGGGCGGCAGCGCGACCGCGTGGGCCCTCGACGCGGCGAGCGTGTTCTCCGCGGAGACGGCTGCCCGGGTCGCGGCCGCGCTCGGCGTGGCGGGGGAGCCTCGTCAGGAGTACGGCTCGTGGACGGTGGGCCCGACGGACGGCTCGGGCGCGACCGTGTCGCTGTCGCCCGACGGCTCGGCGAGCGTGTCGTACTACGACCCGACCCGCGACCCGTGGTCGTGCGTGCGGTCCGCCCCGGAGACGCTCGACTCGTCGGGTGCCGGCACGGACGGTGCGACCGGTGCCGCGGAGCCCGCGATCGTCGACCCGGGTGCCGGGTGCGAGCAGCCGAACCAGCCGGCGGCCCCGACCGGCGACGCCGCCGAGGCGAAGGCGCGCGAGGTCCTGGCGTCGCTCGGGGTCGACGCCGACGGGTTCGAGTACGAGGTCATGAGCGACACCGGCATCGCGCAGCTCGTGCAGGTGACGGCGTACCAGGTCGTCGACGACCAGCGCACCGGGCTGGCGTGGAGCGTGTCCCTCGTCGGCGACGGCGTGCAGTCGCTGTGGGGCTCGCTGGCCCCGCTCGTGGACCTCGGCGCGTACGACGTCGTGAGCCCGCGCGCGGCGGTCGAGCGCCTGACCGACCCCCGGTTCGGCTCGACGGGCGGCGGGATGATGCCGTTCGCGGCCGCCGACATGGCCCGGTCCGCCGAGTCGGGCATCGCGGTCGACCCCGCCGCCGAGCCGACGGTCCCCCCGACCGCGACCGCGGGACCGATCGCCTGGCCGGTCGAGGACGTGACGATCACGTCGGCTCGCCTGGGCCTGGCGTTCACGTCGCTGCCGGACGGCGCGGCCGTGCTCCTGCCGACGTACGAGCTGTCGTCGGACGACGGCCGGACGTGGACGGTCGTCGCGGTCGCGGACGACGAGCTGGACTTCTCCATGCCGCGCTGACGCGCTCGCGGAGGGACGAGGAGGCCCGGTCGGCGTGGAGGGACGCCGACCGGGCCTTCGTGCTGCCGGGCGTGGCCGCGGCACCCGGACGCGGCGCCGCGTGGCAGGTCAGCCGCGACGTGCCTCGCGGACGACCGCGACGCCCCCGGCGGGCACCTTGTACGTCCCGCTCACGGCGGTGCCGGTGAGCAGCTCGGTCCCGTCGGCGGGGATCTCGACGGGCTGGTCGGCGTGGTTGACCGCGACGACGTAGTCCGCGACCGCGCCGTGCCGGCGGACGACCTCGACCTCGTCGGGCAGCCCGGACGGTGCGAGGCCCGCGTCCGCGTAGGCGGCGCGCAGGACGGGGGCGAGGCCGTCGACGTCGAGCCGTGTGGACACGTACCAGCCGGTGCCGGAGCCGTGCCGGTTCCGGGTGATCGCGGGGAGCCCGGCGGCGGGCCCGTCGACGTAGGTGGCGACGACGTCGGCGCCCTCGAGCGCGAGGTCGTCGGCCCAGACGTCGGCGGCGAGCTCGGTGCGCACGCCGTCGTGGTCCCACGCGACGGCGAGGGTGTCGCCCTCGCGCAGGGGCAGGAACTCCTCGACGGTGAGCCCGAGCGCGGTGCGCAGGGGTGCGCCGTAGCCGCCGGGGTGCACGGCGTCGTGCTCGTCGACGATGCCGGAGAAGTACGACACGACGAGCGTCCCGCCGTCGGCCACGTAGGCGGCGAGGTGGTCGCCGGCGGCAGCGGTGAGCAGGTACGACGCGGGGGCGACGACGAGCCGGTACGCCGACAGGTCGGCGGTCGGGTGCACGAGGTCGACCGTCAGCCCGTCGCGCCACAGCCGGTCGTAGTAGGCGAGGACGCGCTCGCGGTGGTCGAGGTCGACGGACGGCCGCCACTCGAGGTCCTGCGCCCAGAACGACTCCCAGTCCCACAGGATCGCGACGTCGGCCCGGACGGTCGAGCCCTGCACCTCGGCGAGGCGGCCGAGGTCGGCCCCGAGGGTGCGCACCTCGCGCCACACGCGGGACGACGTGCCGGCGTGCGGCAGCATCGCGGAGTGGAACTTCTCGGCGCCGCTGCGGGAGGCCCGCCACTGGAAGAACAGGATCGCGTCGGCGCCGCGGCCCAGGTGGCTCAGGGCGTTGCGGGTGGTCTCCCCGGCGCGCTTGGCGACGTTGCGGGGCTGCCAGTTCACGGCGGACGTGGAGTGCTCCATGAGGATCCACGGCTTGCCGCCCGCGAGCGAGCGGGTGAGGTCGGCGGCGAGTGCGAGGTCGACGTGCCCGCGCCGGTCGGCGGCGGTGAGGTAGTGGTCGTTGGAGACGACGTCGACCTCCGCGGCCCAGGCCCACAGGTCGGTGGACGGGCAGTTGGTGGTCATGAAGTTGGTGGTCACGGGCATGTCGGAGTGCGCGCGGATGGCGTCGCGCTCGGCGACGAAGCAGGCGCGCAGCGCGTGGTCGGTGAACCGGGCGAAGTCGAGCCGCTGGGCGGGGTTGACGACGCTGGGGGCGAGCGCGGGGACGTCGACGTGCGCCCACTCGCCGTACCGCTGGCCCCAGAACGTCGTGCCCCACGCGGCGTTGAGCGTGTCGAGGGTGCCGTAGCGGTCCTGCAGCCAGGCGCGGAACGCGGTCGCGGACGTGGGGGAGTAGTCGTCGGAGACGGGGGCGCCGTACTCGTTGTGGACGTGCCACAGGGCGACGGCGGGGTGCCGGCCGTACCGGCGGGCGAGGGCGTCGGCGATCCCGACGGCGGCCGCGCGGTAGGCGGGGTGGGACGGGGACGCCATGCCGCGCGAGCCGAAGCCGAGGACGGTGCCGTCGCGCGTGACGACGCGGGCGTCGGGGTGCGCGGCGAAGAACCAGGCGGGCGGCGACGCGGTGGGGGTGCCGAGGTCGACGCGGATGCCGTTGTCGTGCAGCAGGTCGAGGAGCCGGTCGAGCCAGCCGAAGTCGTGCTCGCCCTCGCGCGGCTCGAGCAGCGCCCAGGAGAAGATCCCGACGGAGACGAGGTTGACGCCGGCCTCGCGCATGAGCCGGACGTCCTCGTGCCAGACCTCTTCGGGCCACTGCTCGGGGTTGTAGTCGCCGCCGTACGCGATGCTGTCGAGCCCGGTCGGCCAGGTGGCGCGCGCGGGCTCGGATGGGGTCTGGAAGGGCATGACGCTCCGTCGAGTCAGGTATGTCCGCTGTGACCGATCACAGACCAGATGGGCTCGGATCGCCCCCTGGGACCGTTCACAACGGATAGGTAACACCAGGGTGACCGTGGTTGACAAGGCTCGGGACGCTCCATCACTGTGAACGCGCACAGGCAAGGCGTCACAGTGGACGCCCGTCCGTCGCGGTGGAGCGGCGGACCCTTGACGAGGAGGTCAGATGCGCCTGCACACAGGTATCCGCGTCGCGGCGGTCGTCGCTGCGACCGCGCTGCTCGCCACCGCGTGCTCTTCGAGCAACGGCGACGACGGCGACACCGGTTCGACGGACGCCTCGGGCGAGAAGGTCGAGCTGACCTTCTGGACCTGGGCGCCCGGCATGGAGGAGGCGGCGGCCGTCTGGAACGAGGCCAACCCCGACATCCAGGTGACCGTCAACAAGCAGGACGGCGGCGACCCGGCCGTCACCAAGCTGCTCACGGCGATCCAGGCAGGCTCCGGCGCCCCGGACCTGTTCCAGACCGAGTACCAGAAGATCCCCACGCTGGTCTCGTCCGACGCGCTCGCCGACATCGCGGACGTCCTCCCCGAGGGCACCCAGGAGCGGTTCGCCGAGGGCACGTGGCAGTCCGTCACGCTCGGCAGCGACGCGGTCTACGGCGTCCCGCAGGACTCCGGCCCCATGCAGTTCTACTACCGCGACGACATCTTCACCGAGCTCGGCCTGGCCGTCCCGACGACGTGGGAGCAGTTCGCCCAGGTCGCCGAGCAGCTGCACACCGCCGACCCGACCAAGTACCTCAGCACGTTCTCCGCGACCGACGCCGGCTGGTTCACCGGCCTCACGCAGCAGGCCGGCGCGTCCTGGTGGGGCATCGACGGCGACTCCTGGAGCGTCGACATCGAGTCCGCCGCCGTGCAGAAGGTCGCCGAGTACTGGGGCGGCCTCGTCGAGAAGGGCGTCATCGACAACAAGCCGATGTACACCCCCGAGTGGAACGCCGCCCTCAACGACGGCACGCAGGTCGGCTGGCTCTCGGCCATCTGGGCGCCCGGCGTCCTGTCGGGCAACGCCGCCGACACCGCCGGCAAGTGGAAGATGGCGCCGATGCCGCAGTGGGAGGAGGGCGACAACGCCACGGGCAACTGGGGCGGCTCGGCCACCTCGGTCACGTCCCAGTCGAAGCACCCCGCCGAGGCCGCGAAGTTCATCGCGTGGCTCAACGCCAGCCAGGAGGGCGTCAACCTGCTCGTCTCCGGTGGCGGCCTGTACCCGGCCGACATCCCGAGCCAGGCCGAGGCGCTCGCCTCCCCGCCGGAGTTCTTCGCCAACCAGCCCGACTTCTACGAGATCGCCGGCGAGACGGCGAAGGGCGTGCAGCCCTTCACCTACGGCCCGAACGTCAACGTCGCGTACTCCGCGTACAACGACGAGTTCGGCAAGGCGGCCGAGGCGAAGCAGGCCTCGCTCTTCCTCGACGCGGTCACGGCCATGCAGGCCACGACGGTCGACGACCTGAAGAACCAGGGCTTCTCCGTCAAGGAGTGACGACGAGCGGCCGCCCGGCACCCCTCCGCCGGGCGGCCGCCCCCGCCCCTGCTCTGCCGCGCGCACCAGCGCCGACGGCACCCGTGTCCGACGTCGCACGCGCTACCGGAAGGACCCTCACGTGACCACCCTCGCCCCGCCCCGCGCGGCCGCGACGCGCGACCGATCCGCGACGCGGCGCCGACGCCGGCGCACCGCGGCACCGTTCGCGTTCCTCGCGCCCGCCCTCACGCTCTTCACGCTGTTCCTCGCGCTCCCCATCGCGTACGCCGTCTACCTGAGCTTCCGCACCGAGGTCGTCAAGGGCCTCGGGCTCGGCTCCGGCGCCCGCCAGGAGGTCTGGGCCGGCTTCGCCAACTACAGCCGCGCGCTCGACGACCCCGAGTTCATCGCGTCCGTCGGCCGCGTCGCGCTCTACGGGATCCTGCTCGTCCCCACGATGCTCGGCCTCGCCCTGCTGTTCGCGCTGCTGCTCGACGCGCGCCGGACGCGGGCCAAGTCGTTCTCCCGGATCGCGATCTTCCTGCCGTACGCGGTGCCCGCGGTCATCGCGTCGCTGCTGTGGGGCTTCCTCTACCTGCCGCGCGTCAGCCCGTTCTACTACGTGTTCGACAAGCTCGGGTGGGACGTGCCCCCGGTCATGTCGCCCGGCCTCGTCGTGTTCGCCATCGCGAACATCGGCCTGTGGGGCGGCGTCGGCTTCAACATGATCATCATCTACACCGCGCTCAAGTCGATCCCGACCGAGCTGTACGAGGCGGCCCGCCTCGACGGTGCCACCGAGCTCTCGATCGCGTGGCGGATCAAGATCCCGATCGTCATGCCGTCGCTCGTCCTCACGTTCCTCTTCTCGATGATCGCGACGCTCCAGGTGTTCGCCGAGCCGATGACGCTGCGGCCCCTGAGCAACACGATCTCCTCGACGTGGAGCCCGCTCATGAAGGTGTACCGCGACGCGTTCACCCGCGGCGACATCTACGCCGCGTCGGCCACCTCGGTCGTGATCGCGCTCGCGACGTTCGCCTTCTCCTACCTGTTCCTGCGCCTCGTGCAGGACGGCCGCGCCTTCTCCCAGGAGTCCCGATGACGACCTACAGCCCCCCGCGCCCGGTCGCCGCCGTCCAGCGGCAGACGCTGCGCCCCGAGCGCACCGAGCGCCCGTCGGTCTTCGGGACCACGATCCTCGTCGTCGGCGCGATCTACTGCCTGCTGCCCGTGCTGTGGGTGCTCGTCGCCTCGTCGAAGTCCGCGAACGAGCTCTTCTCGACGTTCACGTTCCTGCCGTCGACACACCTCGTCGAGAACATCACCGACCTGTCCGCGTACCGCGACGGCCTGTACTGGCGCTGGATGGCGAACACCGCGCTCTACGCCGGCTTCGGCGGCGCGATGTCCGTGCTCATCTCCTCGATGGCCGGCTACGCGCTCGCGAAGTACCAGTTCGTCGGCAAGAAGCTCATCTTCAACTGCATCCTCGCGGGCGTCCTCGTGCCCGGCGTGGTCCTCGCGATCCCGCAGTACCTGCTGCTCGCCGAGGTCAACCTCACCAACACGTACTGGTCGGTGCTGCTGCCCAGCCTCATCAGCCCGTACGGCATCTACCTGTGCCGCATCTACGCGGGCGCGTCCGTCCCCGACGAGCTCCTCGAGGCCGCGCGCACCGACGGTGCGTCCGAGTGGCACACGTTCTCCCGCATCGCCGTGCCGCTCATGGGCCCGGGCCTGGTCACCGTGTTCCTGTTCCAGTTCGTCGGCATCTGGAACAACTTCATGCTGCCGTACATCATGCTCGGCAACGACCGCCTGTTCCCCATCACGGTCGGCCTGAACGGCCTGCTCAACCAGGGTGCGTCGCAGCCCGCGATGTACACGTCCGTCATCACGGGCTCGCTCCTGTCGGTCATCCCGCTCGCCCTGCTCTTCCTCACCCTGCAGCGGTACTGGAAGGTCGACCTCGCCGCCGGTTCGGTCAAGGCCTGATCCGTGGCGCGGCGCATAGAGTTCCGTCCGATGGACGAGACGACGACCTCGAGCCCGGCGCCGCGGCGCCGTCCGACGATCCGTGACGTCGCCGCGGCCGCCGGGGTCTCCCGCGGCACCGTGTCGCGCGTCATCAACGGTGGTCACTGGGTCTCCCCGGAGGCGCTCGCCGCCGTCGAGGAGGCCATCAAGACCACGGGCTACTCGATGAACCAGCACGCCCGGTCCCTCGTGACGGGCCGGTCGAACTCCGTCGCGTTCCTGCTCACCGAGCCGCAGCACCTGCTGTTCGAGGACCCCACGTTCTCGATCCTGCTGCGCGGCGCCGCGCAGGCCCTCGCGGGCCGGTCGATGCCGCTGCTGCTCATGGTCGCCGGCACGCCCGAGGAGCAGAGCCAGGTGCTGTCCTACGTCGGCGCCGGGCACGTCGACGGCGTCCTGCTCATCTCGTCGCACGCGGGCAGCCCCGTCCTCGCCGAGCTGGTCCGCCAGGGCATCCCCACGATCGCCTGTGGCATCCCGCTCGGCTTCGAGGGGCAGCTCGGGTACGTCGCCGCTGACGACCTCGGAGGGGGCCGGCGCATGACCCGGCACCTGCTCGACCGCGGCCGGACCCGGGTCGCGACGATCACCGGCCCGCTCGACACCCCCGGCGGCCGGATGCGCCTCGAGGGCTACCGCGCCGAGCTCGGCGACGCGTACGACGAGACGCTCGTCGCGCACGGCGACTACTCGCGGGCAGGCGGTGCGGCGGCCATGCGGGAGCTGCTCGCCCGTCGCCCCGACGTCGACGGCGTGTTCGTCGCGTCCGACCTCATGGCCGCCGGGGCGATCCAGGTCCTGCGCGAGACCGGGCGCCGCGTCCCCGAGGACGTGTCCGTCGGCGGGTTCGACGACTCGGGCCTCGCCGCGACCCTCGACCCGCCGCTCACCACCCTGCGGCAGCCGTTCGAGCGCATCAGCACCGAGATGGTCCGGCTGCTCCTGGAGGTCGTGGAGGGGGAGGCGCCCGCCGCCATCACCCTCCCGACGTCGCTGGTCGTCCGCGCCAGCACCTGACGTCCCGCCCGCCCGGACCCTCGCCGGTCCGGGCGGGCGGTCGACATCGAGCACGGACCTGCGTCGGGACCGTCGGCGAGTGCCCGCCGCGCTCTCGTCGCGCCCTCGTCGGGCCCACCTCGGGTCTGTGTCGGCCCTGCGTCGGGCCTGCGTCGGGCCTGCGTCGGGCCTGTGTCGGGCACCGTCGGGCTGTCGCGCGGCATTCGTCCCGGTCTGGCCCTAGCCTGGTCCCGACGCGAGGGGGTCACGATGGTGCCTGGCCTGGTGGTGCTGCTCATCGGTCTGCTGCTCTGCTTCTTCGGCATCCGGTCCGTGAACCTGGCGCTCGTCGCGTCGGGGTTCGGGCTCGGGTACCTGGCCGCCGACGCGCTCGACGCGTCCACCGGCACCGCGCTGCTCGTCGGCGCGGGTGCGGCGGTCGTGCTCTGGCTGGTCGTGTCGCTGGTGTTCCGGTTCGCGACGTTCGTCGTCGGCCTCGCCACGGGCGCCGTCATCGGCGCCAAGCTGTGGTCCGCCTTCGGCAACGCCCGGACCAGCGCGGTCCTGGGGTTCATCGTGATCGGCGCGGTCGCCATCGCGTCCGCCACGCTCGCCGAGAAGTACCACCGGCGGGCCCTGCTGTGGCTGACGGTCCTCGGCGGGGCGAGCATCACCCTGACCGGCCTGGCCCTGATGTTCCCGTCGGCGCTCGACCTGCTGCGCCACCCCGACGACGGTGCCGAGCAGGTGGTCCTGGTGGTCGCGTGGGTCGCGCTGGCCGCCGCCGGCTGGGTCGTCCAGCGCCGCCTGTTCCGCAAGCAGCTCGGCCTCCCACCCCGCGAACCGGTCGCCGCCTGACCCCGCCCGCCCGGCATCCCGCCCGCCCGACGTCCCGCCCGCCCGCCGCCTGGGCCTGCGCTCCCCCGAGCGCGCGGTGTGGAAGGTGCGTCCCGCTCGGCGCGACAGACCTTCCACGGGACGCGGCGGCGCGACGGCGGGTCGGCGTCGGACGGGACTGACACACTCGCACGCATGACGGACCAGACCCCGCGCCTGCTGCTGCTCGACTCCGCCTCGCTGTACTTCCGGGCGTTCTTCGGGGTGCCCGACTCGGTGAAGGCGCCCGACGGCACGCCCGTGAACGCGGTGCGCGGGCTGCTCGACATGGTCGCCCGGCTCGTCACCGACCGGCGGCCGACGCGGCTCGTCGCGTGCTGGGACGACGACTGGCGGCCGGCGTTCCGGGTCGAGGCGATCCCGTCGTACAAGGCGCACCGCGTCGCGGTGCCGGTGCCGGGCGGGTCGGACGTCGAGGAGGTGCCGGACCTGCTGACGCCGCAGGTCCCGGTCATCGTCGAGGTGCTGGAGGCGTTCGGCATCGCGCGCGTCGGGGCGCCGGGGTTCGAGGCGGACGACGTCATCGGGACCCTCGTCGCCCGCGAGCGGGCGAAGCCGGCGGGGGAGCGGGCCGCGGTCGACGTCATCACGGGCGACCGGGACCTGTTCCAGCTGGTCGACGACGAGGCGCACGTGCGGGTGCTGTACACGGTGCGCGGGATCAAGGACCTGGAGGTCGTCGACCAGGCGCGGCTCGCCGAGCGGTATGCGGTGTCGAGCGGTGCGGGGTACGCGGACATGGCGGTGCTGCGCGGCGACCCGAGCGACGGCCTGCCGGGGGTCGCGGGCATCGGGGAGAAGACGGCCGCGGCGCTCGTGCACCGGTACGGGTCGCTCGAGGGGATCCTCGCGGCGCGCGACGCCGGTGACGCCGGGCTGACGGCGACGCAGCGGCGGCGGCTCGTCGAGGCGGCGGACTACCTGGCGGTCGCGCCGCGCGTCGTGCGGGTGGCCGACGACGCCCCGGTGGGCGACGTCGACGACGCCCTGCCGCGGGTCGCGGCGGACCCGGAGCGGCTGGTCGCGCTCGCGGAACGGTGGGGTCTGGCGTCGAGCGTGAAGCGGGTGGTGGACGCGCTGGCGTCGGCGGACTGACCTGCGACGTCGCTTCGCGGGGCCGGTCGCGACGCGTGGAGCGGGCGACACGGAGGCGCGCGACGTCCTGGTCACCCGTCCGGGTGATCGCTGAAACCGGGCGTATCAGACATCGGGAGGACCCCTCCTGCTGATCCGTAGTTACCGACCGGTAGCCACGGATCCGCCGGAGACCGCCGGCACCCCGACGGCCCGACGTGGGCCCGCCCCGAAAGGCACCACCATGTCCTCGACCCTGACGCCGTCCGCGCGCCGCGCGGCCGGCACCACCCAGCCCGTCCCCGACAACACCCTCGCCGACGCCCCCCGCACGACGCGCCGTCCCACCCGCACCGCCCGCACCCGGGCGCTCGCGGACACGGCCGTCGACCGCCTGGCCCACGTGCTCACCCGGCACTCGGTCACGGCCCTGCGGGTCGCCCTCGGCCTGGTGTTCCTCGGGTTCGGCGTCCTCAAGTTCTTCCCCGGCGTCAGCCCCGCCGCCGAGCTCGCGCAGCGCACCATCGGCGAGCTCACGTTCGGGCTCGTCGGCCCCGAGGCGGCGCTGCTGCTCACGGCCGTCCTCGAGACCGTCATCGGCCTGACGCTCGTCACGGGCCGGTTCCTCAAGACCGGGCTCGTCCTGCTCGCCGGGGCGCTCGTCGGCATCATGTCGCCGCTCGTGCTCTTCTTCGACGAGCTGTTCCCCGCGGGCGGGCCCACGCTCACCGCGCAGTACGTCCTCAAGGACGTCGTGCTCGCCGCCGCAGCCGCGGTGGTCGCCGCCGTCGCCCTCGGGGCCCGGCTCCGCCTCCCCGGGGAGTGAGCCCGGGCGTCGACGCCGCGGGACCGGGACCGAGCGGTCCGCTCAGTCCCGCACCCAGAGGTTCGGACCCGCCTCGCGCCAGCCCTCGTCGGCTGCCGGGGCGGGTCCGCCGTCTGCGGACACCCACACCCCCTGCGCGGCGACGTTCGCGTCCTCGACCGCCGCGACGCACGCGACCGACGGCAGGGCGCCCGACGGGACCGTCAGCAGGCACAGGTCGCCGGTCGTCCCGACCGCCGCGTAGTGCGCACCCGTCGGCGTCTCGACGAGGAACCGCGTCGACGCCGAGCGGACACCCAGGCCCTCCAGGTCGGACGACGCGACGACGTCGGCGTGCACCTGCTCGCCCGCCAGCACCGCCAGCAGCGTGTGCGCGTCGACGCGCTCGGGAGCAGCGGCCGCACCGTCACCGCGCGCCCACACGAACGCGAACGCGACCATGCCCGCGGCCACGAGCAGCGCGAGCGCGGACAGCCAGCCCCGGTGCCGGTGCCGCGCCACGCCGACCGAGCGGAAGCCAGCGAATGCGTCGCCGAAGAGGTCGACGTCGTCGATCGTCGTCATACGCCTCGCATCGGCGCGCCGGGCCGCGAAGATGAGCCCGTCGCCCGAACGGGCGCCGTCGCACGGCACAATCGACGCTCGTGATCACGGTCAGCACGGACGGCTCCTGCCTGCGCAACCCCGGCGGGGCGATCGGCTGGGCGTGGGCGAACCACGACGGCACCCACGCGAGCGGCGGGTCCGGCTCCGGCACCAATCAGGTCGCGGAGCTCCGGGCCGTCCTGGAGGCGGTCCTCGCGCACCCCGGCGACGAGCCGCTGCGCATCGAGGCCGACTCGCAGTACGCCATCAAGTGCTCGTCGGAGTGGGTGCACGGCTGGAAGCGCAAGGGGTGGCGCACCGCGAGCGGCGGGCCCGTGCAGAACCTCGCGCTCGTGCAGGCCATCGACCGGGCCATCGCCGCGCGCTCCGGTCCCGTCGCGTTCGCCTGGGTCCGCGGGCACCGGGGCGACGTGTTCAACGAGCGGGCCGACGAGCTCGCCGGGATTGCCGCGCGCGAGGCGCGTGACGGCCTGCCGACGGCCCCCGGGCTCTGGACCGGCGAGGCGGCCGAGCCCGTCGCGTCGGCACTCGCGTCAGCACCCGCGTCAGCACCCGCATCCGTGCCCGTCGTGGCGACCGCGGGCCGACCCGCGCGGGCCCGGCGCGCTCAGGTCGCCACGACACAGGTGCTCGACCTCGCGCCGGACGCACCGGCCGCAGCCGGACCGGCGGTCGTCGTCGACACGCTGTTCTGACCCGCCGCCGGCCTGCGCTCGCCCGTCGCAGGCCCGACGCCGACCCGCGGGGCAGCCGCGCGTCCGCCGCCGTCCCGCCGCGCGACGTGCTCGCGCGTCAGGCCTCGGGCTCGCCGCCCGACAGGACCGCCAGCGCGGTCCCCGCGGTCCGGTGCACCTGCACGACGAGCCAGCGCTCGGGCGCCGAGCCCCACTCGCGGCGCACGGCCCCGATCGGGAACAGCACGAGGTCGTGCGTCGGGTGGGCGAGCACCAGCTCGGGCCCGGCCTCGTCGCGGTATGACGCCCACGACAGCCCGGGCACGCGCTGCACGAGCAGGTCGCCGAGCGCGACGCCGAACGCGTTGACGAGCGGCTCGGGGTCGGGACGGTCCTCGGTCGCGAGCCACGTCGCCTGCACGCGGTCGAACAGGTCGCCGACGGCCTGCGGGTCCGCGGAGCCGTCGCACAGCTCCTCGACGAGCCCGCGTTGCTGGGCCGTCCACACGAGCTCGGCCGCGTTGAGCGGCTCGAGCGCACCGGTGGGCGGGACGTCGACCTGCTCGGCACCGGCCGGTCCGTGCGGCGTGGGGACGACGGACCCGTCCGTGGACCTCGGGGTACGGCGGAACAGCGGCATGTGTCACTGATCGACGCGTCGCACCCAGGACTTGACGTGCGTCGGGGGCGCTTCCCCCGACCGGACGACGTGAGCCGTGCCGGCCGGGGGAGCGCCCCCGAGGGTGGAACCGCAGGTCAGGGCCGCGTGAGCGGCCCGGCCGACGTCAGGACCGCGTCACGGTGAGGCTGTGCGCGGTCGCCGTGGGCAGGTACCCCTTGTCGCCGCCGTACAGCGCGGTGACGTAGCCGCCGGCCTTCACGGCGGGCAGCGTGACGGTCGCGGAGCCGTCGACCAGCGCGACGGTCTTCACCGTCGTGAGGTTGAGCAGCACCGTGACCTTGCCGGTGGGCGCCGGGGCGCCCGCCGCACCGCTGACCGTGACGGTGACCGTCGGAGTCGAGCCCTTGACGACGGTCCACGACTCGGTGGACAGCGCCGCCTTCGCGACCGCCGGCGTCACCCGGTACGAGCGCTGCGACTTCGACGTGTCGACGTCCGCGCTGCCCGTGTAGACGGCGGTGAGCTGGTGGCTCCCGACGGCCAGGTCCTGCGGCAGGGCGACGGTCGCCGTGCCGACGAGCCCGGTGACGGCGAGCGTGCCCGTCCCGAGGACCTTGCTGCCCTCCCGGACCTCGACGGTGCCGGCGGGCGCCGCCGTCGACCCGGTGACGGTGACGGTCGCGGTCACCGCGGTGCCGAACGGCCCCGAGTTGCGCGACAGCGCGATCGCGGTGGACGACCCGGACTTCTTGAGGTCGACGGTGACGACCGGCGAGGTCGACGCCGCGAACAGCGCGCTGTCGGGCGTGAAGACCGCCGTGAGCGCGTGCGACCCGGCACCGAGGCGCACCTTCGCGGTGGCCTTGCCGCCGGTCACGGCGCCGGTCGCGACCTCCGTCTCGCCGTCGAGGAACCGGACGGTGCCGGTGGCCTCCGCGGGGGCGACGGTCGCCGTGAGCGTGAGCTCCTGGCCGGCCTTCGACGCACCACTGGCCTTGAGGGTCGTGGTGGTCGCCGTCGGCTCCGGCACCGTCACGTCGACGACCTGCGCACGGGACGCGGCGTCGGCGTTGAGGTGCTGCAGCACGAGCAGCTTGCCGGAGGTGGCACCGGCGGACCGGTGCACCGGGATGGCGGTGTCACCCGTGCCGAGCGTGGAGAAGGACCCGGCGATGTCGTTCTCGAACCAGAACGGCGGGGCGAACGGGTCGATCGTGAACGGGTCGGCCTCGTCGGCGACCGGCGGGGTGACCGCGTAGTCCGGCGAGTTGGTCCACGCCGTGATCGTCGGCGTCGTGCCCGGGGTGAGCTCGAGCGCCGCGAGGGTCACGGGAGCGACGAGGACGTTGCTGTCGAACACGCCCGCCTCGACGTCGCCCCAGAACCCGTTGACCGGCCACTGGTCGACCAGGTCGCCCGAGTCGAAGTCGTACGTGTTCGCGAGCGTGATGTCGGTGTCCGGCACCTTCTGCACCGCGGTCTGGAACTCGGGGGTCCCGTCGCCGTTGGTGTCGATGTCGAACACGGGCACCCAGTTCAGGCCCAGGCTGGCCCACTCGCCGTCGGTCGCGAGACCGAGCCCGAGCACGCCCTCGGCGGCGGGGTCGCCACCGGCGGCCGCGACCTCGGGAGCGGTGGACGCCCAGCCGACGTACCGGATGTCGGACGCGGCGAGCGTCGACTCCGACGTGACGACACCGGTCGGGGTCGCGTCACGCCGCGCGTCGGTCGCACCGAGGACCAGCGGCGTCGTGAGGGAGTACCAGCCACCCTCGGCGACACCCCGGCCGTCGAGCTCCAGCGCGGCGGTCTCGGCCGCCGGGTCGGCGAACGCCACCGGCTTCGCGGTGAGGTCGCTGACCAGACGCGGCGCGGCCTGCACCGGGACGCGCAGCTCCTGCGACCCGGAGGTCAGGACGAGCCGTCCGGAGACCTCGGAGACGTACTCGCGCGGCACGCCTGCCGTGACGGCCTCGGACGTCGGGTCGAGGTCGCGCGACAGCCCCGCCGGGTCGGCCGTGAGCGTCAGGGTGACGATCGCCTGACCGCCCGCGGGCAGCGTGAACGACGCGGGCGACGCGGTGATGGACGCGTCCCCGGTCGTCGTGGCCGTGGTCACCGACGTGCTGTACCGGGCGCTCGCGGAGCCGAGGTTCTTCACCGTGACCGTCTTCTTCTGCACGACGGTCTCGGCACCGACCTCGACGACCCCGAACGACACGGACGTCTGCTTCGGGTCCTGCGTGTTGTAGGCGATGACGTTCGTGCCGACGGCCTGGACGGCGTCGACGCGGCCCGAGCCGACGCGGCGCGGCCCGTAGGCGTCGCCCGTCTGCTGCTGCCCGGTCCACACGTCGTGCGTCGCCGTGTTGACGACGGCCGCCTTGACCTGCGTGGCGTCCCACGAGGGGTGCGCGCTGCGGACGAGCGCCGCGATGCCCGCGACGTGCGGCGAGGCCATCGAGGTGCCGGACAGGGAGTGCGGCTCGTTGCCGGTGCCGGACGCCGCCGAGAAGATCAGCGTGCCGGGTGCGGCGACGTCGGGCTTCGCGTGCCCGAGCGAGCCGTGCTCGCCACGCGACGAGCCCGGGTTGAGCGCGTCGCCCGCGAGGTCCGCGACGACCGCGCCGGCGAGCGACGGTCCGATGTGGACGCTGAGCGTCCCGGCCGTGATCTCCGGCAGCAGCGCGTCGGTCGCGGACGCGGTGAGCTGCGCACCCGGGATGGCGGCGTTGCCGGAGATGCCCGCGGCGAACACGGTCTGCTCGGTGGGCAGCAGCACGCCGACCGCACCGGCGGCCTGCGCGTTGCCGAACCGGGCGACGGAGCCGCAGCGGCGGGTGGCGTCGTCGTCGTCCCACCACAGGTAGGCGATCTTGCCGGCGACCGCGGCCGCCTGGGCCGGGGTGAACGGCTGGCAGCCGTCGAACGTCGCGGCGACGAACCCGACCGGGGCGGTCACGTCGGCGCCGGCGTAGGCGACGGAGTTCTGCCCGGCGTGCAGGCCGAGGAGCGAGGCGTCGGACGCCGCGGTGACCTCGATGCCGTCGTACGTCTGCGGCGCGCCGACCGAGTTCGCGACGGTGAGCGCACCCGCGGCGTTGCCCGGGGAGCCGCCGATGTCGGTGATGTCGCCCGCGTTGCCCGCGGAGTTCACGACGACCGTGCCGAGCGCGACGAGCGCGTCGACGATGAGCGTGTCGGGGTCGTCGGCGGGGGCGCCGTCGGAGCCGAGCGACATGTTGACGACGTCGAGCCGGTCGCCGAAGTCGCCGTCGCCGTTCGGGTCGGCCGCGCGGTCGAGCGCGAGCGACGTCAGCTCGGTGGAGCCGCCGATGTCGCCGAAGACCTTGAACGCGTACAGGCCCGCCTCGGGCGCGGTGCCCGGGCCGACCTGCCAGTCCGCGACGGACGTCAGGCCGGAGTAGTCGCCCTCGAACGTCGTGCCGTCGGGCACGACGCCGTAGCCGGCGGCGGTGCCCGCGACGTGCGTCCCGTGGCCGACGTTGTCCGAGGTGTAGAGCGAGTCGATCGGGTTGTCGTCGGGCGTCGGGAACGGCTGCGAGCCGGGCAGCGGGTCGCTGCTGGGGTCGTACAGCGGCCCGGCGAAGTCGTACCCGCCGAGGAACTTCTCGGGGTCGAACGAGCCCGCCGGCACCGGCTGCGACCCGTCCTCGCCGTACGCGGCCTCGTAGCCCTCGACCGTGCCGGGGCCGCCGAAGTCGGCGTGCGTGTAGTCGAGGCCGGTGTCGATGACGCCGACGCGCACGCCCTCGCCGGTCTGGCCGGTGTTCTGCCAGGCCTCCAGCGCGCGCGTGAACTCGACCTGGTGCGCGTTGTCGACGGTCTTGCGCGCGACGCGGTACAGCGCCACGACGTCGGGGCTCGCGGCGAGCTCGCGGATCTGCGCGGCGTCGCCCGTGACGAGCGTGCCCGCGACGAGGTTGGTGAGCGTCGCGATGCGCTGCGGCGCCGCGGCCTTCGCGGACCGGGCCGACTGCTCCTGCGGGACGACGTCCTGCGCGAGCTCCTCGGTCTCGGCGGCCTGCGCCTGCACCTGGGCGGGGGTGCCGCCCTCGGCGACGACGTCGGCGCCGGACTTCGCGTCGAGCTGGACGAAGGCGGTCACCCGACCCTCGGCCTGCTGCAGGTCGAGGCTGACCCGGCCGGAGGCGCGGGCGTCGAGACGGTCCGGGTCGCCCGCGACCGGGGTGTCCGGTGGTGGCGCCGCCGCCGCGGCCTGCGCGCCGAGGACGGCGGTGCCGAGGGTGACGGACAGGGCGGTGATCGCGGCGAGCAACGGACGACGTGACATGGGCACATCCCTGGTTCGAGAGGACCGACGCGCGCCCGGCCGCGACGCGCCTCCTGCGTCGGCGATACCGGGTGCCTCGTGCACGTTACTGACCAGTCACGAGATTCGTCACCCCTGTGCATGCCTGTCGTGTTGGTCGGTTTTCCCGACCGGACCCGCGGCGGCCGCCGGTGACCGGGTCAGCGCAGGGGGACGAACGTGTACGAGCCGTGCGTGCTGACCTCGACGTGGGCGCCGTGGCGCTCGACGAGCAGCATGGTCGAGCGCACCGGGATGACCATGCGTCCGCCGTCGGCGACCTGGTCGACGAGGGCCTGCGGGAGCTCGCGCGGTGCGGCGGACACCAGCACGCGGTCCCACCCGCCGGGGACGACCCGGCCCAGGACGCCGGGCTGCGCCTGCTCGACGACCGCCCACGGCATCTCCCACGCGGCGACGTTGAGGCCGCCCCACGCGGCGAGGCGGGCGTCGAGCTCGAGACCGAGCACCTGGCCGGTCGGCCCGACCAGCCGGGCGAGCAGCGCGGTCGTCCAGCCGGAACCGCTGCCGACGTCGAGGACGCGCGCGCCGACGGGCACCTGGAGCAGGCGCAGCATCGCGGCGACGGTGCTGGGCTGCGAGCTCGTCTGGCCGTGCCACAGGGGGAGGGGGTGGTCCTCGCCGGCGCGGGCGCGCTGCTCGGGCGGGAGGAAGTGGGCGCGCGCGAGCGTGCGCATGGCCTCGTCGACGTCGTCGGCGCGGGCGGGGTCGGGTCCGACGCCCATCTGCCGAGCCTACGGCGCGGCGGTCAGCCGAGGGGAGGTGCTCCGGCGGCGACGACCGGGATCTGGCCGGTGAACGTGGCGACGGCGGGGACCTGGCCGGTGACCGTGGCGACGACCGGGATCTGGCCGGTGAGCGCGACGACGGGGATCTGGCCCGTCAGCGCGGCGACGACGGGGATCTGACCGGTGAGCGGTCCGGTGCGGGCGACGTCGGCCGCGGCGGGTGCGGGCGTGAACGCGCGCTTGCGTCCGGGGCGGCCGGGGGTGCGGCGCTGCTCGATGCCGTCGAGGGTGGTCGCGCGCCACACGGCGCCGCCGTTGAGCCGCCCGTCGGGGGGCGGCAGCCACGGCACCTTGCGGGACAGCCACACGCGGATGGTGGAGTGCTCGACGCCGAGCCGCGCGGCCAGGCGGCCGATGTCGTAGAGGTCGTCGAGGCCACCCGTGGCGGGGGTCGGGGCAGGGGCGTCGGCGGGCACGCGGGAAGCCTACGGGACGCGAGGGCCCCCAACTGTCGCGCTTGCGTGACGAATGCCACACCACCAATCTTCGGCCGGTCGCGCATGTCCGAAACGCCCGAAATGGCATTTCGGCGCGCCCCTGACCAGGGGGAACGCGCTTCCCCTCGGCAAGCCTGTGAATTCTGTGACGATGCCGTGACGGGATCGGCACACGATCCCCGCCTCAAGTGTCATGAGCGACCGTCCGACTCACTTAACGTGAAACGCGTGAGTGACAGATTGCCGATCCCGGCGCGTCGGTCGCGGGGCGGCAAGCACGTCGCGCCGCGCACCGCCGCCACCCCCGTCGTCCCGTCCGCCACCCCCGCGCCCACCGGCGCCACCGACCCCGCGCCCACCGGCGCGACCCGCAGCACCACCGACCGTTCGCGTCGCGCCGCACACTCGGCCGCGACCCCGGTGGTCACGCTCTCGCACGCCTCGTCGACCGCCTCGGCGACCGCCCCGGCGCCGACCGCCGCGGTCCCCACCGACACCGTCGCGACGCGCGCCGTCCTGCACCGCGGCACCCAGCACCGTCTGCACCTGCTGCCCCGCGGGGGCGGCCTCGGTGCCCGGCTCGCGCAGGGTGCCGTCGTCGCGGTGCTCGCGCTCGCCCTGGGCGGCACCGTGACCGCCGCCGCCTCGGCGCGCGCCGAGCAGACGCAGGCCGCGGCGACCGCCGCCGAGGCCGCCGCCACCGCACGCGCCGATGTCGCGGACGCCGTCGGGATCGCCGACGACGTCATCGAGGTCAGCACCGCCGCGCAGACCGAGGGCGAGCAGGCCGCCGTCGACGTGACCCGCCTCGCCGCGCTCGAGACCGCCACCGCGCACCTCGAGGCCCTCGTCGACGCGCTCGACGACCCGGCCGAGGCGCGCGACTCCGCCGCCGCGTCCCGCTCGGTCACGCGCGACGACGCCGACCCGTCGTCCGTCGACGCGGGCACGTCCGTCGACGCCCCCGCCGCCGGCGGGACCTCGGGGACGCCCGCGACCGGCACCGACCCGGCGACGGGGACGACGGCCGGCACGGCCACCCCGGCACCCGACGCCGCGGCCCCCACCGCGACGCCGACGGCCCCGGCCGTCACCGCCGCCGACGCGACGCCGACGACCGTCCGCAGCGCCGCCGCCGAGGTGTCCGCCCTCGCGGAGGAGGTCCGCACGTCCGCCGAGGCGAACCGCACCGCCGCCGCGGCCGCCGCCGCGCAGGCCGAGGCCGACGCCGCCGCCGCCGCGGAGGCCGCCCGGGTCGCCGCCGAGCAGGCCGCCCAGCGCGCCGCGTGGAAGGCGTCCCTCCTCGGGTACGCCAACGGCAAGATCCCCGCGTCGGCGCTGTGCGGGGTGTCGTTCGACGCCTCCGTCCAGCTCCGCTGCGACGCCGCCGAGTCGCTCGAGCAGCTCAACACCGCCTACGTCGCCGCGTTCGGCACGAACATGACGATCTCCGACTCGTACCGCTCGTACGCGGGGCAGGTCGCGTGCCGCCGGACCAAGGGCTGGCTGTGCGCCGCGCCCGGCACGTCGAACCACGGCACGGGCGTCGCGATCGACTTCGGCGGCGGCATCGAGTCGTTCGGCACCAAGCAGTTCGCGTGGATGAAGGCGAACGCCGGGCAGTTCTCCTGGGAGCACCCGTCCTGGGCGGAGCGCGGCGGCAGCAAGCCCGAGGCGTGGCACTGGGAGTACGTCGGCTGACGTCCCCCCTCCCGGTGCCCCTCGGCGCCCGCCCAGGCTCCCTCCGGCCTCGGCACCCGACGGCCCGGTCGCTCCCCCGACCGGGCCGTCGTCGTCCCACCGGGCGAAGCCCGGGGCGGTCGGCGGCCGACGACGCCCCGCGGGTCGACCGCCCGTCGTACCGCCGCGACGTGCCCCCGCGCCCTACGATCGGGCGCATGAGCACCTCGGCCCAGCCCGGCCGGACGTGGCCGCTCGTCGGGCGGACCGCGGAGCTCGACGACCTCGACGCGCTGCTCGCGTCGACCGCCGGGGGCGAGGGCGGCACGGTCCTCGTCGAGGGCGAGGCCGGGATCGGCCGCACGGGGCTCGTCGAGGCCCTGACGTCGAGCGCGCACCTGCTGAGCCTCGAGCTGCGGGCGGCCCGCGCCACGCCCGACCGGCCGGCGCCGTTCGCGCTGCTCGCCGACGCGCTGCTCGTGCACCCGCCCGGCGTCGCGCGCGGACCCGTCGAGACCGAGCTGCTGGACCTGCTCGACGCGCTGCACGCCGACGGCCGGTCCGTGCCCGCCGCGGGTGCGTCGACCGCGCAGCGACACCACCGCGCCGCCGAGCTGTTCGCGGCCCTGCTGCGCCGCCGCGGCGACTCCAGCCCGTGGGTGCTCGTGCTGGAGGACGTGCACGACGCCGACGCCGCCTCGCTGGGCGTGCTGCACGACCTGGCGCACGAGGGGGACGTCCCGCGCGCGCTCGTCGTGCTGACGATGCGGCCGGTGCCGTCCCGGGCCGTCCTGTCGACGGTCGTCGACGCGTGGGTGCGGGCCGGCGCCCGCTACCTCGAGCTGCGGCCCCTCGGACCGCTCGCGACCGTCGAGCTGGCCGAGCGGCTCGTCGGCGGGTCGGTCGGGCCCGCGCTGCGGGGCACGCTCGCGACGACCGGCGGCAACCCGCGCCTGGTCACCGACGTGGTCCGCACGGCGCGCTCGGCGGGTGCGCTGGAGGCGCGCGACGGCGTGGTCGACGTGCAGGGCGCGGCGTGGCTGCCGGCGCTCGACGCGCTCGTGCGCAGCCGCCTGGAGTACCTCGACGAGGACGTCGTCGACCTGCTCGCGCACGCGTCGGTGCTGGGCACGTCGTTCGTCGTGACGGACCTCGCGGTGCTCAGCGGCTGCCCCGTGCCGGACTGCTGGCGGACGCTGCGGGTCGCGCTCGCGGCGGGCGTCGTGCACGCGCGCGCCGACCGGCTCGTGTTCCGCCACGACCTGGTGCGCGGTGCCCTGTACTCGGGGCTCGACGAGCGTCGCCGCCGGACCATGCACGCACGCGCCGCGTGGACGCTGCAGGAGGCGGGCGCACCGACGCAGATCGTCGCCGGGCACCTCGAACGCGCGCGCTGACGACGGTCCTCCTAGCGTGGGACGCGGCCGCGCCGCACCGGCGGGGTCGACGACCACACCGAGGGAGACCGGTATGCCCACGCGCACCGCACGCACCGCCTGGAACGGCACGCTCAACGAGGGCGGTGGCCAGGTCGAGCTGACCAGCTCGGGCGTCGGCACGTACGACGTGTCGTTCCCGAAGCGGGCCGCCGAGGACGCCGGCGGGACGACCAGCCCGGAGGAGCTCATCGCGGCGGCGCACTCGTCGTGCTTCGCGATGCAGCTCTCCGCGGTGATCGCCGAGGCCGGTGGCACGCCGGTCGCGCTGCAGGTCACGGCGGACGTCACGCTGCGTCCCGACCCGGCGGGCGGCTTCCGCATCTCCGGCATCGCCCTGACGGTCCGCGGCGAGGTCGAGGGGCTGGACGAGGCCGGGTTCGCGCAGGCGGCGGAGACGGCCAAGGCGACGTGCCCGGTGAGCAAGGCGCTGACCGGCACGGAGATCACCCTGGACGCGGCCCTCGACTGACGGGTGCACCCGGGCGGCGTCCAGCCTGCGGGGCGGCGCCCGGGGTCCCGGGTCGGCGGTGCGACACTGCACCCGTGGCTGCCCCGACCGACACCGCCGTGCGTACCGACGACGTCGTGCACGCCCTGCGGTCCGCGCTGCACGGCGTGGTCGACGACTCGTCCCGCCGCCGCGCGGAGTACTCGACCGACGCGTCGAACTACCGCGTCGTGCCGCAGGTCGTCGCGTTCCCGCGGGACGTCGACGACGTCCTCGCCGCAGCGGAGGTCTCCCGGACCCTCGGCGTCCCGCTGACGTCGCGCGGCGGCGGCACGTCGGTCGCGGGCAACGCGGTCGGCACGGGGATCGTCCTCGACTTCTCCCGGCACGTGAACCGGGTCCTCGACCTCGACCCGGAGGCCCGCACCGCGCGCGTCGAGCCGGGCGTCGTCATGGCCGCCGTCCAGAAGGCCGCCGCACCGCACGGCCTGCGGTTCGGCCCCGACCCGTCGACGTGGACCCGCGCGACGCTCGGCGGGATGATCGGCAACAACGCGTGCGGTCCCCGGGCCGTCGCGTACGGGCGGACCGCCGACAACGTGCTGGCCCTCGACGTGCTCGACGGGACGGGCCGCCGCTTCGACGCCCGCAGCGGTGCGGGCGCGCTCGACGCCGTCCCCGGCCTCGACGCCCTGGTGCGCGGCCACCTCGACGTCATCCGCACCGAGCTCGGCCGGTTCGGCCGGCAGGTGTCGGGCTACTCGCTGGAGCACCTGCTGCCCGAGAAGGGCACGGACCTCGCGAAGGCGCTGGTCGGCACCGAGGGCACGGTCGGGACGCTGCTCGGCGCGACGGTCCGACTGGTGCCGATCGCCGCCGCGCCCGTCCTCGTCGTGCTCGGCTACCCCGACATGCCGACGGCCGCCGACGCGGTGCCCGCGCTGCTCGCGCACAGCCCGCTGGCGATCGAGGGCATGGACTCGCGGCTCATCGACGTCGTGAGGCGCGTCAAGGGCGCCGCGGCCGTGCCCGACCTGCCGCCCGGCGCGGGCTGGCTCATGGTCGAGGTCGGCGGCGACACGCTCGACGAGGCGCTGGGCCGGGCGCGCGCGCTCGCGGCCGACGCGGGCACGGACGCGGTCGGCCTGTTCCCGCCCGGTCCGGAGGCCGTCGCGATGTGGCGGATCCGGGAGGACGGCGCGGGCCTCGGCGGTCGCACCCCGTCGGGCGAGCAGGCGTGGCCGGGCTTCGAGGACTCCGCGGTGCCGCCCGAGCGGCTCGGCGCGTACCTGCGCGAGCTCGAGGCGCTCATGGCGTCGCACGGCGTCGACGGCCTCGCGTACGGGCACTTCGGCGACGGCTGCGTGCACCTGCGGCTCGACGTCCCGATGGAGCGCTCGGGCGACCCGCTGCGCGCGTTCATGACGGACGCCGCGCACCTCGTCGCGTCGCACGGAGGCTCGCTGTCCGGCGAGCACGGGGACGGCCGGGCCCGCTCGGAGCTGCTGCCCGTCATGTACTCGGACCGGGCGATCGACCTGTTCGGCGCGTTCAAGGACCTGCTCGACCCGCGCGACCTGCTCAACCCGGGCGTCCTCGTGCGGCCCCGCCCCCTGGACGCGGACCTGCGTCGCCCGGCCGCGACGTCCCTGCTCGCGGGCAGCGGCTTCTCCTTCGCGCACGACGCGGGCGACTTCACGACCGCCGTGCACCGCTGCGTCGGCGTCGGCAAGTGCCGCGCGGACGGCCGCGCCACCGGCTCGTTCATGTGCCCGTCGTACCAGGCGACCAAGGACGAGAAGGACTCCACGCGCGGCCGCGCGCGCGTGCTGCAGGAGATGGCGAACGGCACGCTCGTCGAGCGCGGCTGGTCGTCGCCCGAGGTGCACGAGGCCCTCGACCTGTGCCTGTCGTGCAAGGCGTGCTCGTCGGACTGCCCGGCGGGCGTCGACATGGCGCAGTACAAGTCGGAGGTCCTGCACCGCACGTACGCGGGGCGGCTGCGGCCGGTCAACCACTACGCGCTCGGCTGGCTGCCGCGCTGGGCCCGGCTCGTCACGGCCGTCCCGGGGGTGTCGGCGCTGGTCAACGCCGTCCTGGGCGTCCGGCCGGTCGCGAAGGCCGTGCTCGCCGCGGGCGGCATGGACACGCGCCGGAAGATGGTCACGTTCGCGCGCACGCCCTTCCGGGCGTGGGCCCGGCACGGCGCGGGCGGCGCGGTCACGGTCACCTCGGGCGGGGCGTGGAAGGCACGGGAGACGACGGAGGACGGGCGCCCCGGTGCCGCGCCGCGCAGCGACGGGGGCACGGACGCCACCACGACCGCCGCACGCCCCCCGGTGCTGCTGTGGGTCGACTCGTTCAGCGACACGCTGTCGCCGTCCGTCGCGCACGCCGCCGTGACCGTCCTGCGCAGCGCCGGGTACGAGGTCCTCGTCCCCGAGCACGACGCGTGCTGCGGCCTGACGTGGATCAGCACCGGCCAGCTCGACGGCGCCCGCAAGCAGCTCACGCACCTGCTCGAGGTGCTCGGCCCGTTCGCCGTCAACGGCGTCCCGATCGTCGGCCTGGAGCCGTCGTGCACCGCCGTCCTGCGCAGCGACCTGCGCGACCTGCTGCCCGACGACCCGCGCGCCGTGGCGGTCGCCCGCGAGACCCGCACGCTCGCCGAGCTGCTCACCGCGCCCGCCCCGATCGGCCCCGGCGACCGCTGGTCGGTGCCCGACCTGTCGGACGTCACGGCCGTCGTCCAGCCGCACTGCCACCACCACTCCGTCATGACGTGGACCCCCGACCGTCGCCTGCTCACCGACGCGGGCGCGCAGTTCTCGGCGCTCGCGGGCTGCTGCGGCCTGGCCGGGAACTTCGGCATGGAGAAGGGTCACTACGACGTGTCGGTCGCGGTCGCGGAGACGTCCCTGCTGCCCGCGCTGCGCGACGCCGCGCCCGGCGACGTCTTCCTCGCCGACGGGTACTCGTGCCGGACGCAGGCCGACCAGCTCGCTGGCGTCCGCGGCCTGCACCTCGCGGAGCTGCTCGCGTCGCGCGTGTGACCGTCGCGCGTGCGAGCGTCGGGCGGGCCGGTCAGGGCGACGCGCGCACGTCCGCGACGGTGTAGCACTCCTCGTCGTCGGCCGTGTCGCGTCGCGGGTCGAACGTCACCGACGTCGGCACGCCCGTGACCGCGTCGAACGTGACCTCGGCGACGTCGTCGGCGTCGTCCCGCGCGATCCGGTCGAGCAGGCCGCCGACGGTCGGGACGAGCCGCGTGAGGTCCTGCCCCATGCGCGCGATGCGCACCCCGACGTCGTCGAGGCCGGTGACGTCGGTGACGTCGCCGTGCACGACCGTGACCCGGTAGGTCCCGAGCAGCAGCCGCTCCCCGCAGGACGACGTCAGCGTGAACGCGTAGGCGTCGAGCAGGTCGCCCGCGTCCCAGCGGGCCGACGCCTCGACCGCCTCGGGCGCCTGGCCGGACCGCCCGCACCCCGGCAGCACGGTGGCGACGAGCACGCCGACGGCGGCCGCCGCGAGCCGCGTCGTGAGCACGGGGCGAGCGTACGACCGGCGGTCGCGGGTGGACACGAGCCACGCGCACGACCAGGGTGGGCCGCATGCTCGTCGCCTTCTCCGTCGCCCCGCTCGGTACGGGCGAGTCCGTGACCCAGGCCGTCGCCGACGCGGTGCGCGTCGTCCGCGAGTCGGGCCTGCCGAACCGCACCGACGCGATGTTCACGACCGTCGAAGGGGAGTGGGACGAGGTGATGGACGTCGTCAAGCGCGCGACCGCCGCCGCGGGCCGGCACGGCGGGCGCGTGAGCCTCGTCCTCAAGGCCGACATCCGGCCGGGGCACTCCGGCGAGCTCACCGGCAAGGTGTACCGCGTGGAGGCCGCGCTCGCGCACGACTGACCTGGTCCGGCCCGGGACGGACCGGACGAGCGCCCACCACTCGGACGGGTGACGAAGGACGCACCGCACCAAACCGGGCGGGCCGGGCGGAATCCTGCCGCACCACCCGTTCGACGGGCTGACGCACCACGGATGCTGTGGGACAGTGTGGACGCACGCACATCCGGTCGGGGGTGGGCGTGCGACCAACGGGGTGAGCGGCCGCCACCGCCTGCCCAGGAAGGCCGGACCGCGATGCCCATCTTCGAGCTCGACGAGGGGCGCCCGCGCCTCGTCCAGCCGATGCAGCCCCTGGCGGGGTCCTTCGCGCAGGAGTGCTCCGCGGTCCTCACCCACCATCTCAGCGCCGTCGCCGGCGAACCGCTCTTCGCGGTCCGCTGGCGCGCGAGCGCACCCGACCACGCCGACCTGCCCGAGCTGCTGGCCCTCGACGCGACCGGCCGACCCGTCGTCGTCGAGGTCGTCCAGGTCGTCGACGACGACGCGGTCGTCGCGGCCCTGCGGCACGCCGGTGCGGCGGGTCGCCTCACGACGACCGACCTGGCCCGGGCCTACCACGCGGACCCCAGCCGGTTCGGTGTCGACTACGCGGCGTTCCGCGAGCAGGTCGCGTCCGGGACGGCCGCGAGCCGCCGCGAGGGCGTGCGGCTCGTCGTGCTCTGCTCCGAGGTCGCCGCCGAGGCGTCCGACACCCTCGGCTTCCTGCGCGGTCCCGGCCGGCACGTCGACGTCCTGCAGGTCGGCGTCGTGCGCGGCGTCGACGACAGCCGCCTCATCGACGTGTCGCCGCTCGCGACGCACGAGGGTGCCCGCCGGCCCGTCGAGCCGACCGCGCTGCGCCTGGTCCGGTCCAGCGAGGCGTTCGCGACCGCGATGGCGTACGAGGCGGAGCGCACGACCCCGGGCCGCCGCCCGATGACGGGCGAGCTGCGTGCGGTCACCCCGCCGCCGCGCCCGACGCCGCCCGCGCCGACGCCCATCGCCCGCCGCACCACGGTGACCGAGCCGACGCCGCTGCCGTTCGGCCCGGCGCGCGAGACCAAGGGCGACACCCCGAAGGACGGCCGCGCACCCGGCACGTCGGGCCGCACGAACGGTGCCCCGACGAACCTCGTCAACCCGCCCACGCAGGCCACGCCCGCGACCACGACGACCGCTCCGGCACCGGTCACGCTCACGCCCATCTACGGCCTGCGCACGGCCGCCGAGCAGCAGCTGCGGCCGCGGACCGCCGCCGAGCCGCCGCAGGTCGCCGGCCCGCGACCGTTCATCCCCGTGTCGGACACGCCCGGCGCGACCGCCACGCCCGACCGTCGTCTGCCCACGACGGCCCCGACGACGGCCACACGCGACGCGGCGCTGGCCGGGGCCACCCGTCCGGTCGACACCGAGGCGCCGGCCGACACCGACGCGCCCGCCGACCTCGACGCCCCGACCCGCAGCACCGCGACCGGCGCGAGCGACCTCGGCGCCCCGACCGGCCTGGCGGGCCTGCGCGACCTTCTCGACGCGACCGGCGCCCCCACCGGGGTCGTCCCCGGCGGACCCGGCGGACCGACGCGTCCCGCCCCGGCGCCCTACCGGATCGACGTGGCCCGGGAGAAGGACGCCGTGACGGCGCCGACGAGCGTGCTCGACCCGGTCGCCCGCGACGAGGCGCTGCGCGACGTGCCGCCCGCGGCCGACGAGCCCCACCCGGAGCTCGCGACTCTCGCGAAGCGCCGCCGCGCCGTGACGACTCTCGTCTGGGTCCGCGAGCGGCGCGGTCAGCGGTTCGAGGCGCTGCTGCGGTCCGACGGCTTCGTCGAGCTGCCCGACGGCACCGTGCACGCCGACCCGGACGCCGCGGCGGCCGAGGTCATCGGCGCGGAGCACGCGGTCGACGGCTGGCGCGCGTGGCGGCTCGGCGACGGCGGCCCGACCCTCGCGGAGGCGACGGGCGTCGAGCGGTCCTGACGCTCGCGCGTCCGGGCCCTCGCCGTCCTGACGCGCGCGGGCCCGGGCCTCCGCGGTCCTGACCTGGGGTTCCCGGCCTCGGCCGTCCTGACCTGCGCGGTCAGCCCCAGCCGTACGCGGCCGTCCAGCGGTCGAGCTCGGCGTAGAACCGCGCGCGGACCGGGTGCGGCGACAGCGTGAGGTCGTGCAGGCCACCGGTGACGCGCACGACGGTGACGAGCGGGCCGAGCTGCACGGCCCGGCGGGCGAGCAGCTCGACGTCGAGCACGACGTCGGCGGCCCGCATGTCCTCGCTCCAGCGCGGGCTGATGACGGTCCGCGCGGACGCGAGCATGAGGATCGGCACGCTCACGTGCAGGCCGCGGGCGACGGTCGCGTGCCCCGCCATGACGGCGCGCAGCCACCCGGCCCGGACGGGGAACGACGGCACCGGGCGCCACGTCCGGTCGTACGTCCACTCGCCGCCCGTGTCGGACGACAGCGTGCGCGCGTAGTAGCCGGGGTCGATGTTCGGCAGCGGCGCCTTCGGCTGGAAGCGCGCGAGCTGGGCGATGGCCGGACCGCTCACGTGCCGCAGCACGGACGACCCCTGGAGCTCGAGCCACGGGCTGTTGAGGACGAGGCCGTGCAGCTCGCCGGGGTGCCGGTCGGCCCACAGGGCGGCGACCAGCCCTCCCGTCGAGTGGCCCATGACCATGACGCGCCCGTAGAGGCCCAGGTCGGCGCGCACGACCTCGAGCGCCGCCTCGAGCTCCTCGTCGTACGTGCCGAGGTCGTCGACGTACCCGGGGGTCTGCCACGGGCGCAGGCTGCGGCCGTACTTGCGCAGGTCGAGCGCGTAGAACGCGGCGCCGCGCGCGTGCCAGTGCTCGGCGAGCTCGGTCTGGAAGAAGTAGTCGGACCAGCCGTGCACGTACAGCACCGCCCGCACGGGGCGGACGGGCTCGTCGGTCGGCGGCGCGTACCGGACGAGGCTCGCGACGACCTCGCTCTCGTCGTCGGGGCGCAGGGGGAGCGTGTGCACCTGGTAGCCGTCGCCGAGGACGTCGGCCGACCACGTCGTCACGCGCCCTCCCGTCTCCGCCGCCGTCCCCGCACCGGGACCTGGCACCGATCCTGCCGTGCCGGCCCGCTCCCGCAAGGGGACGCGCGCCGTGACGTCAGGGCTCGACGACGATCTTGCCGAACTGCTCACCCGCGGCGAGGCGGGCGAGGGCGTCGCGGGCGTCGGCGAGCGGGAACGTCGAGTCGACGAGGGGCCGGACGCCGGTGCGGGCGAGGAACGCGAGCAGGTGGCGCAGGTCGTCGCGCGAGCCCATCGTCGTGCCCGCGACGGTGATCTCCTGGAAGAAGATCCGCTGCAGCTCGGCGTGCTCGGCGTCGCCGCTCGTCGCGCCCGCGACGACGATCGTGCCGCCCGGTCGCACCGAGCGCACCGAGTGCGACCACGTCGCCCGGCCGACGCTCTCCAGCACCAGGTCGACGCGCGGCACGCGCGCGCCCGTCTCGACGGCGGCCGCGGCGCCGAGCGCGAGGGCCCGCTCGCGCTTGGCCTCGTCGCGGGACGTCACGACGACCTCCAGCCCCGCGGCGGCGCCGAGGACGACGGCCGCGGTCGCGAGCCCGCCGCCCGCACCCTGCACGAGCACGCGCTGGCCCGGGGTCGCCCGGCCTGTCGTGAAGAGCATCCGGTAGGCCGTGAGCCAGGCCGTCGGCAGGCACGCGGCCTCGACGAACGACAGCTCCGCGGGCTTCTCGACGAGGTTCCACGTCGGCACCGCGACCTGCTCCGCGAGCGTGCCGGGGTACCGCTCGGACAGCAGCGACCGCGGCTCGTCGGCGGGCACCCCGTGGCCCGACGGTCCGCCGATCACGCCGTGCACGACGACCTCGCGGCCGTCGGCCGTGACACCCGCGGCGTCGGTGCCGAGGATCATCGGGAGCTGCTCGGCGCGCAGCCCGACGCCGCGCAGCGACCACAGGTCGTGGTGGTTGAGCGCGGCGGCGCGCACGTCGACGACCGTCCAGCCGTCGCGCGGCGCGGGTGCCGGCTGCTCGCCGACCTCCAGCGCGGCCAGCGGGTCGTCGGGGGAGAACCGGGCGGCGTAGGCGGCGATCACCTGGCCACCGTAGCCGCGCGCCGCCCGCGGTACCGGGGACCTGCGCTCGCCGTGCGCGTCACCGTGCCGCCGCTGCCGGGCGTGCGGGTCAGAGCAGCGGCAGCATCCGGCCGAGGTCGGGCACGGCCTCCGACGTGTGCTCGGGACGCAGCGCCCGCGCGAGCTCGTCGACGTCGTACGGGGTGCGTCCCGCGGCCAGCCGGACCCAGCGGCGCGCGTCGTCGACCTCGAGGCTCCACCCGCCGCGTGCGACCACGATGTCGAGCAGCGCGTCCGCGACGAGCCGCAGCGCGCCGGGGTCGACGGGGTCCTGGCCGGGTCCGGCGCCGCGGGCGCGCTGCACGGACCGCCCGAGGTCGTCGGCGTGCACGACGAGCTCCAGCACGCGCGAGACCGTCATCGTCGACAGCCGGACGGGTCCGCGGCGGGCCTGCACCACGACGTCCTGCGGCCCGAGCTCGTCGAGCCGCGCGAACGCGGCGTCGGCCATGGCGTCGACGGCCCGCAGCGGGTCGGGCGCGATCTGCACCGCGAGGTCCCGGGTCGTCTCGGCGATGTCCTGCGAGCGCGCGACGTACGTCCCGACGTACTCGCCGAGCGTGAACGGCACGGTGCCGGGCGCGACGGGGTGGCACGCCGCGAGGGCGTCCATCGCCCTGCCCAGGTGGGCGACGAGCTCGGCGACCGACCAGCCCTCCAGGACCGACGGCGCGTCGCGGACGTCGTCGTCGACCACCTCGCCGACCCAGGTCCGCAGGCGGTCCCACTGGGCGTGCAGGGCGGCGGACGCGGCGGCGAGGTCGGTGCTGGGCATGCGTCCATCATGCCCGTCGCGCCCCGGTCCGACCGGGTGAGCCGGTGGTGACCTCGCCGGCCGGGGGACGTCGGCCGGCGGGGTCGGCCGACGGGGTCAGCCGGCGACGTCAGCCGGTGCGGACCTCGTCGGCGAGGAACTGGGCGACGACCGCCCCGACCTCGTCCTCCTCGATGAGGAAGCCGTCGTGCCCGTAGTCGGAGTGGATCGTCGCGACGGGCGCGGCGCCGGGGATGCCGGCGGCGATGCGCGCGGACTGCGCGGGCGGGAACAGCCGGTCGGAGTCGACCGCCACGACGAGGGCGCGCGCGGTGACCTGCGCGAGCGCTGCGGCGACCCCGCCGCGGTCCCGGCCGAGGTCGTGCGTGATCATCGTGCGGGTCAGCGCGACGTACGTGTTCGCGTCGAACCGGCGGGTCAGCTTGTCGCCGTGGTGGTCGAGGTAGGACTGGACCGCGAACCGGCCGCCCTCCAGCGGGTCCTCGGCGCCCTGCGGGATGCGGCCGAACCGCTCGTCGAGCTCGAACGCGCTGCGGTACGTCTGGTGCGCGATCTGCCGCGCGATGCCGAGCCCGACGTGCGGGCCGTCGCCGTCGGCGGCGTCGTAGTAGTCGCCGTCGCGGTAGCGGGGGTCGGCGTGGATCGCGGCGAGCTGGGTGTGGAACCCGGCGATCTGGTCGCCGGACGTCTGCGCGGCGGTCGCGATCGCGGCGATCGAGCGGACGCGCTCGGGGGCGGAGACGGCCCACTCGAGGACGCGCAGGCCGCCCATCGACGCGCCGATGACCAGCGCCCACGAGTCGACGCCGAGCAGGTCGGCGAGGCGGACCTCGGCGGCGACCTGGTCGCGGACGGTGAGCAGCGGGAAGCGACCGCCCCAGGGGCGGCCGTCGGGTGCGGTGGACGCGGGGCCGGTGGACCCCTGACAGCCGCCGAGGACGTTCGGGGCGACGACGAACCACTCGTCGGTGTCGATCGGGGCGCCGGGGCCGACCATCGACTGCCACCAGCCGGCGGTGGGGTGGCCGTCGCCGGCGGGACCGGTCACGTGCGAGTCGCCGGTGAGCGCGTGCAGGACGAGGACCGCGTTGCTGCCGTCCTCGTTGAGCGTGCCCCACGTCTCGTACGCGAGGCGGACCGCCGGCAGGCGGCCCCCGGACTCCAGCGCGAACGGGCCGAGGTCGGCGAACTGGCGTCGTCCCACGGGGTCGCCCTCGCGCCACGCGGCCGACGCCGGCACGGGCGGGCGCTCGGGCAGCGGGACGCGGCTCGCGAGCGTGCGCGCGTGGGCCCGCGAGGGCGCGAAGGTGAACGTGTCGTCGGGCACGACGCCCCAATCGTCGGGCGGGCTGGCGGCGGGGCCGGGGGAGGCCGCGTCGCCCGGGTCGGGGCCGTCGCCCCCGCCGCGCGCGCCGGACGGGTCCGGCTGCTCGTGCGGGGGCGACGGCGTCATGACGTGCTCAGGCGCCCTTGGCGGCGCGGAAGCCCGCGTCCAGGTCGGCCAGGATGTCGTCGACGTGCTCGATGCCGACGGCCAGGCGGACCAGGCCGGGCGTGACGCCCGAGCGCAGCTGCTCCTCGGGCGTGAGCTGGCTGTGCGTCGTCGACGCGGGGTGGATGACGAGCGAGCGGACGTCGCCGATGTTCGCGACGTTCGAGTGCAGCTCCAGGGCCGACACGAACGCCTGCCCCGCCTCGGTGCCGCCCGCGAGCTCGAACGCGAGCACCGCACCCGCGCCGCGCGGCGCGTACTTCACCTGGTTCGCGTGCCACGGGCTCGACTCCAGGCCGGCGTAGTGGACGCTCAGCACCTCGTCGCGGGCCTCGAGCCACTCGGCGACCTTCTGCGCGTTCGCCACATGCCGCTCGACGCGCAGCGACAGCGTCTCGATGCCCTGGGAGATGAGGAACGCGTTGAACGGCGACACCGCCGCGCCGAGGTCGCGCAGCAGCTGGATGCGCGCCTTGAGGATGTAGGAGAGGTTGACCCCGAACGGGCCGTCGGCGCCGAGCGCCTCGCCGATGACGAGGCCGTGGTACGACGGGTCGGGCTTGTTGAAGCCCGGGTACTTCTCCGGGTCCTTCGTGTAGTCGAACGTGCCGCCGTCGACGATGACGCCGCCGATCGCGGAGCCGTGCCCGCCGAGGTACTTGGTCGCGGAGTGCACGACGACGTCGGCGCCCCACTGCAGCGGGTTGATGAGGTACGGCGTCGCGACCGTGTTGTCGACGATGAGCGGGACGCCGCTGTCGTGCGCCACCCCGGCGACGAGCTCGATGTCGAGGACGTCGGACTTGGGGTTCGGGATGGTCTCCGCGAAGAACAGCTTGGTGTTCGGGCGGACGGCCGCGCGCCACGACTCGGCGTCGTGCGGGTCGTCGACGAACGTCGTCTCGATGCCCAGCTTGGGCAGCGTGTAGTGCAGCAGGTTGTACGTGCCGCCGTAGAGGGACGGGCTCGCGACGACGTGGTCGCCGGCCTCGGCGATGTTGAGGATCGCGAACGTCTCCGCGGCCTGGCCGGACGCGACGAGCAGCGCGCCGACGCCGCCCTCGAGGTTGGCGATGCGGTTCTCGACGACCTCGGTCGTCGGGTTGCCGATGCGCGTGTAGATCGGGCCGAGGTCCTTGAGCGCGAAGCGGTCGGCGGCGACCTGGGCGCTGTCGAAGACGTACGACGTCGTCTGGTAGATCGGCAGGGCGCGCGCGCCCGTGGTCGGGTCGGGGGTCTGGCCCGCGTGGATCTGGCGGGTCTCGAAGCTCCAGCTCTCGTTGCTCATCGGTCTGCTCCTGGTCTCGGGGGATCCGGGTGGGGTTCTCGGGTCCGCGGGGAGATCGGGCAGCCGACGTCCGTCCCGCGGAGGGGGATGGGGTGGGCGCACGTCTCGAGCGTCGGCTCGTGCGGGGGTGCTGGTCGGGGACCGGTCACCTGCCCGCGGGCATGCCGAACGTGCGCTGGTCAGCGACACATTCGGCGGGACATGGCTCGAGAGTACGAGGGACCATCCGCAGGATGACACAGCCGTTCCGCGATGTGAGACGACAGCGAGGCGCGCGCGCCGGGCGCTGCCCTCGAGACGCCCGGCTCGCGCCGGTCCGCACGTGGTCCGACGAACCCGTCCGGAGCCCCGCTCGACCGAACGGGTGAGCGCCCGTCCGGTACGTCCCGAACCACAACCGTGTGACTCCTGTTACTCGTGTGACTGCTGTTCACTTCTGTGAAAACCGTGGGTAGCGTCGAAGCGCGAGCGGGCCCGGGGAGGGGCCCGCGCGGACGTTCACGGAGGCGGTCCAGTGGTGCAGCACGACCCGAAGTCGTCGGCGGACGGCGGCGCAGCGGCGCCCCCGCGCCGGCCCCGGCGGACCCTCCGGCTCGTCACCGCGGCCGTCATCGCCGCCACCTCCGGCATCGTCGGCGCCGACCTCGCGGCCGCCGACCCCACGCCCCCGTCCGCGCAGGACGTCCGCGACGCGCGCCGCGCCGTCGACACCGCCGCCCGCTCCGTCGCCGAGATGGAGCTGCGCCTCGCCCAGCTCACCGCGCAGTCCGACGCCGCCCAGCTCGCCGTCCAGCAGGCCGGCGAGGCGTACACCCAGGCGCTCGCCGACGCCGACGCCGCCCGCGCCGCCTCCGCCGACGCCGCGACCCGCTCGACCGAGGCCGACGCCCGCGCCGAGGACGCCCGCCGCACGCTCGTCGCGATGGCCCGCGAGGCCGCCCGCTCCGGCGGGAACGTCGAGGCGCTGCAGGCCGTCCTGTCCGCCGACGGGTTCCGCGACGTCGCCCGCCGCAGCAGCGCGCTCGACCACATCACCGGCAAGGCCGACGAGGCCGTCCAGGAGTACCGCGCCGCGCAGCTCGTCGCGACCGTGCTCGCCGACCGTGCGCGCACCGCCGAGGCCGACGCGAAGGCCGCCGAGCAGTCCGCGTCCGACGCCCTCGCCACCGCCGAGAAGACCCAGCAGGACAGCGAGACCGCGCTCGCCGCCGGTGCCGCCGAGCGCGACCAGCTCATCTCCGCGCTCGCCGCCGCCCGCCAGACCAGCGCCGAGGTCGAGCGCGCCCGCCAGGACGCCCTCGACGCCGACCGCCGCGCGCGCGCCGACGCCGCCGCCCGCGCCGCGGCCCTCGCGCCGCCGGCCGCGCAGCCCTCCACGCCGCAGGCCAACCAGCCCGCCGCACCGCCCGCCGCCGGGGGGACCGGCGGGACGAACGGCGGCTCGACCGGGTCGACGGGCTCGACCGGCTCGACCGGTGGCAGCACCGGCGGGACGACGGGCGGCACGACCGGGGGCTCCACGGGCGGCTCGACCGGAGGCACCACGCCTCCGCCGGTCGCCCCGGTCGCCCCGCCGGTCGTCACCGCGCCGACGACCCCGAACGGCCTCGGCACGGGCCGCTCGCGCGGCTCCGCAGCCGCGGGCGCCGCCGCCGTCGAGTGGGCGAAGACGCAGGTCGGCAAGCCCTACGTGTGGGGCGGCGCGGGGCCCGACGGCTTCGACTGCTCCGGCCTCACCATGCAGTCGTGGCGCGCCGCGGGCGTCAACCTCAACCGCACGTCGCGCGACCAGTACAAGCAGGTCCTCAAGATCAGCTACGACGAGCTGCGCCCCGGCGACCTCGTCTTCTGGTCCACCGACCCGAACAACCCCGACGCGATCCACCACGTCGCCATGTGGGCCGGCAACGGGCAGATCGTCGAGGCGCCGACCTACGACAAGCCCGTGCGCGTCGTGCCCATGCGCTGGTCGGGCACCATGCCCTTCGCCGGGCGCCCCTGAGCGTCTGCCGACGGTCGACCCCGGCACGACGACGGCCCGCCACTCCTCGCTCGGAGGGACGGCGGGCCGTCGTGCGTGGTCGTCGACCGCGCGTGGCCGCGGAGCCGTCCGGCAGGACGGCCGCCGACCGGTCAGTGCTGGTGGTACCCCGTGTCGATCGCGCGCTGCCGCGACCGCTCGATCTCGGCCTCCGCCTCGGCCCGGCCGACCCAGTGCGCGCCCTCGACCGACTTGCCGGGCTCCAGGTCCTTGTAGACCTCGAAGAAGTGCTGGATCTCCAGACGGTGGAAGTCCGACACGTCGTCGATGTCCTGGCGCCACGCGGCGCGCTGGTCGCCCGTCGGGACGCACAGCACCTTGTCGTCGCCGCCCGCCTCGTCGCGCATCCGGAACATGCCCAGCGCGCGGCAGCGGATCAGGCAGCCGGGGAACGTCGGCTCCTCGAGCAGCACGAGCGCGTCCAGCGGGTCGCCGTCCTCGCCGAGGGTGCCCTCGATGAACCCGTAGTCGTCGGGGTACCGGGTCGAGGTGAAGAGCATCCGGTCGAGCCGGATGCGGCCCGTCGCGTGATCCACCTCGTACTTGTTGCGCTGCCCCTTGGGGATCTCGATCGTGACGTCGAACTCCACAGCACTCCTCCGCACCACGTCCGCGCCCGGGTGACGGGGTCGGCGGACCCGGCGACATTCAGTCGTCGTGACGGCGCGCCGGGTGTGTCGGGGGCGCCCTTGTCTCGGACAGTAGTCTGACGCACCGGTGCGTGGGCGTCCCGTCCCGGTCCCGGCAGGAACAAGGTGATCATGGCCACAGCGGTCCGCGTCGTCGGCACGGCGGCGCTCGTCGTCGTCCTCGCGGGCGGTGCCTACGCGACGGCCGACGCCTACGACGTCGCCCCCGGCCTGGTCACGCTCGCGCCGACGCCCGCCCCGCCGTCGCCCTTCCCGACGGCCCCCGGCGCGGTCGACCCCGGGCCGGCCGTCGCGGCCCTCGGCGAGCTCGACGCGCAGGCCCCCGTGCCCGGTGCGGCCGCCGTGCAAGCACTTGTCGACGGTCTCGTCGTCGACCCGCGGATGGGCGCGAGCGTCGGCGTCGTCGTCGCCGACCAGCTCACCGGCGAGGTCCTCGCGTCCCACCTGCCCGACCAGGGCCGCACGCCCGCGTCGACCGCCAAGCTCGTCACGGCCGTCGCCGCGCTCGACACGCTCGGCCCCGACGTCACGCTGCCGACGACCGTCGTCCAGAGCGGCGACCAGATCGTGCTCGTCGGCGGCGGCGACATGATGCTCGCCGCGGGCGCCGGCGACCCCGACGCGACCGTCGGCCGGGCCGGCCTCGCCGACCTCGCCGCCCAGGTCGCCCGCGAGCTCACCCTGCAGGGCCGCACGACCGTGAGCCTCGGCGTCGACGACACCCTGTTCGCCGCCCCCACGCTCAGCCCGACCTGGAACCCGTCCGACGTCACCGCCGGCTTCGTCGCGCCCGTCACCGCGCTCGCCGTCGACATCGCGAAGATGCGCGAGGGCGAGTACCCGCCGCGGTACCCCGACCCGTCGATCGCCGCCGCCCGCACGTTCGCGCAGCGCCTCGCCGAGGTCGGCATCACCGTGAGCGGGTCGCCGCAGCGCACGAACGCCCCCGAGGGCGGCACGACCCTCGGCGAGGTGCGGTCCGCACCGCTCGAGGACGTCGTCCACTACTTCCTCGACACGTCCGACAACACGATCACCGAGGTCGTCTCGCGGCTCGTCGCGATCGACGCCGGGCTGCCCGCGAGCTTCGACGGCGGCGCGCAGGCCGTGCTGCACGCCGTCGCCGCGGGTGGCGTCGACACGACCGGCGCGCACCTGTCCGACGCGTCGGGCCTGGGCGCCGGGTCGGTCCTCGCACCCGACCTGCTGCTCGACCTGCTGCGTCGCTCGACGGACCCCGCGCACCCCGGCCTGCGGGAGGTCGCGACCGGCATGCCGGTCGCCGGGCTCACCGGCACCCTGTCGGACCGGTTCACGTCGTCGACCGCGCGCGGCCTGGCGCGCGCCAAGACGGGCAGCCTGCCCCACGTGACGGCGCTCGCCGGCACCGTGATGTCCGCGGACCGCCGCCAGCTCGTGTTCGTGGTCCTCGCCGACCAGACGCCCGACGGCGGGCAGTGGGGGCCGCGCGCCGCGATCGACGGCTTCGTCACGTCGCTGTCCGGGTGCGGCTGCGCCTGACGCCCCTGCGCCCGCCGTCTACGGTGACCTGATGGACGACAGCGCCGCCCCTGTGGACTGGCCGACCGCCGCGCGCATCGCGGGGCGCCTGGCCCGCCCCGGCCCGGCCGCGACGCGTGGCGAGGTCGAGGACCTCGTCGCCGGCCTGCGGGACGCCGCCCACCGGGCCGGCGGTCACGCCGCCCAGATCACCGGCCTGACGGCCGTCGACGGCACCCCGCCCGACCAGGTGTCGCGCGTGCTCGTCGTCGACCGCCCGCGCTGGGCGCTCGCCAACACCGAGATGTTCGCGCTGCTCGCCGCACCCCTCGCGCACCGCCGGGACGGCACGCCGCTCGTCCCGCCGCCGGGCACCCGCACCGTGGGCGCCGCGCAGGTCGGCGGGGTCCTCGCGCTGCTGTCCGGCAAGGTCCTCGGCCAGTTCGACCCCTTCACCGCCGCCCCCGGCGAGCAGGGCCGGCTCCTGCTCGTCGCCCCCAACGTGCTGCACCTCGAACGCTCCATGGGCGTCGACCCCGCCGACTTCCGGCTGTGGGTCGCCCTGCACGAGCAGACGCACGCCCTGCAGTTCGCCGCCGCCCCGTGGCTCGCCGACGTCCTGCGCAGCCGGTCCGCCGAGCTGCTCGCCGACCTCGCCGCGTCCGTGCCCGGCGAGGGCGGGCGCCGCCCGACCGCCCCCGACGGGACGAGCGCCGCCGACATGCTCTCGACGCTCGTCCGCGCGGTCGTCGGCCCCGACGACGGCACCAGCGTGCTCGACGTCCTCAGCCCTCGACAGCGGGACGTCTTCGAGCAGGTCGGCGCCGTCATGGCGCTGCTCGAGGGTCATGCCGACGTCGCGATGGACGCCGTGGGGCGCCGCGTCGTGCCGTCCGTGCGGACCATCCGCCGCAAGTTCGAGGCCAAGCGTGACGAGGGCGCCGGGGCCCGCGGGTTCGAGCGCGTGCTGCGTCGCATGCTCGGGCTCGACGCGAAGCTCGCGCAGTACCGCGACGGCGCCGCGTTCGTCCGCGCCGTGCAGGGCCAGGTGGGTCGCGACGGCTTCAACGCCGTCTGGTCCGGCCCCGACGCACTCCCGAGCCCGGCCGAGATCGCGGACCCGGCGTCCTGGGTCCGCCGGGTGCACGGATGACGAACGGGGCGCCCGCCGTGGCCGCGCCCGCCGCGTGGCGGGCGTGCGGGCGGCCGGGTGCTGGGATGGCGCGGGTGTCGCCGGACCGTGTCGGGCCCACGGGTCGGTGGGCGTGCGGGCGGCCGGGGGCTGGGATGGCGCGCGTGTCGCCCGACCGTGTCGGGCCGACGGGTCGTTGGGCGTGCGGGCGGCGGGGTGCTGGGACGACGCAGGCGTCGCCGGGTCGTGTCGGGTCGACGGGTCGGTGGGCGTGCGGGCGGCCGGGTGCGCTGCGTGTGACGACGCCGCGGTCGTGAGCGGTCCGGACCCGCGCGTCGCCGCGGTCCGCGGTGCCGTCACCGCGTGCGTCGAGGACCTGCCCGCCGACGCCCTGGTGCTCGTCGCGTGCTCGGGCGGGCCGGACTCGCTCGCGCTCGCGGCGGCGGCCGCGTTCGTCGCGCGCCGGTCGGCTCGGCAGTCCGGTCGGCGCGGAGCGCGGGCGCTGCGCGCAGGTGCCGTCGTCGTCGACCACGGCCTGCAGCCCGGGTCGGCGGAGGTCGCCGCGCGCGCCGCCGCGACGTGCCGCGACCTCGGCCTCGACCCGGTGCTGGTCGAGCGCGTCGACGTCCTCGGCCCCGGCGGTCCCGAGGCCGCGGCCCGGACCGCCCGGTACGCCGCGCTCGCACACGCCGCCGACACGGTCGGCGCCGCCGCCGTGCTGCTCGGCCACACGCTCGACGACCAGGCGGAGACCGTCCTCCTGGGCCTCGCACGCGGGTCGGGGGCGCGGTCGCTCGCCGGGATGCCCGCGTCGCGCGGGCTGCTGCGCCGGCCGCTGCTGGGGCTGCGCCGGGCCGACACCCTCGGGGCGTGCGCCGCCGAGGGGCTGGACCCGTGGCACGACCCCACCAACGTCGGGGCGCACGACGACGCGGCGCCGCTGCGCAGCCGGGTCCGCGACCGCGTCCTGCCCGTCCTCGAGCGCGAGCTCGGCCCCGGTGTCGCGCCCGCCCTCGCCCGCACCGCCGACCAGTTCCGCGAGGACGCCGACGCCCTCGACACCCTGGCCACCACCCTCCTCACCACCGCCACCCTCCCCACCCCCACCACCCTCCCCACCCCCACCCCCACCTCCAGCGCCGAGGTCGTTACTTCGAGTCGAGTTCGTGAGTCAGAGGTGACGAACTCGACTCGAAGTCACGAACTGGCGGACGGGCGCGGGGGAGCGGCAGCCGCTCCCGGGAAGGAGGAGCGGGGCGTGGTGGTCGACGTGCGGGTGCTCGCGGGGGCGCTCGATGCCGTGCGGCGGCGGGCGCTGCGGCTCGCGGCGGTGCAGGCGGGATGCCCGGCAGGGTCGCTGCACCGCGTCCACGTGCTCGCGCTCGACGCGCTCGTCGTCGACTGGCACGGGCAGGGGCCCGTCGACCTGCCCGGCGGGGTCGCGGCCCGCCGGGCGTGTGGCAGGCTCTTCCTCGGGCCCGCCGGGCCGGAGCACGACGGACGACAGGAGCGGTGACGGTGGACCCAGTCGACATGGGCGACGACCTGGAGCGTGTGCTGCTCACGGAGGAGCAGCTGCACGCCAGGCTCGACGAGATCGCCGCGCAGATCGACGCGGACTACGCCGGCAAGGACCTGCTTCTCGTGGGTGTCCTCAAGGGTGCGGTCATGGTGATGGCGGACCTGGTCCGGCGCCTGCACTCGCCGGTGCAGATGGACTGGATGGCGGTGTCGTCGTACGGCTCGGGCACCAAGTCGTCGGGCGTCGTGCGGATCCTCAAGGACCTCGACTCCGACCTGCTGGGCCGTCACGTCCTGGTCGTCGAGGACATCATCGACTCGGGTCTGACGCTGTCGTGGCTGCTGTCGAACCTGCGCTCGCGCGGCCCGGCGTCGGTCGAGATCGCGACGATGCTGCGCAAGCCCGACGCGGCCAAGGTCGAGGTCGACGTCCGCTACGTGGGCTTCGACATCCCGAACGAGTTCGTCGTCGGGTACGGCCTGGACTACGCGGAGAAGTACCGCAACCTGCCGTTCGTCGGGACGCTCGCCCCGCACGTGTACGCCTGACCTCGGCGTCGGGCGCGCCGGTGCCGGGCGCCGGGCGAGCCGCAAGGGCCGATGTGCCCTGGGCGAACAGGGCGGGGACCGCCCAGGAACACCGTGTAACTTCGAAGGCCACCAGCCCTGCGAGCGGAGGATGAGGGGCCTGGCCCCGATCGCCCATGAACTTCAAGCGACTTGCCCGTGGTCCGATCCTGTGGATCGTGCTCGCCGTCGTCCTGCTCTGGATCGGCGCCACGGCCCTCACGGCCCCCCGCATCAGCCGGATCGACACCTCCGACGGGCTCGAGCTCCTTGCCACCGGCAAGGCCGAGTCGGCGAAGATCACCGAGGGGTCGCAGCGCGTCGACCTGACCCTCGAGGACGACTTCGAGAAGGGCGACGAGAACTTCGGCAAGCTCGTCCAGTTCAACTACGTCGTGCCGCAGGGACCGGCGGTCGCCGACGCGATCGCCGACGCCGACCTGCCGGACGGCTACACCTCCGAGGTCCCGCAGACCTCGTGGTGGTCGAGCCTGCTGAGCATCGTCCTGCCGTTCGTCATCATCCTGGCCGTCTTCTGGTTCCTCATGTCCAACATGCAGGGCGGCGGCTCGCGGGTGATGAGCTTCGGCAAGTCGCGCGCCAAGCTGGTGAGCAAGGAGTCCCCGCAGGTCACGTTCGAGGACGTCGCCGGCGTGGACGAGGCGCTCGAGGAGCTCCAGGAGATCAAGGAGTTCCTCTCCGAGCCCGCGAAGTTCCAGGCGGTCGGCGCGAAGATCCCCAAGGGCGTCCTGCTGTACGGCCCTCCGGGCACCGGAAAGACGCTGCTCGCGCGGGCGGTCGCGGGTGAGGCGGGCGTGCCGTTCTACTCGATCTCCGGCTCGGACTTCGTCGAGATGTTCGTCGGCGTCGGCGCGAGCCGCGTGCGCGACCTGTTCCAGCAGGCCAAGGAGAACTCGCCGGCGATCATCTTCGTCGACGAGATCGACGCGGTCGGCCGGCACCGTGGCGCGGGCCTCGGCGGCGGGCACGACGAGCGCGAGCAGACGCTCAACCAGATGCTCGTCGAGATGGACGGCTTCGACGTCAAGACCAACGTCATCCTCATCGCCGCGACGAACCGTCCCGACATCCTCGACCCCGCGCTGCTGCGCCCGGGCCGCTTCGACCGCCAGGTCGCCGTCGAGCCGCCCGACCTCAAGGGCCGTGAGCGGATCCTCCAGGTGCACGCGCAGGGCAAGCCGATGGCGCCGCACGTCGACCTCGTCGCGGTCGCGCGCCGCACGCCGGGCTTCACGGGCGCCGACCTGGCGAACGTCCTCAACGAGGCCGCGCTGCTGACCGCCCGCCAGAACGCGTCGATCATCGACGACCACGCGCTGGACGAGGCGATCGACCGCGTCATCGCGGGCCCGCAGAAGCGCACGCGCGTCATGAACATCAAGGAGCAGAAGATCACCGCGTACCACGAGGGCGGTCACGCCCTGGTGGCGGCGGCCCTGCGGTACACCGACCCGGTGACGAAGGTGACGATCCTGCCCCGCGGCCGGGCCCTCGGCTACACGATGGTCATGCCGACGGAGGACAAGTACTCCACGACGCGCAACGAGCTGCTCGACCAGCTCGCCTACGCCATGGGCGGTCGCGTCGCGGAGGAGCTCGTCTTCCACGACCCGACGACGGGCGCGAGCAACGACATCGAGAAGGCCACCGCGACCGCCCGCAAGATGGTCACGGAGTTCGGCATGAGCAGCCGGCTCGGCGCGATCCGGCTCGGCCAGGGCAATCAGGAGGTCTTCCTGGGCCGTGACGTCGGCCACCAGCGCGACTACTCGGAGGACGTCGCGGGGTCGATCGACCTCGAGGTGCGGGCGCTCATCGAGCGTGCGCACGACGAGGCGTGGGAGATCCTCGTCGAGTACCGGGAGGTCCTCGACCACCTGGTCCTCGAGCTCCTCGAGAAGGAGACCCTCAACGCCGAGCAGCTCGCGACGATCTTCGAGCCCATCGTCAAGCGCGAGCCGCGCAAGGTGTGGCTGTCGAGCGACCAGCGCGCCGTGTCGCAGCAGGGGCCCGTCCTGACGCCGGCCGAGAAGGCCGCCCAGAACGGCCACCCCGTCATCCCCGAGGACGAGGCGGCCGTGGTCGGCGACGAGAACCCGGTCCGCAAGATCGTCGAGCTGCCGCCCGAGCAGACGCCCGACGCGCACGGGTGGAGCCGCGAGGGTGAGTGACGGCGTGCCCTCGCAGATCAGCCCGGTGACGGGCGTCGGCCGTGCCGTCGGCGAGTACGACGAGGCCCGTGCGGAGCGTGCGGTCCGCGAGCTGCTGCTCGCCGTCGGCGAGGACCCCGACCGTGAGGGCCTGCTGGAGACGCCGGCCCGCGTGGCGCGCGCGTACCGGGAGATCTTCGCGGGCCTGTACCAGGAGCCGACGGACGTCCTGACGACGACCTTCGACATCGGCCACGAGGAGATGGTCCTGGTCAAGGACATCGAGGTGTACTCCACCTGCGAGCACCACCTCGTGCCGTTCCACGGCGTCGCGCACGTCGGGTACATCCCGGGAGCGGACGGGCGCATCACGGGCCTGAGCAAGCTCGCGCGGCTGGTCGACGTGTACGCGCGCCGACCGCAGGTCCAGGAGCGGCTCACGTCGCAGGTCGCCGACGCGCTCGTCGAGGTCCTGCAGCCCCGTGGCGTCCTGGTCGTCGTCGAGTGCGAGCACCTCTGCATGTCGATGCGTGGGGTGCGCAAGCCCGGGTCGCGGACCGTGACGTCGGCGGTGCGCGGCCAGATGCGCGACGTCGCGACGCGCGCCGAGGCGATGAGCCTGGTCCTGGGCCGCTGACGCTGCTCGTGACGCGCCCCTAGGCTCGGCTCCGTGACCCGCCCCGACGTCCCCGCGACGGCCGCCCCGCGGTCCGGCCCGCTGCCGTTCCCCGCGCACCTGCGCGACACCGGCCGGACGCTCGTCATGGGCGTCGTCAACGTCACGCCGGACTCGTTCTCCGACGGCGGCCGCTGGTTCACGCCGGGTGCTGCCGTGGCGCACGGGCTCGAGCTCGCGGACCAGGGCGCGGACCTGCTGGACGTCGGCGGCGAGTCGACGCGGCCCGGCGCGCGCCGCGTGCCCGTCGAGGACGAGCTCGCACGCGTCCTGCCGGTCGTCGAGGAGCTCACGGCCCGCGGGCTCGCGGTGAGCGTCGACACGACGCGCGCCCAGGTCGCGCGCGCGGCGGTCGAGCGGGGCGCGGTGCTGGTCAACGACGTGTCGGGCGGGCTGGCCGACGACGCGATGGCGGGCGTCGTCGCGGAGACCGGCGTCGCGTACGTGGCGATGCACTGGCGCGGGCACGCCGACGTCATGGACGACCTCGACGACTACGACGACGTGGTGGCCGACGTGCGTGCCGAGCTCGCGCAGCGCGTCGCGACGCTGCGGGCCGCGGGTGTCCGTGACGAGCAGGTCGTGCTCGACCCGGGCCTGGGGTTCGCCAAGCCGGGCGCGAGCAACTGGCCGCTGCTGGCCCGCCTGCCGGAGCTCGTCGCCGACGGCTTCCCGGTGCTGGTCGGCGCGAGCCGCAAGCGCTTCCTGGGTCACCTGCTGACCCGCCCCGACGGCACGCCCGCCCCGCCCCTCGCGCGCGACCGGGCGACGGCGGCCGTCTCGGCGCTCGCGGCGGCGTCGGGCGCGTGGTGCGTCCGCGTGCACGAGGTGGCAGGCTCGGCCGACGCCGTCCGGGTGGCGGCGGCGTGGCGGTCCGCGGGTGCGGTCGGTGACGCCGCCGGCGGGACGGCCCGGGAGCCCGGCGGGCCGGCCTGGGCCGCGGGGCCGCCCGGCGAGGGGCCGCCCGACGGGCAGGACGAGCTACCGGTCGACGAGGACGCGAGCATGACGAGGAGCACGACGTGACGCACGAGGACAACGGCGCGGCGTTCGACGCGAGCGGTCGGCGGCTCGACCAGATCCGCCTGACGGGCATCGCGGCGACCGGCTACCACGGCGTCTTCGAGCACGAGCGGCGCGAGGGGCAGACGTTCGTCGCGGACGTCGTCGTGCACGTCGACACGCGGCGTGCGGCGGCGGGCGACGACCTGGCGCACACCCTGGACTACGGCGTCCTCGCGCAGCAGGTCGCGGCGGTGCTGTCGGGCGAGCCGGTGGACCTCATCGAGACGGTCGCCGAGCGGATCGCCGCGACCGTGCTCGCCGCGGGCGCCGTGCAGGCGGTCGACGTGGCGGTGCACAAGCCGCAGGCGCCGATCCCGGTGCCGTTCGACGACGTGGTCGTCGCGATCCGGCGCGACCGCACCAAGCTGCCGGCCGCGGAGCCGTACGTGGCCGACGTGCGTCCGCAGCGCACCCCGACCCCCACGTCGACGCCCGCCTCGTCGCCGCTGCCGCCCGCCCCGGGCGAGCTGTCCGCGGGACCGCAGGCCCACGTCGCGTCGCCGCTGCCGGCGGCTCCGGGCCCGGTGTCGCCCGGGCCGGGCGTGCCCACCGCGTCGGCGCACCCCGCTGCGGCGCTGGTCGCGCCCCCGATGCAGGTCGCACCGCCGACGCAGGCCGCACCGCCGGTGCCGGTCGCGTCGTCGGCCGTCGAGCCGTGGGACCCGTCCGCCACGCAGGTCATGCCGGGACCCGTCCCGGACTACGACGACCCGGCCGACGTCGTCACGGGGGAGATCGTCACCGACCCCCTCGACGACGCGCCCGCGGCCCCCGTGGAGGTCGTCCTCGCGCTCGGCGCGAACCTGGGCGCCGCCCAGGAGACCCTGCGCGCCGCGGTCTCGGACCTCGCGGGGACGCGCGGCATCGAGGTCACCGACGTCTCGCCGCTCGCCCGGACGGCCGCGGTCGGGCCCGAGCAGCCCGACTACCTCAACGCGGTCGTCCTGGCCCGCACGACGCTGTCCCCGCGCGACCTGCTGCGCGCGACGCAGGCCGTCGAGCACGCGCACGGGCGTGAGCGTGCCGAGCGGTGGGGCCCGCGGACCCTCGACGTCGACATCGTCGTCTACGGGTCGGTGCTGGCCGTCACGGACGACCTGGAGCTGCCGCACCCGCGCGCGCACGAGCGGGCGTTCGTCCTGGAGCCGTGGTCGCAGGTCGACCCGCAGGCCGTCCTGCCCGGGCTCGGCGGCGGTCCCGTCGCTGCGCTCGCCGCGACCGCGCCCGACCGGGGCGGCGTCCGCTGGCTCGCGCTCGACTGGCTGACCGCCGCGGTGCCGGGCACGAGCGGCGTGCCCGTCGTCGACCAGCCCGCCCCCGGGTACCAGGACGGCGGCTACGACCCGCACCCGGCGTCGCCCGGCTACCCGCAGGACGGCGGCTACGACCCGCACCCGGCGTCGCCCGGCTACCCGCAGGACGGCGGCTACGACCCGCACCCGCCGCGCACCGACGGGACCGGTGCGGTGCCGCGGACGCCGCGCCCGTGATCCAGGCGACCCGCTGGCCGACGCTCGTCGGCATCACGGCCCTCGTCGCGGCGCTCACGTGGGCCGTGCTCGACGCCCTCATGGACCGCGGCGCACCGCCCCCGCAGGTCCCGTGGCTGGTCGCGGCGGTCGAGGTCGTCATCGCGGGCGTCGTCGTCGCGATGGGGTGGGCCGTCCGCCAGTTCCTGCAGGGCAAGCGGCCCGGGCTCAACCCGATCCGCGCGGCCCGGACCGCGGTGCTCGCGAAGGCGTCCTGCTACACGGGTGCGCTGCTGGCCGGCTGGTACGGCGGCCAGGCGCTCGCGCTCGTGGCGGACCAGGGCGTGCCCGGCAACACCGGCCGGGCGGCGGCCGCCGCGGTCGCCGCGGGCGGGGCGGTCGTGCTGGCCGTCGTCGGCCTGGTCGTCGAGCGGTTCTGCCGTGTCCCGCCGCCCGACGAGGGCGCCGTGCGCCGCGACGAGAGCGCCCCGGACGTCACGGGCTGACCGCTCCGGGCGGGGTGCCCACGGTGGGAGGATGAGCGCATGACCTCCGACGTCAGCCAGCCGAAGGCCGACCCCACGCCCGCCGGGACGGACCTGTTCGACCCGCTGGGCGTGGACTGGACGCCCGTGTCGCCGCGGCTCGCGTCCGCACGGCTCACGGTGACCGCGATCGTCCTCGGGCCGCTGCTCGTCGGCACGGTCGCGCTCGCCGCGCTCACCGGAGTCGTCTGGCTGTGGTCGCTGCCCGCGGTGATCGTGCTGCTGGGCGTCTGGATCGGGCTGCTCGTGCCCCGGCAGGTGCGCGCGCTGGCCTACGCCGAGCGCGCCGACGACCTGCTGGTCCGGCGCGGCATCCTGTTCCAGCAGCTCGTCGTCGTCCCCTACGGGCGCATGCAGTACGTCGACGTCACGGCGGGTCCGCTGGCGCGCAAGTTCGGCATCGCCTCGGTGCAGCTGCACACGGCGTCGCCCGCGACGACCGCGTCCATCGAGGGGCTGCCCCCGCAGGAGGCGGCGCGGCTGCGTGACCGGCTCGCGTCGCGCGGCGAGGCGCGGCTGGCGGGCCTGTGAGCGGGACGACCGCCGCGCAGCACCTCGAGTGGCGGCGGATGCACCCCGTCACCCCGGCGCTCAAGGGCTGGAAGATCGTCGTCGCGGTGCTCGTCGTCGGCGGGTACCAAGCGGCGGACGACGTCCGGCGGCTCATGGAGCTGTTCGAGGGCCGCGGCTGGCTCGTCGTGCTGGGCGTGCTCGCCGCCGTGGCCGTCGTCGGGTTCGCGTACTCGGGTCTCGCGTGGCGGATGACCCGGTTCGCGGTGACCGACGAGGCCGTGCACCTCAACACCGGCATCCTGTTCCGCCAGCAGCGGCAGGCGCGGCTCGACCGGCTGCAGGCCGTCGACGTCGTCCAGCCGCTGCTCGCGCGGCTCGTCGGGCTCGCCGAGCTCAAGCTCGAGGTCGCGGGCGGGTCCGGGTCGGCCGTGTCGCTCGCGTTCCTGCGGGAGTCCGACGCGCTCGCGCTGCGGGCCGAGCTGCTGGCGCTCGCGGCGGGGCTGCAGCGCCCGACAGCGGCCCCCGCTCCCGCCCTCGCCCCTGAGCCGGCGACCGGTGCGGTCGGCGACGGCGCGACGGCGACCTCCGCCGCCCCCGGCCCGGACGGCCACGTGCCCGGGGGTGGGGCCGACGTGGTCGCGGCGGCGCTCGGTGCGCCCACCACGCTGCCGTCGACGACCGCCGCCGGCACGACCGTCGTACCGGTGCCCGCGTTCGAGGCCGCCCCCGAGCACCAGGTGTACGAGGTCCCGATCGGGCGGCTCGTGCACGCGACGATCCGCTCCGGCGCGACCGTCAGCCTGGTCCTCGCGGTGGTCGTGGCGATCGGTGCGGGCATCCTCAGCCACACGTTCGCGACCGTCTTCTTCCTGCTGCCCATGCTCTTCGGCCTGCTCTCGTACGTGTGGTCGCGCATCAACCAGGGCGCGAGCTTCCGGGCCGCGACGTCGCCCGACGGCATCCGCCTGCGGCACGGCCTCACCGAGTCGCGCGCGCAGACCGTGCCCCCGGGCCGGGTCCAGGCGATCCGGCTCAGCCAGGGGCTGTGGTGGCGGCGGCCCGACTGGTGGCGCGTCGAGATGAACGTCGCCGGGTACTCCGTGTCGGGCGAGCAGCAGCGCGACACCGTGCTGCACCCCGTCGCGACGCGCGACGAGGCCCGCACCGCCCTGTGGCTCGTGCTGCACGACCTGGGCGTCGACGACCCGGTCGCGGTCGTCGACGCCGCGCTCACCGGGACCGACGGCGCGCAGGGCTTCGCGGTCGCGCCGCGTCGCGCCCGCTGGGTCGACCCGCTCGGCTGGCGGCGGCACGGGGTGCTCGTGACCCGGCGCGCGCTGGTCATCCGGCGCGGGCGGTGGTTCCGGCAGGTCGACGTCGTGCCGCACGAGCGCACGCAGTCGCTCGGCCTGCAGCAGGGACCGGTCCAGCGGCGGCTCGGGCTCGCGTCGTTCGTCGTGCACTCGACGCCCGGCCCGGTCAGCCCCGACGTCGCGCACCTCGACGCCGCCGTGGCGGTCGCGCTGCTCGACGAGCAGGCGGAGCGGGCCCGGACGGCACGCGCGAGCGCCGGGCCGGAGCAGTGGATGCGGTCGCAGCCCGGGGCGGAGCGGTGACCCGACCGGGCCGGCTCGGTGTCGGCGTGGTCGGCACGGGCCGCGTGGGCGCCGTCCTCGGCAACGCGCTGCGTGGTGCGGGGCACCCGGTCGTCGCGGCGTCGGGCATCTCCGAGGAGTCGCGCGAGCGCGCCGAGGCGCTGCTGCCGGGCGTCCCGCTGCTGGACGTGCAGGAGGTCGTGCGGCGCGCGGAGCTCGTGCTGCTCACCGTCCCGGACGACGCGCTCGCGGACCTGGTGCGCGGCCTCGCGGACCTCGGCGCGTGGCAGCCGGGGCAGATCGTCGTGCACACGTCGGGACGGTTCGGCACGGACGTCCTCGACCCGGCGCGCGCGGCGGGCGTCATCCCGCTCGCGATCCACCCGGCGATGACGTTCACGGGCACGTCGCTCGACCTGGCGCGGCTCGCGGGCTGCCCGTTCGCGGTGACCGGTCCGGGGGCGGTGCTGCCCATCGGGCAGGCGCTGGTCGTGGAGGTCGGCGGCGAGCCGGTCGTCGTCGACGAGGCCGCGCGCGGCCTGTACCACGCGGCGCTCGCGCACGGCGCGAACCATTTGGTCGTCCTGGTCGCGCAGGCTGCCCAGGCCCTCGCCGCGGCGGGTGTCGAGGACCCGGGCCGCATGCTCGGGCCGCTGCTGGAGGCCGCGCTCGACGGCGCGCTGCGGGCGGAGTCGCCCGCGGACCCGTCGGGTGACCGCGGCGCCGGGGCCATCGGTGCGCTCACCGGGCCGGTGCGGCGCGGCGACGACGGCACCGTCCGGGAGCACACGGCCGTGCTCGGCCGGTTCGTCGCCGCGTCGGGCGCGGTCGACGTGCTCGACTCGTACCGGACGCTCGCGCGCGGAGCGACGCGGCGGGCGCTCGCGGCGGGGATCGTCTCCGACGACGCTGCGACCCGTGTCCTGGACGCGCTCGCCGACGGCCCGGCGGACGTGACGTCCGCCACCCCACCTGCGGGGGAGGGCATGAGCGGGGATGCTGGATCGTTGGACCAGGAGGGACGGCCCGCCGGTGACCCGCCGGCGGGGCCCGACGACGGCCCGACCGGGCCGGGGCCGACCGGGCAGACCCGCCCGCAGGAGGACGACCGATGACACCACGCACGACGCCGGCGCTCGCGCGCACGCGCGCCGACCTCGCCGCGGCGCTCGCCGAGCAGGACGCCCGTGCGGCGTCGCCGGCCCGCGGCACACGCCCGTACCGGCGCGCGGTCGTCATGACGATGGGTGCGCTGCACACCGGGCACCTGTCGCTCGTCGCGCACGCGCGCGAGCTCGCGGACGACGTCGTCGTGACGATCTTCGTCAACCCGCTGCAGTTCGGGCCCGCCGAGGACCTGTCCCGGTACCCGCGCGACCTCGACGGCGACCTGGCGATGCTCACCGGCCCCGGGCTGCTGGGGGCGGGCGACGTGGTGTTCGCGCCGGGCGTCGACGAGGTGTACCCGGGCGGCGACCCGACGGTGCGCGTGAGCGCGGGCCCGATCGGCGACGTGCTCGAGGGTGCGGCGCGGCCCGGGCACCTGGACGGCGTCCTCACGGTCGTCCTCAAGCTGCTGCACCTGACGCGACCCGACGTGGCGCTGTTCGGCGAGAAGGACGCGCAGCAGCTCGCGGCGGTCCGTGCCATGGTGCGCGACCTCGACGTGCCCGTCGAGGTCGTCGGCGCCCCGCTGGTGCGGGACGTGGACGGCCTGGCGCTGTCGAGCCGCAACGCGTACCTGTCGCCCGACGAGCGGGTCCGCGCGCTGGGGCTGTCGCGCGCGCTGCGCTCGGGTGCCGAGTGGGCGCGGGCGGGTGCCGGGGCGCACGAGGTGCGGGACGCGGCGCGGTCGGCGCTCGCGGCCGCGGGGGTCGAGGAGGCCGACGTCGACTACGTCGCGCTGGTCGACCCGGACGACTTCACGGAGGTCGCGGACACGTTCGCGGGCGTGGCGGTGCTGCTGCTCGCGGTGCGCGTCGGGACGACGCGCCTCATCGACAACACGGCGGTGACGCTCGGTGCGTCGCGGCTGCCCGACGGCGTGGTGGCGCCCGGTGCGTCCACCCAGGGAGGAGCCCGCGCATGACGACGCTGCAGCGGACCATGATGACCGGCAAGATCCACCGCGCGACGGTGACGCAGGCGGACCTGCACTACGTCGGGTCGATCACGGTGGACGCGGACCTGCTCGCGGCGGCGGACCTGCTGCCGGGTCAGCAGGTCGACGTGGTCGACGTGACGAACGGCTCCCGCCTGACGACGTACGCGATCGCGGGCGAGGCCGGGTCGGGGCAGGTGTGCATCAACGGCGCCGCGGCGCACCTGGTGCACCCGGGTGACGTCGTGATCCTCATCGCGTACGGCCTGATGTCGGACGCGGAGGCGCGCACGTACCAGCCGCACGTGGTGCTGGTGGACGCCGAGAACCGGATCGTCGAGCTCGGGGAGGACCCGGGCCGGGTCCCGGACGAGTGGACCGCGCAGGCGGGCCTGGTGTCGAGCGGCGTGCCGTTCGCGGTGGGCCGCGACCTGGTCGAGCACCCGCACCCGTTCCCGCCCGCGGCGGGTGCCGCCGGCACCGACCGGTGACCGCGGTCGAGGCGGGGGCGACGACCACGGGGACGACGGACACCGGCCCGGCGCGTGCCGGGTCGGGGACGGTCGCGCGTCCGGGGCCTGCGGGCGCCCCCCGCCTGGCGACGCGGCTGGCCGCGCCCGCGGCGGGCTGGACGGTCGAGGCCGACGCGGTCGTCGTCGGGTCGGGCATCGCGGGCCTGACGGCCGCGCTCGAGCTGCGCACGCGGGTGCCGCGCGTGCTGCTCGTGACGAAGGACGCCCTGGTCTCGGGCTCGACGGTGTGGGCGCAGGGCGGCATCGCCGCCGCGCTCGACCCGTCGGACTCCCCGGCGGCGCACCTGCAGGACACGCTCGTCGCGGGCGTCGGCCTGTGCGACCCGCGGGCGGTCGAGGTGCTGGTCACGGAGGGCCCGACGCGCGTACGCGAGCTCGTCGCGCGCGGGGCGGTCTTCGACACGCAGCCCGACGGGCAGATCTCGCTGACGCGTGAGGGCGGGCACCACGCCGACCGGATCGCGCACGCGGGCGGCGACGCGACGGGTGCGGAGATCTCCCGGGCGCTGGTCGCGCAGATCGAGGCGGTGCGGCACGACCCGGGCATCGAGGTCATCGAGCACGCGCTCGTCCTCGACGTCCTCACGGGTCCGCCCGGGCCGGACGGCGCGCCGGGTGCGGCGTGCGGCGTGACGCTGCACGTCATCGGCGCGGGTCAGCGCGACGGTGTCGGGGCGGCCCTGGGCCGGGCCGTGGTGCTCGCGACGGGCGGCATCGGGCAGGTCTTCCGGTCGTCGACGAACCCGGCCTCGGCGACGGGCGACGGGATCGCGGCGGCGCTGCGCGCGGGCGCGGTGCTGGGCGACGTCGAGTTCGTGCAGTTCCACCCGACGGTCCTGTGGCTCGGCGCGGGCGTAAAGGGGCAGCTCACGCTCGTGTCGGAGGCAGTGCGGGGCGAGGGGGCCCTGCTGCTCGACACGGACGGCGTGCGGTTCATGCCGGACGAGCACCCGATGGCCGAGCTCGCGCCGCGTGACGTCGTCGCGCACGCGATCGTGCGGCGCATGGCCGCGACGGGCGCGGACCACGTGTGGCTGGACGCGCGGCACCTGGGCGCGGACTTCCTGCGCCGGCGGTTCCCGACGATCCACGAGCGGCTGCTGGAGCACGGGATCGACCTGGCGAACGACCTGGTCCCCGTGGCGCCCGCGCAGCACTACCACTCGGGCGGCGTCGTGACGGACCTCGTGGGACGGACGTCGGTGCCGGGCCTGTACGCGGCGGGGGAGGTGGCGTGCACCGGAGTGCACGGCGCGAACCGGCTGGCGTCGAACTCGCTGCTGGAGGGTCTGGTCTTCGCGACCCGCGCGGCCCGGCACATCGCGGCGAAGGTCGCCGAGGGTGCGCTGCCGCGGCAGACGCCGGAGCGCCGGTCGGGCGACGCGGCGCTGGTCGCGGCCGCCGCGCGGTCCCGGGTGCAGCGGATCGCCTCCGACGGCCCCGGGGTGCTGCGGTCCGGGGACGGGCTGCGCCGGGCGGGTGCCGCGCTCGCGGGGGTGCCGACGGACGCGCACGAGCGCCGCGACGAGGGCCGGGCGCTCGCCGCGCCGCAGGTCGCGGAGTGGGAGACGACGAACGTCCACCAGGTCGCGACGGTCCTCACGGCCGCGGCGCTGGAGCGCGCGGAGTCCCGCGGGGGGCACGCACGGTCGGACTTCCCGGACCGGGACGACGCGTGGCGGCTGCGGCTGGAGCTCGCGCTCGACGCGGACGGCCGGCTGGTGTCGTCGCGTGTGCCGATCGACTGACCGGGGCGCATGCCGGATCGTCGATAGTTTCGACACATCCGTCGGGAGGTTTCTGCCCGTCAGGTCTGGCCGGATTGTCGGCGCTGCCCGTATCGTCGGACCGAAACCCCGGGAATCGGGACCCGTCTGCGCAAAGGAGCGTCGATGAGTCGGTCAGGCGTATTCGAAACTATCGGAGTCGGCGTGCTGGCGTTGGGCCTGGTGGCCGCGCCGGCGCTCGGCTCCGCACCCGCGTCGACGGCCCGTGCCGCCGACGTCGAGATCCTCCGCAGCGACTTCGAGGGCGGCACCTACGCCCCGTGGACGCCGAGCGGCAGCCCCACCCTGAGCCTCGTGCCCGACCCCGACGGGACCGGTACCAGCCTGAGCATCGCCGGCCGGACCGCGGGCTGGCAGGGCGTCGCGCTCGACCTCGTCCCGCTGCTCGAGCCCGGCGCCACCTACACGGTGAGCATGCGCGCGCGCCTCGCCGACGCCACCCAGCCCGCCGCGGGCGTGCACTTCACCGTCGACGCGCCCGCCGCGTCCAACCCGTACACGTGGGTCAGCGGCCCCAGCACCCTCGCCGCGGACGCGTGGACGACGATCAGCGGCTCCTACACCTTCGAGGAGGGCGTCGGTGCGGCGCGCATGTACCTCGACGGCGGCGACGCGGCACCGTTCCCCGACGTGCTGCTCGACGACGTCGTGATCACCGGCCAGGAGCCGACGGACCCGGGCGGTGTCGTGCCCGGCGGCGCGGTCGACCCGACGACGACCCCGGTCGCCACCGCCCGCGGCACCGGCGACGTCGCGGCGCTGACGTTCGACGACGGCCCCAACGGCGCCACGACCACCGCGCTGCTCGACGTCCTCGCCGAGCGCGACCTGCACGCGACGTTCTGCGTCATCGGCCAGAACATCGAGGCACCCGGCGGGGCGGACGTGCTGCGGCGGATCGTCGCCGACGGCCACACGCTCTGCAACCACACGACGTCGTACGCCGACATGGGCGGCTGGACGGCCGAGCAGGTCCGCGCCGACCTCGTCGAGAACCTCGGCATCATCCGCGACGCCCTCGGCGACCCGCAGGCGAAGGTGCCGTACTTCCGCGCCCCCAACGGCTCGTGGGGCGTCACGCCCGGCGTCGCGGTCGCGCTCGGCATGCAGCCGCTCGCGGTGACGAACACGATCAACGACTGGGCGACGCAGGACGTCCCGACGCTCACCGCCAACCTGCGCGCGGCCATGAAGGCCGGTCAGGTCGTGCTCGCGCACGACGGCGGCGGCGACCGCAGCGGCACGCTCGCGGCCGTGCAGACCGTCGTCGACGAGCGCCTCGCGGCGGGCTGGCAGTTCACGCTGCCGACCGGCGGCCTCGACGACGGCGGCTCGGTGCCCACGGGCCTGAGCAACGACTTCGAGGCCGGCCTCGGCGTCTGGGGCCCGCGCGGGCCGAGCAGCGTGACGCTCTCCGACGACGCCCACGGCGGCGCCCAGGCGGCGCTCGTCGCCGACCGGACGCAGGCGTGGAACGGCATCGGTGCGACCGTCACGGACGTCTTCCAGCAGGGCCGCACCTACACGGTCTCCGCGTGGCTCAAGCTCGCGGAGGGTGCGACCGAGCCCGCGGACCTGCGGATCTCGGTGCAGCGCGACAACGCGGGGGAGTCGACCTATGACACGGTCACGACGGTCACCGGCGTCACCGCGGACCGCTGGGTCCAGGCGCAGGCGCAGTACACGATGGCGTCGGCCGACTCCGCGCTGCTGTACGTCGAGTCCTCGTCGTCGCTCGCGTCGTTCCTGGTGGACGACGTCGTCGTCAGCGGCTCGACGGCCCCGCCGGTGCAGCAGGACATCCCGTCCCTCCAGGACGTGCTGCCCTGGCCGGTCGGCGTCGCGATCGACGAGCGCGAGACGGTCGGCTCCGGCAAGGAGCTCGTCGTCAAGCACTACGACCAGATCACCGCCGAGAACGCCATGAAGCCGGAGAGCATCCAGCCGACCGAGGGGACGTTCACGTTCGAGGCGGGCGACGCGCTCATCGACGCGGCGGTCGCGAACGGGCAGCGCGTCTACGGGCACACGCTCGTGTGGCACTCCCAGACGCCGGACTGGTTCTTCAACCATGTCGACGGAACGCCGCTGACCGACAGCGCCGCGGACCAGCAGATCCTGCGGGACCGCATGCGCACCCACATCGAGACGGTCGCCGACCACTACCGCCAGAAGTACGGCGAGTACGGCACGGCGGGCAACCCGATCGTCGCGTACGACGTCGTCAACGAGGCCATCGCGGAGAGCGAGTCCGACGGCCTGCGCAGGAGCCGCTGGTACCAGGTGCTCGGCGAGCAGTACCTCGACCTCGCGTACCGGTACGCGAGCGAGGCGTTCAACGGCGGCGACACCGACGGCCCCGTCCAGCTGTTCCTCAACGACTACAACACCGAGCTGCCCGCCAAGCGGCAGGCCATGCTCGACGTCGTCAACCGGCTGCTGGCCCGCGACGTGCCGCTCGACGGCCTCGGCCACCAGTTCCACGTCAACCTGCTGCAACCCGTCTCGCAGATGAAGGCGAGCATCGACGCCTTCGCGACGACCGGCCTGCTGCAGGCCGTCACCGAGCTCGACGCCCCCATCGACGGGACGGTCACGGCGGAGAAGCTCGTCGCGCAGGGCTACTACTACGCGGACGTGTTCGACATGCTCCGCGAGTACCCGGACCTGTTCGCGGTGACGCTGTGGGGCCCGTACGACAGCCGGTCGTGGCGCGAGGGCGCGCCGCTGCCGTTCGACGACGACCTGCAGGCCAAGCCGGCCTACTGGGGCATCGTCGACCGCGGCGAGCTCCCGACTCTCACCCGGCAGGCCGACGCGCACGCCGGCACGCCCACGGGTGTCGACGACCCGACGTGGCGGCTCCTGCCGCAGACGCCGGTCGGCGAGGGTACGGGCTTCCAGCTCCGCTGGTCGGCCGACGGCCTCACGGCGTACGTCGAGGTCGCGGACGCGAGCGACGACGGCGCCGACGACGTGGTCGACGTCTTCGCGGGCGACGCGCACGTCGCCGTCCCGCGCAGCGACGCCACGGCCACGGCGGGCGGCTACCGGCTGGCCGTCGCGCTCCCCGTCGCCGGCCTCACGCAGGGCGGCACCGTGCCGTTCGACGTCCGGGTCACCGACGGCGCGACGGGCGAGCGGCGGTCGTGGAACGACCTGTCGCACGGCCAGGAGGACGGCGAGCGCCTCGGCGTCGTCACCCTCGTCGAGCCGGTCGGGTTCCTGTCCGCGCCGCAGGTCGGCACCGCCCCGGTGATCGACGGCGTGGTCGACGACGCCTGGGCGTCCGCGCCCGTCGTCACCACGGACGTGCAGGTCGAGGGCGCCGCGGGTGCGACGGCCGAGGTCCGGGTGCTGTGGCACGACGACGCCGTCGACGTGCTGCTCCGGGTCGCCGACCCCGTCATCGACGAGACGGCCACCAACGCGTGGGAGCAGGACTCGGTCGAGATCTTCGTCGACCCGGTCAACGCCAAGGGCGGCGCGTACACGCCGCAGGACGGCCAGTACCGGATCAGCGCGAGCAACGCGCAGTCGGTCAGCGGCGACCTTACGGTCATCGGCGACCGTCTGACGTCCGCGACCGCGCTCGTCGACGGCGGGTACGTCGTCGAGGCGTCGATCGCGCTCGGCCGCGACGCGACCGCCGGGGACCTCGTCGGCCTGGACTTCCAGGTCAACGACGCGACCGACGGCGTGCGCGGGTCCGTCCGCACCTGGACCGACCCGACGGGCCGCTCGTACCAGAGCACCGCCCGCTGGGGCGTCGCGGAGCTCGCCGCCCCCGTCGTCGCGCCGGGTCCGGTCCTCACGCTCGGTGCCGAGCGCGTCGCCGCGGGCAAGAAGCTCGGCGTCTACCTCGCGGGCTTCGAGCCGAAGACCAAGGTCACGCTGGTCCTCGACCGGGTCGGCGACACCCCGGCGAAGCCCCCGCGCGGCGGGCTGCTCGGCCAGCTCCTCGACGGGCTGAGCGACTGGTACTGGAAGGACGCCGCGCTCGGCACCGTGAAGACCGACGCGTCCGGGGCCGCGAGCACGACGGTCAAGGTCCCCGCGTGGGTCCTGCCCGGCGACTTCGAGGTCAAGGCGTACGTCGGCGGGGAGGTGGTCGCCGCCGCCCCGGTGCGGGTGGGCGTGATCTTCTCCTGACGGCGCCGGTGTGGAAGGTCTGTCGCTCCCGACGCGACAGACCTTCCACACCGCGCGTCCTGGCAGGGCGGCCGGACGACCGAGCGGGCCGGACGGGTGGGTGGCGCGGTGGCGCTTGGCCCGGCGCACGTAGGGTGGCGGTCGTGCAGCAGCAGCTCGACCCCGTGTGGGTCGCCCAGGTCGTCCGGACGGCGCTCGACGAGGACCTCGGGCCCGAGCCGGGCCGGGACGTCACGTCGCAGGCGACCATCCCGCCCGACGCCGTCGGCACCGCGCACCTCGTCGCCCGCGCCGAGGGCGTCGTCGCCGGCCTCGTCGTCGCGCAGGAGGTCGTCGACCAGGTCGCCCGACGCCTCGCGCTCGCCCCCGTCCGCGTGGACCTCACGGTCGCCGACGGGGCGCACGTGTGGCGCGACGAGGTGCTCGCGGTCCTCGTCGGGCCGGTGCAGGCGCTGCTCGTCGCCGAGCGCACGCTGCTCAACCTCGCGTCGCGCGCGTCCGGTGTCGCGACCCACACCCGCCGCTGGGCCGACGCCCTCGACGGCACCGGCGCGCAGGTCCTCGACACCCGCAAGACGACCCCCGGCCTTCGCGCCCTCGAGAAGTACGCCGTGCGCTGCGGCGGCGGCACCAACAAGCGCATGGGCCTGTTCGACGTCGCGATGGTCAAGGACAACCACGTCGTCGCCGCCGGCTCCGTCGCCGCGGCCGTCCGGGCCGTGCAGGAGCGGTTCCCCGACGTCGACATCCAGGTCGAGGCCGACACGCTCGACCAGGCGCTCGAGGCCGTCGCCGCCGGTGCCCGGTTCCTGCTGCTCGACAACATGCCCGCGCCGGTGCTGGCCGAGGTCGTCGCCGCCGTCCGCGCAGGCGAGCCGACGACCGGGCGCGTCGAGCTCGAGGCGACCGGCAACCTCACGCTCGACCGGGCCGCGGAGGTCGCCGCGACCGGCGTCGACTACCTGTCGGTCGGCGGGCTCACGCACTCGTCCCCGATCCTCGACCTGGCGCTCGACCTGCAGCCGTCCTGAGCCCGCACGGTGCCGGGGGCCCGTGGGTGTCGGACGACCGGCCCGACGACCCGTCGTGACCGTCGGCACGGCGGACGGAGCCGGGCGCGCCGGTAGGATCACGGGGTGACCGCTGCGCCTGACGAGACCCCCGCCGACGACACCCCCGAGCAGATCCAGGTCCGCCGCGCGAAGCGCGAGCGCCTGCTCGGCCAGGGCGAGCAGGCGTACCCCGTCGGCGTCGCGCGCACCCACACCATCGCGCAGGTCCGGGCCGAGCACCCCGACCTCGAGGCGGGTGCGGAGACGCAGGACGAGGTCGGCGTCGCCGGCCGGGTCGTGTTCCTGCGCAACACCGGCAAGCTCTGCTTCGTCACGCTGCAGGACGGCGAGGGCAACCGCCTGCAGGCGATGCTGTCGCTCGGCGAGGTCGGCGAGGAGCGGCTCGCCGCGTTCAAGACCGACGTCGACCTCGGCGACCACCTCTTCGTGCACGGTCGCGTCATCTGCTCCCGGCGCGGCGAGCTCTCGGTGTTCGCGGACACCTGGCAGCTCGCGGCCAAGGCGCTGCGCCCCCTGCCGAACCTCTACGAGGGCACCGAGCTGTCCGAGGAGGCCCGCGTCCGGCAGCGGTACGTCGACCTCATCGTCAACCAGCGCTCGCGCGACATGGTGCGCACGCGCGCCGCCGTCCTGCGGTCCGTGCGCGACAACCTGCACCGTCGCGGGTTCCTCGAGGTCGAGACGCCCATGCTGCAGGTCCGGCCGGAGGGCGCCGCGGCCCGGCAGTTCGAGACGCACATGAACGCGTTCGACATCCCGCTGTTCCTGCGGATCGCACCCGAGCTGTTCCTCAAGCGCGCCGCGGTCGGCGGCGTCGAGCGCGTCTTCGAGATCAACCGCAACTTCCGCAACGAGGGCGTCGACGCCACGCACTCGCCCGAGTTCGCGATGCTCGAGGCGTACGAGGCCTACGGCGACTACGACACCATCGCCGACCTCACCCAGGACCTCGTGCAGACCGCCGCGCGCGACGCTTTCGGGTCCACGACCGTGACGCTCGCGGACGGCACCGAGTACGACGTCGGCGGCGAGTGGGCCCGGCTGCCGATGTACGACTCGCTGTCCGAGGCGCTCGGGCAGGAGATCACGCACGACACCACCGACGACGTCCTGCTGACGCTCCTCGAGAAGGCCGAGATCGACCTGGCGCCGGGGCAGCGCAACCACGGCAAGATGGTCGAGGAGCTGTGGGAGCACCACGTCGGTCATCAATTGACCGCCCCGACGTTCGTGCGTGATTTCCCCGTCGAGACGTCCCCGTTGGTGCGCGACCACCGCAGCAAGCACGGTCTCGTCGAGAAGTGGGACCTGTACGTGCGCGGCATGGAGCTCGCGACCGGCTACTCCGAGCTCGTCGACCCCGTGATCCAGCGGCAGCGGTTCGAGGCGCAGGCGCTGCTCGCGGCGCGCGGCGACGACGAGGCGATGCGTATCGATGAGGACTTTCTCACCGCCATGGAGTTCGCGATGCCCCCGTCGGGCGGCATGGGCATGGGAATCGACCGCCTGCTCATCGCGCTCACCGGGCTCGGTATCCGCGAGACCATCCTGTTCCCGCTCGTGAAGCCGCAGGCCTGACCCGTGAACGGACTCGGAGCAGCCCTCGCGGCCATCCTGCCGTCGATCGGCGTCGGCCTGATCTTCTGGTTCGCGATCCGCGCTCTCGTGAATGCCGACCGCACCGAACGGCAGGCATTGGCCAGAATGGATGCCGCGGAACGCCTCGCCGCAGAGCAGGAAGTGCAGCGGAAGAATGGCGATTCGTAGCCTCATCGTTTGACGTCAGAATCGGACAGATGCCATGCTGCCCGGGTAAGCGTAATTTCCCCTCCACGCACTTACCCCCGGAGCGAACAATGGCTCAGAAGGTCCAGGTCCTGCTCGTCGACGACATCGACGGCGGAACGGCGGACGAGACGGTGACGTTCGCGCTCGACGGCGTCACCTACGAGATCGACCTCACGGCGGCGCACGCCACCGAGCTGCGCGACGCCTTCGCGCAGTGGGTCGGGCACGCTCGCAAGGTCGGTGGCCGTTCCTCGTCGGGCCGCTCGGCCGGACGCACGGGCGGCAGCGCCAAGCGGTCGACGGGCGACGCCCAGGCGATCCGCGAGTGGGCGAAGGAGCACGGGCACCACGTCTCGGAGCGCGGCCGCATCTCGGCCGAGGTCAAGTCGGCGTACGACGCCGCGCACTGAGGCGACGCACCGCCGCGCACTGAGGCGACGCACCGAGCGATGACGCACTGACGGACCGACGCAGACGACGAAGCCCCCGGAACCGATGGGTCCGGGGGCTTCGTCGTGCGTGGGGCGTCGCGACGCGGGGCCGGCCCCGTCGTGCGGGGTGCGCCGGGGCGTCAGGCCGGGCGGGTCGCGGTGAGGTCGCGGACCGCCGCGTACTGCTCGCGGATGCGCGCGACCGGGTCGGCGCGGTGCACCGACGACTCGGCGGCCGCCGTCCACGCCGGTGCGGAGGCCGCGCCGGACAGCACCCACGCCGCCTGGCGGGCGGCGCCGTCGGCGACGTACTCGCCCGGCGTCGGCACGTGCACGTCCAGGCCGAGCACGGCCGGGGCGATCTCCCGGACCGCGCGCGACTGGGCGCCGCCGCCGATGAGGAACAGCCGCTCGACCGCGACGCCCTGGGCGCGCAGCGCGTCGATGCCGTCGGCCAGCGCGCACAGCATGCCCTCGACGGCCGCGCGCGCGAGGTGCGCGGGGGTCGTGTTCGCGAGCCGAAGGCCGTGCAGCGCGCCGGTGGCGTCGGGCTTGTTGGGGGTCCGCTCGCCCTCCAGGTACGGGACGAGCACCAGGCCGTCGGCGCCCGCGGGGGCGGACAGGGCCAGGTCGGACAGGCCGGCGTGGTCGACGCCGAGCATGCGGGCCGTGGCGTCGAGGACGCGCGACGCGTTGAGCGTGCAGGCGAGCGGCAGGAACGCACCGGTCGCGTCGGCGAAGCCCGTGACCAGGCCGGAGCCGTCGGCGGTGGGGGAGGAGCTGATCGCGGACACGACGCCCGACGTGCCGATCGACACGGCGACGTCGCCGGGCGCGAGGCCCAGGGCGAGCGCGGCGGCAGCGTTGTCGCCGGCACCCGGGCCGAGGACGGGCTCGCGTGCACCGACGGCCGCACGCGGTCCGGCCTCCGACGGGCCGAGGACCCGGGGGAGCTGCGCGGCGTGCCCGAGCCCGCGCTCCAGAAGGTCGAGCCGGTAGTCGTCGGTGGCGGGCGACCAGTAGCCGGTGCCGGACGCGTCCGACCGGTCGGTGACGAGCGCGTCGAGGCCCGCGCCGCCGCTGCCCGGGCCGTGACCCGCGAGCCGCCACGTCAGCCAGTCGTGGGGGAGGGCGACCGCCGCGACACGGGCGGCGTTGTCGCGCTCGGCGTCGCGCAGCCAGCGCAGCTTCGTCACGGTGAGCGACGCGACGGGCACCGAGCCGATCGCGTCGGCCCACGCCTGCGCACCGGCCTCGGCGTCGCCGTCGCCGAGCTCCGCGACCAGGTCGAGCGCGGCCTGCGCCGAGCGGGTGTCGTTCCACAGCAGCGCGTCGCGCACGACCTCGCCCGAGGAGTCGAGCGTGACCATGCCGTGCTGCTGGCCGCCGACGGAGATCGCGTCGACGTCGTCGAGGCCGCCCGCGTCGGTGATCGCGGTCTGCAGCGCGTCCCACCAGTGACGCGGGTCGACGGACGTGCCGTCGGGGTGCGAGGCGCGGCCCTGGCGGACCAGCGCGCCGGTGTCGGCGTCGCGGACGACGACCTTGCAGGACTGCGTGGACGAGTCCACGCCGGCGACGAGCGTCATGGGGGTTCCTTCTGCGGGGCGGGCCGGCGACGGTGCGCGGTCCGGGGCCGACGGGGTGCGCGGGTCGCGCGGGCGGTGAGGTGGTGAGGGCGGCGGGGGTCCGGCAACGGTGCCGGTGCCGAACGGGTGCCGGCGCCGCAGCGGTGCGGATGCCGCGGTGGTGTCCGGTGCTGCGGTGGTGTCCGCGAGCGTCCCGGGCCACCGCGCCAGGACGCCCGGCCCGTCGCGATGCGGAGTCGCGACGGGCCGGGCGGTCGCCGGTCAGCGAGCGCCGAGCGCGTGCTCCAGGGCGAGCTGGTTGAGGCGGACGAAGCCGAAGCCGCGGGCGGCGACCGCGTCGACGTCGAGGTCCTCGTAGGCCGAGG
>PJUA01000147.1_pt1 | contig 66644 bp, 59 predicted proteins | sample 1512151 | NCBI WGS metagenome assembly PJUA01 (sample SAMN08177678, study PRJNA422409) | Soil metagenome, whole genome shotgun sequencing project. | isolation source: Soil enriched on filter paper: beechwood xylan treatment | place: USA: Madison | collected 2015-01-15
AAAAGTGGACGCTGCCCATCCGAGATTGGAAAGCTGCACTGACTCGGTTTACTATCCAGTTCGGTGAACGTATCTCTATGAATTAAACGAAATCCCGTTTACACAAAAATTCGGACACGCCCGGACACGGACCACGGACAATCCCTTCTAGGAAAATTGCATTTCGATGTCGTTCTCCCTCTCATTTGCAAAGCCCGCGGCATCAAAGGCTTCTCTTGGCCTGAAATTTCTGGTCAATTCTCAGTAATCGAAAGGGCGATCGAAATAGCCATGAATTTCCTAGAGGAAATTCGATATAGACCAGAGCATATTAAGAAGTCACGCTCAAGAATACACGACGTGACTCACAGTATTTATGCAACCGGCTGTGAGTTCTTAGTAACTCATGACAAGCGCTTCCATCACAAAGTTAAAGCTGTCTATCGGTATTTTGATATCCCGACAAAGGTACTCACGCTCGATGAATTCATCGCAACCGATTTCGATTAAATACACGGCCGCTTAAGGATACGTCTCACAACACTCAGGCCCCAACGTATCGCGTGGTTCTCGTTACTGGCGACAGCCTGACTAACCTAAAAATTCGTCTAAGGCCCCCTATTGATCGATCAAATCGACTTGAAAATACGATTAAAAATTTTCGGTAATACCCATACAGACTTTAAAATTTATTTGCTAAAAATTAGAGGTAGATTTTGCGCGAGATTCACTGCACAAAAAATACAGACTTTATTGTTCATTATCAAGAATCAGCAATAGAGCCTATATTCCTCTAGGAGATCTATAGCGAACTTGCGAAGTTATTCAGATATGCATTGCAAAAGTGTTATCCGATAAAAAAGAGAGAGCGCCAGAACTGAACTGGCCCCTCTCTTTTTTATGCCAACTTATTGAGTACCGATGACGCTCTGCAAGTAATCGGCCAAATCCTGCAGGGTGACGAATTTCACACCGTATCTCTCTGTCAACCAATTGCAATGGGTTTTGTGAAATACAGAATTCTGCCCCGCTTTTCGCGCTTTATCATGCGTGCAAAAGAAATCATTTCCATAGCCGACGTGAGCTGCAATTGCCTCACCATCAACCCATTCATTAATTACTTCCCGTACCTTTTTAAGTTTTCCGTTCGTAATTGCTCGTTCCAAACCTTGCGGCCACCACTCGCCGTCATCAATGTCTTCGCACCCTAGTTCAATCGCCCGTGCGCGCCCCACTCCACGAGACAACAGCTCTGAATCAACTGTATTAGTCAAACCTGCACAGACAGCAAACTTTTCCGCTGCGATTGGTTCGTAGCATTCGTCATCAAACCCACGTATCGCTAGACTATAGCCAAGCAATCTTGGGCCTATCAAGGCCCGCATTCCGAGATCTAGTGCCTTTTGAAAAGAAACTAAGAATTCTGCCGATATTTCGCGCCGCTCCGAATGGCGGCCAATGGAGATCGAGACCGATAATGGTCGAGTGCTTTGCGCAGAAGATTTGCATATGATTCTCGAGCTAGCGACAACATCCACCTTGTCTTTTCTTGTAAGCGCGTCAACGGAAATCATCGCTTCGCTGAAATACCCACTAATGCGACCAGAACTGAGAGCTGCATTAATTGCGACACAGGAGGCATGACATGTCTGTCCAATACAGCGGTCAGGTTCTACCACCAGTTGGAATACGTTTGTATCGAATGTCACTTTCATACCGTCTGCCCGACCTGAACCGCCCTCTTACATCGACGTCGCCGACCGCGCCGCCTGCTCATACAAGCCCGACAGCACGCGCAGGAACCGGGCCAGCTCTTCCAGTTCGTAGCTCTCGGTGTTGTCGCCGGTGAGGCTGGAGACCAGCAGCTGCTCCCTGATCTCGTAGTACCGCTTGCAGAGATCCTGCCCGGCCTCATTGGTCGAATACAGCACTTCCTTGCCGCGCCGCTCGGTGCTCACCAGGCCCAGGGCGTGCAGTTTCTTGAGCGAGTAGTTGACCACGTGCGTGTCCTCGATATTGAGGATGAAGGCGATGTCGGCCAGCTTCTTTTCGCGTGCGCGGTGGTTGATATGGTGCAATACCAGGACGTCCGTGGCCGTCATGTCCTTCATGCCGGCCGCCGAGATGCAGCGGATCATCCATCGGTTGAAGGCATTGCTGGCGATGATCATGCCGAACTCGAATTCGCTCAACTCCTTGCTCCTTCCTGAAGCCAGATGCAGTGACGATACGATCGGCACCTTGCCTGGGGTGTTGGGCTGGGCGAAATTGGCTTTTGGGGTTTTCTTTTCGGTTGGCATAAAGGTCTTTGGAAAGCAGACAAGATCACTGACCGCCACAGGAAATATCGTCGAGCGATTTTTCCCGCCGCCGGCGGTCAGTCGAGAAACCCCGATTTTAAACCCCAATTTCCTCGGCAAGGTGAGCCAGATTGGGCTCTGTTGAATCTGCAGTTCACTTTTCCACCAGCAACTTCCTGCCCTCCGGCGTCCATGCCAATGGCGCCTCGGCATGCTCGCCTGACAATTCCCAGTCCGCCGCGCCAGGTTCGTGCGTCGTCTGGCTTGCCTGCGCACCCTGTGTCTTGAAGATCGATACCGCGCGCCCCAGCGCCAGCGAGCGGTCATGCATCTGCTGCGCGGCCGCTGCCGCCTGTTCCACCAGGGCCGAGTTCTGCTGGGTCATGTCATCGATCTGCTCGACCGCCTGGTTGATCTGGCGGATGCCTTCGCTCTGTTCGTCGCTGGCGGCCGATATCTCGATCATGATGTCGGCCACATGTTTCACGCTGGAGACAATCTCCTGCATGGTCTGCCCGGCCTGATCCACCAGCGCGCCACCGGCATCGACCTTCTTCACCGAGCTCTGGATCAGCCCGGCGATCTCTTTGGCAGCGGCGGCGCTGCGCTGGGCCAGAGCGCGCACCTCGGCGGCGACCACGGCAAACCCGCGCCCCTGCTCACCGGCGCGGGCTGCCTCCACGGCAGCGTTCAACGCCAGGATATTGGTCTGGAAGGCGATGCCATCGATCACACCGATGATGTCCACGATCTGGCGCGAGCTCTCCTTGATTTCCTTCATTGTGCTGACCACCTGGGTGACCACGTCGCCCCCTTGCGTGGCGACCTGCGAAGCGTTGAGCACCAGATGATTGGCTTCGCGGGCGTTCTCGGCATTCTGGTTGACGGCATTGGTCAGCTCCAGCATGGAACTGGCGGTTTCTTCTAGCGTGCTGGCCTGCAGTTCGGTACGGGCCGACAGGTTGGCATTGCCTTCGGCGATCTCGCGCGCCGCCACCGAAATGGCGTCGGATCCCTCGCGTACCTGCATCACCGCGCCTACCAGGCCGTCGCGCATGTGTTGCAACGCCGCCAGCAGCTTGGCCGTTTCGTCCGAACCGGTAGCCTCGACCTGGACCGCCAGATCACCACCGGCCACGCGCTCGGCAATATTGATGGCGGCATTGAGCGGGCGTGTGATGCCGCGCATGACGGAATAGCCCACCAGCGCCGCCAGCAGCGTGGCGATGCTGGCCATGGCAATCATCAGCATGCTGGCCGAGGTGGCCACCTGTTCGGCGTCGCGCCCGCCCTCTTCCATGCGGCTGCCCTGGTAGGCGATCAGATTGTCGAGGGCCTTGAAATAGGCGCTCTGGTAGGGGGCGATCTCGGGCAGGATCAGGTCCCGCGCCTGCTCGACCTGTCCATCCTTGACGGCGGCGATGAAATTGTTCAGCACCGGCGTGTACTGCGCACGCGCCGCATTGACCGCCTTGAGCATGCGCAGCCCGTCTTCCGAACTGGTATTGGCGGCAAACTGCTTGAGCGTGCTGTCGATGGTCTTGCCGGCCCGATCGATGGCGTCGAGCTCGCCCTTGATCTCGTCGACCGTGCTCATGAAGAGCAGGTTGCGCATGCTGCGCGCCGTCTCGTCCAGCGCACTCTTGACCGAGTTGGCCATCACGGTGCGCGGATAGTAATCCTTGGCGATCATGGCGATGCTGCCGTTGATCTGGTTCAGGCGCAGTACGCCAATGGCCGTCAGCGCCAGCATCAGGAAGATCACAATGCCGAAGCCTGCGCTCAGGCGTTGTCCGATGTTCAGATTCTTCAACTTCATGTGGATGCTCCTTGCAAGTCGAAATGCGGTAACGACGATGGTGTCAGCCTGCATCTCCTCCGCACCTGGCCGACGACTCCCCTCAAGACATGGAGCCGTCGGCAATCAGGCCCGGCGTCACGCACAGTAAGAAACTGCCTGCCCGGAAAACACGGGCACTACTTACCTTTCCCCCTCAAGACTGCATGCGCCGGAAAAAGCCGTTAAAACGTATGGCGGATGCCAAAGTTCCAGGCGCTGTTACCGGAGCCGGTTTCGATGGAGCTACCCACGGTGTAGGGTGCGCCATTCTTGTTGCTGATGTGTGCATACATCGCATACAGGTCGGTGCGCTTGGACATGGAGTAGCGATACCCCAGCGCGACCTGGTTGGCGTCCTGGTTGCGGGCGGTCTTGTCGTTCTTGTGGATGTACGAGGCCAGCACGGTGTGCTGCACGCCGAACGGCACGGTCACGCCGATGAGCATGTCGGCGCTGTCGGTGGAAGCGAACACGGGACCGGTGCCATAGGAATTGACGGTGCTGCGCAGCGGCGAGCTGTTGACGCCCTTGTTGATGCCATAGGCGCCGTGCAGCTTGAGCACGCCGAAGTCGTACACCGCGCCCAGCAAGGTGCTGCGTCCGCTGCTGGTCTCGGCGGTGGTGGTGTCGTTGTTGCGACCATGGAAGCCCAGGCGTACATTGAGCGGACCGTTGCTGTACTGCACGGCAGCGCCGATCTGGCTGGCGGCCTTGGTGGAGCCGGCCGTTTCGCCGAAGCCGTAGGCCAGTTCACCGGTGAAACCGGCCACCTTGGGCGAGATGTACTTGACGGTGTTGTCCATGCGGCTGGAGCTGTTGCCGGTGTTGGGCATCAGGTTGGCGGCATCACCGGCATAACCGGTGCCGAACGGATCGACCATGGCCAGCGTCATGTATTGAGGCGTGTACTGACGTCCCACCAGCACCGAACCCATGCCGCCATTGAGGCCGACATAGCTTTGGCGACCGAACAGCAGACCGCCCTGACCCAGTGCACCGGTGTCGTTCTGGAAGCCCGACTCCAGCAGGAACACCGCCGACATGCCGCCACCGAGATCTTCCGTACCCTTGAAGCCGATGCGCGAACCGCCGCTGATACCGCTGGTCAGCTTGTTCACCTTGCCTGCAGCGCCACCGGTTTCGATGACGTAACCGGTATCGATCAGACCGTAGATGGTCACCGACGATTGCGCCGATGCGGGCAGAGCGTAGATACCTGCCGCAGCCATGATCGACGCAGCCAAAATCCTTTGTTTCATTGTGATTCCCCGTAAATGATTTCCAAAAAATCGCGTATCGGCATGATCGTGCGCGCCCTTCCATGCCGATACGCGCCAGCCCGCCGCACACCGGAAGCAATTGGCCTTTTTGCCTCCAGCGCTTGAACGGGAACTGCAAAACCACTGCTATCACGACCCTCTTCGGGGTCCTCGTTCACGCCGGAGCGAACACGCCCTGCTCCGGCCTTTCAAATTTTTCGGACAGGAATTCCGTCACGAAGCCAAACGCCGGATTGCAGCGGGCCAGCGGCGCCAGCGCCTCGTCCAGCGCGGCCGGCCGCAACCACGGGTATGGCAGGAAGGACTGCAGCGTCGTCACCAGACCGCCCGCCCGGTCGGGCAGGCTATCCATGCGGTCGATGCGGATATGCATTTCCGAGATACGCCAGCCTTCACCCTCAGGGACGAATGACCAGCGATAGCTGCCGCGTCCGATGCGCAGCTTGGCCTGGACCTTGTCGCGCATGATGACCAGCCACGGCAGGTGATCGATCTGGGTACCTGCACCGGCTGGCACGTCGGCCAGGTAATAGGTGCGGCATTGCGAGAACTGACGACCAAAATCGGTCACCAGCGTCTGCGCGATCCCTTCGCTGCCCACCACCAGCGGCGGAAACGAAATGCCGTCATCGCACACGGCAATGGTCAACATGGCATTGGGCGCGAAGATGTCGTGGATCAGCCCGGGACTGCCTTTGTCTTTTGCATGGACGTACGCTTCCAGCAGGGATTTATGCGTCAACATAAAAGTCCTTGGTTCATGACGGCCACAGCCGTCGCTCGCGATGTGGAGGGAAGCGGCGTCCCGGGAACGGGACGCCGGATCGGTCCCGATGGGCTACTCGTTCAGGCGGTCTGTCACGGCTGTCCTCTCGGGCATGGGGTGGGTCTGCATGTCACAGGCCGCCCAGATAGGCCTTCTTGATGTCTTCGTTGTGCAGCAGTTCGTCGCCGCTGCCTTCCATGACGATGCGCCCGGTCTGGATCACATAGCCGTAGTGGGCGATGTCCAGTGCCTTGTGCAGGTTCTGCTCCACCAGCAAGATGGACACGCCCTTGGCGTTGATCTGCTGGATGGTGTCCAACACCTTGGTCACGAACTTGGGTGCGATGCCCCAGGACGGCTCGTCCAGCAGCAACAGCCTGGGCTTGGCCATCAGGCCGCGACCGATGGCCAGCATCTGCTGTTCGCCGCCGCTCATGGTGCCGGCCAGCTGATGGCGCCGCTCCTTGAGGATGGGGAAGGTGGCATACATCTCGTCCAGTGAGGCCGCCACTTCCGTGCTGTCGGTACGGGTGTACGCGCCCAGCTCCAGATTGCGTTCCACCGTCAGGCGCGGGAACAGGCGACGCCCTTCCGGCACCAGCGACAGGCCCAGCTTGACGCGGTCGAAGGAAGGGATCTTGCCGATATCCTGGCGCTCGAAGCTGATCTGGCCGGCGTCGGGCTTGTTCAGGCCGGCGATGGCGCGCAGCGTGGTGGACTTGCCGTTGCCGTTGCCACCGACCAGCGCCACGATGCTGCCGGCTTTGACTTCCAGGTCGACCTTGGACAAGGCCAGCACGCCGTCATAGCTGGCGCGCAGATTGGTTACTTGCAACATCATTCATCTCCCAGGTAGGCGGCAATCACGTGCGGGTCGTTGGAAACCTCGGTCGGGCTTCCATCGGCGATCTTCTTGCCGTAGTCCAGCACCACGATCTGATTGGCGATGGGCATGATGCCTTCCAGCACGTGTTCCACGATCAGGCAGGAGATGCCACGGTCGCGGATCTTCAGCACCACCTCCACGGTTTCCTTCACCTCGGTGGGATTGAGGCCGGCCATCACTTCATCCATCAGCAGCAGCTTGGGCTTGACCGCCAGGGCGCGGGCCACCGCCAGGCGGCGCTGTTCGCTGATGGTCATGCTGCCGGCCGGCTTGTCGGCGAAGCGTCCGAGGTTGACGAACTCCAGCAGCTGACGCGCCGTGTCCCGCACCTTGGAGACGCTATGCTCGTTGAGGAAGGCACCGACCATCACGTTCTCCAGCGCGGTCATGCTGGTGAAGGTGCGCGCCACCTGGAAGGTACGGCCGATGCCGATGCGGGCACACTGCTCCGGGTTCATGCCGGAGATCTTCACGTCTTCCAGCCAGATGTCACCGGTGGTCGGCGGTGAATAGCCGGCGATGCAATTGAACATGGTGGTCTTGCCGGCGCCGTTGGGCCCGATCAGGCCAACGATCTCGCCGACCTGGACATTGAAGGAGATATCCTGGTTGGCGGTCAGGCCGCCGAATTTCTTGTAGACGTTCTCGACACGAAGCAGGCTCATTTGCTGCCCTCCTGATGTTGCTTGTTGGCTTTGCGGCGGGCCAGATAGGTCCGCACGTAACCGACGATGCCGTTCGGGTAATAGACCGCGATGGCGATGATCAGCGCGGCGTAGATGATCAGGTCGGTACCACGACCGGTGCCGCCGAAGAGGGTACGTGTGCCTTCCTCGATGGCCGTCAGCAGCCCGGCACCGACGATGGGGCCGAACAGGGTGCCGATACCACCCAGGATGGAGACCAGCGCCATCTTGATCGAGATGCCGGTACCGAGTACCGATGCGGGATCGATATAGAGTTCCTTCTGGGCATACAGGCTTCCTCCCATGGCGGTGAAGAAGCTGCTCACGGCAAAGGCGATCTGCTTGTACTTGGACAGGCTCACCCCCAGGCTGCGGGCGGCATCCGGTTCATCCTTGATGGCCCGGAAGTAATAGCCCAGATAGCTGCGCTCGATCCAGGCATTGGCCAGCAAGGTCAGCAGCAACAGGCCCAGCGCGATGTAGTAATAGGGCTCCTTGCCGCTGAAGATCATCTTGGACCAGCCCTCGTCGCTCATGGGAATGGTCAGGCCCACGGCGGCGCCGGCGAAGTCCCAGTTGGTGAAGACGATCTGGATGATCTCGGCCACGGCAATGGTGGCCATCGCGAAGTAGTGACCCTTGAGACGGAAGCAGGACCAGCCGATCACCAGACTGGTGGCGGCGGCGATCAGTCCGCCGGCCAGCATGGCGATCCAGGGACTGATGCCCCAGATCGAGAACATGATGGCCGAGGTATAGGCGCCGATACCGTAGAACGCCACGTGGCCCAGCGAGACCTGGCCGGCATAGCCGCCGACGATATTCCAGGACACGCCGATCTGGGCCGCCATCAGGATCAGGATCGCCAGGTTGAGGTGGGTGGGAGAGGTGACGAACGTGGGCAGGGCCACCGCCACCACCAGCAGGATCGCCAGGACGATGCGCATCTTGTTGGCCAGCGCGCCCGACGGCGGCGCTGTGATGATCAGGCCGGAGGTATTCTTGGACATGGATTTTCCTTCTTGACTGTATCGGTGGCGTACTCAGGCTTTGCCCATCAGGCCCTGCGGACGGAACATCAGCATCCCCAGGAACAAGGCCAGCACGATCAGCATCTTGTATTGCGGTCCCAGGAGGAAACCGCCCATCACTTCGATCAGGCCTACCAGCACGCCGGCGATGAGGGCACCGACCACGCTGCCGAAGCCACCCAGGTTGACCACCACGAAGGCGATCAGGATGAAGTTGGCGCCCACTTCCGGGAAGATCGGGAAGAAGGTCGACAGCAGCACGCCGGCCACGCCCGCGCAGGCCGCGCCGATACCCCAGGCCAGGGCAAACATCTTCTGCGAATCGATGCCCATCAGCTGGGCGGCTTCCTTGTCGGCGGCAGTCGCCTCCAGGGCCGCACCCAGACGGGTACGGGTGAGGAAGGTATAGATCACGCCGGTGACGATGATGGCGCCCAGGCCTGCGGTCAGCTGGGGCGTGCCGATCTGGATGCCGGCGATGGATACCTGGCCGCTGACCATCGAGTTCTCGATGGTGCGGAAGTCGGCCTTCCAGAAGAATTGCGCGATACCACGGAACAGGATCATCAGGCCGAAGGTCGTAAAGATCTGCGACACCATCGGTGCATTGGTGATCTTGCGGATGACCAGTTTGTAGAGCAGTGCACCCAGCGCAAAGAGGAACAATGCCGTCAGCGGCAGGGTGAAGATGGGGTCGAGCGCGAACAGGGCGAACAACCAGAAACTGGAGTACATCCCGAACATCAGGAATTCGCCATGCGAGAAGTTGACGATATCCATGACGCCAAAGATCAGGGTCAGGCCGATAGCAACGAGCGCATAGATCAGTCCGATCAGCAAACCGGACGCAAGGGTCTGCGCCAAAATATCCCAAGACATAATTTTTCCCTCCAACGAACTATTCACGCACCGTCTTATCAGCCGCCTGCGATGAAGATTTTTCCGCGGGGAGGCCGGCCCGGCCTACGTCGCCGGCCAGCCGCCCCGTGGCACCATGAGTGCTATCGCCTGCTTACTTGCGTTGATCCCACTTCGGCATCGGCCAGACCACGTCGCGGGTGGCCATGTCGAACGGCCACACGGTGTAGTACTTGCCGTTGATGATCTGCAGCAGGATGCCCGAGCTCAGGGTGTTCTGGCCGTGCTCGTCGAACTTGATGCCCTTCCACGGCATGATCAGCTTGTCGCCCGGGATGTTGGTCTCGGCCAGTGCCTTGCGGATGGCTTCGGCATCGGTCGAACCGGCGCGGTTGATGGCATCGGCCAGGGTCATGAGACCCGTGAAGGTGCGCGAGGAGTTGCCGGTGAAGTTGATCTTGTAGCGGTTGTAGAACAGATCGTTGACCTGCTTGATCAGCGGGTTCTTGGCAGCCAGGTCGAGCGACCAGACATCGCGGGTGATGATGTAGTCGGCGTCCTTGCCCAGGGTCTTGATGAACTCGGTGTCGATGAAGCCGGCGTCATTGGCCAGGATCATGTCGGGGTTGAAGCCCAGTTCCTTGTAGGTCTTCATCGACAGGATGGCGTCACCCAGGTAGGACGACTGCAGCACCACCTGCGGTGCGGCTGCCTTGAGCTGCTGCACTTCCGAGGTCAGCTGGGTGCTCTTGGCCGGGTAGACCACGGTCTTGACCAGATCGAAGCCACGGTCCTTGGACAGCTTGGTCTCCAGCTTGGTGGTCTCGTTGCCCCACAGGGTGTTTTCGTTGAAGGCGCCAAGCTTGTTGACCTTGATGCCCTTCTTGGCTTCCAGCTCCTTGAAGAACTCATAGAAGTTGGTCACGAACAGGTCATCGTGGGCGGTGGTGCGGAAGAACCACTTGAAGCCGCGCTGGGTCAGCGACGCCGAGGACGACTCCGGGTTCAGGTAAGGCACCTTGTAGCGTTCTGCCACCTGGCTGGTGGTGGCGGTGACGTTGCTGAAATAGCTGCCGACCAGGGCCACGACCTTCTCCTGGCTGATCAGGCGTTCGGCTTCGGTAGCACCGACCTGCGGGTTGCCCTGGGAATCGGCGAACACCAGCTTGATCTTGGCGCCCTTCAGGTTGGGCAGGCCGCCACCGGCCGAAAACGGCAGGTTGGGTACGCCCTTGGCGCCGTTGTTGATGATGTCGGCAGCCAGTTCCAGCGCGTCCTTCATCTCGGCGCCGGTGGAGGCGGCAGCACCGCTCAGAGGATAGATGACACCGATCTTGATTTCTTGCTGTTGCGCGTGTGCCGCAAACGCGACCAGGGAAAACGAGACCGCTACCCCTGCCGTGCGGACCGCTTTGACGCTGTTGGAGATGAGACCTAGCATGATGAGACGCTCCTTGTTGTATTGAATGACACCCAAAATCCCCCACCGCATGAAGCCTTTAGCGGGAGCTACCCCAAATAACCGGCGCACATTGCACGCTCTTCCCTGAAGAAGCTTGCACGACGCCCTCCTCCCCGGCGGACCGGCAAGGCTTACTGCCATCTTCGGAACCTGCGCGACATGGCTGCCCTGGCGGAACAGCCCGGCCATCGCGGCCCAGGTGATGCGTTTCGTACTGTTGACTATCGACTGACGGATTCGGACTGCGGGAATGTCGCTGTGCTGGTTGACAGGACTCCCCGTCAACAAAGCGTCACTCCCCAAATGGCGACGTGCATTGATGCCACGTCCTTATTGCTTTGCTTCTTTTTCCATTTTTTGTCTCTGCTTGTTTTTTTTGTTGAATCCTATATTTTTCATCGATAATATGTCAATAAATTATTTTTAAATAAAAAACTAAATACCGACATTTTCCTCGTCGTGTTATTAGCAAAGCGCGTGCCAGAATTTGTAGTCGAGTGGGGACAAGGTGGAAAACACAGGCGCAGCAAGGGTTTCAAGCCTGTTCATGATTTTCGGCGGGGGATCGGCCGACTCAGGAAGCAGCATTTAATCGCACGTTTTGAGTGCACTATCTCAATAATTCATCAATAAACTGCACTAATAAAGTTAATTCAGAAAGGTTGGGCGTCCATGGAACAAGGTCAGAATTTGTTGGGGGAGCAGCGTTGGCAGTTTTGGATCGACCGCGGTGGCACCTTCACCGACATCGTCGCGCGCAAGCCGGATGGCACGCTGTTGACGCACAAGCTGCTGTCGGAAAATCCCGAGCAATACAAGGATGCGGCCGTGGCCGGCATCAAGCGTCTGCTGGGACTCAAACCCGGTGAGGCGATTTCGCCACAGGTGGTCGAAGCGGTGAAGATGGGCACCACCGTCGCCACCAATGCCCTGCTGGAACGCAAGGGTGATCCGACCGTGCTGTTGATCACCCGGGGCTTCCGCGATGCCTTGCGCATCGCCTATCAGAACCGCCCGCGCCTGTTCGATCGCCACATCGTCTTGCCTGAACTGCTGTTTGAAAAAGTCGTGGAAGTCGACGAGCGCCTGGGCGCCCACGGCGAAGTGATCACGCCCCTGGACACCACCTCGGTGCGCCAGCAACTGGCGGCGTTGCACCAGGAGGGCTATCGCGCCGTGGCCATCGTGCTGATGCACGGCTATCGCTTCACCGAACATGAAAAGAAGCTGGCCGACATCGCCACCGAGCTGGGCTACACCCAGGTCTCGGTCTCCCACGAGGTGAGCCCGATGATGAAGCTGGTCTCGCGCGGCGACACCACCGTAGTCGATGCCTATCTCTCCCCCATCCTGCGCCGCTACGTGGACCAGGTCGCCAGCGAGATGGATGGCGTGCGCCTGCTCTTCATGCAGAGCAACGGCGGCCTGACCGACGCCCACCGCTTCCAGGGCAAGGACTCCATCCTCTCCGGCCCGGCCGGCGGCATCGTCGGCATGGTGCGTACCGCCGAGACGGCCGGCTTCAACAAGATCATCGGCTTCGACATGGGCGGTACCTCGACCGACGTGTCGCACTATGCCGGTGAATTCGAGCGCGAGTTCGAAACCCAGGTCGCCGGCGTACGCATGCGCGCCCCCATGATGAGCATCCACACCGTGGCTGCCGGCGGTGGCTCCATCCTGCATTTCGATGGGACCCGCTATCGCGTCGGCCCGGACAGTGCCGGTGCCAACCCCGGCCCGACCAGCTATCGCCGGGGCGGCCAGCTGGCGGTGACCGACTGCAACGTCATGCTGGGCAAGATCCAACCGGCCTACTTCCCCAAGGTCTTTGGCCCCGCTGCCGACGAAGCCCTGGATCGCGACGCCGTGGTTGCCAGGTTCAGCGAACTGGCTGAACAGATCCATCAACAGACCGGCAATCGCCGTACGCCGGAAGAAGTGGCCGAAGGCTTCATCGAGATCGCCGTCGGCAACATGGCCAACGCCATCAAGTTCATCTCGGTGCAGCGCGGTCACGACGTCACCGACTACACCCTCACCACCTTCGGCGGCGCCGGTGGCCAGCACGCCTGCCTGGTGGCCGATGCGCTGGGCATGACGCGCGTCTTCGCGCACCCCTTCGCCGGCGTGCTGTCGGCCTACGGCATGGGTCTGGCCGACCAGACCGCCATGCGCGAACAGGCCATGGAACTGCCCCTGTCCGCGCAGTCGCTGGGCCAACTCGACGCCGAACTCGGCAAGCTCTCCGACGAGGCCAGGAACGACCTCCTCACCCAGGGCGTGGCAGCACAGCAGATCAACGTCATCCAGCGCGCCCACCTGCGCTATGACGGCACCGATTCGGTGATCGTGGTCAACTTCGGCGACCTGGCCGGCATGGTCGAGCAGTTCGAGTCCGCCTACAAGAAGCGCTATTCCTTCCTGATGCCGGAAAAGACCATGATCGTCGAGGCCATCTCGGTGGAAGCCATCGGCATCTCCACCGACCGTGAAGAAAAGCCCGAACACCTGCCCCCGCGCCAGGGACCGTTGACCGTCACCGAAACGGTGCGCCTGTTCTCCGGCGGCCAGTGGCACGACACCGCCCTGTACCGTCGCGAAGACATGCGCCCCGGCGACATCGTCCACGGCCCGGCCATCGTGGCCGAGAAGAACGCGACCAACATCGTAGAACCCGGCTGGCTGGCCGAAGTCACGCCGCTGAACCATCTGATGATGCAACGCTACCAGGCCCGCCCGCAACGCAAGGCCATCGGCACCGACGCCGACCCGGTCATGCTGGAGGTGTTCAACAATCTCTTCATGAGCATTGCCGAACAGATGGGCCTGCGTCTGCAGAACACTGCCTTCTCGGTCAACATCAAGGAACGCCTGGACTTCTCCTGCGCCCTCTTCGATGCCCAGGGCAACCTCATCGCCAATGCGCCGCACATCCCGGTGCACCTGGGTTCCATGGGCGAGAGCATCCGCACCATCATCCGCGAGAACGCCGGCAAGATGCGGCCGGGCGATGTGTTCATGCTCAACGACCCCTACCATGGCGGCACCCACCTGCCCGACATCACCGTGATCACGCCGGCCTTCGACAAGGACGGCCGCGAAATCCTGTTCTATGTCGGCTCGCGCGGCCACCACTCCGATATCGGCGGCATCACCCCCGGCTCCATGCCGGCCAACAGCACCGTGGTGGAAGAAGAAGGCATCCTCATCAACAACTTCCAGCTGGTGCGCGGCGGCCGCTTCCTGGAACAGGAAACCGTGGCCCTGCTCGGCTCCGGCCCCTACCCGGCGCGCAACATCGCCCAGAACCTGGCCGACCTGCAAGCCCAGATCGCGGCCAACCAGAAGGGTGTGGAAGAACTGCTGAAGATGGTGGATCACTTCGGCCTGGACGTGGTGAAGGCCTACATGGATCACGTCCAGAACAATGCGGAAGAAGCGGTGCGGCGTGTCATCACCCTGTTGAAGGACGGCAGCTACGACTATCCGCTGGACAATGGCGCCGTGATCAAGGTCGCCATCCGCGTGAACCACGAGCAGCGTACCGCCGACATCGATTTCACCGGCACCTCGCCGCAGCTGAACAACAACTTCAACGCGCCCAGCGCCATCTGCATGGCCGCGGTGCTGTATGTCTTCCGCACGCTGGTGGATGACGAGATTCCGCTCAATGCCGGTTGCCTGAAGCCCCTGAACGTCATCATCCCGGAAGGCTCGATGCTCAATCCGCGCTATCCCGCAGCCGTGGTCTCGGGCAACGTGGAAACCTCCAGCTGCATCACCAATGCCCTGTACGGCGCACTTGGCGTGCTGGCGTCGGCACCGGGCACGATGAATAACTTCACCTTCGGCAACGGCCGTTACCAGTATTACGAAACCATTTCCGGTGGCTCGGGGGCCGGCAAGGGTTTCAACGGTACCGACGTGGTGCAGACCCACATGACCAATTCACGCCTGACCGATCCGGAAATCCTGGAATGGCGTTATCCGGTCCGTCTGGAGAGCTATGAAATCCGTGATGGCTCCGGTGGTGCAGGCGCCTGGCACGGCGGCAACGGCGGCATCCGCAAGATCCGCTTCCTGGAGCCGATGACGGCATCGATCCTCTCCAACAACCGCATCGTGCCGCCTTTCGGTGCCGATGGTGGCGATCCTGGCAAATGCGGCCGCAACTATGTGATCCGTAACGATGGTCGGGAAGAGGATGTCGGCTTTGTCGCCAGCACCGAGATGCAGGCCGGCGAAGTGTTTGTCATCGAGACGCCGGGTGGCGGCGGTTATGGAAAGCCCGTCTGAGACTGCCTCGGGCGAGGAGAAGTAGAGAGTAGTGGGTTGTAAGTGCAGTAGCAGTACCGAGTAGTACCGAGCAGTACCGTGTAGTGCCGTAGTAAGTAGTACTTCTGGTGGTAGTGTGTCTCTTTGCGGCGTCCTCTTCGATATCGAAGGCGACGCCGCTTTTTTCTGAAGCTGCCGATCCCTCGGGCTTCAGATTCGTTGACCACCCTGCTTAGCTATTCTTGTGGCTTTGCTGGCCGGCCTTGACGTGTTGCTCGTGTGAGCCACCACGCGACGAATCACCTTGCTGCTGACCTGAACCGCTGCTGCTCTGGTTCTGCTGATCGTTCTTGTGGCTCTGCTGACCGGCTTGCGAGTGCTGCTCGCTCGAACCGCCCCGCGTGCCACCGCCTTGCTGCTGTCCCGCCTGGTTGCTGCTCTGGTTCTGTTGATCGTTCTTGTGACTCTGCTGACCGGCTTGCACATGCTGCTCGTGGGAACCGCCGCGGGTTCCGCCTTGATTCTGGTTCGACATGTCTTCGCTCCTGGTTTGATGCTGCGCTCATGCGCAGTAACTGCATAATCAATCTGCAGCCTCTTCGCGCGTATCGGTCAATGGCTTCTGCTGGCGTAGGCGCTCGCTGTCGGAGACGTCATCGAATTCCGCATGCTTGCACGCGCTACCGGCCATTGCGCGGCAGGCGAAGGGCAAACGTCGTGCCCTCGCCAGCCGATGAGCTGGCCGTGGCAGAGCCGCCGTGTGCGATCGCCACCTCCCGCACGATGTAGAGACCCAGCCCCATGCTGCCTGGCCGGTCCCCCTCCTTGCTGTCGGAGGCCACCAGACGCACCAATGGCTCGAAGATGGCCTGGCGCTGCTCTTCCGGAATCACAGGTCCGCGGTTATTGACGGAAACGACCACCTCCTCATCGCCGGCGTCGATCGCGATGAGGATGCGTTCAGCAGGCAGACCGTGTTGTATGGCGTTGCCAAGCAGATTGGACAAGGCCTGTGCAATACGGCCAGCGTCCCAATGACCGTCCAGCCTTCCCGAACTCTTCAATACGATCTCCCGGTCCGGGTAGGCGCTGCCGATTTCGTCGATCACCCGTCTTGCGATTTCGCCCATGTTGGCGGACTTCACGTCCAGCGGCAGGCCGGCTCCGAGGTGGGTCCTGGTATAGTCGAGCAGATCGCTGACGAGCTTGCTCATGCGATGACCGCTGTTGTAGATGCGCGCGGCAATCTTGCGGTGCTGATCGTTGATATCGTCCGCCAGCAGCAATATCTGCGCCCCCTGGATGGTCGCCCCCAGCGGATTGCGCAGATCGTGGCCCAGGATGGCCAGGAACAGATTGCGCGACTGTTCGAACAGTCTGGTGTAGCGTGCCAGCGATTCGGCCAGTGCCTGATCGATGGCCTCGTTGAAGCGTGTGATGTCGTCCACGTTGGTTTCATACCCTTCCTTCCATTCCCGCGCCCATAGCCGCAAAACACTGGAGCGCAGGGCGCGGTATTCGGAAGCCAGCTGCTCCACATTGAAACCCGACAAGAGCCTGGCGATAGCGTGGGTCTCGGCTGCGGTGTCATCGGCGGTGCGTGGCGCACGCCCTTCCGATTTGACGATGCCCTCGGCTTCGGTCTGGGTATTGTCCAGGTCGTCGGCAATGGCCCGCAGCATCACCGAGGCGTGGTTCCTCAGTGCTTTCGAATCCATGGTCAAGGCGGGCGGGGTGATCGTTCTGGCAAATTGCTCCCAGGCTTCCAGGATCAGCTCCATGCGGGAGCGGATGAAGTCGGACAAGCGCAGTACAGGCCTGTTTGACATTTTTTTTCTTCCTCCGGATCAGACTTCCAGTTGTTGGAGCTTTAGGAAAGTGAGAACGAAAAAGCCAATGGATTGTTCCTGATGAGCGGAAAGATTCCCCGCGGAAACCAGGGATCACGCGTCGATGCCGCATGGTGGACAAACCGCTCCCCCATGCACCAGCTATCCGGACAGCCTGTTCCCTTACAGGACGGCCTCAACGGTGGAGAGCAACAAGCTGAAGGCACAAGGCTTGGTGAGCAGGGCCGCAAAGTTTTCGCGTGCCTGCCAGGAGTTCTTCATCGGCGTGGCACTTAGCAGGACCACGGGAATGGCCGCGAATTGGGCCTCAGATTTAAGTTTGGTCGCCAGCTCCAACCCATCCATGACCGGCATGCGCAGGTCGGTAAGGACGACATCCACCCGCTGCTGTGGGTCAAGCAGCAACTCATAGGCCTGCGCGCCATTGGGAGCCTCCAGGACCAAATAGCCTTCAGTACGCAGCACTTCGCAAAAAAGTGCGCGGACATCGGTGTTGTCTTCCACCACCAGAATGGTGCGGGCAATTTCCGTTCGTTGCATGGATGAGTCCGCTCTCTCGTACAGCGCCCGAGGTGGGCGTCAATATCGATTATGAGGCGCCCTGATCGCCACCGGGATCAGGGAATCACTCAAAACTCGCAAAAAATCGCCTACGTCGACGTAGGAAAAATCGCACAAAGCGCGACCATGGCACGGCCTGCCGTGCACGAGGATCAGAAACGCCAGTTCGCAGAGACGGCCGCCGTCAGCTCCGCATCACCGCCGCGCCAGAGCGTACTGGACAAGGATGCGTCGACCACCATGTCCTGCCGCACCCGGTAGGAGGCGCCGGCCTGCAGGTCCAGGCTGTCGCGCTGGATCACTTCACTGCTTGCCGCAAATGCGACGTCGGGATACCCCGCCAGGCGCGCTGTCTGCGTGGTCGTACGCGCCAGCATGTCGCGGCTCACGCCAGCACGCAGATTGGCACGGACCTGCCGCCCCGAGGCCAGCGACAGGTCGCTGCGCCATTCGCCCCCCAGGCGTGCACGCATGGAACGGCAGGAATTGCTGTCCAGTTGCAGGCCCGGCCCGTCCGTATTGTTTTCGGTGATCGCAGGCCGCGACAGCACCGTATAGTCGAGTCCGGCCAGCGGCCCGGCGCTGCTGCCCTCGCCGATGCGCCAGCGCCAGCCACCACCCAGCGTGGCGCTGGCGACGGTGCCAGTCCAGGTGCCACGCGGTGCGCTCTGATATCCGTTGAAACCGATCTTGCGTTCCAGGCGCCCGTCTTCCACGCCTACACGGGCCTGGGCGAAGGCATGCGGTCCGGCCAGGGGATCGGCGGCATAGGCCAGGTGTGCGCCCACGTCCAGCGCCGAGGTCTCGCCAGATGCCGGGGTGCGGCCATCGACCCGGGTCGACTGCCCACTGACCGCGCCATGCAGACCCACCGTCCAGCCATCCATGGCCAGCCCACTGCGCTCCACCCCCAGCACCACGCCATAGGTATTGCCGTTGGCACCCACGGCACGCTCGGACCGGTCGCGCCAGTAGGCACTACCGAAAGGCATGGCGAACGCCGTCCAGTCGCTGCCCGCCGGCACCTGTCCGTCCAGCATCGTTACGGCCGGTACACGGGCGGCCACCAGATCACCGATGTGCCGCTCACGCAGCAAGGCGCCCGAGAACATTTCGCCATAGGCCACCGGCGACAGCTGCCGCAATGCCGGTGCGATGCCACTGCCGTCGGCCGGCGAAAAGTCCAGCGCGGCCACCAGCGAACGCATGTCGCCCCGGGCATTGCCCGCTACCACGTCAAGCGAACGCGCGACCTGCAGCGTCACGTCATCGTTGGCGTAGCGCGAATAGGCTGCATCGCGGCGCTGCACCGAAACGGTATAGCTCAGGCCGCCTGCTGCGGTGACATCGGCCACCAGGGTGGGCGAAGCCAGCAGGGCGCTGGCCGACGCAAACGCGCCGCTGATGCTGCCGGCCTGCAGCCATTGATCGCTGGTGAGCGCGAAACGGTTCGCGTACCAGCTGCGTTGCGGCGCGATGGTCAGGCTGCCATCCAGCGCCGCGTTGCCGCTGACGACCAGGGAACTGATATTGCCGCTGCCGTCCACGCTGGTCTGCAACCGAGCGTCGGCCCCCTGCGCGTAATTGCCGACCACCGTGATGTTGCTGCCCAGCGTGGGGGCCAGCGTGCCATGGTTGGTGAACAGGCCGGCGCTATTCAAGGTATAGCGGCTGCTGCCACCCAGCAGGGCGCCCTGGGCAATATTGACCTGGTAGATCTGGTGGTCGCCGGTCAGGAAGGTGGTGCCGCCCTCGAAGGCCAGCGACAGATTGTCGATGCCGACGATATTGCCGTCATAGCGCAATGCGAAGCCAGGATCGGCCGAAGCGGTGGCGCGTCCCTCGGCGTCCGGCAGGTAACCGAAGCTCAGGGTGGTCAGGCGTGGCGCACTGCCGTCGAGCTCGGCATAGTCGGAACGGATATCGCCCTGCAGCGAAGCGCCGCGCATGACGTTGATCTGGCCCACATAGGCGTTGCTGGAGATATAGATGGCGGCACTGCGGCCGGCCAGGCGCCCGGTCAGGTCGAAGCGGCTGACCAGCGGGCCATCCAGCTCCGCCAGCAGGGAGCCGGTGGCCTTCGATCCCCGGTAGATGTAGGAGCCACGGTAGTCGCTGTCATTGCCCAGCATATTGTTGCCGAAGTCGAAGCTCACTGCGATGCCGTCCTCGCCCAGGGCCTGCACGTCACCGCGCTGGGTGAAGGTGTGGTCCTTGCCGTAGGTGAACATCACCCCGCGCCCATAGGGGCCATCGGCATAGACCCGGGTACCGGGCAGGATGACGATATGGTTGGCGGCGCCGTCGATGCGCATGCCCGCGCCACCGGCACCAGCCGAGAGCAGGTCGGCGCGCTGGTAGATGGTATTGTTGCTGCCGTAGACATGCAGGCCCAGGCCCAGCGTGGCCAGGTTAAAGGTATTGGGCAGGTAGGCGCTGCCCTCTGCATTGCGCTGGAAAAAACCGTCGTCGTTGAGGATCACCTGCCCGTCGGCGTAGACGGAACGCCCGAAGAAATTGCGACGGTCGATGTCATAGCCCAGGTCCTGCAGGATCGCCAGTTCGGCTTCCATGAAGGTGGTGTAGTTGCGGTAGCTCTGATGGCTCATCAGGCTGTTCTTGAGCTCCACGTGCGACATGAAGGGCGGATCGGAATCGGTCGCGGTGCCGGTACTGAGCGGTATGCCGCGCATGCCGGAGCCGGCCAGCACCTGCGCCACGTTCGGACCGATGAAATACCCCGAGTTCTTGCTCAGGTCGAACACATCGGCAGCGGCCACCTTGCTGCATGTCATGCACCAGATCACCTGGCCGGGCTGGGCTGCCTTGCCGTTGTCGTCGCGCAGGTAGGAGGTCCACTGGTTGATTCCGTCGCTGAAGCGATACACGGAAGGGCCGGAGGGCTGCTCGGTTTCGTCAATAGAAGAGCCGATCCCCAGTGCATGCCCGATCTCGTGAAAGGCGACCGCCGGCAGATCCCAGCCGGTGACATTGCGTGGCAGCTGTGAAGGGATGTAGACATTGGTGCTCACCGGGATGTCCTGAATCCCCACGAAGCCATGCGCGCCCAGTGTCAACGGGCCGACCTGCAGATTCTGCAGCGCCGCCTGCACCTGGGTCGGTGCAATGATCAGACCCGGCACCGACGGACTGTAGGCATGGGCGTTGTCGTTGCCAGGCTCGCTGCCGATATTGATCACCGCCGGGGACGTACCGGGGATCACCTTGATATAGTTGGCCCACTGTCGAAGCCCCGCCAGGGTCTGCTGCTTGAACATGTCCGAGAGCGCAAACGGCGAGGATTGGAAGGTGTCGCCCTCTTTCTGGAAGGCGCCGTCAGCAGGCCCGTAGAAACGGGCCTCGAAGATCGGCACCTGATTGCTGTCGAGAATCGTGTGTGGTTCATAGGTCTGCGCCTGTGTCTGCGCTTGTGTCTGCGCGCAGGCCAACATCGCCGCTGCGGCGACGGCCTTCAATACCAAGCCCTTCATGCTACCCCCCTGATGGCGCCGGCCGTTCCGACCTCTGGCGCATTTCTTAACGTTTTACGTGTTTTTGTTAAGGCGCCACCGTACCGCAGCCAGAGAAGGGGCAAAGCCGGCAAATAGGACGGTTTTCCACCCCTGATTGCACAGTTCACCACCAGCCTTGCCTGCAGCCCGATCTATGGGCTGCAGGCAATTACTGCTGAGCATCATTTTTGCGACAGTGGCGATGAATGGTCAGCGATCACCACTGCGCTTACTTCCTTGTTACGTCGTTTTTACGTCCAGTGGACGTCGCTGTTACGCGTCTGTCACAGGCCTGTCATGCCCCAGTCATGCGCCTGTCACATGCCTGTCCCGGCAGGCGGGAACACGCTTCCGAGCAGACGAAAAGCGTTCTCATTGGCGCGCAACTTGCTTAGTGTCAATGGGGGTTTCAATGGGTAGTTCACAAGATCATGCATGACAATCAACAGACCGAAGAATTTTTGCGGCATATGCCTGCCGTCGTCGACTGCGAACGTTCGCTCAGGGAGCTCAGCGTTGCCTGGCGCCTGATCGAGTCGACTGCCAAGATGGTATGTCCCACCGAAGCCAAGAGCATCCTGCCCACCATCAAGGTGACGCGCGAGGGCTTCAACCAGTTGGAAAAGAGGCTCATCGCCAATCTGGTGCAACAGAACGTGTCGAAAGTGGTGCAGGAGTTCGATTTCAAGGCCCGGGTCATCATCGACATCGTGGTCCGCAACCTGTTCGAGCGCACCGCCGATGTTGGCTTCCTGGCCATGGACGAGGCCATCCGCCAGTTCATCCTGGCCGGGCCAGACGGCGAGCGCCACCAGATCGTGGCGCGACTTAATGCCTACCGGCAAAAGTACACGGTCTATGACGAGATCTTCATTCTCGATCCACAGGGACAGGTGCTGGCCAATCTCGACCCTGCCAATACCGTCACGCAATCGCGCGACCCGCTGGTAGCGCGCACCCTGGCCGCCAACGGATATCTGGAGACCTTTGCCGTCACCGATCTGCGCGGCGGCAGCGAACGCTCCCTGATCTACTCCCACAAGATCGTCAACCCCGAGGATGGCAAGACCATCGGCGTGCTGTGCCTGTGCTTCCCGGTGGCGGTGGAGATGGACGACGTCTTCGGCGGACTGCGCAAGCCCAACGACCGCAGCGTCATGCTCATGCTGGACCAGGACGGACGCGTCATCGCCAGCAGCGATGCCGAACATGTGCCGGTCGGTCGCACCGTGCCGCTGGCGCTGGAAGGCCCCTACCAGTTGGTGACCCATGCCGGACGCGACTACCTGGCGCGTACCTGCGCCGCGCGCAACTACCAGGGCTACAGTGGCCCCGGCTGGTACGGCCATGTGATGGTGGCCTGCGATGTGGCCTTCCGCCAGCCGGGCCAGGACATGCTCTCGCAATACGACGCGGACCTGCTGGCCGGCGTGATGTCGCACGCCCGCTCCTTCTGCCCGCCCCTGCATGACGTCACGCTGCTGGCCGACTCCATCAACCACTCGCTGCGGCGCGTGGTGTGGAACGGCAAGATCATGGCCTCGGGCGACGCCGGCGACCTGCTGCGGCTCAAGGCCATCCTGCAGGAAATCAGCCAGACCGGAGACGAGACCAACGAAGTCTTCCGCGAATCCATCCTCGACCTGTATGCCACGGCGCTGTCGTCTAGCCTGCAGGACCTGCAGTACATCTCGCGCCTGATGGTCGACATCATGGACCGCAACCTCTACGAGCGCGCCAACGATTGCCGCTGGTGGGCACTGACCCCGCGCCTGCGCCAGCTGCTGGCCCAGGAAACGCGTCGGCCCGCCGAACTGGCCGAGCTCCAGAAAATCCTGGTCTCCATCAATGCGCTCTACACCGTCTACACCAGGCTGGTGGTATTCGACAGCCACGGCCACATCGTCGCGATGAGCAAGCCCCTGGCCGAAGCCAGCGAGGGCAGCAATGCCGGCGCCTCCGGCGGCAGCCTGCGGGTGGACGAACAGCTGCTGCGCAATACCATGCGCCTGAGCGATCCGAGCCAATACTGCGTGTCGCCCTTCGAAGCGACGGCACTCTACGATGGTGCGGCCACCTATCTCTACAGCGCGGCGATCTTCCACCCCGAGCGCAGTGGTCCGCCGGTCGGCGGCATCGCCATCGTGTTCGACGCCACGCCCGAGTTCGCCAACATGCTGGGCTCTGCCCTGCCCGAGCAGCAAGGCGCCTTCGCCGCCTATACCGACCGCCAGGGGCAGGTCATCTCCAGCACCCACCCGGATTACCCACCCGGCAGCGTGCTGCCGCTGGGCGCGGCCACCAGCAGCAGCGCCAATGGCAGCAGCGCAGCGGAAATCCGCCTCCACGACGGCCACTACATGGTGGTCGGCCACACCACCTCATTCGGCTATCGTGAGTACAAGAACAGCGACGATTACGTCAACGACGTGATTGCCATGGTCTACACCCCCATCGGCCAACAGAGCGACGCCGTGCGTGCGCTGGACGGCGCCGACATCGAAGTCGCCAGCAGCAGCGGCAAGCTGCGCGAATTCGCCACCATCACCATCGACGGCGCTGTCTTCGCACTGCCGGCCGGTAACGTGATCGAAGCCATCGAAGCCTCGCGCATGCTTTCCACCTCCACCTTCAAACCGGTGCTGGCGGGCGCGCTGGACTATCACGAAGGGGGCGCGGCGAAATCGGTGTTCGTACCGGTGGTGGATATGCGCCAGCTGTTGCTGTCGACCGCATCGACCACCGCCGACAGCCGCGAGATCGTCATCGTGCGCCATGCCGGGCGCCTGGTCGGACTGCTGGTCGATGGTCTGCATGACGTACTGGAATTCGGCGAGAGTCACATCGATGCGCCGCTGATCATGTTCGGCGGTGGCGTCAATTACATTGGCAACCTGATCCGGACCGCCAAGCCTGGCGACACCATCCAGGTGGTGGATGTGGAACGCATCGTCATGAATTTCTTCGGGCCGCGCAAGGAGGCCTACCTGGCGGCATCCTGAGGCGGGGGTGACGGACAGCCGCCCTCGCTTGCCCGCCCTCAGCCGTCACCGCCGGATAGACCTGCGGCATTCCTGACGGCTGTCATCTGCGCCAGGATGGAGACGGCGATTTCAGCCGGCCTGTGACTATCGATAGGCAGACCGATCGGCGCATGCAGCCGTGCAATCTGCGCCGCGCCGAGATCGAACAAGGCCAGCCGCTCGCGACGGCGCTGGCTGCTGGCACGCGAACCCAGGGCGCCGACATAGAAGGCCGAAGAAGTCAGCGCCTCCAGCAGTGCCATGTCATCCAGCTTGGGATCGTGGGTCAGTGCCACGATGGCGGTGTGGGAATCGGGCTTCATCTCCAGCACCACATCATCGGGCATGCCGGTGACCAGCCGGGTACCGGCGATATGCCAGCCCGCCGCATACTCTTCGCGCGGATCGCAGACCAGGACCTCGTAGTCGAGCATCATCGCCATCCTGGCCAGCGCCTGTGACAGCTGTCCGGCGCCGATGACCAAGAGGCGCCAGCGCGGACCGTAGCATACGGTGAAGTCGGGCTGCGCCAGCACGGGCCGGGGCAAGGCGCCGTCGGCATGGCCCAGCCGCGTGCAGCGGGACAGGCCGCTGGCCAGATCGAGCTGGCGCCTGATGCGCCCCTGCGCGGCGGTGACCTGCAGCACTTCGTCGAGCCAGCCGGCGCCCGGCAGCGATTCGCGCACCAGGACCAGGGTTCCTCCACAGGGCAAGCCAAACCGTGCGGCCTGCTCCCGCGTGGTGCCATATTCCAGAACAGCGGGGCGCACAGACGTCGCGCCCTCCTGACGCACGCGCTCGATGAGGTCATCCTCGACGCATCCGCCGGAGACCGATCCGACCACGCGACCATCGTCCCGGATGGCCAGCATCGCCCCGGGGCTGCGGGGCGCGCTGCCCCAGGTGCGCGCCACCGTGAACAGGTGTACTTGATGTCCTTGCCCCCGCCAGTCGCGGGCCGTGCGCAAGACCTCCAGATCCAGGCTTTCCATGTCTGCCCGCCCTGCCTCAGACCGCGGCCAGACGAAATACACCCATCGACAGCTTCACCGCCCCCGCCTGCTCCACCAGCGACGCCGACGAGGCCGCAGCCTGCTCCACCAACGCCGCATTCTGCTGGGTAATGCGATCCAGCGAAGACAGTGCCGCCGCCACCTGCTGCACGCCCTCGCGCTGCTCGATGCTGGCGCGGGAGATCTCGTCGATCAGGCCGCTCACGCCACCGATGGATGAGACAACCTCCGTGATGGTGGTCGCCGAGGTCTTCACCTGCGCCTGTCCCTGGCTCACGCTGCGTAGCGATGCGGTGATCAGCTCGGCGATTTCGCGTGCTGCCGTGGTGCTGCGCTGGGCCAGCGTACGCACCTCACTGGCCACCACGGCGAAGCCGCGTCCGTTCTCACCGGCCCGGGCCGCCTCCACTGCGGCATTGAGCGCCAGGATATTGGTCTGGAAGGCGATGGCCTCGACCACCTTGACGATCTGTCCGATCTGCGCGGCATCGTCGGCCATCGCCTGCATGGTCTGAACGATGCGATCGAAGGCCTGCCCGCCGCGTTGCGCCACATCCGCAGCGGCCACCGCATTGGCCGCCGCAGAGACGGCGTGATCGGCATTGTTCTGGATGGTGGCGGCCAGTTCCTCCATGCTGGAGGCAATCTCCTGCAGCGACGATGCCTGGCTCTCGGTGCGCTGCGACAGGTCCATGTTGCCGGCCGCGATGTCCGAACAGGCCCTTGTCACACCATGCACATCACTACCGACTTCGCCGATCAGGCTGACCAGGCTGCTCCTCATCAGCAGAAGCGCCCGCACCAGATCAGCGGCATGTGGCTGGGCGGTCTGATCAAGGGGCGCATCGAGATCACCGGCGGCCATCCGATATGCGAAGTCGGTGGCCTGTTCCAGCGGCTGCATCAACTGTCGTCGCTGCCAGAGACTGCCCAGCACCAGCATGGCCAACGCCACCGCCAGCATGACCAGTGCCGGCACCCGGCTTGCTGCAGACCACAGCAGGCCGGCTGCCAGTGCGCTCGCCAACGGCAAGACCTGCCACAGCACGATCCGCTTGAGCAGCCCTGGTCGCCACAGCCGCTGCACCATCCCCGGCAGACCGGTGCGCAGGAACTGGCCACCGCGCACGGTCCAGCCACGGGCGCGCCGTTCCTTGAAGCGGCGCAACATGGCAGCGGCGAAGCCGACCTGCTCCGCTGGCGCATGGGTGCGCACCGAGGTCGATCCGATCACGCGCCCACCTTCCCGCACCAGCGAGACATTGGTCATGGCCCAGATACGCTGCCCATCGCTGCCCCGGATGCAGGTCAGTCCGGCCCACCGGCGCCCCTGCTCGATCGTGGTACGACGCATGTCCTTGACGGCTTCGGCCGGCACGTCCGGATCGATCAGGCGCGTATAGGGCATGCCCACCAGCTCCTGCATGGGAATGCCCACCTCGTCGGCGAACGCCTTGTTGGCATAGGTGATGATGCCCTCCGAGCTGGTCCGGCTGATCAGATACTGTCCCGGCCGCAGTGCGCGACCATCTTGCTGCTGGCTCACCATCCCCCTCCTCCGCACCGTCCGGCCAACCCTCCGGCGGCGATAGTTTCCCGCGATTAATAACGAACATCATTCTGTTATTTTGCATCCTTTGATGTCAAGGAAAATTCCGCGATCGAGATCATCATCAGGTGGCGCAGCAGCGCTTCGATATATCCGCGTCAAGGCATCGGCAACGCAGCGTCGTACACGAACAACGACGGAGCGCAGAGGTGCGCGATAGCGAGCATTTCCTCACATCGCCCCACAATCCAATACACATATGGCTTCCATGAGCATGAAGAATAAAAAATGCACCAAAAACGCGAATATGGACAGCTGAACTTCTTTTTTAAGTGCATGTGACGGAACGGCTGCACCATTTGTTTCCCCTGCCATCCTGCCCTGCCTTCCCCCGGCAAGAACGCGTGACAAAAAAACTTCTCCCGCAAGCAACAATAACGATTGACATTCATTTTATTGAGATTAAATAATGTCATTCATTATTTGACGCACATCAAAGCAGGCGCCGCGCCGCCCACTCGTTCAGATCCATTGCAGTCCGATTCATCCGTAGCGCCACCGCCAGCGGTGGTTTTCAACGCTGTCTTGATTGTTCAACCTGAAGGGGAAATAAAAGTGAAGAAACGTCTGTTAGCCGCCGTCTCCGCCGGCCTGTGCCTGGGGGGGCTGGGTACCGAAGCGATGGCCCAGAGCAGTGTCACCATCTACGGCATCATCGATACCGGGGTCGAATATCTCAATCACACCAATGCCGCCGGCCAGGGCAAGCTGCGTACACTGCCGCTGACCGGACTGCTGCCCTCGCGCATCGGTTTCAAGGGAGTCGAGGACCTGGGCGGTGGCTTGCGCGCCTTCTTCAATCTGGAAAGTGGCTTCGTGCCGACCACCGGCGGCATGGGCCAGGGCAACCGCCTGTTCGGACGACAATCCAATGTCGGCCTGATGGATCCGACCTGGGGTACCTTCACGCTGGGTCGCCAGTACAACATGACGGCCATCTCGCTGATCGCCGCCGACATCATGGGACCGGCCAACCACGGCCTGTCCAACATGGACTCCTACCTGCCCAACACGCGCAGCGACAATGCGCTGGGCTACATGAACAAGATCGGCAACACCACCGTGGGCGCCACCTATAGCTTCGGTCGCGATACTTCTGCGGCGGGCGGGCCTGCCGCCACCAATTGCGCCGGCGAGAACGCCGCCGATGCGCAAGCCTGTCGCCAGTGGACGGCGTTGATCAAGTACGACACCGCCACCTGGGGCGTGGCCACTGCCTACGATACCCTGCGCGGCGGCGCCGGGGCGGGCAACCTGCTCACCAGCAGCAACTACAAGGACAACCGCGCCTCCTTCAATGGCTGGTTCAAGGTCGGCGATCTGAAGATCGGTGGTGGCCTGATTGCCCGCCACCTGCAACGTGCAGTCGACATCAACTACAACCTCTGGTATCTCGGCGCCAGCTACGCGCTCACGCCACAGTGGCAGGTCGAAGGCCAGGTGGCCCATCTGGATACCCGCAACTCACCCGACGACAGCACACTGGGCACGGCACGGGCGATCTACTTCCTGTCCAAGCGCACCAGCCTCTACGCGTCGTATGCGTACATCAAGAATCGCGGCAATGCCGCCATTGCCGTCAGCTCCGGCAGCACGGTCGGTGTCGGCCAGAACCAGTCCAGCGTGATGGCCGGCATCCGGCATACCTTCTGAAGCAGCTTTACTCCTGAGGATCCCTTTGTAGGACTTGGCGGAACGCATCGAGGCGTTCCGTTTTTTTTGGGCGTTCCGGAGGGGCCGGAGAGGGACGAAAAAAAGGCGCCGTCGCGACGGCGCCTGCTCCTCCATCTGGCCAGCCTCAGAAGGGAGGCAGTCTTGCCTCGCCCTGACGCATCTCGGGATGATGCAGTACGTCCAGCACATGTGCCGGCGTAAACGGCTGCTGCCATACACCCTGCCCAAGGGGGCGCAAGGCGTCGTTGACGGCGCACCAGATGGCGCCAATGGCCCCCACCGTCCCGGCCTCGCCCACCCCCTTGGCACCGAGACTGGTTTCGCGCTCGGGCGTGGTCACATGGCCCACATGGATCTGGGGCATCTCCGAGGCCATCGGAATCAGATAGTCCGCCAGCGAGGCATTGCTCATCTGCCCGTTCTCGGAATAGATGCACTGCTCGAACAGGGCCGCGCCTATCCCCTGCACCACGCCACCGCGGATCTGCTCATCGGTCAGCAGAGGGTTGACGATACGTCCGCAGTCTTCCACCACCCATACGTCCAGCACGCGGATCATCCCGGTCTCGATATCGACCTCGACCTGCGCCGCCTGCACGCCATTGGCGGCGAAGTAGGGCTTGCCGGTCGGCGCATAGCTACGCTCCACCGTCAGTTCCGGGATGACGTCCAGCTTGATGGCGGTCGAATCGTAATGCGCCTTGAGCGCCACCTCCGCCAGGCTCATCAAGGCCTCGCCGTCACGGCCGATGATCATGCCATCGACGATATCGAGCCCGTCCTGCGATTGCTCGCGAAGGGCCGCTGCGATCGACAGGATATTGGCGCGCAGCTGCGCTGCGGCCAGCAGGGCAGCTTCCCCGGCCAGGGAAATGCCGCGCGAGGCCCAGGCACCGCCCCCCAGTGGATCGCGGGAGGTGTCGCCGGCCGCCACCGCCACCGTCTCCAGCGGACTACCCATGGCCTGGGCCACGATCTGGGTCAGGCCGGTGCGCGTGCCCTGCCCCTGGTCGGTCGCGCTCGTGCGGCACTGGATGTGACCGGAGGGCAGCAGGCTCAGGCGCACTCCCTCCTTGCCGGCCACCCTGACCTGATTGGGTCCATAAAGGCCCGCACCCACGCCGGTCAGCTCGACGAAGGTGCACAAGCCGATGCCACGATAGACGCCGCGCTGGCGCAGTGCATCCTGCGTGGCGCGCAGCTGGCGGTAATCCATGTTCTCCAGCAACTGATCCATGCAGGCGTCCAATGACAGCGGGCCCAGTGGGATGCCGCCGGCAGCAGGCAGCATCGGCGCCTCGGCCGGACGCGCCGGCAGATGATTGCGGCGGCGCATGGTGACCGGATCCATGCCGATGGCCGCTGCCGCGTCATCGATCAGTTGTTCGATGACGGCGCAGGCGATGGGCTGGCCCACGGCACGATAGGCACCGGTCGGTACCTTGTTGACGAAGGCCCCGCGCACCCGCCCGCGGAAGGCGTCGATGCGGTAGGCCGAGCCGCACAGATCCAGTGCCTGCAAGGCTTCGCCGATACTGGAACGCGGGTAGGCGGACACCGCCCCGAAGCAGAACAGCAGATCCACGTCCAGCCCCAGCAGGTGTCCTTCGGCATCCACCGCCAGTTGCGCCTCGACGCTGGCGTCCCGGGCGTGGACATCGGAGACGAAGGATTCCAGGCGGTCCGCCTGGAATTTGACCGGCCGGCCCAGCAGCATCGCAATGGCGACCACCGCGATCTCGTCGGCATAGGCGTGCAGCTTGATGCCGAAAGCGCCCCCCACGTCGGGGCTGGCGACCCTGACCCGCTCCAGTGGCAGGCCCAGCAGACTGGCGTAGATCTCCTGCATCTGGAAGGGCGCCTGATGGGATTGCTGGATGTCCAGCTCACCGGTGCGCCGGTCAAAGCTGGCCAGGATGCCACGCGGTTCCAGCGGCACACCGGTCTGGCGACCGAAGCTGAAACGGCGTCGTACCACCTGGGCAGCGCCGGCAAATGCGGCGGCCACATCACCCTTGCCGATCTTGCGCTCCAGCGCCAGGTTATGCTCGATGGCCGGGTGGCAGGGTGGACAGCCGGGTTCCAGTGCGGCGCTCGGGTCCACCACGGGCTCGCCCTCCTCCCAGTCGATCTCGATCAGTTCGAGCGCGTCCTCGGCCTGCGCGCGCGTAGCGGCCACCACCGCCGCCACCGCTTCGCCCTGCCAGAACACTTCATCGATGGCCAGCGGATTCTGCGGGGCCGAGACATGCGCCGGCCACATGGCAAAGCGGGTGGTCCAGCCAGCGCAGACGGTGGCCAGGTCGGCGCCGGTGACGACCGCACTCACCCCGGGCATGGCCGCAGCGGCATCGACATTGATTGCGAGCAAGCGCGCACGCGCGAACGGACTGCGATAGAACACCACATGCTGCATATCGGCCAGCACCAGGTCGTCGAGATAGCGTCCGCGTCCGGCCACGAAACGCTCGGCATCCGCGCGGGCGACGCTACGACCGATCAGGCCAGCGGCCGCGGTCTGGGCGGCGGCGCTCATGCATCCTCCCCGGCGGCCATTTCGATGGCATCGACGATGGCCTGGTAACCGGTGCAACGGCAGTAATTGCCCGAGATGGCATCGCGGATCTCCAGGCGGCTGGGGCAGGCCTTGGCCTGCAGCAGTTCGTTGGCCGTCATCAGCATGCCCGGCGTACAGAATCCGCATTGCATGGCATTGCGCGTCACGAAGGCGCGTTGCAGGGCGGCGATCTCGCCGCTTTCGGCCAGCCCCTCCAGGGTTTCCACGCTCAGGCCGTCGACCTGCACCGCCAGCATCAGGCAGCCGCGCACCACCGCGCCATCGACGCGCACATTGCAGGCACCGCAGACGCCGACCTCGCAGCCGACGTGGGCGGCCGTCAATCCCATGTCCTGGCGCAGGAAGTCCACCAGGTTGCGGCGTACCGGCACCAGGCAATTGACGTCCTTGCCATTGAGGGTGAATTGGATGTTGGCGTGTTCCACGCAACGGACGGACAGATCATCCATGGCTGGCTCCGTAAGGGATGGTTGAATCGGCCGGCGCGCCGAAGGTCGCCGCCAGCACGCGACGTATCAGGGCCGCCGCCTGCAGGCGCTTGACCTCGGGGCTGCCGAAGTGGTTGTGATCGGGATTGAGCTCGGCCACGGCAGCCCTGGCGATCTCCTCGCCCAGCGCAACGGACCACGCCTGCCCCTGCGCCAGTGCAGCAGCCGCGGTGGACAGGATGGGCATGGGATCGGTGCCGAAGGTGGTCAAGCGCAGGTCGCTGATGATGCCCTCGGCATAGCTGGCCCGCAGCGCGACGCCGACCATCGCGAAGTCCCCATGGCGGCGCGCCAGCTCGTCGAAGCCGAAGACCTCCTGCGGCTGGCAGGCCGGATAGAGTGCTTCGATCAGGATTTCGTCATCCTGGCGGGCCGTCTCGTACAGACCGAAGAAGTAATCCACCGCCGGCACCTCGCGCACGCCGCCGTCACGGCTCTGTAGCACCAGCAAGGCATCCAGGGTGATGGCGCAGGCCGGCATCTCGGCCGACGGATCGGCCAGCGCCAGACTGCCGCAGGTGGTACCGCGATTGCGCACTGCCGGATGGGCCACATGTCGCATGGCCATGTGCAGCAAGGGCAGATGTTGTTCCACCAGCGGTGAGCTGGCGGTCTCGGCATGACGCACCAGGGCGCCGATGCGCACATGGCTGGCATCCTCGGCCAGCACGATGCCCTTGAGCGCCTCGATGCGATTGATGTCGATGAGCAGGCTCGGCGCCGACAGGCGCAGATTGAGGGTGGCGAACATGCTCTGGCCGCCGGCCAGGATGCGCGCATCGCTGCCGTGTTCAGCCAGCAGCGCGCACGCCTCCTCCAGCGAGCTCGGGCGGGCGTATTGGAAACCTGATGCCTTCATGCAATATCCGATAAGTTGTGACAGGCCGGGTGGGCGCAGCCGGGATGCACACGCTCACACGCCCATGTAACGATGCACCAGGGATGGGTCCTGCTGCAACTGCTGTGAGCTTCCACTCCAGGCGATACGTCCCTTCTCGACCACATAGTGGCGGTCAGCCAGTCCCATGAGCGACTGGATGTTCTTGTCGATGACGATCATCGACAACCCTTCCTTCTTCAGTTCGTGCAGGGCGCGCCAGATATCGGCGCGCGCCACCGGCGCCAGGCCTTCGGTGGCCTCGTCCAGCACCAGCAGGGAGGGATTGGTCATCAGCGCACGCGAGATGGCCAGCATCTGCTGCTCGCCGCCGGACAACTGCGAACCCATGTTCTGACGCCGCTCCGCCAGCCGTGGAAAGAATTCATAGGCGCGTCGCAAGGTCCAGGGCCGACTGTCGGCCTGCCCTGCACGCGCCGGGCGTGCGGTGGCGATCAGGTTTTCTTCCACGGTCAGGTCGGCGAAGATCTGGCGCCCTTCGGGCACCAGCCCCAGGCCACGTCGCGCCACTTCGTGACAAGGCAGGGTATCGATGCGCTGGCCGCCAAAGCTGATGCTGCCGGCACTCGGGCGCAGCAGACCGAACAGGCATTTGACGGTGGTGGATCGACCCATGCCATTGCGACCGAGCAAGGTGATCACCTCGCCGCGCTGCAGGTCCAGCGAGATGTCGAACAGGGCCTGCGCCCGACCGTAGGAGGCCTGCAGCCCGCGGATGGATAACTGTTCAGCCATGAGCGGCTCCGGAAAAAGTCCCTGCTTCATCACCCAGGTAGATGGCGCGGACCTCGGGGTGATTGCGAATTTCATCGGGCGTGCCACAGAAGGCGGCACGACCCGATACCAGCACCGTGATGCGATCGGCCAGGGCGAAGACCGCATCCATGTCGTGTTCGATGAGCAGCATCGAGTAACGGCCCTTGAGGGATTGCAAGAGTTGTACCACCGATGCCGATTCTTCGATGCTCATGCCGGCCATGGGCTCGTCGAGCAATAGCAGGCGCGGCTGCGCGGCCAAGGCCATGGCCAGCTCAAGCTGGCGTCGCTCGCCGTAGCCCAGTTCTCCTGCCAGCGTATCGCGGCGGGCTTCCAGGCGGGTGGCAAGCAGCGCCTGCTGGGCGTCATGGCAGGCTTGCTCACGGGCCATCATCGGACGCCAGAAACCGTAGCCGCCAGTCGCGCCGACCGCCGCCAGCACGGCGTTTTCCATCACGGTGAACTCTTCGAAGATGGAGGTGATCTGGTAGGAGCGCAGCAAGCCCCGGCAGGCGCGCTGATGCAGCGGCAGCGTGGTCACCTCCTCATCGCCGAACCAGACCTGGCCGCTGTCGGGCCGCAGCTCTCCGGAGAGCTGGTTGATCAGGGTGGTCTTGCCGGCGCCGTTGGGGCCGATGATGGCGTGCAGTTCGCCGGGACGGATGTCCAGGCTGACGTCGTCGGTCACCAGCAGGCCACCGAAGCGCTTAGTCAATCCCTGGGTACGCAGGCCGTTCATTGCTTGGCTCCATTGGCCACGATGGCAGTCGCATCGATACGGCCGGACGCGCCGCGTTGGCAGCACCGCACATCCAGCCAGTGCAAGGCACCCATGAGTCCGTCACGACCGGTGAGCGCAATGAGGATGATCATCGGCCCGAAGATGAGCATCCAGTGCTCGGTATAGGACTTCATCACTTCCTCCAGGCAGATAAACGCCAGTGCACCCAGCAACGGACCGAACACGCTGCCCATGCCGCCCAGCACGACCATGACGATCAGCTCGCCGGACACCTGCCAGCTCATCAGCCCCGGCGAGGCATAGGCATTCAGATTGGCCAGCAGGAAACCGGCCAGGCCGCACAGGATGGCGGAGAGCACATAGGCGATCAGTTGCAGACGGCGTGCCGGGAAGCCCAGTGCGCTGATGCGCGCGAGGTTCTGGCGCGAGCCGCGCAGGGCCATGCCGAAGGGCGCGTGCCGCAACCGGTGCATCCACAGCAGGGTCACCGCCAGAACGCCCCAGGCGGCATAGAACAAGGGCAGCACCGAACCGAGGTCGATCCCCGCGCCCAGCCGGCTGGTGGCGATGATGGACATGCCATCGTCACCCCCATACTGCTTGAGGCTGACGAAGACGAAATAGCCCATCTGGGAAAACGCCAGGGTGATCATGATGAAGCCGATACCACGGGTACGCAGGCTGATGGCGCCGGTGAGCGCTCCGATAGAGCCGCACGAAACCAGCACCAGCAGCAGCTGCGGCCACGCCGATTCCAGCCCGGCCAGCGAGGACAGGGAGACGCAATACGCCCCCAGGCCAATGAAGAGTGCGTGTCCGAAGCCGATCAGGCCGGCATAGCCCAGCACCAGGTTGAGCGCACTGGCGGCCAGCGCATAGATCAGCACACGCGCCAGAAAGCCCACGTAGAACTGCGCACCCAGTGCAGCGGCCACCGGTGGCACGGCCAGCAGCGCCAGCAACAGCAGCAGGGGAATGCCCAGGCTGGGACGGAACAGGGAGGAAGTCGTCTTCATCGTCTTGCCACGAAAAGGCCTTGCGGACGCAGCGCCAGGACGGCCGCCATCAGCAGGTAGATCAATAGGGAAGCCAGTGCCGGACCAGCCGCATCGGCCAGCTGGCGACTGACCATCTCACGCAACAGCATGGGCAGGAAGGCCCGTCCCATGGTATCGACGACACCGACGATCAGAGCCGAATAGAACGCGCCCTTGACCGAACCGATGCCGCCGATGACGATCACCACGAAGGTGGCGATCAGGACCGGCTCACCCATGCCGGCCTGGACCGAGAGGATGGGGCCGGCCACGGCACCCGCCAGTCCGGCCAGGGCGGCACCGACGGCAAACAGCAGGGCATTGAGGAAGCGGATGTTGATCCCCAGCGCGCCCACCATGGCCGCATTGTTGGCGCCGGCACGGATGAGCATGCCCAGGCGGGTGCGGTGGATCATCCAGTAGCATCCGACGGCCACGGCCAGACCGACCACGATGACCGCAAAGCGGTACAGCGGATAGGGCAGGCCGAACAGGTCGATGACACCGTCCAGCATCGGGGGCACCGAGACGAACAGGGGCTGCTTGCCCCACAACATCGAGGCCAGTTCATTGAAGAACATGATCATGCCGAACGTGGCCAGGACATGGTTCAGGTGGTTCTTGTCGTACAGCCGCGCCACCGCCACCCGCTCCAGCAGCACACCGATGGCCAGGCAGCCCAGCAGCGCGGCCAGCAGCCCCAGCAGGAAGCTGCCGGTGGCATTGGCGACCGAGGCCGCAATATAGGCCCCCATCATGTACAGCGAACCGTGCGCCAGGTTGACGAAGCTCATGATGCCGAACACCAGGGTCAGGCCGGCCGCCAGCAGGAACAGCAAGACCCCGTACTGGAGACCGTTGAGCAGTTGCGCAAACAGTAGCATGATGGCCTCGCTCACTTCAGGGGACAGGCTGCCACGTAGGCGTCCTTGTGGTCTACCAGCGGGGTGGCGACCAGCTTGCCCTTGATCTGGTCACCTTCCTTGACGATCTCGAAGGCATAGTAGTTCTGGATCGGCATGTTGTTGGTGTTGAAGCGGAAGGGACCGCGTACCGATTTGAACTCCGCACCGGCTGCCTTGACCGCAGCGGCGAAGGCCGCCTTATTGGAGGTGTCGCCCTTGAGCTTGTGCACTGCCGTATCGAGCAGGAAGGCCGCGTCATAGGCATTGGCGGCATAGGTACTCGGAACACGCTTGTAGCGGGACTCGAAGGCTTTGACGAACTTCTGGTTTTCCGGATTCTCCAGCGCCGGATTCCAGGTATTGCCGCTGATCACGCCCACGGCGGCCTCGCGCAGGGCTGGCAGATTGGTGCCATCGACGGTGAAGGTGGAATACACCGGTACCTTGCCGATCACCCCGGCCTGCTTGAGCTGCTTGGTAAAGTTCACGCCCATGCTGCCGGGGTAGAACATGAAGACCGCATCCATCTTGCTCAGCTGCAGCTGGGTGATCTCGGCCGAATAGTCGGTCTGGTTGATCTGCGTATAGACCTCGGCGGCCACGCCTCCCTTGTACCAGCGCTTGAAGCCGGCCAGCATGTCCTTGCCGGCCTGGTAGTTGGGAGCCATCAGATAGACGTTCTTGTAGCCCTTGTCCTGCACCAGCTTGCCGATGGCTTCGCCCGAACCGTCATTGGGGTAGGCGATGGAAAACACATTGGCGCCACACTCCGCACCGGCCATCGGCGAGGGGCCGCCGGCCACGGCGATGGACACCACACCGGATTCCTTGAGTCGTCGCAGATTGGCCATGATGATGTTGGAGTAGCCCAGGCCGACGATGGCATCGACCTTGTCCAGTTCGATGAACTTGCGCATGACCTGCGAGCCCACATCCGGCTTCATCTGGTCGTCCCCCTGCAGCACCTGCACCTTCTGTCCGCCAAGCTGGTTGCCAAGCTGCTCCAGGGCCAGGCCGAAACCGTCGATATATTCCTGGCCGTCGGCAGCCATCGGGCCGGAGAACGGGCCGGACAGGCCAATCTTGATATCGGCCATGGCCTGCTGCGGAAACGCCAGCACGGCCAGCCCCGCCAACGCCCCCAGGGCACTCACCATCGACTTCACTACCGCAGATCTTTTCATTTTCATTCCTGTTCGTGGCTAAGGTTGAACTACGAATGCTGCTTGCTGCGTGCGGGAAAACTTGAATGTGGGCGACCGTCCTGCCCCACTAGCGCGCGACGCGTGACCACATGCTGCGCAGGGCGCCCTGACGCGGCTGCTCCTGCGCCGGCTGATCGCCCGGGCCATCGGCCGCGGGCGCGGCGGCGGCCTCCGGTTCGAACAGCTTGACGAAGCGTGCAAAGAAATCATCGGCCATCTTGCGGGCCGAACTGTCGATCAGGCGTGCACCGAGCTGCGCCAGCTTGCCGCCGACCTGGGCCTGTACCTCGTATTGCAACAGCGTGCCCTCGCCTTCTTCCGGTGCCACCAGACGCACTGCGGCGCTGCCCTTGGCAAAGCCGGCCATGCCGCCCTGGCCTTCGAAGGTAATCGCATAGGACTGCGGGGCCACGATGTCGGTCAGGCTCATGCGTCCCTTGAACTTGGCCGAGACCGGACCGATCTTGATCGACATGCCCACTTCGTACTCATGCTCGCCGACCTGCTCCAGCCGGTCGCAGCCGGCGATGCAATCGCGCAGGCTGGCCGGATCGTTGAGGGCTTCCCATACCGCCTGCCGGGAGGCGGGTACCAGACGTTCGCTGATCATTTCCATGCTTGATTCGCTCCTCTTTCAATTGCCTGTCATTCGGATAGTTCGCCCAGTCTGTGGGGGCTGCGCTGCGCGCGGCGTGCTCCTGACTGCTGGCTGCCTTCAATGCGCCAGCAGCAGCGCCTGTATCGCGGCCGCATCCGGCAATGGCGACTGCGCCAGAATCAGCATGAGCAGGATGCGCAGTTTGGGGGCGGCCAGATCGCCTCCCGCCAGCACCCCGTCACGTTGCAGGAAGGCCTGCGGCGGCACCACACCACGCGCAGCGCGTGCGGCCTGCACCACCACCACACCCTGCGCCACTGCACGCTGCAGGGCGGCGCGTTCACCATTGGCCGGGCGGCCGGGCGCCAGTCCGATGCTGATGATTCCCCGGGCACCTGCCGCCAGCACGCCATCGATGGCCGCACCGTCGGCACCGGCATAGGACACCACCATATCCACGCGTGGCAAGGTCCGGCTCGACGACATGTCGAGCGCCGGCAGCATGCTGTGCGATATCGATGAAGTCACGCGGCGGCGCAGCACCACGCTGCCATCAGCGTCCACCCGACCGAGCGGGCCATAGGGCGTGGCCTCGAATGCATGCAGCTCGAAACTGGCGGCCTTGCTGACATCGCGTGCCGCAAAAACCATGCCATCCATCACGACCAGAACGCCCTGCCCCTGGGCCTGTGGGGCAGCCGCCACCGCCAGTGCTGCGCGCAGATTGGCCATGGCATCGCTGCCCGACGTGTTCAGCGGACGCTGTGCTCCGGTGAGCACGATCGGTTGGCGGATATCGGTGGCCAGCTGCAGAAACCATGCGGTCTCTTCCATCGTCGCCGTGCCATGGGTGACGACGATGCCGGTCAGGCCGGGGTCGTCCTGCACCGTGCGCCTGATCAGCTGCGCCAGCTCCATCCAGTCCTGTGGCAGGATGCCGGTGCTGCCGATCATGCGGAAGGACTGCGGCAGGATCTCGATATCCAGGTCGACCTGGTCCAGTTGTTCCACCAGATCGTCGATGGGATGCACCACGCCGCTCTCGCTGTACTCGACCCAGTCGAAGGCATGCCGCGCATGCATGGCGAAGGTGCCACCGGTGCCGATGACGGCAACCCGTGGCTTACCCGATGCGCGGGACAGGCCGCTCATGAAGCCACCAGACGCAGGTACAGCACACCCTCTTCGAGACGGATCTCGTGGCTGCGTACATCACGTGTCAAGGGCGCCGACAAGGCCTTGCCGGAACGGATGTCGAACAGTCCGGCATGCAGGGGGCATTCGACCTCGAAGCCGTCGATCTCGCCTTCCGACAAGCGCGCATTGCCATGGCTGCAGATGTCGTCGATGGCATAGACCTCGCCATCCACCAGGAACATGCCGACCTGCACACCGCCCAGCTTCAGCGAGCGACAGGCGCGATCACCAAACACCTCGGCCAGCGGCCCCAGCGTCAGCCAGCCCTGGGCATCGGGCGACGGCGGGGACGCCTGGGCGTCTGCCGCCACGATAGGCAGGATGCCATTCACAGGCCGGCCCTCGCTTCCAGCAATTTGGCCTCATGCACCTTCATGGCACCGACCAGGTCGCGGATGCGGGTGATGCCACGACGTACGCAATAGGCCTGGAGGTCGTCGATGACGCGCGGCATGGCGCTGGTGCTGATGAAATTGGCCGTGCCTACCTGTACTGCCGTGCAACCGGCCAGCAGGTATTCAATGGCGTCCTCGGCGGTGGCGATGCCGCCGCAACCGATGACCGGAATGCTGACCGCCTGCGCCGCCTGGTAAGCCATGCGCAACAGGATGGGCTTGGTGGCACTGCCGGTGATCCCGCCCATCAGGTTGGCGACCTTGGGTTGATGACTTTCGATATCGATGGCCATGGCCAGGATGGCGTTGGAACTGACCAGGGCGTCTGCGCCCCCCTGCTCGGCGGCACGGGCGATCACGGCGATGCTGCCGACATTGGGCGAGAGCTTGGCCCAGACCTGCAGGTCGGTGTTGCGCTTCATCGCCTTGATCACCGCTTCGGTGGCCTGTGGGTCCATGCCGAAGGCCTGGCCATCCTTCTTCAGGTTGGGGCAGGAGATATTGGCCTCGATGGCGGCCACGCCAGGCACGCTCAGGCGTGCGGCCAGCTCGCCGAACTCTTCCACGGTATTGGCTGAAATGCTGGCCACCAGAGGGGGGGTGTAATTCCGGTAGAACGGCACCAGCTCTTCCAGATAGTGCTCCGGTCCCTTGCTGGGAATACCGATGGAGAACAAGGTCGAATTGCGCAGCTCGGCCACGCGTGGCGGGGTGTTGCCCTCGCGCAGATCGCTGGTGATGGTCTTGGTGACGATGGCACCCAGACCATTGAGATCGATCACCTTGGCCATGCCCTCGGCAAAGGTCCCGGAGCCTGGCATGACCGGATTCTGCAAGGTCAGCTTACCGATGGATACGCTCATGTCTACCATGTCACTGTCTCCTGCGCGTCGAACACCGGGCCATCCCAGCACACGCGTCTGTAACTCATCGTTTCCGAACCGGGGCTCTTGCGGAATGGCCGCACGCAGGCAAAGCACATGCCCAGCGCACATCCCATCAATTGCTCCAACGCCACCTGGGCCGGCACGTCCAGCTCCTGGCCCAGTCGCTGCAACGCCAGCAGGAAGCGGTTGGAGCCGCAGGTGGTCAGCAGGTCGAAGGGCAGCTGCGCATGCCGTTCACGTACCAATTTTTCGATGTGGGCGATGTCGCTGCTGCCATCCTGGTCATGCACCACGATGACATCTGCCCCCACCGAGCGCAGGTATTGCTCCGACATCACCAGGGCCGGCGAACGCGCCGAGAGGATGGCCGTCACCCTTGCCCCGCGCTGCACCGCGTGCTGGGCCAGCGGGGCCATGGTGGCCAGGCCCACGCCGCGCGCCAGCACCAGCACATGGCGGGCCTGCGGCGGCAGAGTGAAGCCCTGGCCGACCGGTCCGAAGGCGTCCAGCGTGGCGCCCGGCTCCAGGGTGGCCAGGCCACGGGTACCGGCGCCCTGTACCTTGTAGAGGAATTCGATGGTGCAGTCCTGCGGCGAAACCCGGTACAGGCTCATTGGCCGGCGCAGGTAAGGCACGTCGTTGCCGGAGGGCGGGCAGTTGAGGTGGAAGAACTGACCCGGCAGCACCGCCAGCGCAATCGGCGGCGCCTTCAGGACCAGGTGCTTGTACTCGGCGTTGACCCACGCATTGCTCAGTACCTGGCACAGGTTCTCGGCGATGGTGAAATCTGCGCAGTGGCCGCCGCAGGACGAGGCCGCTGTACTCGGCGCTGGCTGCAGCGGGATAGGGACGCTGTTGGTCATGATCTCTAGAGGTGGGTGGAAGAGGATGCACGCACGGCGGCATCGGTAATCTGCTCGAAGGACGTCACCAGCGGGAAGGCTCCTGCATCGATGGGCAGCATCTGGGTCTGCTCGAAGCGCATGCGTGAACAGAGCCACTGTCCCTGCTGGTCGCGGGCATATTCTTCGTAGGTCAGCGCGCCCAGCAGCACCGCCTTCTTGGTCTGCTCACGCAGCGCGATCTGCCACAGTCGCCAGCGTGCCGAGGCGACGTCGCCTTCCACGCCGATCTCCGGACTGCCGTAGTAATGCAGCGCATAGCACCAGGGCGAGCGCATGAACCACTGCGCCAGCGCATCGCGCCCGACCAGGCTGGCACCGAACTCGGCGCCGCCTTCCCAGATGGCGTCCTCGGTAAAACAGGCGGCCTGGGCAAGCGCGATCTTCTCCATGCGCAGTGGCGGCTGCCGCTGGTAGTTTGTCGTGTATTTCTGATCGGCCAGGCTGGCATAGCGTGCCTTGAGCTGGCGGATCGCTTCGGCTGCTTCCAGTGTGGCCACACGTTGTTCCAGGTTGCTCATGAGCGCACCAGTTCCTTGAGCGAAATGGCAGGATCGCGCAGCACCGCTGCATCGATAGTGGAGCCGCGTCGCACCAGTTCTTCAAGCTGGCGGCGCTCCCGGCCACTGTCGACCAGCATGCCGCCGGCCACCCTGCCCTCATGCAGCCAGAGCAGCACGCCGGCCCTCTCCCCTGGTGGAATGCGCGATATCACCAGGTCGCCCGGCGTATAGATGCCGACCACCTGGATATTGCGATCGAGCTGGTCGGTCCACATCCACGGCACTTCGATATACGGCTCCGGCCGGCCGACGATGGCGGCCGATACCGCACGCGCCTGATTCTCGGCATTGCGCCAGGTCTCCTGGCGCAATGCCCGCCCGTACAAGGGGCTGAAGCTGTTGGCCACGTCGCCCACGGCATAGCACCACGGCGCATCCGGATTGCGGCACCAGGCATCGGTCAGCACGCCGTTATCGAGGCGCACCGGGCTGCCTTCCAGGAAGTCCGTGTTGAGCGAAATGCCCACCGCCACCAGCACCAGGTCGGCCTCCAGCGCCATTTCCTGTCCGGCGCACTGGGCGTCGATGCGCAATCCTTCGGCCGTCTTCGCGATGCCCGATACGCTCACGCCGGTCAGCACCTTGATGCCGCGCTGTTCGTGCAGCGCCTGCAGCCACTGCGACCCTTCCGGCGGCAGGCAACGCGCCATCACCCGGGCGCCGCCTTCGACCACGGTCACTTCCATGCCCAGGGCGGCCGCCGAGGACGCCGCCTCCATACCGATCACGCCGCCGCCGATCACCAGCAGGCGACGCTGCTGGGCCATGGACGGACGCAACGCAAGGCAGTCTTCGATGGTGCGCAGGACCCTGACTTCGGGCAGATCCGCACCGGGGATCGTCAGACCACGGGCCTGACCACCGGATGCCACGACCAGAATGTCGAAGGGGATGACCTCGCCGCTCTCCAGATGGGCCTGACGCAAGTCGTCGATACGGGCGACCACACCCTGGCGATGCTCGACCATGGCGGGGTCCTCCCAGAAGCTGCGTGGCCCCAGCATCAGTTCGTCCACGGTCTTGCTGCCCAGCAGCAGTTCCTTGGACAGGGCCGGCCGTTCATAGGGGGTGTGTGGCTCCGCACCCAGCAGCAGGATGCGGCCACCGAAACCATCCGAGCGCAGGGCTTGCGCCACGCGCCCACCGGCATGCCCGGCACCGACGATCAACACACGCTGATCCTGCGGCGCGTCCTGCGCTTGCGGCTGATGGTGGTTCATGACAGCGACTCCTCGACCGGCGGCAGCTGGTCCAGGCGGGTGATGACGCGATAGAGCGCGCCTCGCTCACTCTGACAGGTCCAGCGCCGCGGCTCATTGGGTGGAATGATGATGCCCTCGCCCGGGGACAGTTCGTAGCGCTCGCCAGCGGCTTCGACCAGGAACATGCCCTCCAGTACGGTTGCCACTTCCTCCCCTTGCGGTTGCGGCGGCACCTCGCTGTGCTGGCCACGACGGAAGACGCCGATGCCGATATTCAGGTGCTGGCCCTCGACGGTGTGCATGCCGGGCGCTGCCTGCGGATTCTGCCAGTCGGTTTGCAGCGGCTGGCAATGCGGATCGGTCGGGTTCGACAGGCTGGACATCTCAGCGACTCCTGTTCTTGAGGGGGTAATACGGCGTCGAATCCTCCGGGCCGTACTCCTTGCGCGCCGGGGTCACCACGTTCAGGCGCAGCGACACGCCCTCGGCACCGAAGCGGTTGCTGCCGTAATGCAAAACCCCGGCGGGAATGATGAGCGCATCACCGCTATCCATCACCGATTCGAGGTCGGTCTCTTCGCTATCACTGCTTTCGAAAACGGAGCAGCCACCCAGCAGCTGCAAGGAGGCTTCCTCGCCGTGGCTATGCGACTTGGCAGGCAGGTCATGCCCCTGCGCGGCGACGAACTTGACCACCGCCACGCTGACGGACGCGCCGAACATGTGCTTGCCATACAAGCCATCGGCCACGATCTCCTTGAGGTTATCGTCGATGGCGAACACTCTGCATTTGGGCATGAAAGCTCCTTGGTTGATGACAGCGTCGGCTCAGATCGGCGGACGCATGACGAACTTCTCATCGGCCGCGAAGCGCGAGAACTCGTAGCCATCGATCACGCCCGGCTGCTGATAGGCCTCCACCGCCGGCGCCACCTCGGCCAGGGACAGCAGCATGTACATCAGCGCTGCTTCCGGCGGCGGCATGGCATCCAGTTCGAAGCCGTTGAGGTAGGCGACGATGGCATCGACATCGGCCAGCATGGCGTCCTTGAAGGCCACGATGTCGGCGAACGCGCTGGTATTGCGCATACGGGTGCGCTCGGTCTCGGTGGCCAGGCTCCAATGGCTGAACGGCATCAGATGGGCAAAACCGGCCGGAAGGGTGATGGCACTTTGCGGGCTTGCTGGTTGCGGCGAATTCATGGCGGGCGACTCCTCAGGCCTTGGTTTCTTCATTGACGATGCGATCGACCACATGGGCGCCGTGGCGCACCAGCAGCTCGTAGTCCTGCAGGATCATTTCCTTCTTCACGCCAGTCTGCACCGCGCTCTGGGTGCGTTCCAAGGTGCTCAAGTCTTCCAGCAGGACATCGCGCAGGGCGACCTTCATGTATTCGAGATAGAAGCGACCGCCGGCAGTCTTCATTTCCGGGTAGTACACGCGCGCCTCCAGCAGGGTCTTGCCCTGGGAGATCGGTCGGAAGTTGTAGGCCTGGAAGTAGTTCGGACGCAGCGACAGGTAGAAATCCGGAAACACGACATTGATGTCGAAGAGCCAGTTCTCGTGGCCGGTCCAGTTCATGCCCTTGGGCAGGTCTTCCTTGCGGAAGTGGTAGCTGGCCGCCCCCATGCCGGCGCGCAGTGCGGCGGCAGCAATGGGCTTCTTCACGGCCGAGTCGGCGATGGCCTTGCTGGCCTCCGCGCCACCTGCGGTCACCGCATTGGGGTTGCCGTAGACCGACCTGGGATTGCCGGCGATGGACAGGCGTCGATGGAATTGTCCGCACAGTGCATCCAGGGGCGGCATGGCGCCGTCTTCCGCGGTATCGATGGCATCGGCGATCGAATGGCCGTGCACATAGGCTACGTGGTAGGCCTCCTGGAATGCGTCCAGCGCCAGCTTCCAGTTGCAATTGACCACCGTGGTCCACTGGAAGCCGGTGGTGATCTTGTCGAAGGGATAGCCTTCGATATCACCGAACATGGGTTGCAGGAACTGCGCCAGCGACAGTTCCGGGGTGGGATCGAGGTTGATGAAGATGAAGCCTTGCCAGACTTCGCAGGCCACGCGCGACAGACCGTGGTCGCACTTGTCCAGATCGAAGAAGGAGCCCTCTTCCGGCACGCCGGTCAGGTTGCCCTGCAGATCATAGGCCCAGCCGTGGAACTTGCAGAAGAACTTGCGCGCCTGGCCACGCTTCTCGTAGACGATCTGGTTCATGCGGTGCGAGCAGACGTTATGCATGGCATTGATTGCGCCCTGCTTGTCGCGTACCACGATGATGGAAGCTTCGCAGGCTTCCAGGTCCTTGACGAAGTAGTCGCCGGCGGCGGGAATCTCTTCCACACGCCCCACGTGCAGCCAGGTCTTCTTGAAGATCCTGGCCTGCTCCTTGTCGTAGTAGGCGGTGGAGATGTACGGCTCGACAGGAACAGGCCCCTTGCCCAGTTCCGGATAGCGATCGTGCAGATGCAGCTTGATGACCTTGTTCATGAGCTCCCTCACTCGTGGATGGCAGGCCCGATCAGAGAGGGGCCTGAGAACCGATGCGTCCTAATAACGAATGTCATTCTGTATTCCGCAAAAATGAATGTCAAGCGTTTTTGATCGATTTCAAGGACAGGTAAAAAAGGCCTGGCGATATGGCTTCGGCATGCTGCACCACAACATGACAGCGTGCTGTGGCGATGCACGGCAGGGTAGAGGATTCGCCCTCTTGCCGCACCGGCATCGCACCAATACCGCACCAATATCGCGCTCAAAAGCGAATATTGTTTAAAGGATTCACCGTTGTGGGGAAGAGAGAAGATCGGGGGACAGGGACAGCAGGAAAGGGCTTGCGTGCTAGAATCCACGCCATTCATTACCAGCACGCAAGAGGAATCGTGGCGCAAATCAAGAAGAGCGGCATGCGCGAGGCCATCCTGGAGTCGGCCTTCGATCTGTTTTCCCGCAAGGGCTATACGCCGACCACCATGGCCGAGATCGCACGGGCGTCGAACATGACCGTGGCCAATCTCTATGTGTACTTCGATTCCAAGCTGGCCATCCTCTATGAGATCTATCAGCCCTGGCTGGAACAGCAGCTGCAGGCGCTGGCCGAGTCGGTCCGCAAGTTCCGCACGCCGCGCTCGCGCCTGCGCCGGGTCTTCACGGGGATCTGGGGCGACATACCAGCCAGCGATCATTCCTTCGCCAACGCGCTGATCGAAGCCCTGGCCGTGTCGCCCCAGGGCATGACCAAGCCCAATACGCTGCTGATGGATGTGGAGACCTTCCTGACGGCCCTCATCAGCGAGTCCCTCCCCCCGGAGCGTGCTCACCTGGTGCGCAACGACCTGCTGGCCCATGTCATCTGGATGGCATTCGATGGCTTCACCATCAACCAGCATCTCGGCGACGTGCGCGATGTCAGTGCCATCGCCGACATCATGACCAATCTGCTGCTGGGCGAGACAGAGGCACCGGCAGCGGCCCCGGAAACTCCGGCAGCCCCCAAGCGAACCGCCCGCAAGGCGCGGGCGGAATAACAAGACAAAACGGAATGCGCGCCCTATAGGCGCCTACCCGGCGTTCAGGCCACCAGCACCACCTTGCGGCATTCCTCGCGCTTTTCATTGAAGATACGGTAGCCCTCGGCCGCCTGTTCCAGCGGGAGGCGATGGGTGATCAGCGCTTCCGGGCGCAACCAGCCATCCTCGATGCTGTTGAGCAGTTCCGGCATGTACTGTTGTACGTGGGTCTGGCCGGTCTTGACGGTGACACCCTTCTCGAAGATGTCGCCGAACAGGAAGCCATGGATGAAGCCGGCGTAGACGCCCGGCACGCTCAGCGTCCCGCCCCGGCGTACCGAAGCGATGCACTGCCGCAGGGCCTGGCCGCTGCTGCCTTCCAGCTTGAGCGTGGTCAACGCCGTCTCCAGCACACTGCCCTTGGCCTCGAAACCGACCGCGTCGATCACCCCGTCGACGCCGCGACCGGCGGTATTGGCGATGATGTATTCGCCTGGATCGACATGATCGAAATTCACCGGAATGACGTCGTACTGCTCCACCGCGAAGCGCAGTCGATAGTCATGATGGTCCACCATGAAAATCTTTTCCGCCCCCAGCATGCGTGCACACGCGGCGGCCATCTGGCCGACCGGGCCGGCCCCGTAGATGGCCACGCTGCTGCCCTCGCGCACGCCGGCATTCTTCACCGCCTGATAACCGGTGGGCAGGATATCGCTCAGGAAGAGCACCTGTTCATCGGCCAGGGCGGAGTCGATGCGGATCGGGCCGACATCGGCCTTCGGGACCCGCACATATTCCGCCTGTCCGCCCGGCATGCCGCCATACAGGTGGCTGTAGCCGAACAGGGCAGCTCCCGGGCGTATGCCCTTGGCATTCATGATGGCGCCACGGTCGGGGTTGGTGGTCTCGCAGGCGGCGTAGAGATGCTGGTCGCAGAAAAAACATTGTCCACAGGCGATCACGAAGGGCACCACCACGCGGTCGCCCTTCTTGAGTCGCTGTACGGCCGGCCCCACTTCCACCACCACGCCCATGAATTCATGGCCGAGGATGTCGCCGGATTTCATGGCCGGTATTTTGCCGCGATAGAGGTGCAGGTCGGAGCCGCAGATGGCGGTGGCAGTGACCTTGAGGATGATGTCATCGGCTTCCTGGATGATGGGATCGGCGACCGTCTCCACTCGTACGTCGTGGGCCGCGTGATAAAGCAATGCGCGCATGGAATTTCCTTATTCTGGTGGGCTGGTCTGGAGCGGGCTCAGCGCGGTGCGCGGGCGTCGTCCTGCACGATGTCGAACTCGGGCTTGGCGATTTCCTTGTTGGCGTTGTCGGTGCTGGTCTCGCGGTTCTCGATGTGATCGCCACGCGCCGGCTGCGCAGTGGCCTGGTCACTGGATTGGGCGGGGCTGGGGTTGGCGCGGGTGGGCAATTTCGATTCGATGGCCATGGCGTTCTCCTCAAGAGTGATGGGGGGATGGTCCCTGCTATCCCGACGAATGGTCTGCCGGACTGGAACCCAGACTAGGCCAAGCCACTCGAACCGGGCCATCAGCGCGACCCGCCAAGGCTTGTGGGCGGCTGCTGTCGGACATGTCAGCCGCGCTTGATGAGTCGGCTGCGGGAGCAGCACCCTCGTTGGTTCCGTCGCGCCTGTCGGCGCGAAGGTGCGCGTAATCGCGGCGTGCGCCGACATACGCCGCGGCGTGGCTCGGCTACGATCAACACTCCCTAAAGCACCCGCCTGCACGACATCCGCAAAGGAAAAGGAGACGCATCATGACCGACGCCCTGAACAAGCACCACCATCCGGCCGACACCTCTGGCCCCAAGGATCTGGAACAGAAAGGCAAGCCCCCTACCGGGACCAACGAGCGCGACATGCTCGACGGTGGCGAGCGCCACGTGCCGGGGGACAGCGACAAATACGGCTCCAAAAACAAACCGGAGGGCGGCAACTATTCCGACCAGGACATGCGGGAAAACAGCCCGCAACTGTAATCTGGCAAGTCAGCCGATGAGTCCAGGCCACCGTGGCGTGGCGCTGTGAGCGGCGGAGCCCGCATTACAGGCATTACAGCGCTGACAGGTCGGGCCGGGACGGTGCTCACTCGTCCCGATCAAATTCCGCCAGCACCATTTCCACCTGCAGACACTGCAGCTTGAGGTCCTTGATCGCCCGCCGGTAACGGCGAAAATCCTTCCGGTCGGGGAGCTCATCCCCGCCTTTGCTCATCCTTACCGCATCATGCACGATGCCCTGGAGGATGCCCGCCGCCTGCTCGTGCGAGGCCTTGAGCCGATTCACGCTTTCGATCAGTGCCTGTCTTTTCTTCATTTCGTGTTCCTGTTACTTGCTTGTACTTGCTAGCGCTTGCTCGTCGTCCGTGCAGGCCTCCCCTGACGGGACAGTCAATGGAGTTTGCCGTCCGGCAGTTTGTTCCACGAAGGTCCAAGCCAATGCTCATCCATAGTGGATCGCGCCGCCTTGGCGGCCTGCTACTACGCCCATTGGCGCTACGGCCGGGCATCTGCTCTTCTTCAATTCCGCTGGCATTACTGACAGTCCATACCGACCTCTCATCGTCCGGTACGCCGATATCACCGATCAAGCCCGCGACCTAAGATGAGGACTCGTGGGGAAGCAAAGCCCTGCGATTCATCCCCCTCATCATCATAAGGAGATACATCATGGCAAATCAGAACCAAGGATCGACCAGCAACCGCGGCTTCGCTTCGATGGATGAAAGCAAGCAGCGCGAGATCGCCAGCCAGGGCGGTAAGGCCGCCCACGAAAAGGGAACCGCGCATGAATTCAGTTCCGATGAAGCACGCGAAGCGGGCCGCAAGGGTGGTCAGAACAGCCACAGCGGCGGTAACCAGAGCAACAACCGTTAGTCGTAGCGACTCCCGGGAGTCATACGACTGCGGCTGTGCTCGCTAGTACCGCCAGGGCAGTACCAGCAGCATAGGCAGCGGGCCTTCCTCGGGCCCGCTGGCCTGCCTTGCTGTCTTGCCTTGCTTTCCCGCCCGGGTCACACAATGCTCGCTTTCACCCTACCTTCAACCAGGAGACCAGCATGACCGTCAAGACCTTGAAAGACCTGTTCATCCACAGCCTCTCCGACGTCTATAGCGCGGAAAAGCAACTGACCCGCGCGCTCCCCCGGCTGGCCCGGGCAGCTACTACGCCCGAGCTGCGCCAGGCCTTCGAACAACATCTGGAAGAGACTCAGGGACAGATCGAACGTATCGACAGGCTGGTGGAAAACAGCGAATTGCGGCTCAAGCGCGTGAAGTGCGTGGCCATGGAAGGGCTGGTGGAAGAAGGTCGCGAGCAGATCGATGAAATCGAAAAAGGAGCAGTGCTCGACGCCGCTCTGATCGGCGCTGCGCAAAAGGTGGAGCATTACGAGATCGCCACCTATGGGACCTTGTGCGCCCTGGCCAAGCAACTCGGGCTGGACGAGGCCGCCAAGTTGCTCGACGAAACCCTGCAGGAAGAAAAGGCGACCGACCAGAAGCTCAGCAAGCTCGCGCTGCAGCAGGTCAGCGAGAAACTGGCCGCGTGATCGACCCATAAGGCGTCCGCCGGGGTCACCTCCGGGCCCGAAGCGCGGACCGCCTTCCGAGCCGATTCAACAGGTCGCTTCCGAAAGGGAGCGACCTGTTTTTTCTGTGCGCCCAGATCAGGGTGCCTTGACGGTGATGTTGATTCCATGGGCCATCATGTGACCGTAGGAATGGTCTTCTCCATCGGCGAACTGAGCGGTGAGCTTGTATTTGCCGGGCGGGAGGGTGAGCATGGTTTCGCTCTGCCCCTGGTCCAGATGCAGATGGGTGTCGTCATGCGGGATGGTCTCGCCCTTGCCGATGGGCGAATGGTTGATCAGGATGTGGTGATGACCGGTACCCTCGACCAGCTTGCCGGCCGGACGGGTAGTCATCGAATGTGCTGCCAGGCGGACGCGGAAGGGACTGGTGACCGTCTGACCGCTCTTGGGTTCGAGAATGCTGAGGGTAGGTTCATCGGCGTGGGCCATCTGGCCCCCGAGCGAAAACAGGAGAAGGGCCAGGCAGGGAGCAGTGAAGAACCGGCCTTTGTAGTGCGGGGATTTGCGTGACGATGGGAACATAGCGGGCTCCTTGATGAGTTGAAATTGTCGAGTTCGGGACGAGCCGTTGCTCACCGTAGCCGTACCGCACAGCTCACAGCGAGAGCGGCCCGCGCTCGGCCGCCGGCAGACCGGCGTGCAGCTTGCCGAGCAGGATGCGCAGCTGCGCGCGATAGTCGAGCACCACATTGCGACGGCAATAGGCGGACCAGGCCGGGTCAAGGGGCGCCTCCCGGGAGGCCGACCGTGACTGCGGCATGCGCATCTGGGTGGCCTGGGTCAGGCTGGCGCGCAGTTCCAGCAAGGTCATCGCCACCGTGCGATAGGTATGGCGGGCTTCTAGCTGAACACCAGAGGCTGCGCAAACCAATGCCAGCCTGCGCAGAACGTCCTGATCCGCGTGCGGCGCGTCCCCCTCGCGCCACGCTGCCCCGAAGAGCAGCGAACCGGCGTAATCGAGATAGGCCTCCAGGCAGAAGGACAACATCACCAGCGCCGAGAGAAACACCCAGCGCGAGCCAGCGACCTCTTCACCGGCTTTCCGGATCAGGAGCTCTGCCCCGTTCCAGAGTTCGACGTAGGTCAAGGTCTGCGGATCGGGTGGCAGCGGGGGTAGCGGAGGCAGTCTGGCATCGGCAGGATCCCGGGAAGCGTTCATGGCTGGCCTGTTCAGGAAAGCGCGGTGTCCATCACCATCATCAGCACGAAACCGACGAGCAGGCAGCAGGTCGCCGGCAAGGCATCATGACGTCGATGCGGATCGGGAATCACCTCGTGCGCCAGGACGAACAGCATGGCCCCTGCCGCGCCGCCCAACGCCCAGGGCAGCATTACCGAAGACCAGGCCACCACCGCTGCGCCGGCGACCGCCGCCAGCGGTTCCACCAGCCCTGAGAGAATGCCGCAGCCGATGGCGTCGGCGCGGGAATAACCAATGCCGCGCAGGGCGGTCGCGACGATCATGCCTTCCGGAATATCCTGGAGTGCAATGCCGAAGGTCAGCACTGAAGCCTGCTCCGGCGCGACGCCGCCGTAAGCCACGCCGACCGCGAGACCTTCCGGCAGGTTGTGCAGCCCGACGGTGAGCACAAACAGCCACACCCGGCGCAGCGCCGCCTGCCGGGCCAACTCGTCATGTCCCTGCCCGGCCCGTTGCAGTGCCAGCACCAGCAGGGCACCGGCCAGCACGCTGGCACCGATCACTAGGCTGCCGGTGGACTTGCCCACCCCACCCTGCTCCAGCGCCTGCATGGCCGGCAGGATCAGCGAAAACACCGATGCCGCCAGCATGACACCGGCACCGAATCCGGTGCAGCAGTCCGCCACACGGGCAGAAAAGCGGCGCGAGAAAAGCAGCGGCAAGGTGCCGGCGGCGGTTGCAGCAGCAGCGGCCATGCCACCGCAATAGGCAAGCCAGACGCGCTCATCCCGTGCGCTCCACCAGCCCAGGGCGCCGGCCACCACGATGACGCCCGCCATCACCAGCGGCCAGCTCAGACGCATGAGTTGTGGCTGCACGGGCAGATCGCATGACGCCGGCGACTCTGACGGCAGCGCTGCTTGTGGATCAGGCGCGGGGGTCAGGGAATACTCCACTTTCTTGAGCATGCACGTCCTTCTGGTTGCGTAATGTGACAGGTGCTAGGTGCTGGACCTGTGGCAGGATGAGCTGCCGGATGAACTGACGGCCTGAGGCGGCAGTGATCGGCGAGTGGTTGGCGTCGATATCGACAGCACGTCTCCATCATCGAAGTCTAGCCAGTCCGCACGGTCCGCCCCATCGGACGAACACTGAATCGGGACGCCGTACTCGTCCGACGCATGGCAAACGTCGCGGCTTCATCAAGAGATCGGCAAGCAAGAGCCGTGCTGTTGCGCTAAGGATGTCCGACACCGGTCGGCGTGACCGATCACCGCATGTTTTCCCCTCTCGCCGATGGTATGGCTGAGCACCTCGCTTTTAGGATCAAGGTTCTGTCAATCGCGCCATCCGGCCTCCGGTTGACCGACCAAGTTCGTGCGCTTTGTTTTCAACCCTCGCTTCGACCCTGAAACCGCCAAGGAGACCATCACCATGTTTGCCCACAACAAACGACTGCAATACACCGTACGCGTTGCCGGCCCCAATCCCGGGCTGGCCAACCTGATGCTGGAACAGTTCGGCGGCCCGCAAGGCGAACTCGCCGCCGCCTGCCGCTACTTCACCCAGGCCATCGCCGAGGATGATCCCGGCCGCAAGGACATGCTCTTCGACATCGCCACCGAAGAACTGAGCCACCTCGAAGTGATCGGCAATATCGTGGTGATGCTCAACAAGGGCGCCAAGGGCAAGCTGGCCGAAGGCGTGGAAGAAGAAGGGACGCTCTACAAGGAGATCACCGGGGCCGGTAACGACAGCCACATCACCCAGGTGTTGTATGGCGCCGGCGCGCCGCTGGTCAATTCGGCCGGGGTACCTTGGACTTCCGCTTATGTGGATACCATCGGCGAACCCACTGCCGATCTGCGCTCCAATATCGCGGCCGAAGCACGGGCCAAGATCGTGTATGAACGGCTCATCAATCTGACCGACGATCCGGGCGTGAAGGAAGCGCTGGGCTTCCTGATGACGCGTGAAATCGCGCACCAGAAATCCTTTGAAAAGGCGCTCTATTCCATTCGCCCAAACTTCCCGCCCGGAAAGCTGCCTGGCGATCCGCGCTTCTCCAAGGTCTACGTCAATCTTTCGCAGGGCTTGGGTGAGCAGACCGGACCGTGGAACGATGGCGAGCAGTGGGAGCGACTCGATGGCGCCGACGCCCTCACCCCGGTCGACGGTGGCGACGGACAGGCGAGCGTGGAACTGAGCGATGACGATCAGGCCGTGCTGGATCAACTGGCGGCGCGTACCGCATCCGCGCAGGATGGCGAGCCGCTGACCGGGGCTGAAATCGGTTCTGCCGATGCTGACCTGAAGGCCAAGCGTCCCTGAGGACTGACTTTCTACTTCATGATGATCTGCCTCGCACCGGCCCGCTGCCGGCTGCGAGGCAGTTTCGTCTGCAAAGAGGATATTCCATGACTAGCATACAGCCGACCGTGGCAGTCTTTCCCTTTCCCAGCCTGACGATGGCGCAGCGCGCCTATGATGCCCTGCGCGATCGGGGCGTGACGCCGCAACAGGTGGAGCTGCGGGTGATGGATGATGAGGCAGGGCCCTCCAGCGGCAACTTCATCCTTGAGTACAAGGAGACTGATGTCCACTTCGATAGCAGCTGGATGGACATGCTCAGCAACCGGGATGATCCCAATGTGGGTGCCGGCCGGCAGGAAGTGTTCTGGTCCTGCGAAGCGCTGCTGCTGGTGACCACCGAGGACCCGCATCTGCTCAATGCCTTGCGTGAAGTCTATCGCGCCAGCGGCATGGACTTCGACGCCATGCACTGATTCCCCGCACTGATTCCCTGTGGTGATTCCCTGCCAGGCGACTAGGTCGCCTGCGACTGCAGCCAGGCCTGGACCTGATCGCTGGCCAGCGGCATGGCGAACAGGTAGCCCTGGCCGTGCGTGGCACCCAGTTCGCGCAGGCGTTGCAGATGCTGCGGGGTTTCCACCCCTTCCACTACGCAGGCCAGCTCCATGTCGTGGGTCAGCGCCAGCAACGATTTGACGATCTTGTAGCTGACTTCGTTGTGTTCGATATCGGCCACGAAACTCTTGTCGATCTTGATGCGGGTCAGCGGCAGAGCATGCAGGTGACTGAGGCTGGCATAGCCGGTACCGAAGTCATCCAGTGTGATGCCACAGCCGAGCTCGCGCAGGGCTGAGACCAGCCGGCGCGATTTCTCCAGATCCTGCAGCACGGCGGTCTCGGTGATTTCCAGGTCCAGGCGCGAGGGGCTGAAGCCTGAAGTGGTGATGACCTTGACGATCTCGGCCATCCCCTCGCTGGTGTTGATGTCGTTGGCCGAGAGGTTGAACGACAGGCGCAGCGACGGCGGCCACGTTGCAGCCGCCTGCAATGCCTTCTTCAGCAGAATCACGCTCAATTGGTTGATGATGCCCATGCGCTCGGCTGCGGGAATGAATTCGATCGGCGCAACGGCGCCCTTGCTGGCGCTGTGCCAGCGCGCGAGGGCTTCGAAGCCGATGGGCTGGCAATCATCCAGGCGCACGATGGGCTGGAAGAACACCGACAGCTCGCGCTCGAAATCAGCCAGCCGCAAGGCCTGTTCGATATTGGCGTTGCGCTGGATCTGTGCCTTGTCGCGCTCGGAGAACAGCGTGATGGTACCGCGTCGCTCGCGCTTGCCCTGGTAGAGCGCATAGTCCGCATGCTCGTAGAGGGAGGTGGCATCGACCGCCATGTCCGGAAAGGTGGCCACGCCTACCGAGGCTGCAATCTGCACGGTGGCCTTGTAGAGCATGAAAGGCCGGCGCAAGGCGGCGCAGATGCGCGTGCCGAAGGCCTGCAGGGCGGCGTCGCCGAGGTCGTCATCGATGATGACGGCAAATTCGTCGCCGCCCAGTCGCGCCAGGTGGAAACGCTCGTCCTGGCACAGCGCCCAGAGGCGTTGCCCGACTTCCCTCAACAGCTGGTCACCATGGGTATGGCCGTACAGATCGTTGACGGCCTTGAAGCCGTCGAGGTCCAGGATGACCACCGCGAACCGCTGGCCGGAGGCGGTGGCGCGGCTACAGATGTGGTCCAGCTGGGAGAAGAACTTGCGGCGGTTGGGGATTTCGGTGAGTGAATCCAGATTGGCCAGGCGCAGGTTTTCGTCGCTCAGCATTGCGGTCTTGACCTGGGCGTCGATGAGGCGGGTGAAATCGTTGTAGTGGCTGTTGACGATGGCCAGCATGCCTATGGTCACCAGCACCACGTTGAGGGCCGCCGCCACGAACACGGGCACATGGGTGGAGATGAAAAAGACGGTGAAGATGCCGTTGACGATCAGGGCCACCGACAGCGCCGCCGAACGCAAATACATCAGGCAGAAGATGCAACAGATGACGGTGATGCCCATGTAGAACGCCACATGCGCCTGGGCATAGCTGTCGCCGTAGGGGAACAGCATCACCGACCACAAGGAAAAGCTCAGGGCGATGGGGGCCGCCAGGAAATTGGTACGTTTGAGCGCCCGGGCGGCCATGCCCGGTGTCGGGTCGACGTGGCGGCCACGCCACCAGAAGCTCAGCCGGGTGGCGCACAGCACCGTCAGCAAGGCCGGGAAATAGAGCCCCAGCCAGTGCGGTGCCAGATCCAGATAGGTATAGGCCAGCGCCCAGCTGTTGATCAGCAGGATCAGGTACATCATGGGCATCTTCCCGGAGAAGGCCCGGTACTGCGCGATCAGCAGTTCCGGCTGATCGTAGTTCACGCGCCAATAGCGGCGCACCATGCTCATCAATGCGGAGGGAGCCATCCTGTACCCCGTGCCGTGTCACCGTGCGCTGCAGCCCGCGCATCGGGCGGGGTGGGTAGCGGGATGGCGGCCATCGTTATGTTGTCATTCGGTCAGCTATTATAGCCGCGACCGGCCATCGCCAAGATCAGGAAATGCCTGATACCGTGCGGCTTTCCGGCTCACAACAATACCCGCAGGAAAGCCTGTTGCCCGCCCTGGTGCCGTCATCCATGCAGCAGCGCAAGTTTTCCGGGCACCAGCGTCGAGCTGCAAGTTGCGGGGTTGTCCTACAGCATCCGGCGGAAGGCTCATCTACAATCTGGCGTACCCAGAAATCAAGGTGTGCCATGTCCATGCTCCCCTCCCATGCCGCTCCACAGCCTCCCATCGCCCGATCGCCGGTACCGTCGGTCGCCGTGCCGGCGGCGTTTCTGGCGGTCGACGCGCAGTGGCGGGTGGTCTTCATCGACGAAGCCGCCATGACATTGCTGGCGCTGCCGGCAGGGACGGTGACGGGGCAGTTGATCTGGCAGGTCTGCCCGGCGCTGGTGGGCAGCGCACTGGAAGCACCATTGCGCGCCAGCCTGGCCGATGGCCAGAGCCGTCAATTCCTGTTCACCCCACCGGGCCAGGTGCAATCCTACGAAGTGATCTGCAGTGCCGGCACGCAGGGCCTGTCGGTGAGCCTGCGCGCCGGTGCCCGCCAGCAACAGCAGCAGCAACAGCAACAATCCGAGCGCCGCCTGCATGAGAGCGAGACCCGCTTCCAGCTGATGACCAGCGCCATCCCGCAGATCGTGTGGATCACCAATGCCCTGGGCGATCTGGAATTCGTCAATGACCAGTGGCACGCCCATGTCGGCGACACGGCGGCCGAGGACAGCCTGGGCAGCTTCGATGCGCTGGTGGCACGCCACGTCCATCCCGATGATCGCGTACTGACCGCGCAGGCCTGGCAGCACGCCCGTCATACCTGCTGCGAACTGTCGGTGGAACACCGCATCGGCAATGCGCAGGGCCAGTATCGCTGGTTCCTCACACGCGGCAAGCCGCAGCTGGCCGCTGACGGCACGGCCATCCTGCACTGGTATGGCACTTCCACCGATATCCACGCGCAAAAGGAAGCGGTGGCCGAACTGGCGCGCCTGACCGATGATTCCGAACGACGTCGGCGCTTCTACGAAAGCTTCCTGTCCACCACGCCCGACCTGGCCTATGCCTGGGACCTGAATCACCGCTTCACCTACGCCAACCGGGTGCTGTTGCAGATGTGGGGCAAGAGCTGGGACGAGGCCATCGGCAAGACCTGCCTGGAGCTGGGCTACGAGCCCTGGCATGCCGAGATGCACAGCCGCGAGATCGAGCAGGTGCGCGCGACCAAGCGCCCGGTGCGCGGCGATGTGCCCTTCAACGGCACCTTCGGACGCCGCATCTACGACTACATCATCTTCCCCGTGCTGGGTCCGGATGGCGAAGTCGAGGCCGTGGCCGGCACCACCCGTGACGTCACCGACCGCAAGAACAGCGAAGCCCGCCAGCATGCACTGTTCCGTCTGGCCGAAGCGATCCGCGCCGCCGAATCACTGCCGGCCATCGCTACGGCTGCCGCCCACATCATCGGCGAGACGCTCAGCGCCCGCTGGGTCAGCTACCGTTCGCTGGGGCCCCAACAGCAAGCCCAGGTCGAAGGCGACTGGTGCTTCCAGGGAACGACCGACAATTGCGAGGCGCTGGCCCTGCATGACCAGCAGCGCATCAGCCACGCCCTGCGCAGCGGCAGCGTGGTGCTGGTGGGCGACGTCGCCCGCGACGCCCGCACCGCCGCCATCGCGCAGCAGCACCTGGCGCTGGGGGTGGCGGCCTTCATGGATGTTCCCATCATCGAACAGGGCGAGCTGGTGGGCATCGTCTACGTCAGCAGTCATGTGCCGCGCACCTGGACCGACAACGAACTGGCCATCGTGCGCGAAGTCAGCCAGCAGACCCGCGCCGCCTTCGAACGCATCCACAACCAGCAGGCCCTGGCAGCCAGCGAGGCACGCCTGCGCGAGATCAATGAATCGCTGGAAGCCCAGGTCAGCGCCCGCACCCAGGAACTGATGGCGACCGAAGAGGCGCTGCGCCACTCGCAGAAGATCGAGGCCATCGGGCAGCTTACCGGCGGCCTGGCCCACGATTTCAACAACCTGCTGGGTGGCATCACCGGCAGCCTGGACCTGATGCGCGTGCGCCTGGTGCAGGGGCGCGGTGATGAATTGTTCCGCTACATCGACCTGGCGGCACGCAGCGCACAACGCGCCGCCTCGCTGACGCAACGCTTGCTGGCGTTCGCGCGCCGGCAGACGCTGGCGCCACGGCCCACCAACGTCAATACCCTGGTGGCGGGGATGGAAGACCTGATCCGCCGCACCATCGGCCCGGCCATTACGCTGGAAGTGGTCGGCGCGGTCGGCCTGTGGCCGACCTTCGTCGATGGCCCGCAACTGGAAAGCGCGCTGCTGAACCTGTGCATCAATGCACGCGACGCCATGCCCGCCGGTGGGCGCCTGACCATCGAGACTGCCAACAAGTGGCTGGAGGACAAATGGGCGCAGGAACGTGACCTGCCGCCGGGCCAGTATGTCTGCATCGCCGTGACCGACACCGGAACCGGCATGCCGCCGGATGTGCTGGCGCGGGCTTTCGATCCCTTCTTCACCACCAAACCCATCGGCGAGGGTACCGGCCTGGGACTGTCGATGGTGTATGGCTTTGCGCGCCAGTCGGGCGGGCAGGTGCGTCTGTACTCGGAAGTCGGCCAGGGCAGCACGGTCTCGCTCTACCTGCCGCGCCATGATCTGGAAGCCGAGGGCGAAGAGCCTGAGACCAGCGAGGCGCCCCAGGCCGCAGGCAGTGGCGAGGTGGTGCTGGTGGTGGATGACGAGGCCTCGATCCGCATGCTCACGGCCGAGGTCCTCAATGACGCCGGCTATGCCACGCTGCAGGCCGAGGATGGTCCGGCGGCACTGCGCATCCTGCAGTCATCGGCCCGCATCGACCTGCTGATCACCGACGTCGGCTTGCCGGGCGGTCTCAACGGTCGCCAGGTGGCCGATGCGGCGCGGGAAGCACGCCCTGGCCTGCAGGTGCTGTTCATCACCGGTTATGCGGAAAATGCGGCCTTCGGCAACGGCCATCTGCAGCCGGGCATGCAGTTGCTGACCAAGCCGTTCAAGCTGGAAACGCTGGCACGACGGGTCGAGGCCATCCTGGAAAACGGCAGCACCAGCGCCTGATAGCTGCCGGCGTCAACGGCCAGCCACCGCCCCTGCTCCGGTGTCGATCGCACCCAGGCGCCACGACACCCGGCGCGCCGAGGCCGCCAGCAGCTGCCCCACCTCGCCTGCAAAGTCCGTATCGTAGCTGCCGCTGCTGCCCATCACCGCCATCACCAGCGCCAATTGGCCGGCATGGTTGAAGACCGGTGCGGCCAGTGTATTGATGCCCGGCACCGGGCGCCCCAGTGCCTGGTCCATGCCGTCCGCCCGGATCTGGCGCAGGCGCGCTGCGTAGTCATGACGCAGTGCGCCGTCGCCATGGAGGAGGGTGTCGGCCTGCGCGCCTTCCATGCGGATCGCATCCATCGCCAGCGCGCCGGCCAGCGTGTCGGCCGGCTGATGGGCTGCGCAGACGCGACCGATGGCGGTATGCACCATCGACAGCACGGTACCGATACGCAGGCTGACGTGCTGCGGGCGCGAGGATTCTTCCAGCCGCACCACGGTCGGCCCCAGCGGGCCGAATACCGCCAGTGCCACCGACAGGCCGGTCGCCTCGGCCAGCGGCGCCACTTCGGCCTCGGCCTCGCGCAACGGTGAGAGTCGCTGCAGGGCCGCCAGTCCCAGTTCCAGGCTCAATGGCCCGGGGAAGAAATTGCCCTGGGCATCACGCGCCAGCAGGCCGATCTTCTGCAGGCTCACCAGATGCGGGAAGGCCTTGGCCGCGGGCATGCCGGCCAGTCGCGCCAGGTCGCCCAGTGGCAGCGGACGGGCCGCTTCCAGCAGGGCTTCCAGCAGGGCGCCGGTGCTGTCCAGCGACTGGATGCCGCGCTGGGCCTGCGCTTTGGCGCCGTCATCGGCTTCATCGGCTTCATCGGGCATGTCGTGCAGGCGCGTCATGCGGTGCACTCCCCGCCGGCGCCGGCCAGCGTGTCACCGATGGCCTCGATGCAGGTGCGCAACTGACGCGCCACGGCACCGCGCCAGCCGGCATCGATGACGCCGCTCGTGCCGATCACGGTCACCAGCAGCTGCAATTGGCCGGCGGCATCCAGCAAGGGCATGCACAGGCTGGTCACGCCCGGACTGGGGACATCGACGGCGCGTTCCATACCGCGCTTGCGGATGGCGTCCAGCGTTTCAAGGAATTGCTTCAATTGCGACCTGGGCGCGCCGGGGTGCTGGGCCTCCCATTGCCCCTGCCATGCGGTCACTGGCTGGAAGGCGCAGCAGGTGCGGCCGGTGGCGGTATCGGCCAGCGCCATCACGGTCCCCACATGCAGGTTCACGTGCAGCGGCTTGCCGGCGTGGGCGTAGTGGACGATGGTCGGGCCTTCCGGCGTAGGCAGGGTGAGCGCCACGCTCAGGCCGGTGTCTTCGCTCAGTTGCTGCACCTGCGGCAAGGCCAGCTGGTAGGCCGGCTCCTGGGCCAGGCGCGCCATGCCCAGACGCAGCGCCAGCGGGCCGGCCTCGTAACGACCATCTGCCGGGGTTCGCTTGATCAAGCCGAGCCGCAACAGGCTGACCAGGTAGGTGTGGGCTTGTGCCGAGGACAGCGCAGCCGCGCTCGCCAGTTCGACCAGCGGCATGGGCTGGCGGGTCTGGGCCAGGGCCTGCAACAGCCGACCGGCCACTTCCACGCTCTGGATGCCGCGCTGGGGCTTGACGGGGCTTGCACTCATCAGGGATTCCGTTGGGTCATGGAGAAAATCGAACACTGAAAAAGCAGAAGGGCACAGTGGCAGGCAAGCCCAATTGGCACTGGACATCAGCGCCCACGCCACCCTGCGCCAGCTCGGGATTCTAATCCATGTCGCCATGGCAAGAACGCGGGATGTCGGCGAGCAAACAAAACTGTCGTTAGTGCATAACAAGCAGATTTGACATTGACTAATTAAATTCTGCTGACTAAGATGCCATCACCCTGCTCACTCCAGGCAACAACAAGAACGTTTGACCCCCATTGACCCATGACGGCGTGGACGGAGACATCCCCTGATGGCGCAAGCCATGTCCATGCACGTCCCACCTATTTGAACGAGGCAGACATGGCCAAGGCATTTGCATCCCAGGCGGATCTTGACGCCAAGAAAATCACCTTTGAACGCATCTCGGAAAACGCCTACGCGTACACCGCTGAGGGCGATCCCAACTCCGGCGTCATCATCGGCGACGACAGCGTCATGGTCATCGACACCACCGCCACGCCGGCCATGGCGCAGGACCTGATCGCGCGCATCCGCAGCATCACCGACCTGCCCATCAAGTACGTGGTGCTGTCGCACTACCACGCGGTGCGGGTGCTGGGCGCGTCGGCCTATCTGAAGGAAGGTTGCGAGCAGGTCATTGCCAGCCGCGGCACCTTCGAAATGATCTCCGAACGCGGCGAGGCCGACATGAAGTCCGAGATCGAACGCTTCCCGCGCCTGTTCGCCGGGGTGGAAACGGTACCCGGCCTGACCTGGCCGACCATGGTGTTCGAACGCGAGATGACCCTCTTCATGGGCAAGCTGGAAGTGAAGATCGCCCACCTGGGCGCGGGCCATACCAAGGGCGATACGGTGGTCTGGATTCCCGGGCAGAAGGTGTTGTTCTCGGGCGACCTGGTGGAGTACGACGCCGCATGCTATTGCGGCGATGCCCAGCTGGAACAATGGCCGGCCACCCTCGATGCCCTCTCGGCGCTACAGGCCGAGGCACTGGTGCCGGGACGCGGCCCCGCACTGCGCGGGCGTGAACAGGTCGAGCAGGGCATCGCCTATACCCGCGACTTCGTCTCCACCCTGTTGCGCGCCGGGCGCGAAGCAGTGGCCGCGAAGATGGGCCTGAAGGAAGCCATGGCCCATGCCCGCACGCTGATGGACCCCAAGTTCGCCCAGGTCTTCATCTACGAGCACTGCCTGCCCTTCGATGTCACGCGGGCCTATGACGAAGCCTCCGGCATCCATCACCCGCGCATCTGGACCGCCGCGCGCGACAAGGAGATGTGGACGGCGCTGCAGGCCTGAGCAAAGGGAGAGAGGAGACCGACATGAACAATATCCCTAGCCTCGACACTGCGGCCATCGACTACCAGCAACAACGCTTCCCCTATCGGCCCTGCGCCGAACAGACCCGGCCCGGCCATGCTCCTATCCATCCGGTGGTGGTCGTGGGTGCCGGCCCGGTCGGCCTGGTCACCGCAATCGATCTGGCCCGCCAGGGCATCAAGGTGGTGCTGGTGGACGACGACAATACGCTCTCCACCGGTTCAAGGGCGATCTGCTTCGCCCAGCGCACGCTGGATATCTTCGACCGCCTCGGCTGCGGCCAGCGCATGGTGGACAAGGGCGTGGGCTGGAATCGCGGCAAGGTCTTCCTGCGCGACCAGCCGGTCTATGAGTTCGACCTGCTGCCCGAACGCGGCCACGCCCGCCCGGCCTTCATCAACCTGCAGCAGTATTACGTCGAGGGCTATCTGCTGGAGCAGGCACAAACCCTGCCCGACATCGACATCCGCTGGAGCAGCAAGGTCAGCGCCATCGAACACCATGCCGACCATGAAACGCTGACCGTGGACAGCCCCGAGGGCAGCTACCGCCTCAAGGCGCGCTACGTGGTGGCCGCCGATGGCGCACGCAGCCCATTGCGCAGGTTGATGGGCCTGGAGAGCGTGGGCCACACCTTCCGCGACCGCTTCCTGATCGCCGACGTCCGGATGGACGCGCCCTTCCCGGCCGAACGCTGGTTCTGGTTCGACCCGCCCTTCCATCCCAACCAGTCGGTATTGCTGCACCGCCAGCCGGACGAGGTCTGGCGTATCGACTTCCAGCTCGGCTGGGACGCCGACCCGGTGCTGGAGAAGACGCCGGAAAAGGTGATCCCCCGGGTGCGTGCCCTGCTGGGGCCGGAGGTGCAGTTCTCGCTGGAATGGGTGAGCGTCTACACCTTTGCCTGCGTGCGCATGGCGCGCTTTCGCCATGGTCGCGTGCTGTTCGTGGGCGACGCCGCGCATTGCGTCTCGCCCTTCGGTGCGCGTGGTGCCAACAGCGGCATCCAGGATGCCGAGAACCTGGCCTGGAAGCTGGCCTGCGTGCTGCAGGGCCAGGCGCCGGAAAGCCTGCTGGACAGCTATGCCGACGAACGCGAATTCGCGGCCGATGAAAACCTGCTCAATTCCACCCGCTCCACCGATTTCATCACGCCCAAGAGCGGTGTGAGCCGGTGCTTCCGTGACGCCGTGCTGGACCTGGCGCGCGAGCACGGCTTCGCGCGCAGGCTGGTCAACAGCGGCCGGCTGTCGCTGCCGGCCACGCTGCACGCCTCGCCGCTCAACACCGGTGACCACGCATCCTTCAGCGCCGGCATGCAGCCCGGGGCAGCCTGCTGTGATGCGCCGCTGGGTGGCACCAATGCTACCGACAGCACCGACGGCCGCGACTGGCTGTTGCGACATCTGGGCGACAGCTTCGTGTTGATGATCTTCGCCCCTGCTGCCAGCCTGGCGCCTTCACAGTTGCAGGAACTGGCCGGCATGACGCAGGCCCGACTGCCGCTGCGCCTGCTGTTCATCAGCACGGCACCCGCCACGCCATCGGATTGCCAGGCCCTCGACAACATGGGCGCGGCGGCCAGCCAGGTCCACGACATCGAAGGCCTGGCCGCCCGGCGCTACGACATGCCCGCGCATGCCAGCGCGCCCGGCTGCTACCTGATCCGCCCCGACCAGCACGTCTGCGCGCGCTGGCGCGACCTCGATGCGCTCGCCATCCTGCAGGCCCTGTGGCGGGCGACCGGTCATGCCGGCAGCGGCGATGCCATCGCCGTCAAGGATGCCGCCTGAGAGTCCACGTCCCGATCTCCCCCTCTGAGACCTTTGATCCCAACCCCGAGCCTACATCGACCAAGGAGAACACCATGATCCTGAATACCTCGCCCAACCTGGCGCGACCGGACGATTTCTATGAAGCCCTGATCGCCATGCACCGTGACCTGGATGACGACGCCAGCCAGGCCGTCAATGCCCGCCTGATCCTGCTGCTGTGCAATCACATCGGCGGCCACGACGTCCTGCTGGAAGCCATGCAACGCGCCCGCGCCAGCGTGACCCCGGCCACCGTCGCGGCAGCCTGAGCACTCACCCCTTCCACATCCCCAAGAGCGCCGGCACAGGCGCCTGACAACGGAGACAACCATGATCCACCCATCCCAGGGCGCCGGCACGCTGGCCGCCCAGCCCGCTGACGACCTCGGCGGCAGCACCGAAGACGCCGTCTATCGCAAGGTCTGGCTACGCATCATTCCCTTCCTGTTCATCTGCTATGTCGTTTCCTTCCTGGACCGCATCAACATCGGCTTCGCGCAATTGCAGATGAAGCAGGACCTGGGCTTCAGCGACGCCATGTATGGCCTGGGCGCGGCCGTGTTCTACGTCGGCTATGTGCTGTGCGAAGTCCCCAGCAACATGGCGCTGGCGCGCTTCGGCGCACGGCGCACCTTCAGCCGCATCATGATCCTGTGGGGGCTGGCCTCGGTGGGCATGATGGCGGTCACCGATGCCAGCCACTTCTATGCGCTGCGCTTCCTGCTGGGGGTGTTCGAGGCAGGCTTCTTCCCGGGCATCGTGCTGTACCTGAGCTACTGGTTTCCGGCGCGGCGACGCGCGGCGGTGATGGCGATCTTCTTTGCCGGGGTGGCGGTGGCCGGGGTCCTGGGCGGGCTGGTCTCGGGCTGGATCATGCGCGACATGGCCGGCGTCATGGGCCTGTATGGCTGGCAGTGGATGTTTGCCATCGAGGGGGCACCGGCGGTGGTGCTGGGGCTGCTGGCCATCTTCTGGCTGGCCGACGGCCCGGCGCAGGCGGCCTGGCTCAGTGTGGAAGAACGCCGCTTCCTGCTGGTCCGGCACAGCCAGGAAGTGCATCGCAGCCAGCACGTCAGCGCCCATTCGCTGCTGGCATTGCGGCAGGCGCTGGCGCACCCGCCGACCTACCTGTTCGCCTTCATCTACTTCGCCCTTACCTGCGGCTCGCTGACGCTGAACTTCTGGATGCCGCTGATAATCCGCGACTTCGGCATCAAGGACGTGGTGCAGGTCTCGCTCTACAGCGTGATCCCCAATGCCATCGGCGCGGTCGGCCTGCTGTTGATCGCGCGCCACTCGGACCGGCGCAACGAGCGGCACGGCCACTTCCTGGTCTGCACCACCGGCGGCGCGCTGGCGCTGGTGGCGCTGACGCTGCATCCGTCCAGCCTGGCGGTCTCGCTGGCGCTGCTGTCGCTGGCGGCGGTCCTGATCTTCGCGGCCCTGCCGATCTTCTGGTCGCTGCCACCGGGTCTGTTGCCGGCGCAGGCCATCGCCCCGGGCATTGCCTTCATCTCCAGCGTGGGCATCACCAGCGGCATCGTCAGCCCCTGGCTGATCGGCCTGGTCAAGACCCGCACCGGCAACATGGATATCGCCCTCTATATCCTGGCGGGCTTGCTGTTGCTCAGCGGTTTGACGATGTGGAGCCTGATTCCGAGGAAGCCGGCAGCCGCAGAGCAGGATTGAGGTGCAGGCCGATATCGTCGTGCGGACGCAGTTCGAAGACGTGGCAGGAACCGGCGCCGGAGCGGATTGCTCCGGCGCCGGTTGTCATTTGTGTGCGTACATTTGCACCATCATCGGCAAGCTGGTCAAGAAACTGTCAGACTCCTTTGCTAAAGTGGCGCCGCCCGTCCTGGGGGCGTTTGATCGAACCTGATCGCGCACGACCGGCATCCGTGAACCCGACCACTCCTTGCAGCGCTATTGCACCTCATCGCCATGAAAATGAAGACCACCTCGCCGCAACTGACGGCCTATGAAGAAGTCAAGCCTGGCTTCGGCTGGATCGATGCGCTGGTGCTGGCGGTGCTGTTCGGGCTGTTGTGGAGCGCCTTGCACTTTGGCAAGGGGATGCTGGTGCATTTCGATCCGTCCGACCAACTGGAAGTCGACAGCTCGCCGGCCATGATCCCCTATTACGCCGGCCGCACCCTGTTGCGCATGTGGATCGCCTTCGCCTTTTCCCTGTTCTTCGCCATCGGCACCGGTTACCTGGCCGCCAAGAGCCGCCGGGCGCGGGCCCTGATCCTGCCGGCGCTGGACATCCTGCAGTCGGTGCCGGTACTGGGCTTTCTCTCGGCCACGGTGGCCGGCTTCATGGCGCTGTTCCCGGGCAGCCTGATGGGGGTGGAATGCGCGGCCATCTTCGCCATCTTCACCGGCCAGGTGTGGAACATGGCCTTCGGCTTCTACCATTCCATGGTCACCATCCCGACCGACATGCAGGAAGCCGCCACCACCTACCGCCTCACCGCCTGGCAGCGCTTTCGCACCGTGGAGTTGCCGGCCTCGGCCCACAGCCTGATCTGGAACTCGATGATGTCCTTCGGCGGCGGCTGGTTC
>PJUA01000148.1_pt1 | contig 66135 bp, 60 predicted proteins | sample 1512151 | NCBI WGS metagenome assembly PJUA01 (sample SAMN08177678, study PRJNA422409) | Soil metagenome, whole genome shotgun sequencing project. | isolation source: Soil enriched on filter paper: beechwood xylan treatment | place: USA: Madison | collected 2015-01-15
GCCGAGACGACGCCGGAGCGCCCGTGGCCGGTGCGGCACCTCGCCCCGAAGATCGCGGACTACATCGCGAGGATGCCGCCGGTGTGGGTCGAGGGGCAGGTGCTCAACCTCAAGCGGTGGAACACCATGTACTTCCTCACGCTGCGAGACACCGACCTCGACATGTCGCTGTCGGTCACGGCCCCCGCGGCGGCCGTCCGACGGCTGGGCGACGGCGTCGCGGACGGCGCGCACGTCGTCGTGCACGCGAGCCCCCGGTTCCACGCGAAGAAGGGCGACCTGTCGTTCCAGGCCGACGACCTGCGGCTGGTCGGCCTGGGCGAGCTCCTGGCGCGCATCGAGCACCTCAAGGGCGTGCTCGCGGCCGAGGGGCTGTTCGACCCGTCGCGCAAGCGGCCGCTGCCGTTCCTGCCCGCGGTCGTGGGGCTGGTGTGCGCGCAGCAGGGCGACGCGGAGCACGACGTCGTGTCGAACGCGCGCGCCCGCTGGCCCGGGGTGCGGTTCGAGATCCGGCGCGTCACGGTGCAGGGCCCGCGCGCGGTTCCGGAGGTGTCGGCGGCCATCGCGGACCTCGACGCCGACCCGCACGTCGAGGTCGTGGTCGTGGCGCGCGGCGGCGGCTCGTTCGAGGACCTGCTGCCGTTCAGCAACGAGACGCTGGTGCGTGCCGCGGCGGCCTGCCGGACGCCGCTGGTGTCCGCGATCGGGCACCACATGGACACGCCCCTGCTGGACCTCGTGGCCGACCTGCGCGCGTCGACGCCGACCGACGCCGCCAAGCGGGTCGTGCCCGACGTCACCGAGGAGCGGGCGCGGGTGCTGCAGCTCCGGCAGCGGTCGCGCGGTGCGCTCGTGCACCGGCTGACGCGTGAGCAGGCCGGGCTCGACCACTGGCGCTCACGCCCCGTCCTGGCGTACCCCGCGACGCTCGTCGACGCCCGCGAGACCCGCGTCCACGTGCTGCGCGACTCCGCGCGCCGCGCGCTGCAGACGGCCCTCGCGCACGGCCGCGCCGAGGTCGCGGGGCTCGCGGCGCAGGTCCGGGCCCTGTCACCGGCGGCGACGCTCGAGCGCGGGTATGCGGTCGTGCAGCGCGCGGACGGGCACGTCGTGCGGGACCCCGCGGACGTCGAGGCGGGCGACCGGCTGCGCGTGCGGGTCGCGGGCGGCGAGCTCGGCGCCGAGGTCGTCTGACCCGAGCCTCGCGTCGTCCCCGCCGGGGCGCGGTCGAGCGGCGCGCCGTCGGGCCGAGGTCCCGGCATCGTCCCCGGGCGCCGTCCGGCGGTGTGGGCCGCGGGTGGTTGACTGTGCGTCGTGCCGAGGACGCCCGAACCGAGCAGCGCCGCCCCCGACTCCCCTCCCCACGCCGTGAACCCGCCGGACGCGCACGCCGACGTCGCGGCCCTGACGTACGAGCAGGCGCGTGACGAGCTGGTCGCGGTCGTCGCACGGCTGGAGGCCGGCGGCGAGTCGCTGGAGGAGTCGCTCACGCTGTGGGAGCGCGGCGAGGCCCTCGCGGCCCGCTGCCAGCAGTGGCTGGACGGCGCACGCGACCGGCTCGCGGCGGTCCGCACCGAGCACCCGACCGGCGCGGCCGCCGGCGCGACCCCGACCGGCCCCACCGAGGAGGACGACCGATGAGCGGCACGACGACCGAGCGGGCGCTGGTGATCGGCGAGGCGCTGATCGACGCGGTGCAGCGGCCGGACGGCTCGCGCAGCCAGCACCCGGGCGGCAGCCCGGCGAACGTGGCGCTCGGCCTCGGCCGGCTGGGGCGGCAGGTCGACCTGCTGACGTGGCTCGGCCGCGACGCGGACGGCGACACGGTGCGCCGCCACCTGGAGGCGTCGGGCGTGCGCGTGCTGGAGGGTGACCGCGTCGCGGTCCGGACCCCGGTCGCGACGGGGAACCTCGACGAGCAGGGCGTCGCGACATACGAGTTCGACCTGGAGTGGGACCTGCCGACGTCGTGGGACGAGGCGCCGGGCGACCCGCTCGTCGCGCACACCGGCTCGATCGCGACGGTCCTGCAGCCAGGCGGGACGCGGGTCGCGCAGGAGCTCGCGCGCCGTCAGGGCACGTCGACCATCACGTACGACCCGAACCTGCGGCCCGCGCTCATGGGCTCGCCCGCGCACGCGCTGCCGTTCGTCGACGCGCTCGTCCGCCTCGCCGACGTCGTCAAGGTCAGCGACGAGGACCTCGCGTGGCTGCACCCGGGCGTCGCCCCGGCGGAGATCGCCGAGGAGTGGAGCCGGTCCGGCCCCGCGCTGGTCGTCGTGACGCACGGCGGCGAGGGGGCGTTCGCGAGCACGTCGGCGGGTGCCCGGCTCACGGTGCCGGCGCCGCGCGTGCAGGTCGCGGACACCGTCGGGGCGGGTGACTCGTTCATGGGCGGGCTCGTCGACGGGCTGTGGTCCGCGGGGCTGCTCGGCGCGGGCCGGCGGGAGGCGCTGCACGACGTCGACGCGGCGACCGTCGAGCGCGTGCTGGAGCGGTGCGCGCGCATCGCGGCGATCACGGTGTCGCGCCCCGGGGCGAACCCGCCGTCGTCGGCCGAGCTCGACGCCTGACACCGGACCGGCGCCGGTCCGCGTCGAGGCGGACCGGCCCGCGCCGGAGGGCGGGCGTCGGGCCGTGCGTCGTCAGGCCGTCCGGGCCTGCTGCTTCTGCTCCCGGGCGTGCGCCCGCTCCAGCGACGCCTTGCGGTCCTGCTCGTTCTGCTCGTCGAGCGTGCGCGCCTGGTCGGCGTCGAACGTGAGGTTGTCGCCCGTCTCGGGGTCGAACACGAGGATCTTCCCGGCGTCGAACCACAGCTCGGCGTCGTCGCCGTCCCGGACGCGGCTGTCGGAGGCGAGCGCCACGACGAGCTGCGTGCGCAGGCCCTCGCCGTCGAGGTCGCGGTCCAGCTCCTCGAGCTTGCCGGCGACCTGCGGGTTCGTCTCGAACGGGATGTAGGCGAACAGGTCGGAGCCGAGCCACTCGGTCACGTCCACGTCGGCGTGGAACGTGACGCCACCCTCACGGTTCTGCCGGGAGGCGACCGCACCGTCCTCGAAGTGCTCGGGGCGGATGCCGACGATGACGAGCCTGCGGTCCCCGAGCCGCTGCCGCAGCGCGGCGGAGATCGGGACGTCGGCGATGGGCAGCCTCAGGACGTCCCCGGAGACCTCACCGGGCAGGAAGTTCATGGGCGGCGAGCCGATGAACCCGGCGACGAACAGGTTGACGGGGTGCTCGTACAGGGCGCGCGGTGAGGCGACCTGCTGCAGCTCTCCCTTGCGCAGGACGGCGACGCGGTCGCCCAGCGTCATGGCCTCCGTCTGGTCGTGCGTCACGTAGACGGTCGTCGTGCCGAGGCGCCGCTGCATGCGCGCGATCTCGGTGCGCATCTGGCCGCGCAGCTTGGCGTCGAGGTTCGACAGCGGCTCGTCGAACAGGAACGCCTGGGCCTCGCGCACGATCGCGCGTCCCATGGCGACGCGCTGGCGCTGCCCGCCGGACAGGTTCGCGGGCTTGCGGTCGAGGTGGTCCTGCAGCTCGAGGGTCTTCGCGGCGAACGAGACCTTCTCGCGGATCTGCTCCTCGGTGAACTGGCCCTTGGTGAGGCGCAGCGGGAACGCGATGTTCTCGAACACCGTGAGGTGCGGGTACAGGGCGTAGTTCTGGAACACCATGGCGAGGTGCCGGTCACGCGGGGCGCGCTCGTTGACGCGCTCGCCGCCGATCGTCAGCTCGCCCTCGGAGATGTCCTCCAGCCCGACGATCATCCGCAGCAGGGTCGACTTCCCGCAGCCGGACGGCCCGACGAGGATGACGAACTCGCCGTCGGCGATGTCGAGGCTCACGCCCTTCACGGCGTGGAACCCGTCGGGGTACCGCTTCTGGATGTCGGTGAGGGTGATCGCAGCCATGGAGGTCTCCTTCGGGTCAGCCCTTGACCGCGCCCTGGGTCAGGCCCGCGACGATCTGGCGCTGGAACAGCATCACGAGGATCACGACGGGGATCGTGACGATCACCGCCGCGGCGGAGATGGCACCGGTGGGCTCCTCGAACTGCGAGGCACCGGTGAAGAACGCGAGGGCGGCGGGGACCGGCCGGGCGCGGGACGTCGACGTCAGCGAGATGCCGTAGACGAAGTCGTTCCAGGCGATGAAGAACGCGATGAGCGCGGTGGTGAACACCCCGGGCGCGGCGAGCGGGACGATCGCCTTGCGGAACGCCTGCCAGCTCGTCGCACCGTCGACCTGCGCGGCCTGCTCGAGCTCCCACGGGATCTGCCGGAAGAACGCCGCGAGCGTCCAGATGGAGATCGGCAGGGTCAGCGACAGGTACGGGATGATCAGGCCGAGCCACGTGTCGTAGAGGCCGATGTTGCGCCACAGGTTGAACAGCGGCGTGACGATCGAGATGACGGGGAAGATCGAGACCCCGAGCGCCGTGGTGAGGATGAGCCGCTTGCCGCGGAAGTCGAGCCGGGCGATCGCGTACGCGGCGAGCGTGGCCAGGACGACGGCGATGCCGGTCGCGATGAGCGAGATGCCGATCGAGTTGCGCAGCGACGGCAGGAACAGGTCCCGAGCGGAGCCCTCGGGCCCGAGGATCTCGTTGTAGTTGGTCCACGTCCACTGCGACGGCAGGAACGTGCCCGTGTTGAGCTCGCTGGGCAGCTTGAACGACGTCGCGACGATCGACGCGACCGGGAACAGCGCGTACAGCAGCACCAGGACGGTGATGACGGCCCAGCCGACCTTGAGGCGGGTGGACATGGTGCTCATCAGCTCTCCCCCCTCGCACCGGCCAGATCGACCTTGAAGAGCTTGATCGCCCCGATGCAGATCCCGATGACCGCCAGGAACAGCAGCACGGAGATCGCGGAGCCGAGCCCGATCTCCAGTCTCCCGATGGACGTCCGGTAGGCGAGCAGCGACAGCACGGTCGTGCCCGCCGAGCCGTTCGTCATGATGAAGACGTTGTCGAAGATGCGGAACGCGTCGAGGGCCCGGAACAGGACGGCGACCATGATCGCGGCCTTCATGTTCGGCAGGGTGACCCGCTTGAGCCGCTGCGCCCACGTCGCGCCGTCGACCTCGGCCGCTTCGTCGAGCTCCGAGGGGACCTGCGCGAGGCCGGCGAGCAGGAGCAGCGAGATGAACGGCGTCGTCTTCCAGATCTCCGAGGCGATGATCACGAAGATCGCGGTGCCGAACTGGGCGAACCAGTTGAGGTCCTCGCTGATCCCCGGGACCCAGTCGAACCACGTGTTGACGTAGCCGGAGTTGATGTCGAACGCGTAGAACCACGCGAACGCGGAGACGACCGTGATGATGCCGTAGGGCACGAGGATCGCCGTGCGCAGCAGGCCGCGCAGGCTCTTGATGGCCCGGTGCATGACGAGCGCCAGCGCGAAGCCGAGCACGAGCTCCACGGCCACGGTGATGACCGTGATGAGCACCGTGACCCCGAACGCCTGCCACCACACCGCGTCGGTCAGCACGACGCCGTAGTTGGCGAGCCCGATGAACGCCTTGTCGTCGGGCGCCGTCAGCCGGTACCGGAACAGCGAGTCGTACGTCGCCTGGAGGATCGGGTACAGCGTCACGGCGAGCATGACCACGAACGCCGGGCCGGCCAGGTACCAGCCGAGCCTGTTCTCCGCGCGCGCCCGGTCGCTCTGCAGCGCCTTGATCCGGCGCGCCTTCACGTCCCGCGCCTCGGGCGTCGCCGGAGGGGCCGCCTGCGTCGTCATGACACCTCCTCGCTCACAGGAGCTGGTCCCCGTGCAGGACCGCGGTGATGAACGCGGTCGACTCCTGCGGGGTGACCTCCGGGCTGACCGACGACGGCGGGTGCCACGTCTCCTGCAGCCCGGACGACACCTCGTTGTAGTACGGCGTCTGCGGCCGCGGGGCGGCCTGCTCCAGCGACTGCCGGATGACGTCCGCCATCGGGAACGCCTCGAGCACCTCGGGGGCGTCGTACGACGTCGTGTTCGACGGCGGGTTGCCGTTCTCGACGAAGTAGAACGTCTGGTTCTCGGGCTGCACGATGCACTCGGCGGCCGCGAACGCCTGGTCGACGTACCGGCTGTACGCCCCGACGCCGAGGTTGATCCCGCCGTACGGGGGCCGGGACTCCTGCGCCTCGTCGACCTGCGGGTACAGGGCCCAGCCGATGTCGTCGAGCACGGACTGCTCGATCGCGCCGTCCTCGACGCCCGCCTTGGTCGCGGGCCAGACGAACGGCCAGTTGACCATGAACGAGCCGCGGTCCCCCTGGAAGATCGTCATCGAGGCGTTCTCGTCCTCGGTCGGCAGCGCCGGGCCCGCCAGGTTGTCACGGCCGATCGTGCCGATGATCTCGGCCGCGGCGCGCCCCGCGTCGGAGTCCAGGCCGAGCTGCAGCTCGTCGGCCGGCGCCTCCGGGTTCTCCAGGATCTGACCGCCCGCCGACTCGACGAGCGCGTTGATCCACACGGTGAGCGACTCGGCCTTGGTGCCCTGCACGCTGAGGTACTTGTCCTGCGACGCGGACGCCTCCATGATCTGCTGCCACGTCACGGGCGCCGTCGCGGGGTCCAGGCCCGCGGCCTGCGCGACCGACTTGCGGTACCAGAGCAGCTGCGTGTTCGCCCAGAACGGGACGGTGACCAGCTTGTCGCCCCACGTCGCGCCGTCGAGCGCGCCCTGCACGACGTCCTGCGACACGCGCTCGGCGACGTCGTCCGGGATGGGGGCGAGGAAGCCCGGCTCGGCGAGCTCGGGGATGAACGGCGGGTCGAGGCTCATGAGGTCGATCGACGAGTCCTTCGCCGCGAGCCGCCGGGCCAGCTGCTCGCGCTGCGACGCCGCGTCGCGGGGCAGGACCGACACCTCGATGCGGTACTCGCCGCCGGCGTCGTCGGTGCAGCGCTTCGCGATCTCCGCCTGGCCGCCGTCGTCCGGGTTGATGTACCAGGTCAGCAGCGGCGGGCCGGACTCGGCTGCGCACGCCGCGAGCGGCACGAGCAGACCGACCGCCGCCACCATCACGAGTGCTCTCGTCCGGCGTCGCACGAGCCACCTCCCCCGATGACGCGCCCTCGCGCCATGACCTTGCCTACTCCTGTTGTCGCAGGTCCGCTACACATACGCACCACCCGGTGCGGGTGAGGGCGCCCGCCAGGCGGTCACCCGCTGCCGGTCGGGGCCGTTGCTGCCACGATGGCGGCGTGCCGAACGTGACGCCTGCCGAAGCCTGGTCCGCCCTGCGCGAGGGGAACGCCCGGTTCGTCCGCGGCGAGATGGAGCACCCGTCGCAGGGCATCGACCGCCGCGCCGAGCTGTCGGCGTCGCAGCACCCGTTCGCGGTGATCTTCGGCTGCTCCGACTCCCGGGTCGCGGCCGAGATCATCTTCGACCAGGGCCTCGGCGACGTGTTCGTCGTGCGGACCGCCGGGCACGTGCTCGACACGACCGTCATCGGGTCGATCGAGTACGGCGTCGAGGTGCTCGGCGCGTCGCTCGTCGTCGTCCTCGGGCACGACTCGTGCGGTGCCGTCGCCGCCGCGACCGACGCGCTGCGCGACGGCTCGCTCCCCCGCGGGTTCGTCCGGGCCGTCGTCGACCGCGTGATCCCGAGCATCGTCAACCTCGCGAGCGAGGGCGGCATCGGCTCCGTCGACGCCGCGACGCTGGGCCACGAGCACGTGCGGCACACCGTCCAGATGCTCCAGGGCTACTCGGTGTCCCTCGCCGAGGCGATCGCCGACGGCCGCTGCGCGATCGTCGGCCTGGAGTACACGCTCGCCGACGGCCAGGTGCAGCTCACCGAGTCGGTCGGCGACATCGGCTGACCCCTGTCGGCAGCATCGGTGCGCCAAACCCGCCACCCGACGGCCCGACGCTCGCTAGTTTGTGCAGCGCCGTCGACCTGAGGAGAGACATGGCGCGCGCCGATGCCGCCCGGGCGAACAGACGACGACGCCGCGATCGCAGCAGTCGCTGCCTCGCCGCGATCGGCGTCCTGGGAGCCGGGGCGCTCCTCACCGCCTGCGGCGGAGACCCGTTGGCCGGGCAAGGAGGTCTGGGGCTGCGCGACCGGTGCGAGGCAGGTCTCCCGGAGCCCGCCGGGACTGTGATGCACGCGTGCAACGACGGCGAGGGACGAGGGACGTTCCTCGTCGACCTCGACGCCGGCCGGTACGACCTCGTCGCGTTGTGCGACGGCGCGGACGACGTCACCGTGGTGCTCGATCCCGTGGCCCCCCTCACCGACCCGGCGGTCGCCGACTGCGTGACCGGACCCGACCCCACGACCGTCGAGATCGGGACGCTCGACGAGGACGTCGTGACGGAGCTGAGCCTGACCCAGCACGGCGACGGCGACGTGGCGTTCTTCGTCGTCCGCCGCTGAGCCGCGGCGGTCAGAACCAGGCGTCCTCCGGGCCGGGCCGTGCGCCGGGCTCGTCGTCGTGACCCGTGGGCCGCTCGCGCCAGTACTCCGACCCGTCCCGCCGACGCCCCACGAGCCCCGCCTCGACGAGGTCGCGCCGCAGCCGCACCGGGTCGTCCGTGACCGCGGCGAGCCGCTCGGTCAGCGAGGTTTCGGCGGCCTTCTCACCCGGTGCGAGCAGGCGCGACGCGAGGTGCTCGAGGACGAGCGCCCGGTCGTCGAGCCGGCGCGGCGTGCGCACCAGGCGACCGTGCTCGAGGAACTTCTCGGCGGGGCAGACGTGGGCCAGGGAGGCGTCCATGTGGCCATCGTCACCTGTCCGGTGCCCCGGTGTCGTGCGGCAGGATGGAGCGCATGACCTCCGCACCTGTCACGGGCCCGACGACGTCGCCCGAGTTCCGGATCGAGCACGACACGATGGGGGAGGTCCGCGTCCCCGCGGACGCCCTGTACCGCGCGCAGACGCAGCGGGCCGTCGAGAACTTCCCGATCTCCGGCAGCACCCTCGAGCGCGGCCACATCGAGGCGCTCGCCCGCATCAAGAAGGCCGCCGCCCGCGCGAACGCCGAGCTCGGCGTGCTGCCGCAGGACGTCGCCGACGCGATCGTCGCCGCGGCCGACGAGGTCGCGTCCGGCGCGCACGACGCGCACTTCCCCGTCGACGTCTACCAGACCGGCTCGGGCACGAGCTCGAACATGAACACCAACGAGGTGCTCGCGACCCTCGCGACCCGCGGGCTCGGCAAGGACGTCCACCCCAACGACCACGTGAACGCGTCGCAGTCGTCGAACGACGTCTTCCCGACGTCGGTGCACGTCGCCGCCACCGCGGGCGTCGTGCACGACCTCGTCCCCGCGCTCGAGCACCTCGCGGGCGCGCTGCAGGACAAGGCCGACGCGTGGGCGACCGTCGTGAAGTCGGGCCGCACGCACCTCATGGACGCGACCCCCGTGACGCTCGGCCAGGAGTTCGGCGGGTACGCCGCGGCCGTCCGGTACGGCGTCGAGCGCCTGCAGGCCGCACTCCCCCGCGCCGCCGAGGTGCCGCTGGGCGGCACGGCCGTCGGCACGGGCATCAACACCCCGGCGGGCTTCCCGCAGCGCGTCATCGAGCTGCTGCGCGAGGACACCGGTCTGCCGGTCACCGAGGCGCGCGACCACTTCGAGGCGCAGTCGTCCCGCGACGGGCTCGTCGAGCTGTCCGGTGCGCTGCGGACCATCGCGGTCAGCCTGACGAAGATCTGCAACGACCTGCGCTGGATGGGCTCGGGCCCGAACACCGGCCTCGGCGAGATCGCGATCCCCGACCTGCAGCCCGGGTCGTCGATCATGCCCGGCAAGGTCAACCCGGTCGTGCCCGAGGCCGTGCTCATGGTCGCCGCGCGCGTCGTCGGGAACGACGCGACCGTCGCGTGGGCCGGCGCGTCGGGCTCGTTCGAGCTCAACGTGCAGATCCCCGTCATCGCGTCCGCCGTGCTGGAGTCGATCCGGCTGCTCGCGAACGCGAGCCGCGTCCTCGCGGACCGGACCGTCGTCGGGCTCGTCGCGAACGAGGAGCGGGCCCGCGCGTTCGCCGAGTCGTCGCCGTCGATCGTCACGCCGCTCAACCGCGTCATCGGGTACGAGGCCGCCGCGAAGATCGCCAAGCACGCCGTGAAGCAGGGCCTGACGATCCGGCAGGCCGTCGTCGACCTCGGCTACGTCGAGCGTGGCGAGGTCACCGAGGAGCAGCTCGACACGGCCCTCGACGTGCTGAGCATGACGCGGCCGCCGCAGGCGTGACGCGCGGCTGACGGCCCGGCCCCGGTCACACGGGCCGGGCCGTCCGCGCACCCTCCGCGGGGAGCGGGTTCAGACCTCGACGAGCCGGAAGCGCTCGACCTCGCCGCGCAGGTCGTCGGCGACGCGCGACAGGTCCGCGACCGCCCCCTGGACGTCGGTCGCCCCGGTCCGCGAGCGCGCCGCGTCGTCGGCGACCTGCACGATCGAGCCCGCGATGTCGCGCGTGCTCTCGGCCGCGTAGACGAGGTTCCGCTCGACGTCCGCGGTCGTCGCCGCCTGCTCCTCGATGACGGCCGCGATGGACGTCTGGTGCTCGTCGACGACCTCGATCGAGCGCGTGATGCGCGCGACGGCGGCCCGCACGTCGGCCGCGTCCTGGGCCACCGCCGCGAGGACGGGCTCGATGGTGCCCAGCGCCTGCGAGGTCTGCTGCGCGAGGTCCTTGACCTCACCCGCGACGACCGCGAACCCGCGGCCCGCCTCGCCCGCCCTGGCCGCCTCGATGGTCGCGTTGAGGGCGAGCAGGTTCGTCTGGCCCGCGATCGCGGACACCGTCGAGACGACGTCGTTGATCTGCGACGACGAGCGGGCGAGCCGGTCGGCGGCCTCGGCGGCCTCGGCCCCCAGCCCCACGGTGCCCCGGGTCTCGGTGTGCGCCGACCCGACGTCGTGCGCGACCGCGGTGATCGTGGCCTGCATCTCCGTCATCGCGGCGGTGATCGTCTGCACCTGGCTCGAGACGTCCGCGGCGGCGCCCGACGCGACCTCGGCGCGGCGGGAGGTGGCACCCGCGGCCGTCGAGAGCGCGTCGCTCGACGCCCCGAGCAGCGACGCGGTGCCGCTGACCTGGTCGGCGCCGGACTGCATGCGCGCGACCGCCGTGCGCATCGCGTCGACCGCGTCCGCGACGGCGTGCCCCATCGCGCCGACCTCGTCCTCGCCGTCCGGCCGGACGTCGACCGACAGATCGCGCTCGGCGACCCGCTGCAGCGTCGTCGTGAGCCGCTCGACCCGACGCACGAGCCGGCCGGTGATGAGCGCGAAGCCCGTGACGGCGAGCACGGCGGCGAGCAGGCCGCACGCGAGCTGCACCGCGACGAGCTGGCGCGAGCCGGTCACGAGCCCGTCGGCGACCGCACCGATCTCCTCGTCCGACTGGTAGGCGACGACCGACCAGCCCCACGCCGGCTGGTGCCGGACGACGGCCGTGCCGGGCGCGCCGTCGACCGAGACGGCGACCGTCGCACCCGACCCGTCGGCGCCGGCCCCGCCCGGGGTCGACGTGCCCGCCTCGACGAGCGCGGGAAGGTCGTCCGCCGCGAAGGGCGCGCCGTCGCGCGGCACGACGACCGTGCCGTCCGCGGCGAGGACGACGACGCTGCCCGTGGCGCCGACGCGCACACCCTCGAGCGCCGTGACCAGCGGGGCGACGACCTCGGCCTGCGGGACGCCGACGAACAGGGCGCCGACGACCTCGCCGTCGACGGTCAGCGGCGCGTACGCCGTGACGTACGGCTGCCCGACGACGGTCGCGACGCCGCGGTACGTCTCGCCCCGCAGGACCGTCTCGACCACGGGCGTCGGGCTGCCGTCCGCGGCGACCGCCGGGATGAAGGTGCCGACCGCGCGCGCACCGTCGGCCGTCGGCACGGTCGTCGCGACGCGCAGCAGGTCGCCCGCCTCGCCCATGCGCTGGAACACCGTGACCGCGGCACCGCCGAGGGTCGCGGCGACGTCGTCGACGACGGGCGTCGGCACGGACGCGTCACGGTTCTGGCCGAGCCAGGTGCCGCCGACGGTGAGCTGCGGGAGGACCGCGTCGGTCGCGTCCCCGCTCACCTGGTTCGTCGCGGTCCACGTCACGGGCTCGCCGAAGCCGACCGGGCCGCGGGCGGCCACGAGCGCCGCCGCGACGGCGACCTGGTCGCCGAGCTGGTCGGAGACGGTCGCGACCTGGGTGTCGACGAGCGTGGTCGCCTGCGCGGCCGTCGCGGCGAGCGCGCCGGCCGTGAGGGTCTCGACCTCGGCCGCGGCCTGCGTCGTGAGCCGGTGGGTCTGGACCCCTGCGACCGCGGAGAGCACGGCGGCGGTGAGGGTGACCGACGCCGCGCCGGTCAGGAGCAGCTGCCAGCGCAGGCTGCGGCGGACTCGGGCGGGGACGACGGGCACGGCGGCTCCAGGGTCACGACGAGACGGGTTCGTCCGACCTCTCGGGAGCACGGAGGAGTTCGTGAGAGGTCGGGACGGGTGATCCCGCCGCGCCGTCCCGACTTCACCCGGGACGGTCGACGTCGACCAGGCCGTACTGCGCCCGACGACTCCGGCGGTCCGGCCCGGTCGATCCTGGTGACGACCCGCCGGGCAGACGCTGCGCCCGGCCCCGACCACCGGGCGGACTCGACGCGGCCCGGCCCGAGCACAGGAGACCGCATGCGCACCGTCTACGCCTTCGTCATCGTGTCGATCGACGGGTTCCACGCCACGCCCGACGGCGGGACCGACTGGTTCGCGACCGACGACGAGTTCGAGGAGTACGCCGCCGCCCAGGGGGACGCGATCGACACGATCGTCATGGGCCGCCGGACCTTCGAGCTCATGGCCACCTACTGGCCCACACCGCAGGCGTACGCCGACGACCCGGCCGTCGCGGGGTTCATGAACGACCTGCCGAAGGTCGTGGCGTCGCGCACCACGACGCAGCACCCGTGGGGGCCGACGACGTTCGTCGCGGACGACGTCGTCGGGCACCTGCGGGCGCTGCGCGCGGCACCGGGCAAGGACGTCGCGATCTTCGGGTCGTCGTCGCTCGTGGCGTCGCTGCTGCCGACCGGCGTCGTCGACGAGCTGCGGGTCGTCGTGCAGCCCACGGTGCTGGGTGCGGGGCTGCGGTTCCTCGACGGCGCCGACGGGCGGACCGAGCTCGAACGGCTCGACGTGCGGGAGTTCCGCAACGGGAACACCCTGCTGACGCTGCGGCCGGTGCCCCGCGACCCCGTCGCGCCGGGCGGACCGGCGTAGGGCCGGACGGCCCTGGTCGGCCCGTCCGACGCGCTCCTAGCGTGAGGAGGAGGCACGAGAGGGGACGACGATGCTCCGCAAGGCGATGCTCACGATCCCGGTCCTGCTGCTCGCGACGGCGGGCGGGCTGGCGGCTCCGACGGCGAGCGCCGCACCGCCCCCGGTCCCGCCGGCCGACGTGCGGGTCATGCCGATGGCGCACGTCGGCGACGACGGGGCGAGCCTCACGGTGCGCGTGCGCCTGGTGTGCCAGCCGGACGGCACGGACGGCATCCAGTGGGAGGGCTTCGTGAACGCCTCCCAGGGCGACACGTTCGCGTGGGCGGGCCTGCCGCTGCGCTGCGACGGGCGGCGCCACGTGGTGACCGTCGACCTGCCGGTGAGCGCGCCCGAGGGGACCGCGTCGTTCACGCGCGGCACCGCGGACGTGACCGTCGTGCTCATGGACGAGAACACGCTGACCACGTACGCCGACGACCAGCGCACCGTGCGGGTCCGCAGCGGCCTGTCCGGGATGCCGTGCCGCTGACGCGCGGGACGGGCGTCGGGACCTCCTGACCGCGCGGGGACCCGACCGCCGTCAGGCCTCCGCGCGGGCTCGCGCGGCCCTCGTCACGCCTCCGCGCGCACGGGCTCGGTCGGCGCGGCGGCGCCGTGCGGCGCGGGGCGGATCGCGCGCATCGCGAGGCTCGCGACGAGCCCGACGACCAGGACGGCCGCGGTGAGCAGGAGCGTCTGGGCGACGGCCGTCGAGAAGCCGCCGTGCACGGCCTGCGTCGCCGCGTCGGTGATCTGACGGGCCAGGTCGGCGGGGACGGAGTCGGGCAGCTGCGGCGCGGCACCGGCCCCGGACCCGCTCGTGAACTGCTCGGGGTCGACGTGCGCGAACCCGTCGAGGAACGCCTGGCGGGCGTCGTCGGGCAGGCGGGCGGCCTCGTCCTGCGCGGCGGCGGGGATGGCGACGGACAGCCGCGAAGTGAGCATCGCGACGACGGCCGCGGAGCCGATGACGCCGCCGATCTGCCGGTTCGTGTTGAACGCGCCCGCCCCGGCGCCCGCGTTGCGGTGGTCGAGCCCGGCGGTCGCGGTCGCCGCGAGCGGCGAGAAGAGCAGGCCCGTCCCGAGGCCGAAGACCGTCATGGGCAGGACGAGCTGCCAGACCGGGACGTCGGGGCGGATGACCAGGGACAGCCACACGACGACGACCGTGAGGATCGCGAAGCCGGTCGCGACGATCCACTTGGCGGGCAGCCGGTCGGACAACCGGCCGGCGACGGGCGCGACGACGCCCGACAGCAGCGACCCGCCCAGGCCGACGAGGGCCGCGTGCAGGGGTGACAGGCCGAGGACGAGCTGCGCGAAGATCGTGAACGGGAAGAAGATCCCGGTCATCGCGAACGTCACGGCGAACCCGGCGACGTTCGAGAGCGAGAAGTTGCGCACGTGGAACAGGCGCAGCGGCATGAGCGCGTCGTCGCCGAGGTGCCGCTGCCAGACGACGAACGCGACGAGCACGAGGACGCCGAGCCCGACGATCTCCCAGATCGTCACGGGGCCGACGACCGTGCCCCAGTCGTAGGTCGCGCCCTCCTGCAGGCCGAACACGACGAGGAACATGCCGACGACCGACAGCACGACGCCGAGGCCGTCGAACGTGCGGGAGTGCGTGTCGAGCGCGGGCAGGGTGCGCAGCGCGAGCCAGAGCGCGACGACGCCGACCGGGACGTTGACGTAGAAGATCCACTCCCAGCCGACGGTCTCGACGAGCACGCCGCCCAGCACCGGGCCGGTGATGGTCGCGACGCCCGCGACGGCGCCCCAGACGCCCATCGCGGCACCGCGGCGGGCGGGCGGGAAGACGCGCGTGATCATCGACATGGTCTGCGGGGTCATGAGCGCGCCGCCGATGCCCTGCACCGCGCGGGCGGCGATGAGCATGCCGATCGACCCGGACAGGCCGCACCAGAGCGAGGCGAGCGTGAACACGACGAGGCCGACGACGAAGACCGGCCGCGGGCCGAACCGGTCGCCGAGGCGTCCGGTGACGAGGAGCAGGACGGCGAAGGTCAGCAGGTAGGCGCTGTTCACCCAGCCGACGGCCGTGAAGCTCGCGTCGAGCTCGGTGACCAGCGTGGGCACGGCGATGTTCACGATCGTCGTGTCGAGCATGATCATGAAGAAGCCGAGGCACAGGGGCGGCAGGACGCTCCACGGGCTGCGCCCGTGCAGGTCGACGAGCGCGCGGGGCTGCTCGGTGGTCATGGGTCCTCCGGGGACGTCGAGGTGCGGGGGACCGGGCGGGCCGCGGGTGCGGGTGCGGGGCCCGGTTGCGCTGTCAGGTGCGCTGTCAGGTACCGGCGGTGGCCGCGCGGCGGGCGTGCCGGGCGTGGACGAACGCGACCGGGAAGGGCTCGTCCCAGCCGAGGACGTCGTCGGCGATCTCGGTGAGCGTGCGGTCGAGCCACGCGACCTCGTGCCGCAGGTGCTCGATGTCGTGCTCGACGTCGAGCAGGTAGCGCCGCGGCAGCCCGTCGGCGCGGACCTGCTCGTAGGCGTGCTCCAGGTGGGCGAGCCGGGCGGACTCGTGCGCGCGGCGCCGGGTGAGCGCGGCGATCACGACGTCGCGCGGCAGGTCGACGGCCTCGGCGAGGCCGACGGGGAAGACGGGGTGGACCGGGTGGTCGTCCCCGAGGAAGCTCGCGAGCCGCCGCTCGTAGGCGACACGGCCGTCGTCGGTGAGCCGGTAGGTGGTGCGCTCGGGCCGTCGTCCGGCGCGCTCGGTGCCGACGGCCTCGACGAGTCCGTCGCGCTCGAGCCGCTCGACGGCGTGGTAGACGGCGCCCGGGCTGACCTTGACGAGGCGGGCGTCCCCGCGCTCGACGAGGGTCTGGAAGACGTCGTAGGGGTGCCGCGGACGTTCGCGCAGCAGGCCGAGCACGAGGACGGCGACGGCGGACAGCTCGGTGGCCACGACCCTCCTCGCATTGCTCCGGTGAAACTATTCCGGACGGAATATACACGCCGGAGGTCGCTCCTGACAGCCGCGCGGCCGCCCGCAGTTGCGCAAGGTCACAGGTCGGTCTCGGCTTGCGGAATCGCTCCCACACCCCGCACGCCCGACCTACCATCGGGGCATCCCCGCGCCTCCGCCCCTGGTCGCGCACGCCGACGACGAGGTCTCCGGAGGGCTGCATGGGCTGGACGCTGCGCGTGCTGCGGCACCGCGCCGCCGCGCAGAGCACCCTGCTCGCCGCCGTGCTCGCGGTCGCGCTGGTCGGCGCGACGCTGCTCGGCACGTTCGCGCTGCTGCTGCACGTGAGCGAGACCCGGGCCGTCGGCGAGGCCCTCGGGAGGGCGTCCGCTGCCGGCACCGACCTCGACGTCGTCCTCACGCTCGACCACGGCGACGACCCCGCCGCCGCGCTCGCCGCGACCGACGGGTACTACGACGACCTGCTCGGCGGCATCGACTCGCAGCGCAGCGCGTGGCTCACGTCGAACCCCCTGCACGTCGGCACCGGGTCGCGCCTCGCGCTGCCGATGGCCTACCTCGCCGCCGGCCCCGCGATCCCCGAGCACGCCCGGCTCGTCGACGGCGCCTGGCCCGACGTCGCCGTCGACGCCGACGGACGCGTCCCCGTCGCCGTCCCCCTGGTCGCCGCCGACGCCCACGGCTGGCGCGTCGGCAGCGTCCTGCCGACGCTCGACGGCGTCACGTACCTCGACCAGGAGCTCGTCGTCGTGGGCGTGCACGAGCTCGAGGGCCCCGGCTCGGTCTGGCGTCGCGACCTGATCGAGGGCGCCCAGTACAACCCCAGCTGGCCGATCCCCGGCACGTTCGGGTTCCTGTCCGGACCGATCTTCGGCCCGTTCGTCGTCGTGCCCGAGGCACTCGTCGACGGGCCCGCGACCCTCGCCGGCGCGCGCGTCGTCGCCGAGCCCGACCTCGGCGCCGCGACCGGCAGCCAGATCGACGCGCTGCGGACCGCGCTCGTCGACGGCCAGACGCGGCTCGTCGGGGCCGTCGACGCCGAGGTCAGCACCGCCCGGCTCGCGACGTTCCTGCCCGCGACCGTCGACGAGGCCGTCGGCAACCTCGCGGTCACCCGGGTCAGCCTCGTCGTCGTCGGCCTCATGCTCGTCGTCCTCGCCGTGACCGTCCTCCTGCTCGCCGCACGGCTGCTCGCCGAGCGGCGCGCCTCCGAGCAGACGCTCATGGCGTCGCGCGGCGCGTCGAACGGTCAGCTCGTGCGCCTCGCCGCGCTCGAGGCCGCGGGCGTCGCCGTCGTCACCGCGCTGGTCGCGCCGTGGCTCGCGCGCCTCACCTACGACGCGGTCACCCGGATCCCCGTGCTCGACGCGGCCGGGCTGCACGTCGACCCGGGCACGCCGCCGACCCTCTGGGTGACGTGCGGGGTCGTCGCACTCCTGCTCGCGGGCGTCCTGCTGCAGCCGCTCCTGCGCCGCCGCGGCAGCGCCGTCGAGGCCGAGCAGCAGCTCGTCCGGCAGGACCGGCGCGGCGCGCTCGCCCGCTCGGGCGCCGACGTCGCGCTCCTCGTCCTCGCCGGGGTCGGCGTCTGGCAGCTCCAGGGCTACCGCTCCCCCGTGCTCACCGAGCCCGGCGGCGGCGCGCGCATCGACCCCGTGCTCGTCACCGCCCCCGCCCTGCTGCTGCTCGCCGGTGCCGTCCTCGGCCTGCGGGTGCTGCCCCTGGTCGCCCGGCTCGGCGAGCGCCTCGCGACCCGCAGCCGCTCGCTCGTCGCACCGCTCGGCGCGTGGGAGGTCGGGCGGCGCCCCGGCCGCGCGTCCGGCGCCGTCCTGCTGCTCACGATCGCCGTCGCCGTCGCGTCCTTCTCGCAGTCGTTCCTCGGCACCTGGCGCATCTCGCAGCAGGACCAGTCCGACCTCGCCGTCGGCGCCGACCTGCGCATCGACCGGCTGCCGAGCTCGCCGCTCGAGCAGAGCCGCGACGTCGCCGCGCTCGCCGGGCCGACCGTCGTGAGCCCCGTGACCGAGCGCCAGGTGTCGGTCGGCGGGTCCCTGCGGTCGCGCGACGACAGCCGCCAGCCCGCCGCGACGCTCGTCGCGGTCGACACGCGCTCCGGCGGCGACCTGCTGCGCGGGCGCAGCGCCGCCGGCTGGGACGCCGTCACCGAGCCGCTGCGGCCGAGGTCCGCGGTCGAGGGCATCCCCCTGCCCGGCACGGTCGACGCGCTGCTGGTCGACGTCGCCACCGCGGCGACGCCGTCGCACCCCGGCGAGGTCGTGCTCACGCTCGTCGTCGAGGACTCCCAGGGCGTGCGGTTCCCGCTCGAGCCGACGCGCGTCCTGCCGCTCGGCGACTCCGCCGACGACGTGCGCGTCGACCTCCCCGCCGCCGCCGACGGGCTCTCGCTGGTCGCGGTCGTCGGGCGCATCCTGCCCGCCGAGCCCGAGGAGGAGGAGCAGGACGACCGGGGCACCCGCAGCGGTCTCGAGCGGCAGTCCACGGTCACGGTCGACCTCACCGACGTGCGCGTCGTCGCCCCGGGCGCCGACGACGACACCGACGGCGTCATGAGCCCGGTCGACGTCGCCGACGCGACGTGGGACTCCGTCACCCGCGGCGACCTCGCGACCGGCGCCGCGATCCCGATGTCGGTGCTGCCGGTCCAGGGCGGCGTCCGCATCGGCGGCACGGTCAACCACTTCTCGATCGACAACGGCCTCGCGGAGTTCGCGACGACGACGTTCGTCCGCCCCGAGCTCGTCCCCGCCGTCGTGTCCGACACGCTCGCGAACCAGATGCGCGTCGGCGTCGGCGACACCCTCGCGGTCGACGTCGGCAGCGGTCACCTGTTCGGCGCGCAGGTCACCGAGGTCCTGCCGTTCCTGCCCGGGCACCCGCGCGGCTCGGTCCTGCTGGTCGACCACGACCTGCTCACCCGCGCGACCCTCGGCGCGGCGTCCGCGGACCCGATGCTCGACGAGTGGTGGGCGCAGGTCCCCGACGACCGCGCCGCGCAGGTCGCCGCCGCCGTCCTGCAGGCCGACCTCGGCGAGCCGACCAGCCGGGTCGCGGTCCGCGACGCGGCCACCGACGGACCGCTGCGGATCGGCGTCCAGGCGGCGCTCTGGATCGTCACCGTCGCGGCCCTCGCGCTCGCGTTCGCCGGCTTCGCGATGAGCGCGACCGTGTCCGTCCGGACGCGACGGCTCGAGCTCGCGCGGCTGCAGGCGCTCGGCGCGTCCCGCGGCGGGATCGTCCGCTCGGTCCTCGTCGAGCACGCGATCATCGGGGTGCTCGGGGTCGCGGCCGGTCTGGCGATCGGCGGCCTGCTCGCGAGCGTCCTCGGGCCCCTGCTCACGGTCTCCGCGGTCGGGCTGCGGCCCGTGCCGCGCGCGCTCGTCCAGTGGACGTGGCCGGAGCAGCTCGCGCTCGTCGCGGCCCTGACCGGCCTCGTCGCGCTCGCCGTCGCCGTCACGACCAACGCGCTCCTGCGGCGCGCGTCCGGCGCGCTCCTTCGGCTGGGGGACGAACGATGACGACCACCGCCCCGCGCCCTACGCCCGCGGCACCGCCCGGCCGCCGGGGCCGCCGCGCGCCCGCGACCAACGGGTGGCGGGCCGCGACCGCCATGGCCCCGCTCGTCACGCGCCGCCGCGCGCGCGACGACGCCGGCCTGCTGGCCCTCACGGCGACGCTCCTGGCCTGGACGGTCCTGCTGTCGGCGGGCCTGCCCCGGCTCGAGGCGCGCGCCGCCGACGAGGCCGTCCGCCGGATCGTCGCCGAGGCGGGCGTGGCCGCCGACGTCGTCGTCACGCTGCCGACCCGCGCCATGATCCCGGACCCGCAGCGCGACCCCGACCAGCCCGCGCTCATCGCGAACGCGGCGGGTCAGATGGCGTCGCGCCTGCCCACGGCGGTGCGTGCCGCGACCCGCGCGCCCGTCACGGCCGTGCACACCGCCCCGGGTGTCGTCCGGATCGACGGCGACGGCCAGCTCGTGCGGCTCGCGCACCTCGGGAGCGCCGATCTGGGCGCCGACCCGCTGGTGCGCTGGGTGGACGGCGCGGCCCCGGGCGTCGCGCCGGCCGTCCCGTCGACGCCGCCGGTGGACCCCGCGCAGGACGGCCAGACACCGGAGGGCGAGGTCCAGCCCGCGGCTCCGGCGGTCAGGCCCGAGGTCCGGGCCGGGCTCGCGGCGACGACCGCGGAGCAGCTCGGCATCACCGTCGGCACGCGTTTCGACCTCACCACCCCCGGCGCGGGCGCCACGTCGGTGCTGGTCACCGGCCTGTACGAGCCGATCGACCCGACGGCCGACCAGTGGCGCGGCTTCGACGACCTGCTCCGGCCCCAGCCCGCCCCGTCGGCGGGCCATGCGGACCACCGGATCGCGTTCCTGCTGTCCGACGACTCCCTGCCCGACGCCGTCCTCGCCGTCGTCGGGCCCGCCGTGCAGCGCGCGATCCGGTTCCCCGCCGACCCCTCGTCGCTCGACGACGCCCTGGCGGCCCGCACCGCCGACCAGCTCGACGCGCTCACCTCGGCCCCCGCCGACCTCGCCACCCCGGACGGGGTGCCCGCCGTCGACACCCAGCTGCACGAGGTGCTGGCCGACGCCGCGGGCCGCCTCGCCGCCGCCCGCGCGCAGGCGTCGGTGCTCATCGTCGGGCTCGGCGTCGTCGGCGCGCTGGCCCTCGTGCTCGCGGCCCGGCTGCTCGTCGCGCGCCGCGAGAGCCTCCTCGTCGCGGAGCGCGCCCGCGGGGCGTCGGTCGCGTCCGTCGTCGTCCGGGCGCTCGCCGAGAGCGTGCCGGTCGCGATCGGGGCCGCCGCGCTCGGCGTCGCCGCCGCCCTGCTGGCCCTGCCGGGCCCGACCAGCGGCCTGACCGTCGCCGCGACGGTCACCGCGGTCGCGGTGCTGGCCCCCGCGGTCGCGTCCGCCCTCGTCGTGCGCCGGGCGTGGACCGGTGCGCGCCAGCCCGCCAACCGCAGCGACCGCGAGCGGATCGCGCGCCGCAAGGGCGCCCGGCGCGCCACTGCCGAGATCGCGTTCGTCGCGCTCGCCGTGGCGGCCGTCGTGTCGGTTCGCGGCCGCGGGCTGCTCCCGTCGGACCGTGGCGTCGACCCGCTGCTCGCGGCGGCTCCCGCCCTGCTGGCCGCCGCGGCGACCGTGGTCGCCGCCCGCGTGCTGCCCCCGGTGCTGCGCCTGCTGTCCCGCGCGACCGCGCGCCGGCGGGGACTCGTCGGGGTCGTCGCGACGGCCCGCGCCGCGCGCGCCTCCGGCACGATGGTCCCGCTCCTCACGCTCACCACCGCGGTCGCGCTCGTCGTGTTCTGCGGGACGGTCGCCGTCACGGTCCGCGACGGCCAGGCCGTCGCCGCCGAGGTCGTCGTGGGGGCCGACGTGCGCGTCGACGGACGGCTCACCGTCGAGCAGGTCGACGCGCTGCGCGGCGCCCCCGGCCTGACCGCCGCGGCGGCCGCGACCGAGCAGCTGGGCCGCTCCTTCGGGACGTCGAGCGGCGTCAAGGCGCGGCTCGTCATCGTCGACACCGACGACCTGGCGCGCATCCTCGCGGACCGCGGCGAGCCGGTGGACGGCTGGGACGAGCTGTCGACCGCGTCCGCGGACGGCCTGCCGACGCTCCTCGACCCGGACCTGGTCCGCACGGCGCAGATCATCGAGCCCGAGTTCATGGCGGCGGAGGAGTTCGTGCCGCTCGACGTGCGCGGCACGGTCGCGTCGCTGCCGCGGTTCCCCGTGAGCGACGAGGAGCCGGACGTCGCGGCCGAGCGCGCGCTGCAGCCCGTGTTCGTCGTCGACCGCACCCTCCTCGAGCAGGTCACCGGGAAGGCCGTGCAGGTCACGACCGTGCTGCTCGACGGCCCGGGCGCCCGTGACGCCGTGGCGGCCGCCGGCCTCGACGACGTCCCCGGTGTCGACGTCACCGTGCGTGACACCTGGCTCGACCAGGCGCGGACGTCGCCGATCGGTGCCGGCCTCGCGCTGCTGCTGCTCGGCTCGGCCGTCGTCCTCGCGCTGTACGCGGCCGTCGCGCTCGCCCTCACGGTCGTCGCGACGTCCCGCGAGCGCGGCCGGACCCTGTCCGCGCTGCGCACGCAGGGTCTCGACGCCCGGACCGCCCGTGCCCTCACGCTCGGCGAGCTCGCACCGCTCGCCGTCACGGCCGTGCTCCTCGGGACGGCGATCGGCATCGCCGTGCCGTGGGCGCTGACCGACGCGCTCGGGCTCGACCTGCTGACCGGCGCGCCGGGCACCGCGGAGCTGCAGCTGTCCTGGTGGCCGGTCGTCGGGGCGGCGGCCGTCGTCGCGCTGAGCCTCGTGGTCGCGGTCCTGGTCGAGTCCGCCGCGCACCGCCGCGAGCGGCTCGGCGAGGTGCTGCGGGTGGGCGAGCGATGACCGCCCCGCCGACGCCGCCGCGCGTGCCGGCTCGCGCCTCGACCTCGCCGCCGGGTCGGTACGGTCCGCCACCGGGTCCGCCACCCGGCCCGCGGTCGCGACCGGCCCACCGCACGTCCCCGTCCCCCACCCACCGGAGGTCCTCGTGAACGCCACGCAGACGCTCGACGGGCCGTCCCTCGTCACGCTCGAGGAGCGCGCCCGCCGCCGCACCGGTGCGTTCGGCGAGGACGCGCTCATCGTGTGCGACTCGCTCGTGCGGATCTACCAGTCCGAGGGCGTCGAGGTGCAGGCGCTGCAGGGGCTCGACCTGCTCGTCGAGGACGGCGAGCTCGTCGCGATCGTCGGGGCGTCGGGCTCCGGCAAGTCGACCCTGCTCTCGGTCCTGTCCGGGCTCGACGTGCCGACCGCGGGGCGCGTGCGCGTCGGCCCGTGGGACCTCATGTCGATGACCGCGAAGCAGCGCGTCGCATACCGCCGGTCGATGGTCGGCTTCGTGTGGCAGCAGACGGCGCGCAACATCGTCCCGTACCTGACGGCGACCGAGAACGTGGAGTTCCCGCTCGCGCTCGCCGGTGTCCGGCGGAAGGTCCGCGCCCAGCGGGCCGCCCAGCTGCTCGACGTCCTCGGTGTCGGCTACTGCGCGCAGCGACGGCCCAGCCAGATGTCCGGCGGCGAGCAGCAGCGCGTCGCGATCGCCGTCGCACTGGCCAACAGCCCCCGCGTGCTGTTCGCCGACGAGCCGACCGGCGAGCTCGACACCGCGACGTCGCACGACGTCCTCGAGGGGCTGCGCACCGTCAACCGGGAGCTCGGCACGACGGTCGTCGTCGTGACGCACGACTCCGGGGTGAGCGAGCACGTCCAGCGGACGATCGCGATCCGCGACGGCCGGACGAGCTCCGAGGTCGTGCGCCGCACCCACACCGCGGACGACGGCACCGAGCACGTCGTCGCCGAGGAGTTCGCGGTCCTCGACCGTGCGGGCCGCGTCCAGCTGCCCCGCGAGTACCGCGAGGCGCTCGACCTGGTCGGCAAGGTGCGTCTGGCGCTGGAGTCGTCGCACGTCTCGGTGTGGCCGGACCGACCGGCCGGTCCCACCGGCGGGCCCGCCGCGGGACCGGGCGCCGGTGCCGGCACGACTCACGGCACGGACGGGCAGGAGGAGCGATGACCACGACGACGGACGCACCGGCGGGTGCGGCGACCCGCCCGGGCCCGGCCCTGGTGAGCGTCGAGCACGTGGGCCGGACGTACGGCACGGGCGCGGGCGCGGTGCACGCGCTGCAGGACGTGTCGTTCACGATCGCCCCCGGAGAGCTCGTCGCGCTCGTCGGCCGCTCGGGATCGGGCAAGACGACGCTGCTCAACATCATCGGCGGCCTCGACAAGCCCGACGCCGGGCGCGTCGTGGTCGACGGCCGCGAGGTGTCGTCCCTCGACGAGGGCGGCCTGGTCGAGCTGCGGCGCGACGTCGTGTCGTTCGTCTTCCAGACGTTCGGCCTGGTCCCGGTGCTGTCGGCGGCGGAGAACGTCGGCGTCCCGCTGCGGCTGCGCAAGCTCCCCGCGGCGGACCGCGAGGCCCGCGTCGAGCTGCTGCTCGACCTCGTGGGTCTCGGCTCGCACGCGCAGCAGCGCCCGGGCGAGATGTCGGGCGGTCAGCAGCAGCGCGTGGCGATCGCCCGGTCGCTCGCGAACTCCCCACGCCTGCTGGTCGCGGACGAGCCGACCGGGCAGCTCGACACCGAGACCGGCACGGCCGTCATGGCGTTGCTGCGCGCGGTCGTCGAGGCCGAGGGCATGACGGCGATCGTCTCGACGCACGACCCGCTGATGATGTCGCTCGCGGACCGCGTCCTGCGCATCGCGGACGGCCGCCTGGTCGAGGGCTGACCGCCCACCTGGTCGAGGGCTGACCGCGCGACGGCCCGACGCCCCAGGACGGACGACGGCCCCCGACCGGTCCTGCCGGTCGGGGGCCGTCGTCGTCAGCGGATCAGGTCCACTGCGTCAGCGTGAGGCCGTCCTTGTCCTTGAACTTGCCGATGATGAGCATGATCAGGTCGAACAGCGTCCAGAAGCCGAGGCCGCCGAGCGTCACGAGCATGAGGACGCCCGTGCCGATCTTGCCCACGAAGAAGCGGTGGACGCCGAGCGTGCCGAGGAAGAAGCAGAGCAGCACGGCGGGGAGCAGCAGCTTCGGGCTCGTGCCGACGGCGACGGGAGCGGTGGACATGGTGCCTCCTGGAGGGGGGTGTGCGGTGCCGACGGGAGGGGGGCACCGGGACTGACGTGCGCAGCGTAGTGACGGGCGGGGCCAGGCGAGGGCGGTTTGGCGGGCGATCTTCTGCCGGCACTGCGCGACGGCCCGGCCCGTCGTGCGCCGTCAGACCTCGACGCCCTCCAGCAGCTCGGTGACCAGCGCGGCGACGGGCGACCGCTCGGACCGCGTGAGGGTGACGTGCGCGAACAGCGGGTGCCCCTTGAGCGCCTCGATGACCGCGGCGACGCCGTCGTGCCGTCCGACGCGCAGGTTGTCGCGCTGCGCGACGTCGTGCGTGAGGACGACGCGCGAGCTCTGGCCGATGCGCGACAGGACCGTGAGGAGCACGTTGCGCTCGAGCGACTGGGCCTCGTCGACGATGACGAACGCGTCGTGCAGGGACCGGCCGCGGATGTGGGTGAGCGGCAGCACCTCGAGGATGTCGCGGTCGAGGACCTCTTCGACGACCTCCTTGGAGACGAGCGCCCCGAGGGTGTCGAAGACGGCCTGCGCCCAGGGGCTCATCTTCTCGGCCTCGCTGCCCGGCAGGTAGCCGAGCTCCTGGCCGCCGACGGCGTACAAGGGGCGGAACACCATGACCTTGCGGTGCTGCCGACGCTCCAGCACGGCCTCGAGTCCCGCGCACAGCGCGAGCGCGGACTTGCCGGTCCCCGCGCGGCCGCCGAGGGAGAGGATGCCGATCTCCTCGTCGAGCAGCAGGTCGATCGCGATGCGCTGCTCGGCGCTGCGGCCGTGCACCCCGAAGACGTCCTGGTCGCCGCGGACGAGCTGGATGTGCTTGTCGGCGGTGACGCGCCCGAGGGCCGACCCGCGGGGGCTGTGCAGCACGAGGCCGGTGTGGCAGGGCAGGTCCTGGGCCGCGGCGACCGTGCCGGTCGCGTCGTAGTCGACGACGTCCGCGAGCGCGACCGACTCGTGCTCCCAGAGGTCGCCCATCTGCTGCTCGGTGAGGTCGAGCGCGTCCATGCCGGTCCAGCCGGAGTCGACGGCGAGCTCCGCGCGGTACTCCTCGGCGCGCAGGCCGACCGCGGACGCCTTGACGCGCATCGGGAGGTCCTTGGAGACGACGGTGACGTCGCGCCCCTCGGCGGCGAGGTTGGCCGCGACGGACAGGATCCGGGTGTCGTTGTCGCCGAGCCGGAACCCGGCGGGCAGGACGCCCGGGTCGGTGTGGTTGAGCTCGACGCACAGCGTGCCGCCCTGCTCGGTCATGGGCAGCGGGTGGTCGAGACGGCCGTGCTTGATGCGCAGGTCGTCGAGCATCCGCAGGGCGGAGCGGGCGAAGTAGCCGAGCTCGGCGTGGTGCCGCTTGGCCTCGAGCTCGGTGATGACGACGACCGGGAGGACGACGTCGTGCTCGGCGAAGCGCAGGATGGCCCGCGGGTCGGACAGCAGCACGGAGGTGTCGAGCACGTAGGTGATCCGCCCGCCCGACGGCTGTCCCGTCGGCTGCTCCGTCGGCGCGGGCTGCGCCGTCTGCTCGTGCTGCGGCGTACCCGGGACGTGCTGTGCGTTGCTGACCACGGCAGGCTCCCTCCGGCGCTACGTGCGCCGTGATGGGCGCCTCTCGTCGGCGGCCCGCTCGCGCGGGCGCTGGTGCCGACGATCGGCGGCGGGACGGGGGCGGCCGGCCCAGGTGCGTGAGGGCCGGGTCCGACCCTCCTCCCGGAGCGGATGCTCCATGGGCTGGCCTCCCGGGGACGACGGTCGCCGTCCTCTACGGGGGAACGTAACCCCGGGCTCCGAGACGACCGGACCGACACGCACACATGTCACAGACAGTTCACCTGCCGGAAGCAGACGGTCCACACGGGCCGCCCGCACCCGCCGGCGGCGGCGCAGGTCAGCGCCCGAGGCGCCGTTCCCGGGCGGCGTAGGCGCGCACCGCGCGCAGGAAGTCGACCCGCCGGAAGTCCGGCCAGTACGCCTCGCAGAAGTAGAACTCGGAGTGCACGCTCTGCCACAGCAGGAACCCGCCGAGCCGCTGCTCGCCCGACGTGCGGATGACGAGGTCCGGGTCGGGCTGGCCCTTGGTGTAGAGGCGCTCGGCGATGTGCTCGACGTCGAACTGGCCGGCGAGCTCGTCGACGCTGGTGCCGGCCTCGGCGTGCTCGCGCAGGAACGACCGGACGGCGTCGGCGATCTCGTGCCGGCCGCCGTAGCCGACCGCGACGTTGACGTGCAGGCCGGTGACCTCGGCGGTCGCGGCCTCGGCCTCGCGCAGCGCGGCGGACGTGTGCGCGGGCAGCAGGTCGAGCGAGCCGACGGCCTGCAGGCGCCACCGGCCGGCGGCGGCGAGGTCGCGCACGGCGTGCTCGATGATGTCGAGCAGCGGGTCGAGCTCGTCGGCCGGACGGTTGAGGTTGTCGGTCGAGAGCATCCAGAGCGTCACGACCTCGACGCCGACGTCCTCGCTCCAGCCGAGCAGCTCGGCGATCTTGTCGGCGCCCGCCTGGTGCCCGTGCGCGGTGGACTCGCCGATGCTGCGGGCCCAGCGGCGGTTGCCGTCGAGGATGACGCCGACGTGGCGCGGCACCCGGTCGCGCGGGAGCGACGCGGCGAGCCGTCGCTCGTACAGTCGGTACACCGGGTGGGGCAGGCGCACGCGGACCTCTCCTTGCCGGGCGACGTCGGGAACCCGCTCACGGTACCCGCCGGACGAGTCCTCGTGGTGCGGTACGAGTCGCTGACCGGCGACGTCGACAGCCCTACCTACGGTGACGTAACCTACGGACTCGTAGGTTGTGGACGACGAAGGAAGATATGCCCATGAGCACCACCTCCGTGCCCAGCTCGGGGCTCCCCCGCGCCGTCGGCCAGGTCGCCGACGCGGTCAAGCCCCGGCTCCGCGGCTGGATCCACGCCGGCGTCGCGCCGCTCGTCCTCGCCGCGTCGATCGTCCTCGTCGTGCTCTCCCCGACGCCCGCCGCCAAGTGGTCGACGGCCGTCTTCGGCCTCAGCGCGGTCCTGCTGTTCGGGACGAGCGCCGTCTACCACCGCGGACGCTGGTCGCCGCGCGTGCAGGGCGTCCTGCGCCGGCTCGACCACACGAACATCTTCCTCATCATCGCCGGCACCTACACCCCGCTCGCGGTCCTGCTGCTGCCCGCGTCGACCGCCCGCATCCTGCTGATCATCGTCTGGTCCGGCGCTCTCGTGGGGCTCCTCGCCCGCGTCCTGTGGCTCGGCGCGCCCCGCTGGGTCTACGTGCCCGTGTACCTGGCGCTCGGCTGGGTCGCCGTCGCGTTCCTCCCGCAGTTCTGGCAGTCCGGAGGACCGGCGATCGTGTGGCTCGTCGCCGCCGGCGGCCTCGCCTACACCGTCGGCGCGGTGGTCTACGCCCTCAAGCGCCCCAACCCGAGCCCCCGCTGGTTCGGCTTCCACGAGGTGTTCCACACGCTCACCGTCGTCGGGTACGGGTGCCACTACATCGCCGTGTCGATGGCGTCGTACGGCTCCGCCTGACGCGTCGCCGTCCCGCCTGACGCGTCCGCCTGCGCGCGGCGGGACCGTGTCCGCGCTCAGTCGCGCGGCACGACCGCGTAGCGGCGGTTGGCCAGGGACGGGTTCGTCTCGCGCACGCTCGCCAGCAGGGCGCCGTCGACGTCGACCGTCCGGATGCTCGGCGCCTCGTCGAGCTCCAGGCCCACGACGCCGTCCGGGCCGACGACGAGCGACCGCCCCGTGACGCCCTTGCCCGCCTGCCCGACCGCGACGACGGCCGCGGTGTTCTCGATCGCCCGCGCGACCGCGAGCGCCCGCCAGTGCATCGCCTTGAGGTCGCCTGCCGCCCACGCCGCGGGCACCACGAGCACCTGCGCGCCCGCGTCGACCACGCGCCGGGCGGACTCCGGGAACCGCAGGTCGTAGCACGTCAGCACGCCGAACCGCAGGCCGGCGACGTCCAGGACGAGCGGCGGTGCGTCGGCCGGACCGGGCTCGAGCCGCTCGGACTCCCGATGCCCGAACGCGTCGTACAGGTGCACCTTGCGGTAGACGCCCACGAGGTCGCCCGTCGCGTCGACGGCGACGACGGCGTTCACCGCGCGGTCGGACCCGGCCGACGTGCCGGGCAGCGTCGTGCCGGCCAGGACCGCCACGCCCGTCGCCGCCGCACGCTCGCGCAGCAGCGTGACGAACGGGCCGTCGAGCGGCTCCGCGTGCTCCGGGCCGACGCCCTGCGGGCGGAAGCCCGACGCGTACTCGGGCAGCACGAGCACGTCGGCGCGTGCCAGGCCGGCCGTGACGAACGCGTCGAGGACCGTCTCGCGGTTCGCCGCGTGGTCGTCGCTCACGGCGACCTGCGCGAGGGTGACCCGTACGGCGGGCCGGACCGGGGGTGCGGGACGCACCGTCAGCGGGTCCCGTCGCGCCCGGGCACGGCGCCCGCGTCGCCGGACCTGCGCGCCTCGCCGTGCGTCGGGCCGCCGGACCCGCTCGTGCCGCCGCGCGCCGTGCCGCCACCCGGGGCGGCGTCGTCCGGGCCGTCCGACTCGTCCGTCGCGTCCGCGTCCGACTCCGCGTCCGACGCCGCGGCGTCGTCGAGACCGAGCTGCTTCGCACGCCGGTCGACGACGCGCAGCTGCTTGGTCAGCGACAGGAACAGCCCGATCGCGGCGACGGCGAGCAGGAACGTCACGACGAACCCGAGGAACCCGGGCGAGCCCGCCCCGGGGTCGGTGAGCTCGACGTCCGACGGGGACGGGCTCGGGGCCGCGGTCAGCACGCCGAGCGCGGCGACGGTGAACGCGCTCACGCGGCGCCCGTCCCGCGGATACCGGCGAACAGGTCGTCCTCGGGCACGGTCGTCGGCACGCGCGAGTCGGCGAGCTCGAACTCCTCGGTCGGCCACTGCGCGAGCTCGATCTCCCGCGGGATCGCGAAGAAGAACCCGTCGGGGTCGATCTGGGTCGCGTGGGCGCGCAGGGCGGCGTCGCGCTGCTCGAAGAAGTCCGCGCACGGCACGAACGTCGTCGCCGTCCGCTCGGGGATCTCCCGGGCCTGCCGCGAGTCGATCCAGTCGCCGAACGGTGACTCGTGGCCGGCCGCGACGATCGCCTCGTGCATCGCGCGCATGCGGGCCAGCGAGAACCCGTGGTTGTAGTAGAGCTTGAGCGGCGCCCACGGCTCGCCCCGGTCGCGGTAGCGCTCCGGGTCGCCGGCCGCGTGGTACGCCTCGTAGGCGACGCGGTGGCACATGATGTGGTCGGGGTGCGGGTAGCCGCCCGACGGGTCGTACGTCGTGACGACGTGCGGCCGGAACTCGCGCACGAGCTCGACGAGCGGCGCGGACGCCACCTCGAGCGGCTGCAGCGCGAAGCACCCGTCCGGCAGGGGCGGCAGCGGGTCGCCCTCGGGCAGCCCGGAGTCGACGAAGCCCAGCCAGTGCTGACGCACCCCGAGGGCCTTCGCGGCCTGCGCCATCTCCTCGACACGGACCGCCCGCATCCCGTCGAGGCCGCCCTCGACGGTTCCGTACCGCGGGTTGAGCACGTCGCCGCGCTCGCCGCCGGTGCACGTGACGACCAGCACGTCGACGCCGTGCGCCGCGTACATCGCCGTCGTCGCGGCACCCTTGCTGGACTCGTCGTCGGGGTGGGCGTGCACGGCCATGAGGCGCAGCCGCTCTCCGGTCACCGGGTTCCTCCTGTCGGGACGAGGTCGGGGGACGAGGGACAATGGTCGCGCACACGACGCACCACCGTCCCGTCGGGGCCGTGGTGCGGTCGTGCCGTCCCGCCGACGAGGAGTCCCGTGAGCCAGACCCCCGCCGTGCGCCCGCCCGCCGGGCGCTACGGACCCGAGCCTACGTCCCGGTCGGCCGCCCTCCGGCGCGTGGGCCTCGTGGCGCTCGTCCTGGTCGCGGTCGCCGTCCTGGCGTGGGTCGCCGTCGGTGTCGTGCGCGAGCCGGTCACGTGGAAGGACGTCGGCTTCCGCGTCGACGGCCCGACGTCGACGCAGGTGACGTTCGAGGTCACGAAGGACCCCGGCGCGACCGTCGAGTGCCAGGTGCAGGCGCTGTCCGAGTCGTACGCGCAGGTCGGCGTCCGGACCGTCGAGGTGGGACCGGCCGACGCCGCGACGCAGCGCGTGACGGTCACGGTGCAGACCGCGGAGCTCGCGGTGTCGGGCGTCGTGGGCGGCTGCTCGCCCGTGGACGAGGGCTGACGCGACGCCCCGTTTGCTATCCTGGTCGTTTCACCCACGCCGCCCCGGTCCGGCGTGACCGCTGGTCGACGCGACCGAGTGGGAACGGCGTGCTCTCCCGTACCCCGCCCACGCGCGTCCTGCAGCGGCCGCGGCACCGGGGCGAACCGCCGGCACCGGTCGGCGCACCCACGCATGGAAGGAGCGATCGTGACCGAGACGACTGCGGCCACCTGGCTGACGCAGGAGGCCTACGACCGCCTCACGGCCGAGCTCGACCGCCTCAAGGGCGAGGGTCGCAGCGAGATCACGGCGCGCATCGCCGCGGCCCGCGACGAGGGCGACCTCAAGGAGAACGGCGGCTACCACGCCGCGCGCGAGGAGCAGGCGAAGCAGGAGGCCCGCATCCGCGAGCTCGAGGCCAAGCTGCGCAACGTGCAGATCGGCACCCCGCCGGACGACGGCGTCGTCGAGCCCGGGATGGTCGTCACGGCCGTCGTCGCGGGCGACGAGATGGTCTTCCTGCTCGGCTCGCGGGAGATCGCGGGCACGGCGGAGATCGACGTGTTCTCGCCGACGTCCCCGCTCGGCGCCGCGATCAACGGCACGAAGGTCGGCGACACGACGTCGTACACGGCCCCGAACGGTCGGGACATCCCGGTGAAGATCGTCGACGCCAAGCCGTTCGACGCCTGACGGCCCGCCGCGCACCTGCGCGGGCCCTGGCACCACCGCCGATGCGGCGCTCCCCACCTCGGGGGGCGCCGCATCGTCGTCGGTGGCGTCAGTCGGGCTGCACCTCGTAGCCCGCGGCGCGCAGGCGCTGCAGGACCTGCACGCAGTGCTCGGGCCCCTTGGTCTCGACCTGCGTCTCGATCGTCACCTGGTCGTACGCGAGGTCGGCGCCGGTCCGCACGTGCGACACGTGCATGACGTTGCCGCCCGAGGCCGCGAGGTCCTGGAGCAGCGCCGCGAGCGCACCGGGCCGGTCGTCGATGCGGACCCGCACCTGCAGGAACCGCCCGGCGGACGCGAGCCCGTGCCGCACGACCCGCAGGAGCACCTGCGGGTCGATGTTGCCGCCCGACAGCAGTGCGACGACCGGGCCGTCGAACGCGCCCGGGTCGGCCATGAGCGCCGCGACGGCGACCGCACCGGACGGCTCGACGAGCAGCTTGGCGCGCTCGGCGACGAGCAGCACGGCCCGCGAGATGTCCTCCTCGGACACCGTGCGGACCTCGAGGTGGTGCCGGTCGAGGACCTCGAACGGCACGGTGCCGGGCACGCCGACCGCGATGCCGTCGGCCATCGTGCGCAGCTCGGGCGCGGGCACGGGGTGGTGCGCGCGCAGCGACGCCGGGTAGGCGGCCGCGCGGGCGGCCTGCACGCCGACGACACGGACGTCGGGCCGGGCCTCGGCCAGCGCGGCGACGATCCCCGCGGCGAGCCCGCCGCCGCCCACGGGCACGACGACGGTCGCGACGTCGGGCACCTGCTCGACGATCTCGAGCGCGACGGTCCCCTGGCCGGCGACGACGTCGGCGTGGTCGAAGGGGTGCACGAGCACCGCCCCGGTGCGCTCGGCGTGCTCGCGCGCGTGCGCGAGTGCCTCGTCGACCGTCGTCCCGACGAGCTCGACGTGCGCGCCGTAGTCGCGCGTCGCGGCGATCTTCGGCAGGGCTGCGTCGACCGGCATGTAGACGACCGCGTCGATGCCCAGCAGGCGGGCGGCGAGCGCGACGCCCTGCGCGTGGTTGCCCGCGCTGGCCGCGACCACGCCTCGCGCGCGCTCGTCGGGGGTCAGGCGGGACATCCGCACGTACGCGCCGCGGATCTTGAACGACCCGGCGCGCTGGAGGTTCTCGCACTTGAGCCAGACGTCGACGCCCGCGACGTGGCCGACCGCGCGGCTGAGCTGCACGGGCGTCACCTCGGCGACGCCCTCGAGCAGGCGCGCCGCGGCGACGACCTCGGCGAGGCCGGTCACCGGGCGGTGCTGTCGTCGTCGGACCGGCTCTCCGACCCTGTGCCGCCGGCGGTGCCGGGGCTGTCCCCTGCGCCCTGCACGGTCGCGCCCTCGTCCTTGCCGGTCGCCGGGTCGCTGCCGAGCTCGTCGGCGGTCGCCTGCGTCGCGGCGGCCTCGGACTCGCGCTCGGCGACCTGCGCGATGGCCCGGTCGAGCACGGGATGACCTCGACCGCGCACGGGGACGTGGTCGTTCGTGCCGAGCTGCGGGAACTTGTCGTGCCCGTGCAGGTAGAGGACCACGGTGTTGAGGACGGCGACGATCGGGACCGCGAACAGCGCGCCGAGGATGCCCGCGATCAACGACCCGGCCGCGACCGAGAGCAGGACCGCGACGGGGTGCAGCGACACGGCGTGACCCATGAGGAACGGCTGCAGGACGTGGCCCTCGAGCTGCTGCACGCCGAGCACGATCGCGAGCATGATGATCGCCGCCCCGGGCCCCTGCGCGACGAGCGCGACGAGCACCGCGATGGACCCCGTGACGACCGCACCGACGATCGGCACGAACGACCCGAGGAACACGAGGATCGCGAGCGGCAGCGCGAGCGGGACCCCGAGGATCGCGGCGCCCACGCCGATGCCGACGGCGTCGACAGCCGCGACGAGGATCTGCGTGCGCGTGTAGGCGCCGAGCGTCACGACCCCGCGGCGGGCCGCCTGGTGCACGTGCTCGCGCGACCCGCGCGGCAGGAGCCCGACGACCCACGCCCAGATGGTGCGGCCGTCGAGCAGGAAGAAGAACGTGCAGAACAGCGCGATGATCGCGCCGGCCAGGACGTGCCCGACGGTCGTCGCGCCGGTGAGGACCCCGGACACGACGCTCGAGCCGGCGCCCGACGCGGACTCCTGGATGCGGTCGATCCACCCCTGCAGGTCGTCGGTCGAGAGCTGCAACGGACCCGTGGCGAGCCAGTCGAGGATCTTGTCGACGCCCTCGGACGCCTGGTCCCACAGCGCCCCGATGCCCTTGACGACCGAGCGTCCCGCGAGCGTGAGCAGCGTCCCGACGACCCCGACGAGCAGGACGACCGCGATGCCGGCGGCGGCACCGCGCGGCAGGCGCAGCCGGTGGCGCATCCACCCGACGAGCGGGGCGAGCAGCACGGTGAGCAGCAGCGCGATCGCGACGGGCACCACGACGACCTTGAGCTGCGCGATCAGCCACAGCAGCACGGCCAGGGCCGCGCCGATGAGCAGCAGCCGCCACGACCACGACGCGGCGGCGCGCACGGCGGGCGGTACGCCGTCGCCGGTGGTCGGTCCGGCGTCCGCGGGGGCCGCCTCGGACACCGGCGCAGGCGTCGGCGACACCTCGGGGGACGCGGTCACGCGTCCCTCCCCGCGGCGAGCGCGCGGTCGAGGTCGGCGACGAGGTCGTCGACGTCCTCGATCCCGACGGACAGCCGCACGAGGTCGTCGGGCACCTCGAGCGCGGTGCCGGCGACGGACCCGTGCGTCATGCGGCCGGGGTGCTCGACGAGCGACTCGACGCCGCCGAGCGACTCGGCGAGCGTGAACACCTCGGTCGCCGCGCACACCGCGAGCGCGGACGCCTCGCTGCCGGTGCGGAACGACACCATGCCGCCGAACCCGCGCATCTGCCGCGCGGCGAGCTCGTGCCCGGGGTGGCTCGGCAGGCCGGGGTAGATCACCGACGTCACGGCGTCGTGCGCGTCGAGGAACTCGGCGACGCGCTGCGCGTTGGCGGTGTGCCGGTCCATCCGGACCGCGAGCGTGCGCAGGCCGCGCAGCGTGAGCCAGGCGTCGAACGGACCGGCGACGGCGCCCGACGCGTTCTGGTGGAAGCCGATCGCGTCGGCGAGGTGCGTCGTGCCGGTGGGCCCGTCGAGCCCGACGGGGAGCTGGGCACCGTCCGCGACGACGAGCGCACCGCCGACGACGTCGGAGTGGCCGCCGATGTACTTGGTCGTCGAGTGCACGACGACGTCCGCGCCGAGCGCGAGCGGCTGCTGCAGGTAAGGCGTGGCGAACGTGTTGTCGACGGCGAGCAGCGCACCGACACCGCGGGCGAGGGCCGCGAGCGCGCCGATGTCCGCGACGTTGAGCAGGGGGTTGGTGGGCGTCTCGACCCAGACGAGCTTGGTGCGCCCCGGCTGGACCGCGGCCGCGACGGCGGTCGTGTCGGTGAGGTCGACGGGCGTGTGCTCGATCCCCCACGGGCCGAAGACGCGCGCGATGAGCCGGTACGTGCCGCCGTAGGCGTCGTCGGGCACGACGACGTGGTCGCCCGGGCGCAGGACCGCGCGCAGCAGCGTGTCCTCGGCGGCGAGCCCCGACGCGAACGCGAACCCGGCGGCGCCGCCCTCGACGTCCGCGAGCGCGCGCTCGAGCGCGGTGCGGGTCGGGTTGGCCGACCGCGAGTACTCGTAGCCGCCCCGCAGCCCGCCGACGCCGTCCTGCTTGTACGTCGACACCTGGTAGATGGGCGGGACGACCGCACCGGTCGTCGGGTCGGGCTCCTGACCTGCATGGATGGCGCGGGTCGCGAAGCCGGCGGGCGGGCGGTCGTCGCCCTGGTCCAGGTGGTTCGTGGTCACCGACCCAGGCTAGGCCGTGGCGCGGTCCGCGGCCCGGCGCACGCGCTCGCGTCGCGCGGGCAGGAGGCCCTCCCGCGGGCGCACGGGCGGGAACACGGGACGCGCACGCACGGTTGTGCTGGCCGGGATGGACCAGGCGAACCGCCGGTCTCCCGGAGAGGACCAGCGACCATGAACTGGCTGTTCGGATCTGCGCTGCGCACGACGATGGTGGACCGCGACCGCGCCCTGGCGGGGCGCGACGGCTACGCGTACGACGTCCCGACGACGCACACGGTGCTCGGCACCCCGCTGGCGGGCCCGTGGCCCGAGGGGACGCGCGTCCTGTACGTCGCGATGGGCTGTTTCTGGGGTGCGGAGAAGGCCTTCTGGCAGCTCCCGGGCGTCGTGACGACCGCGGTCGGCTACCAGGGCGGCTTCACCCCGTACCCGACCTACGAGGAGACCTGCACCGGCCTGACCGGCCACACCGAGATGGTGCTCGTCGCCTACGACCCGACGGTGCTGTCCGACGACGACGTGCTGCGGACGTTCTGGGAGTCGCACGACCCCACGCAGGGCTTCCGGCAGGGCAACGACGTCGGCACGCAGTACCGCTCGGCGGTCTACACGACGACACCCGAGCAGGCCGAGGCCGCGGCGCGCACCCGCGCGGAGTACCAGCCGCGCCTGACGCGCTCGGGGTTCGGCGAGATCACGACGGAGATCCGCCCGGCCGACGAGGCGGGCACGTTCTTCTACGCCGAGGGATACCACCAGCAGTACCTCGACAAGAACCCGAACGGGTACTGCGGGCTCGGCGGGACCGGGGTGTCCTGCCCGCGACCGACCGGGGCCTGAGTCCTCGGGCGGGCGGACGGCGGGAGCGCCCCTCTCCCTGCCGTCCGCCCACCCTGCGACCGGTCGCGGGCCCCCGTGACCGCTTGACCGACCGCCTCCGGTGACGGTCCGCGCGCCCCGCGGTGGAGCGGTGCGCCTGGCGGTGAAGGTAGCCGTGACTGTCGCCGCCGGTCCACGCCCGTCCACGTGGGGCCGGACCGCGGTCCAGGACGTCTGCGCAGGTGGGACGGGTCCTGACGGCTCCTCTGGCGCTCCGGGGCGAGTCACGGGGCCCGGTCAGCGGTGGTCGGAGTGCCCCAGCGGCTTGTCCGGCGCGACGAGGTCCCGGACCGCGCGCTTGAGCACGGTGATCTCGGGGAAGCCGCCGTCGGTCGCGCGGTCCCACACGACCGTGTCGTCGACGACGACCGTGAACACCCCGCCCGTCGCGGGGCGCAGCGCGACCTCGCCGAGCTCGCGGTGGAACGTCGTGAGCAGCTCCTGGGCATACCAGGCGGCGCGCAGCAGCCAGCGGCACTGCGTGCAGTAGGTGACGACGACCCGGGGCAGGTCGGCGGGCGCGGCGGACTCGGGCATCTGCCCAGCGTGTCATCGCACCAGCGGTCGCGGACACCCTTGTCCGCACCGCAGACTGCAGCGCGTGGACGCCCTCGCACCGACGCCCGCCCCGACCACCGTCCCGACGCTCGCCCTGACGCCGCGCGACGTCGCGCGCGTGCTCGCGGCCGCCCTCGTGTGCGGGTCGGCGGTGCTGCTGTTCGCGGTGCACGTCCGCCCGCTCGGGTACGTGCCGCTCGTCGCGGGCGTCGCGCTCGCGTTCGTCGTCGACCGGGCGCTGGGGCGCGACCTCACGCTCGTGGCGCTCGGCATGACGGTCATCACGACGATCTCGCTGCGCGCGGACCTGTCGGACGCGGGCATCGCCCGGTTCGCCGTGGCGCTGTCGGGCGCGGTCCTGGTGCCGTACGTGCTGTCGCGGTTCGTCCTGAAGCAGGACGTCATCCGGTTCCCGCTGCGCACGGGCCGCCGGTGGACCCGCACGCAGGTCGTCTACCTGCTGGTCGTCGTGGTGCTCGCCTACCTGCTGCTGCCCTGGTACTTCCTCGGCTCGGGCGCGTACCTCAACTGGCCGGTCGTCGACTCGTCGCAGGAGATCGCGCGGCTGTTCGTCGGCGTCAACGCGGTCGGCATCTGGGACGAGCTGTTCTTCGTCTGCACGGTGCTCGCGCTGCTGCGCGTGCACTTCCCGTTCCCGGTGGCGAACGTCCTGCAGTCGCTGGTGTTCGTGTCGTTCCTGTGGGAGCTCGGGTACCGCGAGTGGGGCCCGCTGCTGACGATCCCGTTCGCGCTGGTGCAAGGCTGGATCTTCCGCAAGACCGCGTCGCTCACGTACGTCGTGACGGTGCACCTGCTGTTCGACCTGGTCGTCTTCATGGTGCTCGTGCACGCGCACGACCCCGCGCTGTTCGACGTCTTCGTGACGGCACCCGCCAGCTGGTGACGCCGCAGGCGTCACGTAGGTTGGTCGGACGCCGACGAGAGGACCGGGGACCCGTGACGCTGACGACGTGGGCCGGCAACTACACCTACCGCGCGCACGAGGTGCTCGCACCGCGCACGGTCGAGGAGCTGCAGGAGGTCGTCGCGGCGGCCCCGCGGGTGCGCGCGCTCGGCACCCGGCACTGCTTCAACGACCTGGCGGACGGCCCCGGCGTGCTCGTCTCGCTGGAGGGGCTCGACCCCGGGTTCACGATCGACGAGGCCGCCCGCACGGTGACCGTCACGGGCGGCACCCGCTACGGCACGCTCGCGCGGCACCTGCACGCCGCGGGCTGGGCGGTGCACAACCTCGCGTCGCTGCCGCACATCTCGGTCGCGGGCGCGGTCGCGACGGCCACGCACGGGTCGGGCGACCGGTCGCGCAACCTGTCGACCGCGGTCGCGGCGCTCGACCTGGTCGGGCCGGACGGCGAGCTGCGGCCCGTGGCGCGCGGCGACGACGGCTTCGCGGGCTCGGTCGTGGCGCTCGGCGCCCTCGGTGTCGCGGCGCGCGTGACGCTCGACGTCGAGCCGACGTTCCAGGTCGCGCAGCAGGTGCACGTCGACCTGCCGTGGACGGCAGCGCTCGACCGCTTCGACGACCTCACCGCGAGCGCCGACTCCGTGAGCCTGTTCACCGACTGGTCGGGCGACACGGTCCAGCAGGTCTGGCGCAAGTCCCGCGTCACCGACGGCCACGGCGTGCTGCGCGACGACCTGTTCGGCGCCCGCCCGGCCGACGGCCCACGGCACCCGCTGCCCGGCATCGACCCGGTGTCCTGCACGCCGCAGCTCGGCGAGCCCGGCCCGTGGCACGAGCGGATCCCGCACTTCCGCCTGGAGTTCACGCCGAGCAACGGCGACGAGCTGCAGTCGGAGTACCTGGTGCCGCGCGCGAACGCCGTCGCGGCTCTCGCGGCCGTGCGGGAGCTGTCGTCGGTCGTGACGCCGCTGCTGCAGGTCACCGAGGTCCGGACGGTCGCGGCCGACGACCTGTGGCTGTCGACCGCGTACGGCGACGACCGCGTCGGCCTGCACTTCACGTGGAAGCCCCTGCAGCCGCAGGTCGAGGCGGTCCTGCCGGCCCTGGAGGCGGCCCTCGCGCCGTTCGACGCGCGACCGCACTGGGGCAAGCTCTTCGCGGACGTCGACCGCGACCTGGCCCGGCTCTACCCGCGGTGGGACGACTTCACGGCGCTCGTGGCACGGACCGACCCCGACGGGGTGTTCCGCAACGACTTCGTCGAGCGGCACGTGCTGCCCCGCTGACGTCCGGCCCCGCCGCTCGGCCGCCGCGCCGTGCGGCCGCTCGGCCCGTGCGGGCGGGCCGGCTGATCGTCGCACGGCATGGCGCGACCCCCGCCGCTCCGGTGGTGCCGGGGCGACGGGGGCCGCGTGGCGCTCAGTTGCTGGTGCCGACCACGTCGACGACGAAGACGAGCGTGTCGCCGCCCTTGATGCCGGCCTGCGGCACGCCGCGGTCGCCGTAGCCGAGGTGCGACGGGATGGACAGCAGGACGCGCGAGCCGACCTGCTGGCCGACGAGGCCCTCGTCCCAGCCGGAGATGACCTGGCCGACGCCGATGCCGAAGCTGATCGACGAGCCGCGGTCGTACGAGTTGTCGAAGACGCCACCGGCCCAGGACTGGCCCAGGTAGTGCACCTCGATGGTGTCGCCGGCCTCGACGAGCGCGCCGTCGCCGCGGGACAGCACGAGCACCTCGAGCTCACCGGACGGCTGCGCGTCGGGGAAGGTCAGCGTGGGCTTCTCGCCGAACGATCCCGAGACCTCGGGCAGCGCTGCGGACATGACGAACTCCTTCGGTGGGTGACAGTGCCGGTCCATCGTGCCGCACCCGGTGGGCGCGCGCCGTCGGAGCCGACCGGTGGGCGCGTCGGTGCGGGCGTGTGCCGGAGCAGCGTCAGGCGGGCTCGCCCGCGAGGACCTGGTCACGCACGACGCGCCGCAGGACCTTGCCGACCTGCGAGCGCGGCAGCTCGGTGAGCACGACGAGCCGGCGCGGCAGGGCGTACCGGGCGAGGCGCCGCTCGCACCACTCGCGGACGGCGGTGAGGTCCACGCCGGACGCGTCGGCGTCGAGCACGACGGCCGCGACGACGGACTCCCCCATGTCACCCCCGGGAACGCCGACCACGGCGACGTCGAGGATGCCCGGCATGGTGCGCAGGTGGTCCTCGACCTGCGACGGGTACACCTTGAAGCCGCCGGTGACGATCATCTCCTTCATCCGGTCGACGAGGACGACGCTGCCGGCGTCGACGCGCACGACGTCACCGGTGCGCAGCCACCCGCCCGGCAGGAGCTGCGCGGCGGTCTCCTCGGGCCGCTGCCAGTACCCCTGGAAGACCTGCGGGCCGCGGATGAGCAGCTCGCCGCCGGTCGCGGGGTCGACGTCGCGCGTCGGGTCCTCCTGGTCGACGACCCGGATCTCGGTCGACGGGAACGGCAGGCCGAGGGTGCCGGGCCGGCGCTCGGCCGTCAGGGGGTTGCCGAGCGCGACGGGCGACGTCTCGGTCATGCCGTACCCCTCGACGACGAGCCCGCCGGTGACGGCCTCCCACCGCTGCGCGGTCGCGGGGGGCAGGGCCATCGCCCCGGAGATCGCGTGCCGGAACGACGTGAGGTCGGTGCCGGACTTCTCGGCGGCGGCGGCGAGCCGGTCGAGCATGGGCGGGACGGCGGGCAGGAAGGTGCCGGGCCGGCGACGCTGCGCCGCGAGGACGAGCGCGGGGTCGAACGACGGGAACGCGACGAGCGTCGCGCCGACGCGCACGGCGTAGGTGAGGCACAGGGTGAGGCCGAAGGCGTGGAAGAAGGGCAGGACGCCGAAGACGACCTCGGTGCCGGGGACGGCGCCGGTCCAGGCGTGCCCCTGCAGGGCGTTGGCGACGAGGTTGCGGTGGCTGAGGACGGCCGCCTTGGGGGTGCCGGTCGTGCCGCCGGTGTACTGCAGCAGCGCGACGTCGTCGGCGCCGGGGCCGGGGACGTCGTCGCCGACGGGCGGGGCGGACGCGACGAGCCGGTGCCAGGACGGCACGCCGGGCGGCACGGGGCCGCACATCGCGGCGCGGGTGCGGCGGGCCTTGGCGACGGGGAGCCGCAGGGCGAACCGGCTGCGCCAGGGCAGGTCGGCGGAGAGGTCGACGGCGACGACCGCGCGGACCGCGGTGCGGTCGAGCGTCGCGCGCACCGCGGGGACGGTCTTCTGCCAGACGAGCGCGACGACCGCGCCCGAGTCCGCGAGCTGGTGCGCGAGCTCGTCGGCGGTGTAGGTCGGGTTGTGCTCGACGACGACGGCACCGACGCGCAGCGCGGCGTAGAACGCGACGACGTGCGCGGGGCAGTTCGGGATCGCGAGGGCGACGCGGTCGCCGGGCTGCACGCCGAGGTCGAGCAGGACCTGGGCGCCGCGCGCGGCGGCGTCGGCGAGCTCGCGGTAGGTGGTGGTCGCGCCGAGGAAGTCGAGCGCGACGCGGTCGGGCCACGTGGCGGCGGCGCGGTCGAGCGCCGCGACGAGCGACTCGTCGGGCACCTCGACCTCGCGCGGGACCCCGGGCGGGAGGTCGAGGACGAGGCCGTCGCCGGTGGAGCTCATGACCCGACCGTAACCTACGGGAGCGTAAGTTACTAGTGCGTAGCTTTCTCGCCCGCGGGTGATCCGCGGGTGATCCGCGAGCGGACCTCAGCCAGCCGCGACCGCCACCGCCGGACCGTCCGAGGCGACCGCGCCCGCCAGCACCGACGGCAGCCATCGCAGCTGCCGCTCGAGCTGGTGCCCCTGCCCGCCCTCGTGCTGGTTGAACGTGTAGACCTCGATCTCCGTCCGCGGCCGCGCGGGGGTCAGACCGGCGTAGTGGTTGTACGCCGCGAACACCGTCGACGGCGGGCACGTCCCGTCGCGCAGCGCGACCGAGAACAGCGCGGGCGCCGTCGCCCGCCGCGCCAGGTGCACGCCGTCGAAGTACGACATCGTGCGGAACACCTGCTCCTCGCTGCCTCGGTGCACCGCCAGGTACTGCACGAGCTCGCCGTACGGGAACGCGTCGGTGATGTCGACGGCCCGGCGGTAGTGGCACAGGAACGGCACGTCCGGCATCGCGGCCACCAGGCCGTCCGACAGCCCTGCCGCCGCGAGCGCCACGCCGCCGCCCTGGCTGATCCCCGCGACGGTCACGCGCCGCGGGTCGACGCCCGGCAGCGCCCGCGCGGCGTCGACCGCACGCACCGCGTCCGTCATTAGGCGCCGGTAGTAGTGGCGCTCCGGGTCCTCGATCCCCCGAGTCATCACGCCCGGCGACGCCGGGCCCGAGCCCGCCAGGTCGGGCGTGTGCCCGCCGTTGCCCCACGTCGACCCCTGCCCGCGCGTGTCCATGACGACGTGCACGAAGCCCGCCGCCGCCCACGCGAGCCGCTCGTGCGCGAACCCGCGCCCGCCGCCGTACCCGATGAACTCCACGACCGCCGGCAGCAGGTCGCCCTGCTCCGCGCTGCCCGCCGGGCGGGTCACCCACGCCCGGACCGGCTGGCCGTCGAACCCGGCGAACGTCAGGTCGTCCGTGTCGACCAGCCGCAGGCCCGCGTCGACGCACGTGACGTCGACCAGCACCTCGTGCCGGCGCGCCTCCGCGAGGGTCGTCGCCCAGAAGTCGTCGAGGTCCGCGGGCTCGTCGAGCTCCGGCCGGTACCGCTCGAGCTCGGGCAGGGGCAGGTCGAACAGGGCCATCGTGCTCCTTCGGCGATGACGGGCGGACGCTCGGGACCGGGACCGGCCACGCGGGCAGGACCTCGCTCGCGTCGGACGCTACCGCGCGTCCCGTCCCGTCCGGAAACCGCTCACCGCACGGCGACGGGGGACGCGACCGCCCACCCCGCCTCCCGGACCGGCCCGGTCGAGGGAGGCGGGGCCGCCTGATCAGCGCGCCAGGAAGCCCAGCAGGTCGTGGCGGGTCAGCACACCCACCGGCGCGCCGTCGTCGACCACCATGAGCGCGTCCGCCCCCTGCAGCGCCGCGCGCGCGTCGTCCACCGACTCCCCCGCCCCGATGAGCGGGAACGGCGCCGACATGTGCCGGTCGACGCGGTCGGACAGCGTGGCCTTGCCGGAGAAGACGGCGTCGAGCAGGTCCCGCTCGCTCACCGACCCGGCGACCTCGCCGACCTTGACGGGCGGCTCCGCACCGACGACGGGCATCTGCGAGACGCCGTACTCGTGCAGGATCTCGATGGCGTCCCGGACGGTCTCCGTGGGGTGCGTGTGCACGAGGTCGGGCAGCGTGCCCGTCTTGGTGCGCAGCACGTCGGCGACCGTGGACCCCTCGTCGGCGGCGAGGAACCCGTACGACCGCATCCACGAGTCGTTGAAGATCTTCGACAGGTACCCGCGCCCGCCGTCGGGCAGCAGCACGACGACGACCGCCCGCGCGGCTGCCTCCGGGTCACGCTCCTGCAGGTCGCGGGCGTACCGCAGCGCCGCCTCGACGGCCATCCCGCACGAGCCCCCGACGAGCAGACCCTCCTCGCGTGCCAGGCGGCGGGTCATCGCGAACGAGTCCGCGTCGGAGACGGCGATGATCGCGTCGGGCACGGCCGGGTCGTACGCGGTCGGCCAGAAGTCCTCGCCGACGCCCTCGACGAGGTACGGGCGCCCGTCGCCGCCCGAGTACACCGAGCCCAGCGGGTCCGCGCCGACGACGACGACGCGACCGCCGTCCGCCTCGGGCCGGTCCGCGGACACGTCGTGCAGGTACCGGCCCGTGCCGGTGATCGTGCCGCCCGTCCCGACGCCCGCGACGAGGTGCGTGACGCGCCCGTCGGTGTCGGCCCAGATCTCCGGGCCCGTCGACTCGTAGTGGCTCGCCGGGCCGTTCTGGTTCGCGTACTGGTTCGGCTTCCACGCGCCCTCGATCTCGCGCGTGAGCCGGTCCGACACCGAGTAGTACGAGTCGGGGTGGTCGGGCGGGACGGCCGTGGGCGTCACGACGACCTCGGCGCCGTAGGCCCGCAGCACGTCGCGCTTGTCCTGGCTGACCTTGTCCGGGCAGACGAACACGCAGCGGTAGCCCTTGCGCTGGGCGACGAGCGCGAGCCCGACGCCCGTGTTCCCGGAGGTCGGCTCGACGATCGTGCCGCCGGGGCGCAGCTCGCCGCTCGCCTCCGCCGCCTCGATCATCTTCAGCGCGATGCGGTCCTTCACGGAGCCGCCCGGGTTCAGGTACTCGACCTTGGCGAGGACCGTGGCCGTCAGGCCCTCGGTCACGGACGACAGCTTGACCAGGGGCGTGCCGCCCACCAGCTCGGAGATGTGCTCGGCGTACTTCACCCACAAGACGCTACCGGCCGGTAGCGCACTCGACGCGCGCTACCGGCCGGACAGGCGGGGCGGACGGGGCCGCCCCGAGGTCACTCGCGGAAGATCGCGATGAGCCGCAGCAGCTCCAGGTACAGCCACACGAGCGTGACCGTGAGACCGAACGCCGCCGACCACGCGAACTTGGCCGGGACGCCCTGCTCGACGCCGCGCTTGATCGAGTCGAAGTCGACGATGAGGCTCGCCGCGGCGAGGCCGACCGCGAGCAGGCCGACCGCGACGCCGAGCCAGCCGGCACGCAGCGGGCCGAACTCGCCGCCGTTCGGGACGACGAACATGAGGACCACGTTGACCAGCGAGAACACCAGGTAGCCGACCATCGCGATGAGCAGCCAGCGGACGAACTTGCCGGTGACGCGCACGCGACCCGAGCGGAACAGGAACAGCGACGCCGCGAACACGGAGAACGTCGCGAGCACGGCCTGCACGACGATCCCGGGCCACTGCTGCTCGAAGTACAGGCTGATGCCGCCGAGGAACATGCCCTGCGCGACCGCGTACAGCGCGATGAGGACCGGGCTGGGCTCGCGCTTGAACGCGTTGACCAGGCCGAGCACCAGGCCGACGACCGCGCCGACCATCCAGAGCCCCGGCACGAGGGTCCACGTGACCGCGGCGCTCACGACGAGCAGCGAGAACACGCCCGCCGTCTTGATGATGACGTCGTCGTAGGTCAGACGGCCCGTCTCGCGCGGCGTCGCGGACGGCGCCTCGTACATCTTGTCGAGCGTGACGGCGTCGATCGTCTGCGTCGTCGTCGCCCCCACCCCCGCACGCGCGCGCGCCTCGCGGACGCGCTTGTCGTTCGGGTCGCCGAAGACGGGACTGTTGCTGAAGACAGGGTTGCTCATGGCGTCCTCCGGGACGGCTTGGGCAGACGGTGGGTCGACGGGTGCTGGCAGGAAAACGGGTCGTTCATCGTACGGAACGCGGACGATGCTCAGATCGTTCCAAGGTCTGACCCGGTCGGCCACCCTGATCAGATCTCAGGGTGACCCCGAGGCCGATATCCGTCCGACGACGGATGCCCACGTCATCCCCGGCCGCCTAGGGTCGAGGACGTCACCGCTCCCCGACATGAGGACAGACGATGATCGAGGCCCAGGGCCTGACGAAGAGGTACGGCAGCAAGACCGCCGTGGACGGCATCTCGTTCACGGTGCACCCCGGCAAGGTCACGGGCTTCCTGGGCCCGAACGGCGCCGGCAAGTCCACGACGATGCGCATGATCATGGGCCTCGACCGGCCCACGCACGGCTCGGTGACGGTCAACGGCCGCCCCTACGCCCAGCACCGCTCCCCCCTCACCGAGGTCGGCGCGCTGCTCGAGGCGAAGGCCGTCCACACGGGCCGCAGCGCCCGCAACCACCTGCGCGCGCTCGCCGCGACGCACGGCATCGGCGAGAGCCGCGTCGCGGAGGTCATCGCGATGACCGGCCTCGACGCGGTCGCCAAGCGCCGCGTCGGCGGGTTCTCGCTCGGCATGGGCCAGCGGCTGGGCATCGCCGCGGCGCTGCTCGGCGACCCGCGCACGCTCATCCTCGACGAGCCCGTCAACGGCCTCGACCCCGAGGGCGTGCTCTGGGTGCGCAACCTGGTGAAGTACCTCGCCTCCGAGGGCCGGACGGTGTTCCTGTCCTCGCACCTCATGAGCGAGATGGCGCTGACCGCCGACCACCTGGTCGTCATCGGCCGCGGTCGCATCATCGCGGACGCCCCCGTCGACGAGGTCGTCGCCCGTGCCACCCGCGCCACCGTGCGGGTCCGCTCCCCCCAGGCCACCGAGCTCGCCGGGCTGCTCGCCTCGCCCGAGGTCACGGTCACGGCCGTGTCGCCCGGGCTGCTCGAGGTGCACGGCGCCACGTCGGAGGCCGTCGGCGAGGTCGCGGCGGCGGGACGGCTCGTCCTGCACGAGCTCACGCCGGTCAGCGGCTCCCTCGAGGAGGCGTACATGAGCCTCACCTCGGACGCCGTCGAGTACCACTCCGCGGAGGTCCCGCACGCCGACACGACGACGAGCCAGGAGCAGGCCCGATGAGCACGACCACCAGCACCACGCCCGCCCTCACGAAGGCCGGCCCGGCCGCGGCGTCGCCGTACAAGGTGTCGTTCGGGCACCTGCTGCGCGCCGAGTGGATCAAGCTCTGGACGGTGCGCTCCACGGTCTGGACGCTCTCGATCATGGTCGTCGTCATGGTCGGCCTCGTGGCCGCCGTGAGCGCGCTCGGCGCCGCCAACATGGGCCCCGGCGAGGGCGGCGGCGGGGGCGAGGGACCGGCGTTCGGCTACGCCGCGTTCGTGCCCGCCGTCAACATGGCGTCGCTCGCCGTCGTCGTGCTCGGCGTCCTCACCATCACCGGCGAGTACACGACCGGCATGATCCGCTCGAGCGCTGCCGCGGCCCCGCGCCGCACGCCCGTGCTGTGGTCGAAGATCGTCGTCCTGTTCTCGACGATCCTCGCCGCGTCCGTCGTCGCCGTGGCCCTCGGCTACCTCGTCGAGGTGCTGATCCTCGGCGGCAAGGACCTCGCGATCGACCTGTCCGACGGGCAGGCCCTGCGGGTCCTCGGCGGCTGCGCGCTGTACCTCGCGACGATCGCGATCTTCGCGTTCGCGCTCGGCGCGCTCATGCGGCACTCGGCGGCGGCCCTCGCCACCGTGCTCGGCCTGCTGCTCGTCATCGAGACCGTCATGTCGGCGATCCCGTGGAAGCCGCTGCAGTACATCAGCCCGTTCCTGCCGGCGACGGCGGGGTCGAAGATCACGCAGCCGGACGAGCTCAACGACATGATGAACTCGATGAGCGAGGTCGGCGCGAACCTGTCGGCCTGGCAGGGCTACGGCGTCCTGGTCGCGTGGGTCGTCGTCCTGGTGGCGCTCGCGGCGTTCCTCATGAAGCGGCGCGACGTCTGACGGTCTGACCGACCGACCGCCTCCGACGGCACCGAGGCGCACCTCGCGGTCCGAGCCACCGGCTCGGCGCCCGGGGTGCGCCTCGCGTCGTCCGACGACGAGGAGCCCCGCATGACTCCCCTGCTGCGCGGCCGGCACCGCCCCGTGCCCACCACCGGGACGACGGGCGACGCCACGCTCTCCACCGCGGTCCGCACGGCGTCCGCCGACGTGCGGACGCGACGGCTCGCCGTCGCCGTCGTCGCGGGCGGGCGGACCACGTACGCCGGTCTGGGCGCGGACGACTCCACCGCGTTCGAGATCGGGTCCGCCACCAAGGGCCTCACGGGCCTGCTGCTCGCCGACGCCGTCGAGCGCGGCGAGGTCACGCTCGACGACCGTCTCGGCGACCACCTGGACCTCGGCGACGGGGCGATGGCCGACGTGCGGCTCGGGGCGGTCGCGGCGCACGCCGCAGGGGTGCCGCGGCTGCCCGTCGACCCGCGGTTCCTGGCTCGCGGCACCTGGGCGACGCTGCGCGGCCGCAACCCGTACGCGGGGATCGACGGGCCGGCGCTGCTCGCCGCCGCCGCACGGACCCCGGTGGCCGCGGACCCGCGCCCGGAGTACTCGAACCTCGGGGCGGCGCTCGTCGGGCAGGCCCTCGCCGCCCGGGCGGGCGTCCCGTACGGCGCGCTGCTGCGGGACCGGGTCACGGGTCCCCTGGGGATGACGCGCACCACGGTCCCCGACGGCTCGGACGGCGGGCTCGTGCCGGGCACGAGCCGTTCGGGTCGGCGGCAGGAGCCGTGGGTCATGGACGGGTTCGCACCCGCGGGCGCGGTGCGCTCCACCGCGGGCGACCTCGCGCGGCTCGTCGCTGCGATGCTCGACGGGTCGGTGCCCGGTGCGGCCGCGCTCGCACCACGGTCGGACCTCACCCCGGACGACCGCGTCGGGCTGTTCTGGCTCACGCGTTCCGGCCCGTCCGGCGGTGTCGTCTGGCACAACGGCATGACCGGTGGCTTCGCGTCGTTCGTCGGGGTGGACCGGGACGCGGGCCGTGGTGTCGCGGTCCTGTCCGACGTGGCCGACCCGGTCGACGAGGTCGGCCGAAGGCTGCTGGCGGGGACGTCAGGCCCCTGAGGACGACGTCGGCGGCGTCCGGGTCCGACGGTCCGGACGGCCGGCCGCGCGGTCCGTCGCACGAGGCGTCCGTCGGTACGGTGCCCCTAGTCCCGATCCCCGGAGGACCCCATGGACGACCCCGTCCCCGACGTCGAGGAGCAGGTCGCGCTCCTGCTGCGCCTCGCCGACCGCAACCGCCGTCGCAGCAACCGCCTCGACGGCACGCTCGAACGGTCCGCCTACCTCGCGCTGCGCCACCTCGCGCTCGCCGGACCCTCCGGCATCAACGAGATCGCCGCCCACCTGCGCCTCGACGGCTCGACCGTCACCCGTCAGGTCCTCGCCATGGAGACCGCCGGGTACGTGACCCGCGGACGCGACGACGCCGACGGCCGCCGGGCCGTCGTCACCATGACCGAGGCCGGCGCACGCGCCCTCGAGCACACGCGCGCCGTCCGCGCCGAGGTCTACGGCGAGATCCTGCGCCGCTGGTCCACCGAGGACCGCCGCACGCTCGCCGACGTCCTCACGCGCCTCAACACCGACCTCGACCACGACCTCGACCGGGCCGCCGAGCAGCGCTGAGCTCGGGCCGGGAGGGGCCGACGACCCGCGGCGGACCACGGGCTGGACGACCGGACGGCCGCCCGCGCGGACCACAGGGGCGGCGACTACGGTGACCCGGTGACCGACGCGCCCGCCCGTCCCCGTCCCGCCCCGCTCGTCGCCGAGGTGCTGCGCACCGAGCGGCTCTCGCGCTCCTTCGTCCGCGTGGTCGTGGGCGGTCCCGGGCTCGACGCGTTCGAGCCGTCGCCCCACGCGGACTCCTACGTCAAGCTCGTCTTCCTGCCGCCCGCCGCCGACGGTCACCGGCCGCGCCGCGACGACGGCCGGCTCGACCTCGACGCGGTCCGCGCGGCCCTCGACCCGCAGGACGCCCCGCGGCTGCGGTCCTACACGGTCCGGACGTACGACCCCGCGACGCGCGAGCTGACGCTCGACCTGGTCGTGCACGGCGACGACGGCGTGGCCGGCCCGTGGGCCGCGGGTGCGAAGGCCGGCGACGAGGTGCTGCTGATCGGCCCCGGCGGCGCCTGGTCGCCCGCCCCCGACGCGGCGTCGCACCTGCTCGTCGGCGACGCGAGCGCCCTGCCCGCGATCGCCGTCGCGCTCGAGCGGCTCCCCGCCGACGCCGTCGGGCACGTGGTCGTCGAGGTGCACGAGCCCGACGACGAGCTGCCCCTCGCCGCGCCCGCGGGCGTCCGCGTGCAGTGGGTCCACTCGGGCATCGGCGTGCCCGGTGTCGCGCTCGTCGAGGCCGTCCTCGCCCTGCCGGAGCTGCCCGCACCCGTCAGCGCGTTCCTGCACGGCGAGGCCGGTGCCGTCCGTGAGCTGCGCCGCCACCTGCGCGCCGACCGCGGGATCACCCGCGAGCACCTCTCGGTGTCGGGCTACTGGCGGCTCGGGACCGACGACGAGGGCTGGCGCGCCGGCAAGAAGCAGTGGCTCGCGTCGATCGAGGAGTCCGAGTCGGTCGCGGGCCTCTCCTGACGCCCGACCGTCTCCGCCCCGCACGACGCCCCCGAGCGCGGGGGCCGGCGCCTGGTGTGGGTGCCCACATCTAGGGTGCGCGGCGTGCACATCGAGGAACGCGGCTCCGGCACCCCCGTCGTCCTGCTCCACGGGTTCGGCGTCGACCACCGGATCCTGCTCCCGCTCGACCCCGTCCTGGCCGCGCACGGCGGCTGGCACCGGCTGTACGTGGACCTGCCGTGGACCGCGGGGACGCCCGTCGGGGACGTCACCAGCAGCGAGGACGTCGCCGCGCTGGTCGTCGCGACGGTCCGCGAGCGCCTCGGCAGCACGCCGTTCGCGGTGCTGGGCAGCTCGTACGGCGGCATGATCGCGCGCCGCGTCGCGCACGAGCTGCGCGACCAGGTGCTCGGGCTCGCGACCGTCGCCGGGCTGTGGGCCGCCGACCCCGACGCCCGCACGCTCCCGCCCCGCACCGTGCTGCACACCGACCCGGCCGCGCTGTCCGCCGCCCCGCGCGACGTCGCGAGCGGCTACGCCGAGATGGCGGTCGTCCAGTCGGCCGCCGGGCTCGACGCCTACCGCCGCCACGTGCAGCCCGGTGTCGACGGCGCCGACGAGGCGGCCCTGGCACTCCTGCGCGCGCGCTACGACCTGGACGCCGCACCCGAGGACGCCTGGCCCGAGCCGTTCACGCAGCCGACCCTCGTCCTCGCGGGCCGCCAGGACCACGTCGTCGGGTACGTCGACGCGTGGCGCCGGCTCGACCACTACCCGCGGGCGTCGTTCGTCCTGCTCGACGCCGCCGGGCACAACGTGCACCTGGACCAGCCGGAGCAGACCGCCGCCGCCCTCACCGCGTGGCTGGACCGCCTGCGCGCCTGACCGTCGTCCTACGCGGGCTCGGCGTGCCGGTCGAGCGGGTCGAGCACGTCGAGCTCGTCGCCCGGACGGGCCGGCGGGTGCTTGACGGCCGGCGTCCCTCCCCGCCCCTGCAGCAGCACCTCGGCCGCGTGGTCGGCGAGCGCGAAGCCCGCCGAGCCGTACAGGTGGAACACCGCGTCGGCGCCGTGCCGCTGGAGCTCGCTCACGTCGTCGTCGTACCGGGCGACCGCGGCGACCTTGCCCGCGAACCCGGCGGCCTGCAGGCGCGCGAGGGCGATGAGGTTGGCGTTGTGGAACGGCATCGCGAGCACGGCCATCTTCACGCGGCCCGCGCGCTGCACGCGGTTCCAGAACTCCAGGTCGGTCGCGTCGGCGCGCACGACCTCGAAGCCCTCGTCCTCCAGCGCGGCGACGCGCGTGCGGTCGTGCTCGACGCCGACGACCGACAGCCCGTACTCGTCGCGCAGACGCGCGTACGTCGCGGCGCCGACGCGGCCCAGGCCCAGGACGAGCGCGTCGGCGGCCCCGACGTCCACGAGCCGGTCGTCCGGGTGCAGCCGGTCGCTGTCGCGGGCCGGGAGCAGGCGGGACAACCGCGAGGCGAGCTCGACGCCGCGGCGGTTGACGATCGCCGACAGGCCGAAGCTGAAGGCCACGGCGAGCGACACGACGACGACCCACTGCTCGTCGAGCAGCCCCGTCGAGGCGCCGACCGCGACGACGATGATCCCGAACTCGGAGTAGTTCGACAGCACGAGCCCCGCGAGGAACGACGTGCGCCGCCGCAGGCGCATGAGCCACAGCATCACCGCGTACGCGGCGACCTGGAACGGCAGGAGCAGCAGCAGGAGCAGCGCGAGGCCGGTCTCGAGCAGGTGCGGCGTGCCGTGCAGCCCGATCTGCACGAAGAACGCGACGAGCATGAGGTCCTTGAACGTCATGAGCGACCGGGACAGCTCGCCCGCCTGCGGGTGGGACGCGAGCAGCACGCCGACGACGAGCGCGCCGACGTCGCCGTCGATCCCGACCGCCTCGAACAGCCCGTAGCCGAGCACGACGGCCACGACCACGCCGAACAGCGCCTGCAGCTCGCCGTGCCCGACGCGGTCCCAGATGCGGTGCAGGACCCACCGGCCGGGGATCAGCAGGAACAGCAGCAGCGCCCACGGGCTCGGCGCCTCGCCGCTCGACAGCGACAGGAACGCGACGGCGGCGACGTCCTGCATGACGAGCACGCCGACCGCGATCCGCCCGTACAGCGACGTCGTGTCCGACCGGTCGTCGAGCACCTTGACGACGAACACCGTCGAGGAGAACGCGAGCGCGAACCCGACGAGCGCGAGCGCGCGGAACGACTCGTCGGCGACGAACCCGAACCCGACGACCGCGAGCAGGCCGATGAACCCGACCGCGAGCGCGACGCTGACGACCAGGTGCGCGACGGTCGTCAGCCAGATCTCGCGGCGCAGCAGCGTGCGGACGTCGAGCTTGAGACCGATCGCGAACAGCAGCAGGACGACCCCGAACTCGGCGATCGGCTCGAGGTACGGCAGCTCCGGAGCTCCCCCGGCGCCGAGCGCGAACCCGGCGGCGAGGAACCCGACGAGCGGCGGCAGGCGCAGCAGCACCGCCACGAGCCCGCCCACGAGCGCCGCGGCGAGGTACAGGGCCGCTGCTGCCATCAAGGTCCTCCCGGGTCGGCGTGGCCCCGGTGCAGGGGGTTCCATCTTGCCCGTTGCGCGGGGGCGCGGCGGCGCACGACCGGCCGCAACGACGCCGGATCACCCGGCGCCGCCGCCGCACCCCTGCCGGTCGGGCCCCGCCGGGCCGCGTCGGTTCGGCCCGCCGGGTCCGGTCGGTCGGGCTCCGGTCGGTCGGGCTCCGGTCAGTCGGCGGCGGCCGCGGCGGCCGCGCCGGCGTCGACCAGGCCTTCGAGCGCGACCCGCAGCGCGTCCGGGTCGGGGGCGGTGGCGTCGGGGTCGGCCTCGACGTGCGCGAGCACCAGGCTGGCGAGCGTCAGCGCGGGCACCGACCACGGCGACTCCTGCGACGACCCGAACGGCGCGAGCGGTCGCGTCGCGCCGACGACCTCGGGGTCCGCGAGCGCGGCGACGACGAACCCGGTGGTGGTCGCGGCGATGGCCCGGGCCAGGGTCGTCGCACCGTCGGGACCGGCGCCGAGCGGGCCGGTCAGCCGGAGCCCGAGCAGTCGGCGCGCCCCGTCGAGGACGACGGCGCCGCGCGCCACGGCCCGTCGCTCGCTGCGCGCGAGGGCCGCCGCGAGCGACGCGCGCAGGTCGTCGGACGGCACCCCGACGAAGGCCGCGCGCAGCGCGAGGTAGGTCCGGAACTGCGGTGAGGTGAGCGTCGCGTCGAGGTCGGTCTGGAAGGACAGGCGCAGCAGCTCGACGAACACCTCGTGACGGCCCTGCGGTGTCGCGAGGACGTCCCTGCGGGCTGCGAGCAGCGCGGTGGCCTCGGCGGCGACGCGGACGCCGACGTCGGTCAGCTCGGCGCCCTGCGCGAGCTCGAGCAGGACGTCCTCGAGGAACGCCTCGCGGCTGGGCCAGCGGCGGTAGGCGGACGTGCGGGAGACGTCGGCCTTGCGGATGACGTCCTCGAGCTGGAGACCGTCGAGGGCGACGGTCACGCCGTCGGCGGCGAGCAGGTCGAGCGCGGCGTCGAGCATGAGCCGGCCGGTCTCGGTGTCGCTGCGGCGCGGTCGGCGGCCCCGGGCGGCGCGCTCTTGACCGCCGTCGCCGGCGGTCCTACGGTCATCACGAGACATGGCACTCCAAGTACCAAAGTAGGGAGACGAGCATGCCACCCCACGCCGTCGCGGGCCATCTCGTCGTCATCGTGGCACCGCTGACGGCGATCCTCGCGCTCGTGCACACCCTGCGTCCGGCAACCCGCCGCGCGCTGCGGGCCGTCTGGTCGACGCACGGGTCGTGGCCGGCATGAGCCCGCGGCCCCGCCCCTGGCACGCGGCGAAGCGGTGGATGTACGCGTCCGGCCGACCCAACCTCCTCGCCCGGTGGCTCAACGACCTCAGCGCGTGGCAGTACCGCCACGGGATCCTCACGCTCGGCGGGCGCGGCGTCACGCTCGAGACCCGCGGCCGCACGTCCGGGCGGCGGATCGAGCTCCCGCTCGTGCTCGTGCGGCACGACGGCCACCGCTACGTCGTCTCCATGCTGGGGACCTCCGCCAGGTGGCTGCGCAACGTCGAGGCCGACGGCGGCCGCGCCGTCCTGCACGCCCCCCGCCCCCAGGACGTCCGCCTCGTCGAGGTGCCGCCCGAGCAGCGCGCCCCGATCCTGCGGCGCTACCTCGACCTCGCCCCCGGCGCGCGCCCGCACGTCCCCGTCGACCGCCACGAGCCCCTCGAGCGGTTCGAGGAGATCGCCGCCGACTACCCCGTCCTGCGGGTCGAGCCCGCCTGACGGCGCACGGCGCACGGCGCCGAGCGTCTGCCCGGGCGCGACGACACCCGTCAGCGGACGACCGAGACCAGCCCCCGACCCCACTCCCACGCCCGCTCGACCTCACCGGCCGCGGGACCGGCCGACGTGCCGACGACCCGGAACGTCTCCGGCGGCACGACGAGCCGCCCGCGCATCGCGCGCAGCCGGTCCGCGATGACCGTCGACGCCGCACCGCCACCCGGCGTGCCCCACGCGGTGTCGAACGCGGCGACGGGCAGGTCGGCGACCTCGCCGGGCGCGGACGCGAGCCACCGGTCCAGCCCGGTCAGGGCCGACACGACGTCCCCGTGCGCGCGGGCGCTCGCGCGCGACGCCTCCGTGCTCAGCCCCTGCCGGTGCGTCGGCCCGCCCACGACCAGCAGCAGCGGGTCGACGGGCCACCACGGCGCACGGTCCCCGTCGCCGACCACCCGGCCGACCTCGACGACGTCCGTCATGAGCCCGCAGGACGCGATGCCGGCACCCACCGCCTCGGCGACGGCCTGCGTCCCCCCGAACATCGACTCGAACACCACGATCGCGGTCATGTCCCCACCGTCCTCGCCTGCGAGGACGACCGCGGCGGCCGTAGGTCCCGACTGCGCGACGAGGCCCGCCGGCGCCCCGGCCCGCGGCGCACGGCGCGCGGCGACGTCAGTGGTGGTGGGCGTGCCGGCCCAGCGACGTGACGGGCGTGGCGCCCGGCCGGGTCCACTGCGGGGTCGGGCGGCTCGCGTCCCACGCCTGGCCGCCGTCGGCGTCCGTGCGCCAGTACCAGCACGGCCGGTTCCCCTCCGGCCAGCCGTCGGGCGTGTCCTGCCACGCCTCGCGCCGCCCGTACGGCGTCAGGTCGAGCAGCGCGAACGCCGGGTTCGCGACCTCGGTGCCGCGGCCCGTCGTCGTGTACGTGAGGAACACCCGGTCGCCGTCGCGCAGGAAGCACGTGATCCGGCCCATGTCCTCGCCGACCGGCCACGCGACCCCGCGCACCGAGTACCAGGGCTCCGTGTAGCCCATGAACTCCAGGAACGCCGGGACCTCCTCCCACGGCCCCTCGGTGAGCACCGCGAACGCGACGCCCCGCGCGCGCAGGTAGACGGTGTCGCGCAGCGCCCACGCCGACACCGTGCAGCCCTCGCACTGACCCTGGAAGGGGGCGCCGTCGTGCCACATGTGCTGGTAGACGACGAGCTCGTCGCGACCCTGGAAGAGGTCGACGAACGGCACGGGGCCATCCGCACCCTCGACCAGGACCGTCCCGTCGACCTCGACCATCGGCAGCCGCCGGCGCTCCGCGGCGAGCGCGTCGGCCGCGTGCGTGTGCGCCTTCTCGCGGACCAGCAGGGCGTCGCGCGCCGCCTGCCACGTGTCGACGTCCACGACGGGCGGGCGGCCCGTCGTGCTCTGCGACGTGCTCGTCATGGTGTCTCCCTCGCGTGCCCGGCCCGCCGGCCCGGTCGCCCGGCGGGTCTCGTCACCGGGCCAGACCGTCGACGGGGACGGAACTCATCGGCCCGCCCTGACTCCGCCACGACACCTCGGTGCCCCCGCCGGGGCTCGAACCCGGACTGGGCCGGGTTTAAGCCGGCTGCCTCTGCCGATTGGGCTACGGGGGCGGTGCCACCGCCGCCCCGGACACCGCCGGGGCGAGCGCCGCACCACGCACGCACATCCTGCCAGCGCGGGCCGCGCCCGTCGGCGGGGACGCGACGAGCCCCGGTCCACCCGGGACCGGGGCTCGTCGGACGTGCTCAGCGGGTGTGTGCCGCGGTCAGCTCGCGCTCTTCGCGGCCTGCCCGCTGCCCGACGCCTTCGCGGCGGGCGAGCCGGGCTCGGCCTTCTGCGGCGGCAGGGCGGCGTCGGCCTCGACCGCGCGGGGCTTCGGCGGCACGGACGCGGCGCGGAACTCGGCACGGGGGTCGTGCAGGGTGCCGAGCGCGACGACCTCGCGGCGCAGCAGGATCGAGCCGGTCCAGCCGGCCATGATCCGCAGCTTCCGGTTGAAGGTCGGCATCGCGTACACGTGGTACGTGCGGTGCAGGAACCAGGCGAGCGCGCCGCGGACCTTCACCTTGCCGAACATCTGCGCGACGCCCTTGTACATGCCGAGGGACGCGACGGCGCCGATGTTCTTGTGCTGGTAGACCGTCGGCTCTGCCGAGCGGAGCACGCGGGCCAGGTTGTCGCCGAGGTGCTTGCCCTCGCGGACGGCGTGCTGCGCGTTCGGCGGGCAGAACTGGCCGGGGTTGTACAGGTCCGGGACGGCGGCGCAGTCACCGGCGGCGTAGGCGTCAGCGACGACGGTCCCGTCGGCGTCGACGACCTGCAGCAGCGGGTTGCACAGGACGCGGCCCATCTTGTCGAGCGGCAGGTCGGACTGCTGCAGGACGGGGTTGGCCTTGACGCCCGCGGTCCACACGATCGTCTCCGCGTCGAACTCGACCTTGTTCGACAGGACGACGTGCCCGTCGACGCACGAGTTGAGGAACGTCGAGAGGTGGATCTCGATGTTGCGCTTGCGCAGCTGCTCGAGCGTGTAGCCGCCGAGCTCCTCGCTGACCTCGGGCAGGATGCGCGGCGAGCCCTCGACGAGCACGAACCGCAGCTCGTCGGGCTCGATCTGCTGGTACTTGCGCACCGAGTAGCGGGCCATGTCCTCGACCTCGGCGAGCGCCTCGACGCCCGCGAAGCCGCCGCCGACGAAGACGAACGTCAGCATGCGCTTGCGCAGCTCGGGGTCCCACGTGCTGGAGGCGACGTCGATCCGGTTGAGGACGTGGTTGCGGACCGCGATGGCCTCCTCCACGTTCTTGAAGCCGATGCCCTGCTCCGCGAGGCCCGGGATGGGCAGCGTGCGGGCGACCGAGCCGAGGCCGACGACCAGGTGGTCGTAGGTGATCCAGTACGGGTCGCCCTCCTCGGGCGTGATCTCGACCGTGCGCTGCGCGTGGTGGATCTGCGACACCTTGCCCTGCAGCACGTCGACACCCTTGAGGGCGCGACGGTGGGGGGCGACGACGTTGCGCGCGTCGATCGAGCCGGCGGCCGCCTCGGGGAGGAACGGCGCGTACGTCATGTACGGGCGGGGGTCGACGACGACGATCGCGGCCTCGCGCTTGCCGAGGCGCTTGCGGAGCCGACGGGCGGTCGTCAGGCCGACCGTGCCGCCGCCGAGGACGACCACGCGAGGCACCTTGCGGGGCTTGCCACTGGGCTTGACCGCACCGGCCGCGGGTGCGGCGTCGACCGGGGTCTCGACAGACTGAGGCATACCTCAACGGTATCGCCGACGCTCGACGGCGGCCCTTTCGCGGGACGGTGACGCTGCGCACACAGGCTGGGACGGCGCTGTGAGCCTGCTCTCAGCGGCATCCCACGCAGCGAGACGGCGCAGGTCAGGCGGGTGGCACGGCGTGCGCGGCGACGACGTCGGCGTACCAGCGGGCGGACGCCTTCGGGGTGCGCTCCTGGGTCGCGAAGTCGACGTGCACGAGACCCCACCGCTGGTCCAGACCCTCCGCCCACTCGAAGTTGTCGAGCAGCGACCACGCGTAGTACGCCTGCACGTCGACCCCGTCCTGAGCGGCCCGCACGACCTGCTGCAGGTGAGCGCGCAGGAACTCCAGCCGCTCCGGGTCGTCGGTGCCGCCCTCGGACGTCGGGTCGGGGATGCCGTTCTCGGTGACGACCAGCGCGGGGGCCGTCGGGTAGTCGTCGCGTACCCGCACGAGCGTCTCGTACATGCCCTCGGGGTGGACCTGCTGCCACGGCGCGTCCGACGTCGGGTACATCTCGACGTACTGGCCGCTCCGGGAGACGCCGGTCACGCCGTAGTACTGGATCGCGAGGACGTCGAGGGGCTCGCTGACGACGTCGAGGTCGCCGTCGACGACGACGTCGTCGAGCACCGACGGGTCGGCGCGGATCTGGCCGGCCTCCTCGCCGATCGCGTCGTCCGGGTAGGTCCCGGTGAGCACCGGGTCGAGGAACAGGCGGTTCTCGACGGCGTCGGCGCGCACCGCCGCGTCCTCGGCGCCGGGCTCCCCCACGTAGACGGGCTGCAGGTTGAGCGCGATCCCGACCCGGCCGGACGCGCCCGACGCCCGGAACGCCTGCACGGCCAGGCCGTGCCCGAGCAGCTGGTGGTGCACCGCCGCGACCATCTGCCCGACGTCGCGCACGCCGGGCGCGTGGTACCCGCTGCCGTAGCCGACGTAGGCGGTCGTCTTCGGCTCGTTGACCGTGAGCCACGGCCCGGGCATGTCGCGGAGCGCGTCGAAGACGACGGCCGCGTAGTCGGCGAACCGCGACGCGGTGTCGCGCGACGCCCACCCACCGCGGTCCTGCAGCGGCTGCGGCAGGTCCCAGTGGTAGAGCGTCACGGCGGGCTCGATGCCGCGCTCCAGCAGGCGGTCGACGAGCCGCCGGTAGAAGTCGACGCCCGCCCGGTTGACCGCGCCCGAACCCGTCGGCTGGACCCGCGGCCACGCGACCGAGAACCGGTACCCGGCCAGGCCGAGGTCCGCCATGAGGTCGACGTCCTGCTCCCAGCGCCGGTAGTGGTCGGCGGCCGGGTCGCCCGTCGCGCCGTCGCGGATGCGGCCCGGCTCGGCCGCGAACGTGTCCCAGATCGAGGGGCCGCGGCCGTCGGCCGTCGTGGAGCCCTCGACCTGGAACGCCGACGTCGCGGCGCCGAGCACGAAGCCGTCCGGGAAGCGCATCGGCGTCGCGGGCGGCCGCCAGGTCTCCCCCTGCTGGGCCGGGTCGCCGGTGAGCGGCGCCGTCGGAGGACCGCCGTCGCGCGTGCACGCCGCGAGCGCACCGGCCGCGAGAGTCCCGCCGCCGAGGCGCAGGACGTCCCGACGGCTCAGCCGCCCGGACGACGTCACGGGCGGCGCGGAGGCGGGGACGCGCACGGGCGGGCGACCGGGCATGAGGCTCCTCGACGAGCGGCACGGGGCGCCTGCGAGCGACCGTCTCCGCTCGCCAGGCGCGGGAACACCGTCCCACCTGCGACGACGCACCGTCCAGGGTCAGAGGGCCCGTCAGGGGTGGGCCGTCAGGGAGTCGGGGACGAGGACGGCTCGTGCGTCGCCGCCGTCGGCTCCGGTGACGGGACCGTCAGGCCGTGCTCGCCGTCGGCGACCACCGTCCCGTCGATCTGCGGCTCGTCCGACCCGGAGGTCGTCCGCTCGACGGCCACAGCGGGCGCCTTCGCGAACGGCATCGGCGGGAGCTGGGCCTGGACGCCGTCGGGCAGGGTCGCCGGCCCGGTGTCGCCCCAGACGAACGTCGACGCCGGTGCGCCGCGCAGCGGGTAGACGTTCCACCGCGCCACGCCGTCCCGGGACGACGCGCTGACGAACTGCCACGGCTCGTCGCTGCCGGGGAACGACCACGACTGGTAGCCCTCGTCGAACGTCGTGCGGACCGGCCGCCCGCGGTCGTCGTAGATCTGCACGTCGGTCAGCGGGTTGCCCTCGGCGTCGTAGACGAACAGGTTGCTCACCTGCATGCCGTCGACCACGACACCGTCGACGACGTGCTCGCGGTACTCGACACCCGGGCCGAGGTTGCCCTGCGCCCACTCGCGGTAGATCTGCTGGTGCCGGTCGAGCTCGGTGTAGACCGACGACACCGTCGGGAGCAGCGCGACCGCGGCGACGACGTTGACCCCGACGACGAGCCAGCGCAGCCGGGGCGCACGCAGCCACTGGCCGCGCCCCCACTGCACGCTGACGACGACGCACACCCCGAGCAGCACGACGGTGGACAGAGATCGCGGGATCCACGGCGTGAAGTACCCCGAGTCGAGGTTCGCGACACCCGCGAGCAGCATGAAGACGACCCACGCGCGCACGAGCCACCACACGGGCCGCAGCGCGACGGCGAACGACTCGACCGGCGGCCACCACGCGCGGCGGCGCAGCGCGGCGAGCGTGCGCACCCCGAGGGCCCGCACGGCGTGGACGGGACGCGCGACGGCGCGCCGGACGGACCGGCCCTGCGGCGGCGCGGTCGCGAGCCCGGCGGCGGCCCGCAGCTCGGTCGCGTAGTCCTGAGGCGTCCCGAGCAGGTCGGCCAGCGTCCGGCCGTGGCCGACGCGCCGCTCGTCGTCGAGCGCGTCCTGCAGGTCGAGCTCGAGGTCGTCGGTGAGGTCGTCGACCTGCTCGGGCGGCAGGTCCCCGAGGTGGCGGCGGACGGCCGCCGCGTACTGCGCCACGTCCGGCGCGCCGGTGACGAGCTCGGCGGTCATCGCGATCCCTCCGTGTCCAGGAGGCGGGCCATGGTGCCCGCGAACTCCTGCCAGTCCTTGCGCTGGGCCGCGAGCATCGCCCGGCCCTGGGCGTTGATCCCGTAGTACTTGCGGTGCGGGCCCTCGTCGCTGGGCACGACGTAGGACGTCAGCGCGCCGGACGAGTAGAGGCGGCGCAGCGTGCCGTAGACGGACGCGTCGCCGACCTCCTCGATGCCCGCGGAGCGCAGGCGGCGCACGACGTCGTAGCCGTACCCGTCCTCGTCGGCGACGACCGCGAGCACCGCGAGGTCGAGCACCCCCTTGAGCAGCTGGGTGGTGTCCACCGGCCCGCCTCCGTCCGTCCCGGTCGCGGCCGTCGGACGGGGCCCGGTGCTGCGGGCATGGTCCGGGCGCGTCCCGCCAGGTCTGGTGCGGGAACCTTCCCTCCAGGCTCCCGCACGGCGCACACTATTACACACTGCGCACTAGCGCCAGCACCTCGACCCGGCGGCGCGCCGGGCGTGTCACGGCGCCCCACGACGTCAGGCGGGGACCGCGCTCCAGGCGATGCCGTCGAGGATGTCGTGCTCCGACGTCACGACCTCGGTCAACGACCCGCCGGCGGCCTCGACCTCGTCCCGGACCCGCGTCACGACGTCGTGCCACACGAGCGCACCCGCGCCGATGACGTCGACCCGACCCGGGTGCATGAACCCCAGCGCCGCCCGCTGCGTCCGCGACCGCCCGAGCAGGTCCTCGCACGCCGCGAGCACCGTCGCCACCGGCAGGACCGCGCCGTCGATCGCCCGCGGGTCGTACGCCGGCAGACCCAGCGCGTGCGCCGTCACCGTCGTCACCGACCCGGCCAGCCCGACCAGCGTCACCGCCTTGCCCAGCGGCACGACGCCCGCCGCGACGTCGAGCGCCGCCGCCACGTCCGCCCGTGCACCCGCGACCTGCGCCGCCGTCGGCGGGTCGCCCAGCAGGTGCCGCTCCGTGAGCCGCACGCAGCCCACGTCCATCGAGTACGCCGACTCCGGCGTCGACGTGCCCAGCACCAGCTCCGTCGAGCCGCCGCCCAGGTCCACCACGAGGAACGGCCCGGGGTGCGTCGCCGCGAGCACGCCCGTCGCTCCGCGGAACGACAGCGCGGCCTCCTCCTCGCCGCCGACGACCTCCGGCTCGACGCCCAGCAGCGCGCGCACGCCGTCGACGAAGTCCGCCCGGTTCTCCGCGTCGCGCGACGCCGACGTCGCCACGAACCGGATCGCCTCGACGCCCAGGTCGTCGCACACGTCCGCGTACCGACGGGCCGCGTCGAGCGTCCGCTCCAGCGCCTCCGGGGCGATCCGCCCCGTCCGGTCCACGCCCTGCCCCAGGCGCACGACCTCCATGCGCCGGTCGAGGTCGACGAGCGTCCCCGCCGCCGGGTCGACGTCGGCCACCAGGAGCCGGATGGAGTTGGTCCCGCAGTCGATGGCAGCCACACGCGTCACGCGGGCCATCCTCCCATCCCCCACCCCGCTCCCCCGCGCCCGACGGGCCCACGACCGCCGTCCACCGCCGGTCGAGCCCCGAGGTCGCCGGTCCGCGCCCAGCTCGCTGACCGCAACCGGCGAACTCGACGCGGACCGGCGACCTCGCGGATGGGACGGCGAGGTACGGGCGTCAGGCGGGGTGAGCCAGACGGCGAGGGCAGGCGGGTGGGACGGCGAGGGACGGGCGTCAGGCGGGGTCGGGAGATGGGGTCAGGCGGGATCAGCAGGTGCAGCGGTCGGGGCGCCACTCGTCGCGGACCAGGGCCAGGACCTCGTCGCCGACCGGGTTGACGCCCGGCCCGGCCGCGAGGGCGTGGCCCGCGAGGACGTGCAGGCACTTGACGCGCGTCGGCATGCCGCCCGCGGAGATCCCCGCGATCTCCTCGACGTGCCCGAGCTCCTCGCGGTCCGCGAGGTACGCCTCGTGCGCGCGGCGGTACGCCGCGGCGAGCTCCTCGTCGGCCGCGACACGCGCGGTCAGCTCCTTCATCAGCCCGGACGCCTCGAGCGTGCTCACCGCGGCGACCGCGGGCGGGCACGTGAGGTAGTACGTCGTCGGGAAGGGGGTCCCGTCGTCCAGCCGCGGCGCTGTCCGGACCACCAGCGGACGGCCGCACACGCAGCGCGCCGCGATCCCGACGACCCCGCGCGGCGGGCGGCCCAGCTGCTCGGCCAGCACGGCGAGGTCCTGGTCGGTCACGGCGGTGTCGGGGGTCGGCGTCACGACGCGGGATCCGTTCGTTCGGGCTGGCGGAGAGGCGGGACGGCGCCGCACGGCGACCGTCGCGCCCATTCTCCCCCGAGCCGAGGCAGCGTCCGCGACCGTCGGCGTCGGCAGCGCGCGGCTCGCCCGTCCGCACGCTCGCGACTCCCGGGTCGGGGCGTCGGCTCGCGACCTCGCTCGGGACGAGGGCGTCGGCCTCGCGGCTCGCTCGTCGGTGCGGCTGGGCCCTCCGGGTCAGGCCCGCGACTCGTGGCCGACCGGGACGCGCAGCGTCAGCCCGCGGGCTCGGTCGTCGGCGCTGTCCCCGCGAGCTGCACCGAGTCCCACACGCTCGTGTACCAGGGCTGCGTCGCCCCCTCGTCGAGGACGGTCGACGACGGGCCGGCGTCGACCGCCGGGACGTCGGGCACCGCCTCGGGGTCGAGGACGCGGAACGCCTTCTCCCCCGGCAGGACGAACGACAGGCGCTCGCGGGCCTGCGCCTGTACGTACGCGGAGTCGTCCCAGCGGCCCAGGTCGGAGACGAGGTCGTCGTTGCGGCGCTGCGCGGCGTCGACCTGGGCGCGCAGCTCCGCGAGCTCCTGCTGCTGCTGCAGGTAGGAGTGCAGCGTCGGGTAGACCAGCACGAACGCGAGCAGCAGCACGAGCGAGAACACCATGACGCGCACGGTGAACAGCCGCGGCACCCGCAGCTGCACGCGCTCGGCGCGCGGGGTGCCACGCGGCGGCGTGGACGCGCTCCGGGACGACGGGCGGGCCGAGCCCGGGCGCGTCGAGGAGGGCCGGGCGGACGACGGCGGCGGGCCGGGCACGCGCGGGACGGCACCCGAGCGCGGGGCCGTGGGCCGAGTCGCGGGTCGGGCGGTCGGTGTGCCGGCGGCCGGGGTGCCCGCGGCGGGGGTCGCCGGGCTCGTCCGGGGCGACGCCGGGCGCCTGCCCGGGCCGCTCGGCGGCACGGGACGGCGCGGGGAGGGCATGGCGTCGATTCTGCCCTGGCGGCGCGGCACCTGCGCGGACGCGCCACGGACGGGCGGGTCGCGCCCTCACGGACCCGGCCGCGCCGACCCCGTCATCGAGCCCGCGTCGGCGCTCCGGACGACCACCATGACGGGGTCGGGGCCAGCCGCACCTCACGCGCCCGACTACGCCGACCCCGTCGTCGCGCCCGCGTCGGCGCTCCGGACGACCACCATGACGGGGTCGGCAGGGGGCTGAGAGGGATCGACGGCGGGGAGCAGCGGCGGGACGGCGGTTCGCCCGCGCGGTCACGTCACGTCCCGCCGGGACGCCGGAGGCCGGCCACCCCGTGGGGTGACCGGCCTCCGGTCGTCGAGCGGGACCCGGTCGGGTCAGCCCTGGCGGAACCGCGGGAAGGCGGAACGGCCGGCGTAGCGACCGGCGTCGTCCAGCTCCTCCTCGATGCGCAGGAGCTGGTTGTACTTGTTGATGCGCTCGCCACGGGCGGGGGCACCGGTCTTGATCTGGCCGGCGTTCGTCGCGACGGACAGGTCGGCGATGGTGGTGTCCTCGGTCTCGCCGGAGCGGTGCGAGGTCATCGTCGTGAAGCCGTTGCGCTGCGCGAGCTCGACGGCGTCGAGCGTCTCGGTGAGCGTGCCGATCTGGTTGAGCTTGACCAGCAGCGAGTTCGCCGACTTGAGCTCGATGCCCTTGGCGAGGCGCTCCGGGTTGGTGACGAACAGGTCGTCGCCGACGATCTGCACGCGGTCGCCGACCTCGGACACGAGCTGCGACCAGGAGGCCCACTCGTCCTCGGACAGCGGGTCCTCGATGGAGACCAGCGGGTAGTCCCGGATGAGCTGCTCGTAGTACGAGATCATGAACTCGGGCGTCTGCGCCTTGCCCTCGAACTGGTAGGCGCCGTCCTTGAAGAACTCGGTCGACGCGACGTCCAGGGCCAGGCCCAGGTCGACGCCCGGCGTGAAGCCGGCCTTCTCGATCGCGACGAGGATGAGGTCGAGCGCGGCACGGTTCGACTCGAGGTTCGGCGCGAAGCCGCCCTCGTCGCCGAGGCCGGTGCCCAGGCCCTTGCTCTTCAGCACGGACTTGAGCGAGTGGTAGACCTCGGTGCCGGTGCGCAGCGCCTCGCGGAAGGTCGTGGCGCCGATGGGGGCGACCATGAACTCCTGGATGTCGACGTTGGAGTCGGCGTGCGACCCACCGTTGAGGATGTTCATCATCGGCACGGGCAGGACGTGCGCGTTGGGGCCGCCGACGTAGCGGAACAGCGGCAGGTCGGCCGAGTCGGCCGCGGCCTTCGCGACGGCCAGCGAGACGCCGAGGATGGCGTTGGCGCCGAGCTTGCCCTTGTTGGGCGTGCCGTCCAGGTCGATGAGCGCGGCGTCGACGAGACGCTGCTCGGTGGCCTCGAACCCGATGAGCTCGGGGGCGATCTCGTCGATGACCGCGTTCACGGCCTCCTCGACGCCCTTGCCCAGGTAGCGGGACTTGTCGCCGTCACGGCGCTCGACGGCCTCGAACGCGCCGGTCGACGCACCCGAGGGCACGGCTGCACGGGCGATGGTGCCGTCGTCGAGGGCGACCTCGACCTCCACGGTGGGGTTGCCGCGCGAGTCCAGGATCTCGCGGGCGCCGACGGCCTCGATGCTGGCCATGGGTGCTCCTTCGACGAGCGGGTGGGTTTACGACCTCACCCTAGTGGGGTGCCGGACGGACCGCGGTGGGACGTCGGACCTTGGACACGGCTGCGCCGCACGGTAGGGGGTCGGTCCCGGTCCCGTGCGGCGCAGCGGTCGTGGTCGCCGTCTGCGGTCAGCGCACCACGCAGGTCGTGCCGTTGAGGCTCGCGGCCGTCGGGTTCGCGGCCGGGGTCGCGCTCGACGAGCCGATGAACCCGAACGTCGTCGACCCCCCGGCCGCCGCGAGGCGGCTGTTCCACGACAGGTTCGTCGCCGTGACCTGGGTGCCCGACTGCGTGGCGGTCGCGCTCCACACCTGGGAGAGCTGCTCGCCGGCGCCGAAGGTCCAGCGCACGGTCCAGCCGTCGACGACCGCGGTGCCGTTGTTCACGACGGTCACCTGCCCGACGAACCCGCCGGGCCAGGCGCTGCTGACCTGGTAGTCCACGACGCACGCGCCGCCGGACGTCGGCGTCGGGGTGGGCGTGGGAGTCGGGGTCGGCGTGGGAGTCGGCGTCGGCGTCGGGGTGGGCGTGGGAGTCGGGGTCGGCGTCGGGGTGGGCGTGGGAGTCGGGGTCGGCGTGGGAGGCGGCGTCGGCGTGGGGGTAGGCGTCGGGGTCGGCGTCGCCTCGGTGCGCGGCGGGGCC